>Ga0265294_10000143_pt1 | contig 83885 bp, 63 predicted proteins | sample MunlanPumphouse3_FD_192504 | JGI IMG/M metagenome (GOLD analysis project Ga0265294, IMG submission 192504) | Groundwater microbial communities from a municipal landfill in Southern Ontario, Canada - Pumphouse #3 | ecosystem: Environmental > Aquatic > Deep subsurface > Groundwater | place...
GTTCCTTCAAAATAACCAGTGACATAGCTGTTTCCCGAGGAATCAATGGCGATACCCCAGCCCTCATCGGAGTAAGTTCCACCAGCTTTTTTTGCCCAGAGCCAATTACCGCTACTATCCATTTTGGCTACAAAAATGTCACAATCTCCACTACTGGTAAGGGTTGTAGTTCCGAAAGAAGCAGTACTATAAAAATAACCAGTAACATAGCTATTTCCCGAGAAATCAATGGTGATACTATAGCCATAATCGTCGCTAGTTCCTCCAGCTTTTTTTGCCCAGAGCCAATTACCATTACTATCCAATTTGGCTACAAAAATATCATAACTTCCACTACTGGTAAGGGTTATATTTCCGAAAGAAGCAGTACTATGAAAATAACCAGTGACATAGCTGTTTCCCGAGGAATCAATGGCGATACTATAGCCTCCATCGTCGCTAGTTCCACCAGCTTTTTGTGCCCAGAGCCAATTACCATCACTATCCAATTTGGCTACAAAGATATCAATCCCTCCACTACTGGTAAGCTCTGTAGTTCCGAAAGAAGCATTACCTGGAAAATAACCAGTAATATAGCTGTTTCCCGAGGAATCAATAGCGATATCCTGGCCGAAATCGTAGTCAGTCCCTCCAGCTTGCTTTGCCCATTGCCATACATCTATCTGAGCAAAAATAAAGGTGGTACAGAGTAATAACAACACGAATAAAAGTGTCTTTTTCATTTTAAATACCTCTCTTTTTAGATTTTCTAAAAAGTTAGTTTTAGGTTAAAATTAGGAAAAAACCTGGAGGTAAAGAGATAAAACTTTTCTTTAAACCTCTTACCGGATGGAGATAGTTGATAGTTAAATAAATGGTCGCGGCTCAAAGCTGCGGGAATAATTAAGACATTTTGATAATAAATCACATTCTTTAAATTAGCTATAAAACTAATTAATTGAATGTAGATTTTAACCCTAAGATGCATACATTTACCTCCTTTCACTTCTTTTAAATAAAGAAACTAAAAACCATTTTTTCATTCTTTTAACTTTTAACCTTCATTTAAAGCTCACAGGTTAAATTAGCTATCTTTGAATATTATAACACACATCATCAAACTATAAAATAAATATTGATTTATTGGTCAAGTATTTCTTTGTAATTTTTGGACTAAGTTATTACCAGTTTATAACTGATTTCTATATCATGTAGTTAGAGCAGTAAATTAATTCGCAAAAGGTAATATTTAGGTTTGATTAAACCTCTGGAGGCTTGTATACAGGTATGTAAAGGTTCTCCTTTGCATCAAGCGGTAATAGTTTTCATCTATTCCCGGTATTATTAATGCGGTACTAGTTTTAGATTTATTACCCAGCTCAGGTATGCTTCCTAGACTAGAAAGCCTCTACGAGGCTTGTGCAGATGGGGACATCTACACACCGTAAGGGTATGCAAAGGTCCCCCTTTGCATAATGCGGTACTAGTTTTCATCTATTCCCGGTATTATTAATGCGGTACTAGTTTTCATCTATTTTCGGTATTATTAACGCGGTACTAGTTTTAGATTTATTACCCAGTTCAAGTATGCTTCCTAGACTAGAAAGCCTCTACGAGGCTTGTGCAGATGGGGACATCTGCACACCGGGACATCTACACACCGTAAGGGTATGCAAAGGTCCTCCTTTGCATCATGCGGTAATAGTTTTAGATTTATTACCCAGTTCAAGTATGCTTCCTAGACTAGAAAGCCTCTACGAGGCTTGTGCAGATGGGGACATCTACACACCGGGACATCTACACACCGTAAGGGTATGCAAAAGTCCCCCTTTGCATCATGTGGTACTAGTTTTCATCTATTCTCGGTATTATTAATGCGGTACTAGTTTTAGCTTTATTACCAGGCTCAAGTATGCTTCCTAGACTAGAAAGCCTCTACGAGGCTTGTGCAGATGGGGACATCTACACACCGGGTCATCTACACACCGTAAGGGTATGCAAAGGTCCTCCTTTGCATCATGCGGTACTAGTTTTCATCTATTCCCGGTATTATTAATGCGGTACTAGTTTTAGCTTTATTACCCAGCTCAGGTATGCTTCCTAGACTAGAAAGCCTCTACGAGGCTTGTGCAGATGGGGACATCTACACACCGGGACATCTACACACCGTAAGAGTATGCAAAGGTCCCCACTTGCATCATGAGGTACTATCTTTTAGTTTATCACTAAGCTTAGGTAAGCTTACTAGACTAGAAAGCTTCTGCGAAGCTTGTGCAGATGGGGACATCTGCACACCCCTACATCTACACACCCCTACATCTACACACTGGGACAACTGCATATCAGATTACATCAGCATACCAAGATTAGAATCCCTTTTCTTGGTCTTTAAACTTTTACAATCAGGAGATCGTTATTTTGCTTTGCTGATGACAAAAGTCTCTATTCAAAAGGCATTGAATAATTATGAGCTTGGAAAATAGGACTAGATTTTGTGGAATAATTGTTATAATAAAAAAAATGAACTGTATTTATATCATTTAAAAGAGGAATAATACCCCGTCCTTGCAGGACACCCCTCTATAAGAGGGGAATGAAATACCCCGTCCTTGCAGGACACCCCTCTATAAGAGGGGAATGAAATACCTCGTCCTTGCAGGACACCCCTCTAAAAGATGGGAATGAAATACCCCGTCCTTGCAGGACACCCCTCTATAAGAGGGGAATGGAATACCCCGTCCTTGTAGGACACCCCCTCTATAAGAGGGGAATTTGGCAGCTATTTAGTTACTCTTCTGCTTTTGAAAAATTTTTATACACTATAACCTTATTTTCAATATACATTGAGTCAGCTTCAAGACCCAATTATTTGCACACTACTCAATTTTTTATATACAGCAGTATAGTAGATTTCAGCGTACTAATAAGGCGCTAAATACTATTTTATCATACGGGCAATACATTGCCCATCTAAAAAGGTTAATTCCTTAGGTTTCTATAACTTCAACATTAGCACGAGGAATAATCATTCTTGTGCCATCTTCAAATTCAGCTTCCAGGACTCTGACCAGCGTTTCCGATTCCACTTTGGTAAGTTCTTCAGGAAGAGCAGTAATTCTGGCAATTTTTCCGAAGTTTGGCTGTCGTATAATCCGGATCATAGTTCCGATTTCCAGGACTGGTGGTTTAATTTCCTGAGGGACTAATTCTTCTTCCGAAAACTCAAGTGGTATAATAATTTCTGGTCTAATAACACCGGCTCGGATTTGAGTTTTTCCATGTATAGAAGTTTTATGTCCGTTAAACTTTTTCAATAAGCTGTAGGTTTTTTTAGCTATAGCGATTTTGCCAAAGCCTTCAGTACATACTATAGTGATACCGATATTTTCGTGTCCTGTAATAGCCACTCCAAGGTCATATCCCAGGAGTTTTTTTAGGTCCTGGTCATCAATACCGCCAGTTATGATAGCTTTAACACCGTGATTTTTGGCTGTTTCAATAACATCATAGGATACGAATTGACCGGTCACGATAATTTTATCTTTGCAAGCCTCGGTTATTTGAGCTGGTGTTATTTCAGCTTCGGGACTATCAGCTATGACCATAAGTTCACCTACCGTTTCACCTCCAACGCCAAATATTCCCTGAGCATAGGCACTTTTGTTCTCAATAATTACTCCTTCTTGAGGGATTATTTCCGTGACTATTCCTTCTATAAAAGCCCTAACCTGCACAGGTATCTTTGGTTCACGCAGAAGGATTTGACCTGTAATAGTGGAGATGCTTTCAACTTCACCATTTATAGGAGAACGCACCTCATTTTTCATTATACCCAGACCCAATAAGCCCTTGGTTTCCGCTAAGATTGTATCAGTAGTGATTTTATCACCTGGCTGAACTTTTATAAAATTGGGAAGTTGTGCTGGAGCAACACCAAGTTTATTAGCTAAATTGAAGGGAACCACTTTTCCGGGAAGCAAAGTCTCAGCAACTACTGTTTCAGCATTGACATAATCACCTTTTTTAACTAGGACCTCTCCTTTAAGAGGTAGGACTCTTTCTTTTCTAAGAATAATGTTTTCCGTAACCATTAAACCGGCAGAATATGCTTGTGCCATTTTTTTCCTCCTATTGTAATATCCGTTCCGGATAAGCGTTAAATGCACGCAACCATTTTTTTAAAGTGGCGATACGTTCAGATTTTTCTGTCGGCAGCACAAAGGGTTGCCTTCCTCTGGTATCCAGAACAATGCCAACCACTCCACCCTTCAATTCTACATTCAATTCTTTACTTTTGTTTGCGTCTAAGATAAGACCACCATGAGTTTTCAAACTTCCTTTAGCCACTTCTCCAACTCCACAAGGAATTAAATGTACTTCACCAAAAGGTATTTGCTCTTCCCAAATAGTTCCATCGGGCAATTCCAGTTTTGCGGTGAGAGCGGGTTTCCCTATTTTACCTTTACCTACAGGTGCAACACAAGTTCCTAAATAAATCATACAGTCTTTATGAAAGACCTCTGTTGCTGCTTTAGTGCTGATTTCAGAGAGTACTCCCAGATGAGGCATCATAAAAATGCTATCTACAGCTAAACGAGTGATACCTTCGGGGAGAAAAGCATTAATTAATAACATCATCGTTTGACTACGACGAGGTGCATGCGAAAGGACTCCTCCACTACCTACAAGAAGGTCTAAGGTCATCAAATTGACCAGAGTTTCTCCTGAAGTAGATTGACTGAATGCTTCCGATATATCGCGTTGTCGTTGAGTTCCTTTTAAAGCGCTGGCAAATTCTTTATGCTGTTCAAAAGCAAGACGCAAAGCTTCAATAGCAATAGCTTGTTCTAACACTAGCTCTTCCAGCAGATAAGGTATAGTAGTAGGACGAATCATTTTATTTTTAATCATATTGCGTAGATAACCTTCATCTATATCTAGGGGTACCCATCGCATAATATTTTCTAAGCCACTGGAAGCAAGGACATTGGAAATACTATAGCTTAATCCTAAGTTAGCACTAACCGTACGATTGAAAATGAATTCCTCAGTAAAAACGGAAAAGATATCCGTGGTAGCTCCACCAATATCAACACCTACCACTTCAATATTTTCTTCCCGAGCAATAGTTTGCATAATATTACCCACAGCAGCAGGAGTAGGCATAATAGGTACAGGTTCATGGTCTGGTCCTTTACACCAATTCATCAATTTATCATAGCCTGGAGCTTGTTTCATCACATGGTCTAAAAATAGTTCGTGGATTTTATCTCTTGCGGGTTGTAGGTTTTCTATTTCCAGCTTGGGACGAATATTATCAGTGATAATTAAATCCACTTTATCTTTCAAACATTCTCGCACATAATCACGAGCTTCTTTATTTCCTGCATAAATAACGGGCAGTTTAAATCCTGTTCCGAGACGAGGTTTAGGATCTGCAGCACTGACCAATTCAGCCATTTCTACCACATGCTTAATGGTTCCACCATCTTCTCCACCAGCCATCAATATCATATCAGGTCTCAATTCTCTGATTCTTTCTATTTTTTCGTGATTCATTCTTTTATCATTGCTGGCTATAAGGTCCATAACAATTGCACCAGCACCTAAAGCAGCACGCTCTGCACTTTCTCCAGTCATTGAAGCGACAACACCTGTAACCATCATCTGTAAACCGCCCCCAGCAGAAGAAGTGGAAACATAAGCATCCACTCCCACATCACCACGACGAGGAATAACAAATTCTCCATTTTCCATAAATTTGATATTAGGATTATGGTATTTTAGACGAGCAAGTTCTTCCAGTTCCTGGGTAGCGTTGATTACACCTTTAGTAACATCATTTAAAGGTGCTTCCACAGTTGTGGGTGCTTCTCCACGAACGGTCTGTCGGTATTCTCCATCAATCCATTCAATTAAAATTGCCTTAGTAGTTGTGCTGCCACAATCAGTAGCAACAATTCTGGTAAGGCGTTTCTCATCGTATTGCATCATACCTCCGTTTATTCTGTTAATTTATTTTCTTTATGAAATAGTTTTTTAAAAGCAGCTTTATATTTATTCTTTCTACGCTGCCGTTTCAAACGAGCTTTATTTCTTCTTTCCTCATTGGTTTCTTCATCCAGTTCATCCATCCTTTTAATCAAGCGTTTAAAGTAGTCATCATTTTGTATCATAAGAGCAAAGTGTTGATATTGCTCAGAATCAAAAATTATTTCTGCAAAAGGAAGAAGGAAATATAGGGCTTGACTGGCAATACCATGCAAAGGATGGAGAGATTCACATAGAATAATACCAGCTGAGCCTAAACTTCTATCAACGAAGAAATGTGCCACTTTTTCAATCATTTCATTGGCTTCTTCTTCAGAGATAGTAGTTTTTATTTCCTTATATTCTTTATTCATAATCAGATGGCACGGGCAGCGGTTAAAACTGCCACTTTGCTTGCACCTCCCTTTTTTAGAATTCGGGAGACTTCATTTACTGTGGTTCCTGTAGTAAAGACATCATCTACCAGAATGACTCGCTTCCCGGCAATATTAATGTTTTTTTTGAGACTAAAAGCATTTTTCAGATTATTTATCCTTTCTTCAACATTTAGTGTAGTCTGACTTTCCGTCGGTAAATGCCTCTTTACTGGTTCTATATAAGGTAAATTCCATTTAATAGCTAATTTTCGGGCAATCAGTTCAGATTGATTATATCCTCTTTCTCTATAACGCACACGATGTAGTGGGACGGAAGTAATACAATCAAAATTATGAGCAATCTTTTGAGCATCAGGAATCTCAAGCAAAGTCTGGCTGAGAAAATCAGCAGGAGCAAGAAAAGCATCGTATTTAAAAATATGGATTAACTCCTGTACAGGATTTCTATAGATAAAAGCAGCACGAGCAATATCAAAGACGAAATCTCGTTCTGCACAATCGGGACAAGTAAAGTCAATCATAGGAGCACCACACTTATCGCAATAGTTTTCGGTTATAGGAGAAAGAAGTTCTCTACAACTTGAGCACAGCACATCTTTCACTCTCTCTATTCTTTCTGAACAAGCGAGACAAACAGGAGGAAAGAAGAGATTATCAACAGAGTTTAAAATAGCTTTCCAGTGCGGCAAAGATTAATCCTCCATCATTACTGTTTACATATGGTGTTGCGGCTCGTTCAGGATGTGGCATCATACCAAGAATACGACGAGATTTATCACAAATTCCTGCTATATTATCAAGTGAACCATTGGGATTAGCTTGAGCTGTAATATTGCCTTTATCATCACAATAACGAAAGACAATCTGGTTATTATCTTTAAGTTCCGTTAAGATTTCATCTGAGCAAAAATAATTGCCTTCTTTATGAGCGATGGGAATATCCAGAGTTGTGCCTTTTGGAATTTGGTAGGTGAAGGGAGTATCAGAGTTTTCCACGCAAATATGTTGATGCTGACAAATGAAATCCAGACCTATATTACGCAATAAAGTTCCAGGTAACAATCCACATTCGGTAAGAATTTGGAATCCATTACAGATACCTAAGATTAATCCACCTTTTTTAGCAAAAGTCTTAACCTCTTCCACAATTGGAGAAAATCTGGCTAAAGCACCACAGCGAAGATAATCTCCATAAGAAAATCCACCCGGTAATACTACCAAATCCGGATCTTGCAAATCACTATCTTTATGCCAGATTAAGCGGCAATTATGTCCATAATAAGCAAAGGCTTCTTGAGTATCGCGGTCGCAATTTGAACCAGGGAAGGTAATAACGCTTACTCTCAACTTTTGCTATCCTCTTTATTTTCCAGGGTGAACCAATAATGTTCGGTATTTGGATTTGCCAGTAGCTCTTGGCAGATTTTATCTGTTTCTTTCCAGGTAGCTTCCTCATCATCCGAGTCAAAAGTCAATTCTATATATTTACTAACTCGTACTTCAAACACATTGGTATAACCCAATTGTTGCAGAGAATTACAAACTGCTTTACCCTGAGGATCAAGCACATTAGGTTTTAGACGGACAAATATCTTTGCCACCAACATCTTGACATACCTTCATATTTTAATAGTTTTTTCTTTCTCTTTGAAATCATTATATTCGTCAATAACTTTTTATTAGATAGGGATTTTGCTGTATTATAAGTGGAATTAGATACATATAATCCTTACCTATGCATAGTGTTGTTGTTTTCTTGTTATTAGAGTAAAAAAGGAGACAGGAGAAAGATAGGTTATATTCATTAACAAGGTGATAGATAAGATAATAAGAACAATTATAAATTACCTTTTTTTGAATTCAATTAACCCGAGCAGGAGCTGTCTTTCCTTCAATGACAGCAATAGCATTTTCAGCTGCAAGCATTGCCATTTTTGTGCGGGTCTCATAACTGGCAGAACCTATATGTGGTAACAGAATAACATTGGACAGGGCTAATAATTCTTCAGGGATAATGGGTTCATTTTCATACACATCCAATCCTGCAGCAGCAATTTTATTTTCCTTTAGAGCTGATATTAGAGCTTGTTCATCTATTATAGGACCTCGTGCAGTATTAATTAGTATGGCACTGGGCTTCATTAAATCAAATTCTCTCTTTCCAATTAAATGTCTGGTTTCTGCAGTTAGAGGAGCGTGAATACTGATAAAGTCAGAATTTTGACATAGATTAGTTAAATCTACAGAAGTATAGTTTGCGGGAAGGGATTTAGGTTCTACTTCAGGATCATAATAGATTACTTTCATATCAAAGCCAAGAGAACGATGAGCTACTGCTCTTCCAATTCTTCCCATACCTATGATACCTAAGGTTTTACCAAAGATATCATTTCCTAACATTAGCATAGGTTCCCAGCCTTGGAATCTTCCTTCTCGCACGAAGCAATCTGCTTCCACAATTCTTCTAGCACAGCTCATTATCAAAGCCCAGGCTAGGTCTGCGGTTGTTTCAGTTAGCACACCAGGAGTATTACATACTACAATCCCATATTTAGTGGCACATTCCACATCCACATTATTATAACCTACGGCATAGACTGAAATACATTTAAGATGAGGAGCAGCTTCTATAATTTCTCGGTCTATATTATCAGTTAAAAGGCAAAAAAGAGCATCAATATCTTTCACTTTTTCTATGAGTTCTTCGTGAGTAATAGCTCGGTTTTCTGGGAAAATTTCTACTTCAAATACTTCTTCTAATCTTTTAATAGCTTGTTCGGGGATATAACGAGTGATAAAAAGTTTTGGTTTCATTGTTCAATCCTTAGTGTTATTTATGGGCACAACTCTTTCTATAGAATTACTATCTACCCAACCTTGAGTGCCATCAGGTAGGATAACTTGCACTCTATTACCTTGAGTTTTGGTAACAACAATCACACTGCCTTCAGGTATTGTCTGGAGTACATTATTGCTTTCTGGAGTGTGATAAATAGGTGCTACATTAGCAATTATAACGGCTCTTGAATCATTGCGATATCGGTGATTTTTTACCAGCAGCATACTTCCAAAAGCAATGAAGAGAATAGCAGTTATTACCACAGCAAGAATAGGTAAGCCATGCTCTTTTTCGGAAGGTGTGTGCATCAACCAATGAAGACTCAAAGTTAAAAGTATGGCTAAGATTAAAAGAGTTATAGTCAATCGGTTTAAAGAAAAGAAATCATAAATATTCAAAAAAAGTTGTACTAGAAAAGGTCGAGTTGGCTCAGGAGATAGTTCTGGATGTAGATTACGAATGTATAAAAGGTTTTGTTTAGCTTGTTTGTGTGCAGAATTAAGATTTAGGGCTCGTAGAAAATACAACACAGCCTTGCCCGTATTTCCAAGTTGATAGTGGCAAACTCCTATATCGTAGAATAAATCTGCATTTTGAACACCGCGAGCTGCTTCTGCTTCTAATTTTTGTAGGGTCTTAAGATAAAAGGTCTGTTCGGCATTTAAAGAATCAGGATTCAAGACTTGAGCAGATAAGGCAAATGTTAGGATAAAAAAGCAGAATAAAGAAATCAGATGCTTCATTGTGGTTCCTCGTTTTTAGAGCTCATATTGCTCTGAATAGGTGTAAAGCTAGTATTTATAGGAGATTCTTTACCAGGTTTAAAGCGGCTTAAAGCTTGCACTAGTGAACGCAGTTGATGTAGTGCTTCATCCAATTTCTCTGCTTCTGCACCGCCAGGCATAAAACGGGCTTGCTGACAAAATAACAAGAATTCTTCTAATTGGTCAAGTAGTTCAAGAGGAAGTCCCTTCATTCTTAGAGCATCAATAAGTTCAGAAGTGGTAAGGCTTTTAGATATGCCATATTTTCTAGCCAGATAATTCATTAATCCACTTTCTGCTAAAGGATAGAAGTCAGAAGATAGTTTTTCAGCTGCTTCGGTTGCTTGTCTTAAATACTTGTTAAGGATACGATGAGCAGTTTTTTGAGCATAGGTAATAGGTTCCAATTCCTTTAGTTTATTGTCTCTTGCTATAAAGGCTGAAATGATAAGTGATAGGGCACAGAGTACCAATATCAACCAAAACCATAGTTCTGTGCTATAATTCTTGTTATTTGGATAATAGCTAAGATTAAGGAGAGGATTGAGAGCTTGGGGTTTATCTTTATCCAGTAAACCAGAGAAATAGGAAAGGATATTTGATTGATGGACTTTTATCTTTTGAGGAGTTCCTTTGAAAGTTCTATATACACCCGAATTGGAATCAAACCAAGTAAAAGTATAACTAGGGATAGTCAATTCTCCCGTTTCGCGAGGTAACAAAGTGTAATGAATAAAACGAGTTCCTTCTATTTCATTAACCAGTTTATCCTGAATATAGGGTGCTGATACCTGGAATTTATCCACAGGAGGAAAGGGAGCCGCAGTAAACTGGCTAAAATTTCCTCTTCCTGAGATATTAATAGTCAAGGTTAAAGCATCACCAAGATTTAATTTAGTAGTTGAAACACTCTGTGAAACGGTGAAATTTCCTACCGCGCCAGTAAATCCAACTGGGGCTCCTGCTGGTAAAGATTTTACATTTATCCAGCAAGGTTTGGAGCTAATAGTTTTATTAAGAAATCCAAGGAATTGTGCTTGTCCTTGAAGAATGGGCATCTGTAGCCTTCCAGCTTTATGAGGAAAGATAACATCCTGCTTTATAAGGGCACGCTTATAGGATTTACCATTATATACACTATTTTCATATTTAAGTGAAGAAGGTTGGAGAAAGACCGCTTTGCCATAACCCTCAAAATCTTTTTCCGATTCCGCATAGAAAGCTTCAATTGCCTGTTCGGTGTAAAGATAATAGGAGATTATAACCGGTTCACCTACATAAGCAAAGTCTGTTTCTGGGATACAGAGTAAAAATACTTCTCCTTCTAGGCGATTGGGACTGAACAGTTCATCTCCAAACGGACTTAAGAAAGGTGATAGATTATATTGTTTCTGTGGTGTTGTAGAATAAGTAGATTCATTCACCTGAACTGTCAATGGAGTAGTATAATAATCCTTTTTATCAACTTTAACTTTAAAGGCAGGAATAGTGAAGGTACCGGTGCTTTGAGGATTGTAGATATAGGTAAAGGTTTGAATGTATGTTGTAAAGAATTGTTTATTAGCAATAGAGTATTCAGTAGACGATGAACCAATCACATTGCGAAAGGAGAAGCCTGGTATTTGAGGTGCTGGAGGAGCAACAACTTTTACCTGTTTATCACTGGTTATTTCCAGCACTAGTTGAAGCTGATCAGACAGGGTAATAATATCTTCTTTTAAATAAGTATTTATCTTTATTGACTCAGCTTTCAGTGTGCCAATTAGAGAGAGCACGATAATTAAAGCACAAGTAAACTTTTTTACCACCATTTATCTCCTTTTCCCTTAAAAGGTGGAGGGTTCTTTGCCATTCGATCTCTGGCTTCTTTTTGGTCAAGTGCATTTAATCTGTTTTCCATTTCTTCCCGGGAAGATTGCTCAGGAGAATTTTGCTGATTTTGTCCTTTATTGTTTTCACCAAAACCAAATTGTGGGACGATAGTATTTTTCTTTTTGAGAGCCAGTTCATAATTTGCTTTAGCATTTTCATCATTTGGGTCAAGTAACATAGCGTTTAGATATTCTTGAAGAGCATTATCTATCTGGTTATCACGGTAATAAGCATTTCCAAGGTCATAATGCAATTCGGAAACTTCATTATTTTCTTTTAGAGCATCCTCTAGTTTTTTTATGCTTTCTTCAAATTTACCTTGTTTGTAGAAAGCTTTACCCAAACTGCTTTCTGGAATGTAGTCCTTGTCTTTGCTGTTTATGTCCTTCTCCCAAATTTTTGCTGCCTTATCGTAATGACCCTTATTATAAAATAAACTTGCTCTACTATGCCTAAGCGATTTCTGGCTAAATAATAAAGTATAAAATAGAAATAATAGGATCAGTATAACCAGAACAAGGATAATGTGGTAGAATAACAGATTTTTATCTTTCATACCTTTTCCCTTTTGCGCGAGAGAGGTAGAAAAAGACTTTCTATCAATAAAATAATTAAGGCAATAGCTGTAGGTATAGCATACTGGTCTTTTAGAACGGAGAAGTTTCTACTTCTTCCTCTACCAGATTCACTGGCATAAATATTTGAGAGAATGGGGTCTAATTCTCCCTGTTCAGGAGTTACGGAAAAGTATTTTCCTTTTCCGATAGAGGCAATTGCCTGTAAAGTCTTAGCATCAAGCTTAGTGAATGCTTGCTGACCAGTCTTCTCATTTCTAATAAAAGTGCCTTCTTCACTACCTATCCCTAGAACATAGATTTTCACTCCTTGTGAACTTAATCTTTTGGCTTGAAGAATAGCATTACCTGCGAGGTCTTCTCCATCGGTTATCAATAGAAGGATATTGCTTCCACCTGCTGATTGAAAAGAACGGCTAGCCAAAGCTAGGGCAGCACCAATATCAGTGCCATACTCAACAACAGTATCAGTATTGATACTATTTAGCACCATCTGCGCACAAGCATAATCATCTGTAAGAGGACATTCCAGAGTAGGAACTCCTGCAAAAGTAATGATACCAATGCGATCTCCCTTAAGTTTATCCATCAAAGTATCTATTTGCATCTTGGCTCTAAGAAGCCTGCTGGGCGAAATATCTTGTGCATCCATACTCTTGGAAACATCTAAACAAATTATAATGTCCAGTCCGCTGAAACTGTATTCTTTTTCTTCGTAATCCCATTGAGGACGCAGTAAAGCGAAAATAATAAATGCTAAAGCCAGGAAAGTTAATATATATTTAAAAAAGTGTAAAAACTGAGATCGGTTTTGGAAATATTCAGAATATAACGAAACATCCGCAAAGCGAGAGAAAAGTTTTTTTTCGCGTCTATTCCAAAAAAATAGGGATAAGATTAAGGGAATGAGAATTAATAGTAGCCAGACATTTCCAGGATAATATATACTCATTTCCTTACTCCGGTATAATAGGCATAATTATCAATCGCAAAAAAAGTTCTATGGTTAATAGGGCAAAGGCAATCCAGAGTAATGGCATAAACTTTTCTGCCCATATATAGCGTATTTGAATCTGGTAAGTGGTCTTTTCCAGTTTATCTATTTTATCCATAATCTCTTGTAATTGAGTTTTGTTCCCAGCTTGAGCAGCTTTTCCGGTTCCAGTAATTTCGGCAACTGCATTTAGGGTTTCCATATCAAGTTCAACCAGCATTTTTTGATAGTAAGTTCCAAAGAAAGGGTCTTCAACCGGATAATCAACCAAGCCACTAGTACCGACTCCAATGGGATAGATCTTTATTCCATAAGCTTTTGCCATTTTTGCTGCGGTTAGAGGGTCTATTTCTCCTGTGTTACTCACACCATCAGTGATTAGGATAATAACCTTACTTTTGGCTGTGCTATCTTTAAGTCTGGCTACAGCTTTGGCAATGCCGATTCCGATAGCAGTAAAAGATGCTTCTTTATTTACTTGAAGACGGTCAAGTTGTTCTAATATAGCTTGATGGTCAAAAGTTAAGGGACTTTGAGTTAGAGCATATTCAGAGAAAGCAACTAGACCGAAACGGTCATTAACTCTTTTTTTGATAAAATCTTTTGCTACATTGACAGCGGCACTTAACCTGTTTTGAGGAGCAAAATCCATAGCTAGCATTGATCCACTGATATCTATAGCAAGAACAATATCTACACCTTTTTGACTGATATCACGAGTTCCATAACCCCAGCGAGGTTGAGCCAGTGCTAATATTAAACAGATTAGAGTTAAACTTCTGAGAGTGGGGAAAATATATTTCCAGAACTTGTTTTCTCCCTTTAGCTGTTTGAGAAGAGGTAAACGTGTAAAAGGCAATCGCAATTTATGCGGTTTCTGGATTTTAAATTGATACCAGAGAAGAAGAGGAACGAGAATTAGAGCCAGTAACCACCAGGGACGTGCAAAACTAAGCATGCTCAATTCCTCCGTGAGCAAGCTTGTGTTGTGCTTCTACTAATTCAAAAGTTTGCAACCAGGACCTTAACCAGTTCTCATATTCCTCTATTTCTTCCCGCGAAGGGATATATTTAGCGAATTTAACTTTATCACAGTATTTAAGAAAATCCAGCACTTCTTGACTGCCTGATATATATATTCTATCCATAAATTGTTGGATTTCGGAAGTGGTCATTTCTACTGCTGGAAAACGATATCTCCGTTCCAAAAACCGTCGGATAATTAAAGAAAGCTCATAATGATGACGAATGTATTCACCTTTTTGAATTAAATCCAGAGACAAAAGTTCATCCAAATTCTTCAAGGCTATCTTCCAATCAGGTTCTAAGGAGGCAGAAGATGAGATATCTTCTTTTATAGTGGAATCTTTTTTGGATTTGTTTCTTCTTTGCAAAATCAAGTAGATAATTCCACTCAAAGCAAGTGCAATTAATAGATAATATATCCAGATGGGTAGTTGCAGAGGGTATTTGGCTAAGGGTTTGATATCAACCAATGTGGTATCATTTTTTGCTCTAATAGGAATAACTTTAACCTGAAAGGCATCCGTGAAGTGAGCTTGTCCATCTGAATTTTCCGGAATAACTTGCAATTTAGGGAAACTAAGTGAACCTGTTAGCAGAGGAACGATAGTTAATTGTAACCAGGTTTTTCCTGAGGGTGCTTTTATCTTTTCTACTTCAAGAATTTTAAAGGCAGTTAAAGTGTCCGGTACAACTACACTTTTTAAGGGTACATCAGCATAGATTTGCAGTTGAAAACGATTTCCAACATTCAGGTTATCATCATTAACCAATTTTTGCTGAATAGATATAGCAGTCAGAAAGCTTATCAAGAGCAGCATTAAAGTCAGGGAGAGGATTTTTTTCATCTTCCTTCCCTTAATCTTCTTCTTCGTTGTTCAAAGAAAGTTCTAAGTGCTTTGATATGAGAATCTTTGCTTCTCAATAAGATATAATCTACTTTCATCTTAGCCAGCTCTTTAGAAAGGTTTTCTTGCTGCTGAGATACTCTTGCCTCATAAGCTTTTTGTAATGAGATAGAAGATGTATTGCAATAAAGTGTATCTCCTGTTTCCGGATCATAAAGATTTAGGACTCCCGCATCAGGTAATTTTAATTCAGCTTCATCCAGGACCTGGATAGCGATTACATCATGCTTTTGTGCCAAAATTTCAAGAGGTTTATTATAATCGCTATCCATAAAATCAGAAAGGATAAACACTACTGACCTTTTTTTCAAGATATGATTAGCAAAGGTTAGAGCTTCATATAAAGAAGTATTTTTATGTTCCGGTTCCAGGTAAAGCACATCTCTTAATATCTCTAAGGCTTTATTGCGTCCTTTGCGAGCAGGAAGATACTTTTCCAGCTGGTCTGAAAACATTATGAGCCCAACTTTATCATTATTAGAGAGAGCGGAGAAGGAAAGAAGAGCAATAATTTCTGCCACTCGTTCTTGTTTTTTAGGATGAACCGTTCCAAATTGCATTGAAGCAGATACATCAACAATAAAGAAGACATTGAGTTCCCTGGTTTCGGTATATTTTTTTATATAAGGAGCACCTAAACGAGCAGAAACATTCCAATCAATATCCCGATAATTATCTCCAGCTTGATATTCACGCACTTCAGAAAATTCTAAACCCTGTCCTTTAAAGCTGGAACGGTATTCTCCACTAAAGATTTCATTAACCAGGTTCTTAGTTCGGATCTCTAGTTTTCCAATCCGAGCAAGAATTTCTGCAGGTGTCGGAGAAGACATAGATTGAATCCTTTATGGAACTTCTATCTCTTCAAATATGCGAGTGATAATATCTTCGGTACTAACTTGTTCTGCCTCAGCTTCATAGGAAAGAATAATACGATGTCTCAATACATCTTTACCTATTGCCTTAATGTCATCAGGGATAACATAAGCGCGGTGTTCCAAATAAGCATTAGCTTTGGCTGCACGGGCAAGAAAAATAGTAGCTCTGGGTGAAGCACCATATTGTATCAAACCAGTTAATGCGGATATGCGTGGATAGCGTTGGGGATAACGGGTTGCCTGTACCAGATTGAGGATGTAATATTTTAATCGTTCTTCCATATACAAATCTGCCAATATCTCTCGCATATAATCCAAATCTGAAGGGTTAAGCACCGGATTAACTCTTAGTTCTCGTTCCACAACCATCCTTTCTAAAATTTCCTTTTCTTCTTCCAGATTGGGATATTTAATCTTGAGTTTCATTAAAAAACGATCAACCTGGGCTTCAGGTAAGGGATAGGTTCCTTCCTGTTCTATAGGATTCTGAGTTGCCATAACGAAAAAGGGACGCGGTAGAGGATAGGTGGTATCTCCGATTGTAACTTGTCGTTCTTGCATAGCTTCCAGCAGAGCTGATTGAACTTTGGCGGGAGCACGATTTATTTCATCGGCAAGAATAAAATTAGAAAAAATAGGTCCTTTTTTAGTAGTGAATTCACCCGTCTTCTGATTATAGATTAAAGTGCCGGTTATATCTGCAGGAAGTAGGTCAGGAGTGAATTGAATGCGCTTAAAATGGGCATCAAATGCTTGAGCTAAAGTGCTAATTATTAGTGTTTTTGCCAGTCCAGGAACTCCCTCTATTAGGATATGACCATTGGCTAAAAGTCCTATTAATAAACGATTGATTATGGCATCCTGTCCAACAATTACTTTGGCAATCTCATTACGCAAAACATCAAGTTGTGCTGAACTCGTTGCCACTCTATAGTTTAATTCTTGAATATCCATCTAATCTCCCAATTTTTCTCTTAGATAAATATCGGGAACAGGATAGTCCTATTCCCGATCTCGCACAATTGGCATTGTTTATTTAACTGTTGTGCAGTATGGTTAATTCTATTAAACAACCTTACGAACTTTATTCGCTTTGAGGCAGGAGGTACAAACTTTGACTTTCTTGACTTTGCCATCAACGATAGCACGGACAAAATGTACATTAGGATAAAAACGACGTTTGGTTGCATTCAAAGAATGACTGCGATGATTACCAACCATAGCTTTTTTTCCACATATATCACATACTCTTGACATCTTTCACCATCCAAATTGATTTCTATTTACCATTATTTTATGAATGCCTTTTTTGACAAGATATTATTTAGATTAGATCAACTACCTAAGTACTAGGTTCAAAATCTGGATTTTTAGTAAAGCTCCTTTCCATAAAGGTCGTATTTTTGAGGAATACGAATATCAAAACGGGCACCCTGAGGTTTTGCCGGGGTATATTCTAGTCTACCTTTATGTTCTAGCACGTGTTTTTGACAGATAGAAAGTCCCAGACCTGCGCCATTAGGTTTATTATAGCTAATAAAGGGTTTAAATAAATCTGCCACAACGGCGGGAGGGACACCTGGTCCATCATCTATAACACTTATCTGTAGCCAGTTAGATGCTAAATTAGCCGTAATCTTAATAGTGCCACTAGTTCCAATTGCTTCTGAGCTGTTACGAATGAGGTTAATAATAGCACGGCGGATACGTCTCTCATCAAAATAAGCGGGTTCACTGCATTTATTTTCTATTACCAGTTCAATATTGCGGCTTTTTAAAGAAGGTCCGTAGGTATCTTCAATATCTTTTAAAAAGTTTACCATATCTACTTTTTGAATAATCAGGTGAGTAGGATTACCTTTAATATAATCCAGAGTTTCCTGTAGAAGTTCATCCATCAAATTTGCCTGTTTAATTATGCCCTGAGTCAAGTCCTCTGCTTTCGGGAAAAGAGTTTCAATTAATTGAGCATTTAGACTGATAATAGTTAAGGGGGATTTGATATCGTTTATTAGCTTACTGGTTGCTTTGCCTATAGCAGTTAAACGGTTTTTACGTATCATTTCATTAAAAGAATCAGCAAATCGCTCATTAGCCAGGTTGATTCTTTCTGAAAGAGCAGAGAACAGATTAAGCATTATATTTGGATAGGAAAAGCAAAGTCTCTGTAATTCTTCTTCAGGAATTTCAAGTAATTCGGTATCTTCCAGAGCTATGGCATCTGCAATGCAAGGTTCTGCATTTAAAAAGCTCTGTTCCCCAAAGAATTCTCCTTCTTCCATAACGGTTATTGAAGTTATAGATTGTTCAGAATCTTTGCCCTCTTTCTTTATTTCCACTTTTCCCTTGAGGATTACATATAGACAGGAACCTTTTTCCTTTTCTGGTTGTATCTTATCCCCTTTTTTAAATTTGATGCTCTTTAGCTGTTGTTTAATTCTATCAATGCTACTTTCATCTATTCCATCAAAGAGATTAATAATTTTTTTCTTACTTTCTTTCTTCATTATCTACTTACCATTTAAATAATCTAAAATACAAATTAATATTCTTATTCTTTAGGTCAATATTTTTTTATCGTTCAGAATATGCAAATAAAGAGTTTGGCTTCATTTAATTCTTTCTTGCATAGATTTAATCAGTTATATTAAATACTAGCCAGTTGTTGCTCAATATTTTCTCGGATTTGTTCCAGAATCTCTTTATCTGGGATAAAATGAACTTGTGCTGGATCCAACATTTTGAAGCCACAACCAGTGTTATCTCCCAGCATTTTATGTAGCATAGGGATGCTTTGTCCACTCCAACCGTAAGAACCAAAGGCAAGACCAATTCTATTCTTAGGAGCAAGACATTGCAGATAGCTCATAAAAGCAGCAACAGTTGGAAGGATTGAACTATTTATAGTAGGGGAACCGACGCAGATATATTTTGCATCCATAACTTCAGTCATAATGTCCGAAATATGAGTATGCTGCAAATTCCGAATTTTAGCTTTAATACCTTTATTTTCAAAAGCTTCAGCAATTGTAAAAGCTATCTTTTCGGTGGAGTTCCACATTGTATCATAGATAATCAGGGCATTTCTGTTATCAGTGATGTTATTTGACCAGATCTTGTAAGCATTTAAAATTTCAGGAATATGTTCTGTCCAGATTAAACCATGACTGGGAGCTATCATATTAATTTCAAGAGAGGAAACAGAATCCAGTACTTTTTGCACTTGTTTGGAATAGGGCAGAACGATATTAGCATAATATTTTTTCGCTTCTTCTATAACTAAATCCAGAGGGAAATCCTTTTCAAACCTTTCGTTAGAAGCTATATGCTGTCCAAAAGCATCATTGGAAAAGAGTAGCTTCTCTTGAGGACAATAGGTTACTTGATTATCAGGCCAGTGAACCATAGGGGTAGTGAGAAAAGTAAGGTCATTATTTCCAATATTGATGAAATCACCGCTTCTTATTTCCTGGAAGTTCCAGTCCTGATGATAGTGCATTTTAAGACCCTTAATAGCGTTAGCATTACTATAAATCGTGGCATTAGGGATGATTTTCATCAGGTTAGGCAAACTACTGGAATGGTCCATTTCTATATGATTCTGAACAATGATATCAATTTGATGTGGGTCTATAACATCGCTTATTCTAGCAAGCATTTCTTCAAAAAGGTAGTATTTGACATTATCTATTAGCGTAACCTTTTCATCTATAATCAGATAAGCATTATAAGTGGAACCTCTGGGTGTGATATAACCATGAAAATTACGCAAATTCCAATCTATAACTCCTACCCAATAGATATTATCTCTCAATTTGTAAGCTTTCATTATCTTTCTCCTTTTTTGCTATCTTTTATCTGGTATAAATTCCTACTAATATAGTATATACTCTTCAAAAGCAGTTTGCAAGAATAAATTTTATTTCTGACAGATAGGACAATAATAGGTACTTCTGCCACCTTGTTTTAATTTCTTTACAGGATGTCCCTGAGGACAGAAAGTTTTTTGATAGATTTGCAAGAAATTTTGGAATTCACCTTTTTTATCATCAATACGGCGGTAATCTGAGATAGAGGTTCCATTTTTATCAAGGGCTTCTTTCAATATAGATTTAGTTGTTTTTATAAGTCGGGAAATCTTAGTAGGAGTAAGAGAAGAGGCAGGGGTTTCAGGATTGATTTTTGCCCGGTAAAGAATCTCATTGGCATAGATATTGCCCAATCCCGCAATGATTTTTTGGTCCATTAGCATGTTTTTGATAGATGTTTTATGATTTTTTAAAGTTTTTTGCATATAGGAAATATTAAAATCATCGGAAAGTGGGTCAACGCCAAGCTCAGGCAGGAACTTAGCTGTATTTTTGCTTAGGCAGAGGACTATTTTTCCAAAAGTGCGGATATCTATAAAATGAATTCTTTCCTTTCCAGACAAATAAAAACAGGCTCTTTCATAATTATGTTTGCCTTGCCTTGCCCTGTCCAAGACCAATTTTCCCGTCATACCAAGATGGATAATAATCGTGATCTCGTTATCCAGATGGATAAGAATAAATTTTCCCCTCCTTTCAAAGTCAGTTATTTTTGCTGGAAAGAAATTAGAAGACAACTCTGTATCCCGATATAAAGTGCGGGGATGAAAACAATGCAGATCTTGTATCGTTCTATCGCTTAATTTATTTTCTAATTCATTCAAAATCGTTTGAACTTCAGGAAGCTCAGGCATCTCTCTTATACCTTTGTGTATAGTGTATGATTTTATTACAAATTAGTATACAGCTTCATATTGGCAAGTTCTTTATGATTTTAATCCTGTCTCTTCCCTATATTTGGATTGTTCAAGCTTAAATAATAGCATACCTACCTCTAGCTTATGACCGCTTTTGGACATAAGCTGGACATAAGCTGGACATAAGCTGGACATAAGCTGGACTTAGAGAGCTTGATTCATACTATCTTCTTAATATCAAATTGCCCTTATCGTTAGTGATATAATCGGAGAGAACATTGAACTCAAATCAATCCTTATCCTATATAGAATATAAGTTAATAGACATTAGTAAAGGCTAATTAGCTCTTATTAAAAGAACTATATGTAATCAATATACAAGTAAATACCATCATATATTAAAAAGGGATTTTCAGGTCTGAAAACTGAGATACATTATTCCACTGGGGCATCATTTTATCTTTAACTTGTTAAGCACAAATATCAGACCTTTATTATATCTTCATTAAATGTTTTTTATTTGACAAAGACTTACAATCTAGAGATTGGTTTCTAAAAAGCTGTTTTTATGTGTTATTAGAAGATATTCGGGGAAAAAGTTTAAGGAGCTGCGATGGATCAGGACTTCAGTTCTGTTGATAAAATATTACAAGAATACGAGGGCAAAAAAGGTAATTTAATTCCAATATTACAAGCTATTCAAAGGCAAAAGGGCTACATATCCAAATCGGTTATACGATATGTTTCAGAGAAGATGCATATTCCAATGGCTGAAATTTGTGGAGTTGTAACCTTCTATGCAATGTTTCATCTGGAACCTCAAGGAGAACATATAATAAAAGTCTGTAAAGGGACCGCTTGTCATGTTGCAGATGTAGATAGCATAAAAGAAGCTATATTAGATTTTTTGAAATTGGAAGAAGGAGAAAATACTACTGCTGACGGTAAATTTACCGTTATGGAAGTAGCTTGTCTGGGCTGCTGTTCTCTTTCTCCAGTGATAATGATAGATAATCAAACATTTGGTCAACTCACACCGGATGCTATACCTGGGATTTTGAGACAGTTTTAGAATGAGGAGATAAGAGATGAGTAAGATCACCGTAAAAGTAGGTCTAGCAAGTTGTGGAAGAGCTGCAGGTGCTATGGAAGTTTTTAAAAAGTTGGAAGAGTATTTATCTCAAAATCCAGATGCTTATACCTTAAAAAAGACAGGATGCATAGGTATGTGTTTTGAGGAACCGATTGTGTCCTTAAGTGGCACAGAAATGGGAGAAATAACGCTCGGTAAAGTCAACGCAGAAAATGTGTTAAATCTTATTGAAGAATATACAGAGGGCAAACTTCCTACCTCTAATATCATACTATCGGATAAAACGGAGGCTCCTTTAAATGATTTATTGGCATATCAGAAGAGGATTGTTTTGCAAAATTGTGGGAAGATTGATCCTCTATCCATTGAAGAATACGAGAGTTGTGGAGGTTATCAAGCGTTAAAAAAAGCTCTTACCTTAAGTCCAGAAGAAATAATCAATATAGTCAAGATATCAAGCTTAAGGGGACGAGGTGGAGCAGGATTTCCAACTGGACTGAAATGGTCTCTTGCTGCCTCGGCAAAGAGTGATGAAAAATATATAATTTGCAATGCTGATGAAGGTGATCCGGGTGCTTTTATGGATCGTAGTGTTTTGGAAGGAGATCCTCATAAAGTTCTGGAAGGTATGATAATAGGTGCTTATGCCATAGGAGCAAGTAAGGGATATATCTATTGTAGAGCAGAGTATCCTTTGGCATTAGAACACCTTAAAATTGCACTGGCTTCTGCTCGTGAAAGAAACTATTTAGGAAAGAATATACTAGGCACTAATTTCAGCTTTGAACTTTCTATCAAAGAAGGTGCCGGAGCTTTTGTATGTGGAGAAGAAACTGCTCTTATGCAATCTATAGAAGGTAAACGAGGAATGCCTACTATTCGTCCGCCTTATCCAGCTGAATCAGGTCTCTGGAATAAACCCACCAATATCAACAATGTGGAGACTTGGGCAAATATTCCCTGGATTATAAATAATGGAGGAGAAGCTTTTAAGGCAATAGGAACAGAAAAATCTTCTGGGACTAAGGTTTTTGCTTTAGCCGGTAAAATTGCTGGCAGTGGATTAATAGAAGTGCCAATGGGGATTTCCTTGCGAGATATAATTTATAAAGTTGGTGGGGGTATGAAAACTGAAAAACCGTTCAAAGCAGTGCAATTGGGAGGTCCTTCCGGAGGGTGTATTCCAGAGGAATTGCTTGATACTCTTGTTGATTACGATAGTATCGCAGCAACTGGAGCTATTATGGGTTCTGGTGGGATGGTTGTTATGGATTCTGGCACCTGTATGGTGGATGTAGCGCGTTATTTTCTTAATTTTACTCAGAATGAATCCTGTGGTAAATGTACCTTCTGTCGGATAGGAACAAGAAGAATGCTGGAAATATTAAACCGAATAACAGAAGGAAAAGGAGAATTAGCAGACCTGGAGAAACTGGAAGAGCTTGCTATCAATATCAATAAGAGCTCTCTTTGTGGATTGGGACAAACTGCTCCTGATCCCGTGCTAACAACTTTACGCTATTTTAAGGATGAATATTTAGCTCATATTGTTGATAAACGATGTCCTGCAGGAGTTTGCACTGCTCTTCTTCATTACTATATCCTGCCAGAAAAGTGTACTGGCTGCACCCTTTGTGCAAAACGATGTCCTGTCTTTTGCATATCCGGAAGTGTCAGAAAAGTTCATATTATAGATCAAAACAGATGTATTCATTGTGGTGCTTGTTATAAAGCCTGTAAATTTGATGCTGTGACTAGAGAGTAAGTGAGAAAAATGATAGAAGTGATTCTAAATGGTAAAAAAGTAGAAAGTGAAGCTGGAATTACGATATTAGAACTGGCAAAAAGAAATGGGATTGAAATTCCAACTCTATGTAATGATGAAGAATTAAATCCTTATGGTTCTTGCTGGGTCTGTTTAGTAGAAGTTAAGGGAAGTCGAGGTTTCGCCACTTCTTGTGGAACGATTATAGCTCCAGGAATGGAGATAATAACAGACAGTGAAGAGATTAGGAAAGCTCGTAAGATGGCTTTGGAGCTTTTAATATCCAATCACTATGCTGATTGTGAAGCTCCCTGCAAGCTTGCCTGTCCTGCTTTGGTGGATGTTCAAAGTTATGTTTCCTTAATTGCTAATGGACAATATCACGATGCCGTAAAGGTTATCAAAGAAACCCTACCTATGCCTCTATCCATTGGAAGAATTTGTCCTGCCTTTTGTGAAAAGGAATGTAGACGTCAAATAGTGGACGAATCTATAGCTATCCGTCAATTAAAAAGATTTGCAGCAGATGAGGATTTGAATGATGTTTGGAGCTTTATTCCCGAAAAAAATGAACCTACAGGTAAAAAGATTGCCGTTATAGGTGCTGGTCCTTCTGGCTTAACCTGCGGATACTATCTTTCTAATATGGGACATCAAGTTAAAATATTTGAATCAGCTCCTGAAGCTGGAGGCTGGTTACGTTATGGAATACCGGAATATAGATTGCCCAAAGATATTTTAGATCGCGAAATTGAATTGATGTGTTCCAACGGAATGGAGATAGAATATAATGTTAAATTAGGAAAAGATATCAGTTTAAACGAACTTTCCCAGAATTTTGATGCCGTCTATATAGCCATAGGAGCACAAAAGGCTGTTCCTTTTCCCGTCAAAGGTTCAGACCTGGAAGGATGTTTCTTAGGAGTAGATTTCCTGAGAGCTCATAATATGGGACAAACTCCATCTTTAGGTAAAAAGGTTGCTATCGTTGGTGGTGGAAACACGGCTATTGATTGTGCTAGAACAGCTATTCGTTTGGGTTGTGAAGTAACAGTTATATATAGACGAACTCGTTTGGAAATGCCTGCTGCACCTGAAGAGATTGAAGCTGCTGAAAGAGAAGGTGTAAGATTTCATTATCTGAGCAATCCAGTGGAATATTTAGGAAGTGATGGTAAATTGCAACAGGTGATAATTGAGAAAATGGAGCTGGGAGAACCAGATTTTAGTGGAAGAAGAAGGCCTATTCCTACGGGGAAATTTTTTATTGAACCCTATAACTCCATAATTGCTGCTATATCACAGATCCCAGAAACAGAGATATTTGCTTCAGAAGATAATTTTATTCAAGGTAAGGTCTTACCTATAAGTAGATGGCAAACTGTTATGGCTGATGAAAAAACTATGTATACAGGTTTATCTAATGTTTTTGCTGGTGGAGATTTTCGTAGAGGACCTGCAACAGCTGTAGAAGCTATAGCAGATGGGCATTTTGCTGCTGAGGCTATAGACCGTTTCCTGAAAAATAAAGAAATAAACAAAACTTCATTCCGCTTTGATGCTAAGAAAGGTTATAAGGTGCAGGAAATCTCTCCTGAAGAATACCAGCAGTATCAAAAAATTGCCCGGGAGAAGATGCCTGAAATACCGATAGATAAAGCCAAAAGTTCCTTTGAAGAAGTTGAACTTGGATTTTCTGAAACTGCAGCTAAATATGAAGCAGAACGCTGTCTTGAATGTGGTTGTCAGGTTAATGAAATCTGTAAATTAAGAGAATATTGCACCGATTTCCAGGTGGATGCACTGCATTTTCCAGGAACTATCAATAAATATCCTATTGACTATAGCCATCCATATATTCTGCGAGACCCAAATAAATGTATCAACTGTAGTAGATGTGTGAGAACTTGTGCGGAAATTCAAGGACCAGCAGTTCTGGGATATATCTATCGTGGATTTTCCACTATAATTAATCCTGAATGTGGAGTATCGCTAACTCAGACTTCCTGTGAAAGCTGTGGTAAATGTATAGCTGTCTGTCCTGTAGGTGCATTGGTAGAGAGAAATATTAATTACAAGCTCAATCCCTTAGAAAAAGAGAAGACAACCCAAAATTGTGGAAGCTGTGGTATGGGCTGTTCTATCCAATGTCAGACCCAATCAGGGGTTCCGGTGTTAATAGAAACCGATGAAGAACATCCTGGGTTCAATGGACGCAATCTCTGCTTTAAAGGTAGATTTGGCTGGCAAGCATTTTATGAAACTGATAGATTAAAAACACCTGTGGTCAAAATAAATGGAAAGTGGAATCTTTTAGATTGGAAAGAAACCTTTAGTTTAATTCAAGAAAAAGTGAAAGAAGTTTCCAGCTATGACTTTGAGATATCTCCCTTAATTACTCTGGAAGAGATGCTTATAATGGAAAAAGCAGCAAAAAATACGGGTTCAAGGCTTTTTGCTCATTCAGGCTATCATTGCTTCAGCAGTCAATATCTTCCCATTATACCAAACCTGGAGCCCTATAAGATACTTGATAATTTTTCAGAATATGTGGTGATAGGCGAAATAAGTCAGAATTTACGGACTCTCTTGAGATTACAACAAAGAAAAGGTAAGAAACTGATTAGTGTTCTCTGTCAAAATTCTACTGCTCTGCCTTATGCTGATAGTGTCTATTCTTCTCTTTCTGTTTTGAACTGTCATAAAAATCAATTGTTTATCTATAATATCAATCAGATAAGCGAGAGAGATATCTATGAGATTATAAACCTGGCTGTATCTCTGGATTCGCAACTGGGAAATATTCTGGAAAGTACTGACTATCCAAACTATTATGGATTGCAGCTTTTGAATCCAGAATGGCAAGATACCTCCGATGCAGAATTTATGATAAGCTATGGAACGAGTAGTAAAATATCTTCTCATACCAGGTTCAGTGTAGCAATCTTGCCTTTTATAGATACTTCATCTTCAGCAGATTTGATTTTACCGCAACCTTCATATTTAGAGATAGATGGTACTGCTCTAGCTAATCTGGGTTATATAACGCATTTTTCTAATCCAGCTAAATCCAACTTAATTAATCAGATACTATATCTATTTTCGCAACTGGGATGGATACCTCTTGCTGGAGGCGATATCAATTATTGGAATCAATTAGTAGAACAGAGAATTCAAAGAGGTTTTAAACAAAAGATAAATTCCTATTTGCCTGAGAAATTAGAACTTAGAGATTTGCGTGAATATGTGCTCCCGGTCAATGATATAGTGAATCAGAAGATAAACATACTTTATGAAAAGAGAAAAGAGCCGAGTAGTTTTGAAAGAAGATTACAAAAAACTAGATGAAATCAAGAGCTAACATACAACTGTAGTAATTGAAGTGCTTCCGAAAATTGTTCTTGATATTCCCTGTTTTTATCAAATGAAATAGTTATTTTCAGACCTTTGGCAACATCAAATCTCAAATCTTCCTCCACCTTAGATGCAAAAGAGAGCACCTTTTCTTTGGGAGGAAGTTTTTCAGGTTTGAATTCAATAGTTAAAACATTGTGTTTAATATAACAATTTTGCAAATCAGCTTGTTTTGCAAGTATATTGAGTTTGAAATAGTTCAATAACCAGGAAGCTTTTTCTGGCAGTGGTCCGAAACGGTCTTTTAATTCCAATTCAAAATCTTCTATATCCTGCAGGTTTTCAAATTCACTTAACCTACGATATATTGTTAATCTTTGTTCGTCATCGCTAATATAATTTGGAGGGAAATAGAGGTCAATCTCGGTAAATAGTTTTCGTTGCGGTTTAGGTGACTCTATTTGTTGAGCTATGCTTTCTCCTTTTTGAACGGCATTGATAGCATTTTCTAGCATATTATTGTAAAAGTTGAATCCTATGGATTGAATAATTCCGCTCTGTTTGGTTCCTAAGATAGTTCCAGCTCCTCTCAATTCTAAATCTCGTAGAGCTACCTGAAAACCTGCTCCTAAATAATCATATTGAGTGAGGGTCTCTAAACGTTTACGAGCCTCAGTAGTGGTCTTTCTTGAAATCAAAAGATAGGCATAAGCACGACGATTGGAACGCCCTACTCTTCCTCTCATCTGATATAGTTGTGCTAAACCAAAGGTGTCTGCTCTATCTATGATGATAGTATTAGCATTTGGAATATCAATACCATTTTCAATGATAGTAGTAGAAATGAGAACCTGATATTCACGATTGATGAAGGCTTCCATAATTGTTTCTAACCGTTTTTCGGGCATTTGAGCATGGGTAACAGCAAATTTTACCTCAGGCATAAGTTCTCTAAGTTTTTTAGCTACCGTCTCTATAGTTTGGATACGATTATGGATGAAAAATACCTGTCCACCACGGTCAATTTCTCGTTGAATTGCTTCCCGGATAACTTCATTCTCTCCTAAAGTGATAATTGTGCGAACAGGAAGCCTTTCTTTAGGTGAGGTTTGCATCAAGGATATTTCTTTCAGTCTTGCCAAAGCCATATTCATTGTTCGTGGGATGGGTGTGGCACTCATATAAAGTGTGTCTACATTGGATTGCAATTTACGCAATCTTTCTTTATGGCGCACTCCAAAACGATGTTCTTCGTCAATAATAAGAAGACCAAGGTTCTTGAACTGGACATCTCTGGATAAAAGTCGGTGAGTTCCAATGGCAATATCAACCTTTCCCAAAGCAAGATCCACTAAATCTTCTGCTAGCTGACTATTACTACTAAAACGACTAAACATAGCTATCCGTACAGGATATTGTGCTAATCTTTCTTTGAATACACGATAATGCTGATCAGCTAAAATAGTAGTAGGAACAAGTACAGCAACTTGATAACCGGAACATACTGCTTTAAAAGCGACGCGGATGGCAACTTCTGTTTTCCCAAATCCTACATCTCCACAAAGTAGTCTTTCCATAGGCATAGGACTTTCCATATCAGCTTTAATCTCTTCAATGGACTTGAGTTGGTCTTCTGTCTCTTCATAAATAAAAGATTCTTCCAGCTCTGTTTGCCAGGCAGTATCTGCTTTATGCGCAATACCTATACGAGAACTTCGTTCTGCATAAAGTTTCACTAAATCAGCTGCAATAAGCTCAATCTGTTCTGCTGCTTTTCGTTTTGTATGTTGCCATTTAGTTGAACCTAAACGACTTAGAGTTGGAGCTACACCTTCCTCTGCTATATATTTAGTAACCAGGTCAAGTTGATATGTAGGTACATAAACTCTATCGTCACCCGCATAACGCAAAACCAGACATTCAGTGTCCTGCCCATCCAGTTTAATGATTTGCAATCCTTCAAAAACACCTATGCCATGGTCAATATGGACAATATAATCCCCTGGTTTTAAACTTTGATAATCTACAATCTCCTCTCCTGGAGGAAATCTTGGAGTGTAGCGTTTTCTTTTATAGCGATTAAAAATCTCATGGTCAGTCCACAGAGCTAAACCAGCATCTGTAATAGTAAAACCTTCATGCAAGACACCAATATAACTTTGAGGTCTACAATCATAATCTGCCAGAAGTTCTTGCATCCTTTTACTTTGGCTGGGATTATCAAAAAGTAAAAGGGTGGTTGTTCTCTCATTTTCCATCTGATTGATAGAAGTAGCCAGTAATGATAGATTACCATTGAAAGAAGGTTGAGGTTCTATGGGAGCTACAATATTTTCAGTTGGAAAGGGTAGAATAAATTCACTTTGAGAAAGAAACAAACTTGATGGGGATTGACAAAGCTCCATTAACTTTTTTTCTCCTGCCATAATTAGTTCAGGAGGACTTAATTTAGCCTTAGTGGTATATTTTAATTGGCGTTGATATTCCACTTGTACCTGTTCGGTTATGCGATTTGTTTCCTCTCGGATATAAGGGAAATTGCTAAAAAGAATCAAGCGATTATCAACTTCAAAGTAATCGGAAAAAGTGCTAAGTTTATCCAGCAGGAGACTATATTGATTCTCAATTCCTTCATAGAATCCCGTATTTTGGATCTTCGGTAATAAGATAGAATGAGAACTAATATCATCCAAAGAAAATTCTCGGGAAGGAAGAATAGTGTAGGATTCCACTTCTCCTGGAACAGAACACTGGGTGTTAACTGAAAAATAGCGCATAGAGATGATTTCATCACCGAAGAATTCAATTCGGATTGGCTTTAATTGAGGAGGACTAAAGATATCAATAATGCCACCTCTTCGTGCTACCTGAAAAACCTTGGTTACTTGGTACTGTACATCAAATCCCATCCAGACCAGATCTTGCATTAATTTATCAGGAGGATACTCCAAGCCCGTACGGAGTTCTTTGATATGAGCAGCAATATTTTCTCGTGGAGGCAACTTACGAAGTAGGGAACGAATAGAAATACTATATACTGAAGGTGCACCCTGAATGATATGATGAATGCACATCATTCTCGTAGCACGAATAGAATAATGTGGTGAACGTTCCTCATAAGGCAGCACTTCATAATCAGGAAGATAGAGGGCATTATTTGGACCGATAAGTGTGCAAAGGTCATCCCATAGGTCTTCAGCAATTATATCATCCTGAGAAACAATCAGGATATTTTTTCCAGTTTCTTTCCATAAATGTGCTGCAACCACAGCTCTGGTACTAAGGTTGAGATGATGGATTTGATGATACTTCTCGGTTCCGATTAAATTAGCAAGATTCTGAAAGAATGGAGAAGTATTAAGATAGGGGAAAATAACATCATAAAGCATAGGAATGGTTAAAATGGTTCAGGGCTAACATAGCTAGCAATAATCTTGGCAAGTTTTCCAGAAGTGAAAGAGATAGTTAAACGAGCTTCAGGACCGGTTCCATCTACATTCAGTACTAAGCCTTGTCCATATTCTGAATGCCAAACTTTTTGTCCTATATAAAATTGCTTATTGGTTAAAGATTTAGGTTTAATATAAGTTTTACGGTTGGGAATCCGCTTAAAAGTTATGGCATCATTATATCCTGCAAACAGGTTGGGATCAAGTTCCTGAAGAAAGATACTCGGTTCAGTGAAATAAAAGCTGTCATATTTTCTTCGAGATCTGGCATAACTCAGAAACAACCTACTTTTTGCTCTGGTTACGCCAACATAGAGTAGTCTTCTTTCTTCCTCAATGCTATATTTGCTATTCATACTCCTTAAATGAGGAAGAAGTTCCTGTTCCAGACCGGTGATGAAAACGGATTCAAATTCTAAGCCCTTAGCATTATGCAAGGTCATTAGATAAACAGTATCTGCAGTTTCATTAACCCTATCTATATCTGTCTGTAAAGCTACAAAGGGTAAGAAATCTGCCAGCAGAGGAGATTTATCATATTCCTCTATCCATCTCTCGGAAAACTCACTAACAGAACTAACGAATTCAATCAGATTTTCTACTCTTGAGATTTCAACTGGATCCTGACTGTTTTTATAATGATTAATGAGATCCAGAGAATCAATCACTTCTTTAACTAAGTCCAAAACTGGAGTGCTTTGTGCTTTTCTATGCCAGTCTTCCAGTTTTTCGGCAAACTCAGCAATTTTCTTTCGGATACCTGGTTGAATAGTTTGAACCGCCTGAACATTTTGTATTGTTTGATATAGTGTTATATGAGCTTGAGAGGCATATTCCAATAATCGTGATACTGAAGTGGTGCCAATACCTCTGGGAGGTTCATTTATAATTCTTAAGAGACTATTATTATCCGAAGGATTAAAAATCACAGTGAGATAAGCCAGAAAATCTCTTATTTCTTTTCTTTGATAGAAGTGCACAGTACCCACAATTGTATAGGGTATATTTCGTTGGAGAAAAGCATATTCAAAAATCCTGGATTGAGCATTAGTGCGATATAGCACTGCTATTTCCCGAAAAGGAATACCTTCTTCATACAATTGCAGAATCAGATCAGCCGTTCTGTTGGCTTCTTCCATATCATCATTATAGACAAAGAGATTAGGTTTGAATCCTTCTCCTAGTTCTGACCAGAGTATTTTGCTGTGACGATGACGATTGTTTAAGATTATAGCATTTGCCAGCTTAAGTATATGGCTTGTGCTCCTATAATTTTGTTCTAATCTAATAGCCAAGGCATTAGCATAGTCCTTTTCAAATTCAAGAATATTACGAATAGTAGCACCTCGAAAACTATAAATAGCTTGGTCGTCATCACCTACTACGCATATCCTCTTGTGTTCACTAGCAATCTGATGTACTATTTCAAATTGAGCATAATTGGTATCCTGATACTCATCAATCATCACATACTGGAATTGCTGTTGATATTTTTTCCGTACTATTTCATTATTTTGGAGCAGTTTTGCAGTATACAGGAGCAGGTCATCAAAATCTAAAGCGTTATTAAGTAGGAGATTTTGCTGATATATAGTATATATTTTGGGGACCATTCGGTCAAATTTATAGGTTTCCATAGAGATTTCAAGATTATATTCATTTAAATCTTCAGGCAAAAGAAGCCTGTTTTTATATGTGCTGATACGATTCAAAACCGTTTTAAGAGGGAAGCGTTCTCTATCCAGATTGTGTTCTTTATATATCTTTTTTAACAGGGATAATTGATCGTCTTCATCATAGATAGTAAAGTTTCGGTTAAAAGGAAGAAAGATTATTTCATTCCTTAAAATTTGAGTGCAGATATGGTGAAATGTTCCAACCCATAAATATCGTACAGAAAAACCCAAAATATTTTGTAATCTTTCCTGCATTTCTTTAGCCGCTTTATTGGTGAAGGTGACCATAAGAATGTTCTGGGGAGATACTTTTTTCTCTTTTATGAGCCAGGCACAACGATAAATTAAAGAACGAGTTTTCCCACTACCTGCTCCAGCTAAAACAAGGAGAGGTCTTTCTGTTTCCAGCACAACCTGGAGCTGTTGTTCATTCAGCTCCTTTTTAAAGTCTGTTTGCATAGATGACTATCTAAAGAGGAACGCGCACAAAACGTGCCTCACTAAGTCTGCCCTCTAACCTTCCTATATATTGTTGAGTATTAAGGTCATAAATGTCTTTGTAGCCAGAAACTCTGTACCAATAATCTCCAGGTAAAACAGAATGCCAGGCTTTAGATCCATGATTACAGACATTGGTAAAAACGGTATCAACACAGGTGTAATTAGCTGAGTAGGCTAAACCACGATAAACTTTATATCCGTCAGTATTATCCGGATTATTAGCAGTCCATTGAATAATTACATACTTATGAGTTGCTCCGGGAGGAGAAGCAGTGCAGGAAACATCACGTACTTCATCTGGAACTATCACATTAGGATTGCCAACCGGGTCTAGAGGATTATTTCTCTGTAGACAGGACCCAAGCAGCAGAGTAATAATAAATAATATAATTATCCTGATTTTCATTATAATATCCTAAAATTGTAAGCGTATACCGCCAGCAGTCAAAGTAACTGTTTTTTGGCTATATTTTTCTAAAATTTCTTGCCATACCTGAGCATTGTAATCTTCCGTAGTCTGTATAACATCAAAAATATTATAAGCCCAGATAATTCCTCCTAATCCCATAAATAATATTGAATAAAAACGTTGATCCTGAGCCTGGTCATAATAATCTTCTATTTGTTCAATCTGAGTAGCTTGCATATATTTATTATAATAATAATTACTCTTATCATAAAAATAAAGTGATGCACCTAGAGAGAGAACTTCAGTGCCTAATATAACAGAACCTTTTAGATTATCCTTACAGGCTAATTGTCCCCAACCTGGAACCACTATGGATTTCAGAACCGTAGGGCGAAGGGCATTGGATTGCATTTCGTAAATCTGGAGTAATTGCTGACGATGTATTAAATCTTCACGATAACGAAGACGATCTCTCCAGTCCTGCCATCCATATTTAGTAGTATCAGCAAAGGTACTAATATCAAATTGGGTTTGAGCTGCGAGCACAACGATCAGAAATAGTAAAAGAAACACGAGTATAAACTTTCGCATCATTACTCCATTGTCTTTTCAGAAAGCTTGTTTAATGGAACTATACTTCTATCACGAAGATTGACTAACCAAACATAATAATATGACACCGTAGGCGTTATCAGGTCATAACGAGCTTCATATTTCAAAGGATTGGAGGTAATCATAATCTTCCAACCTGAATCATACACTTCCGAAGGATCAAACATCTTTAACAGCTCTTGTTTCTGTTTTTGGATACGAGTGTTTATGATCCCTCCTTTATATTGATTGATGATGCGTTTGGTGAAGGCAACGGGATCAGCCTGAGCTTCTAGGAGATTTTGCATTTGAGTAATTTTAGTAGTAAATTCAGGACGACTATCCAGGTTATTTGCCTGTCTATAAAGTTTTAAAGCCTCATCATACTTACCTGCTAATTCAGCTTTTTCTGCCTGGAGAGAAAGTTCATTAGCCCGAGCTACATTTTCTTTGATAGTGTTTAAACGAGCTATAGCTTGTTTAGCTGGCGAATATTCTGGTATTATTTCAAAGGCTTTCTGATAATGTATCAGAGCATTATCATAATCTCGTTGTCTAACATATTCATCACCTTTTTGAACAAAAAGCGAAGCCATCTGTTCTATACGCTTTTCAATCTCAACTCTTTTAGAAGGATCATACTGTATGGCAATACGGAAAAGTCTTTCTGCTTCTAAATATTTTTGCTGATTTAAAGAGTTTTCCGCTTGTCCCATATAAGCTTCACAAATTAGTTGATTAATAGTTTGCTGATCTCCTACAGGATACTGTTGTAGTTCAAACAGGATATTTAATGCATCACTGTAGTAACCTGCAGTATAAAGACGTCGTGCATAATCCATACGGGAAGGTACAATTTTGGCAATCTGTTTACGAGCTGCCACTTCATATACATTATTGGGGTAATTATTATATAGAATTTTATAATCTTGCCAGGCTTGTTCATAGTCTATAAAAGTATCCAGAAGAAAGCTAATCCTTCTACTTAGCATTTCTGGAGTGAGTTCGGATTGAGGGATTTCTCGCAGGATAGCGTTTACTAGATTGAAGGATAGTTCCAGATTTCCTTCTTCTAATGCTTTATCAGCAAGGGTTTTGTATACATTAGCCAAAACCTTATCTGCTTCTTCAGAATTTGCAAGTTTGAGAAACTTAATACTCAAATCCCAATTTTCAACCTGAATAGCCCTTAATCCTAATTCGTAGTAACATTGACTACGAAGTATTTCACTACGAGTTATGAGAGCTCCATTTTCCGCTGTTTGAATATAATTATCCAGTTCTTGAATAGCAGCAGCGTAACGTTGATTTTTATAGTGGTCTTCTGCACTATTTAGTTGATTAATCTCACAAGCAGAAACAATGAATAGAACTAAGCTTAAAAGAATCAGTATAATGTGTTTATGTTTCATATTGTATAAGTAATGTCTTCTTGCGCAAATTCAAACATATCTAGGGGATTTTCAAATAAGAAAGCCTGTAATTGAGGTGAGATCCCATGTGTGAGTAACACTCTTTTTATTCCTGAATATTGAAGTCTTATTATTTGATCAGGTTGAGGATGTTGAGCATCAATGATAACCGTGTGGCAATTTCGGATAAGGAATTGGACGCTGTCTACTTTATTAATATCAGAAGTATAAGCAAGAGATCCTTCAGAAGCTGAAATGCGGAAAGCATAGGAATGCAATAGATTAGGGAGTTTATTCTCAGTTACTAAATCTTCATATTCCAATAAATGGTCAGTTAAAGCAGAATTAACCTCTTCATAATACAATTCACTTTCTTCACAATCCAGAATATGTAACGGGAAGGGGAATTTCTGGATAAAAGTATAGAGAAATTGCAGAGTTTCTACCAGAGCTGCAGGTCGTTCAGGAAGAAAGAGTTGTAGCGGTTTTTCTCTTTTTTGAATCTTAAGCATCTGTAGAAGCATAAATAATCCCGATATATGATCAGGATGATAGTGGCTAATAAAAATAGCATCCAATACATCATTGGCTATATTATGCTTTAATAATTGCTTGGAAACTCCTTCACCACAATCAAAAAGAAGATGTTTGCCATTTACATTTACATATAAACTACTCTGATTTTTGTCTAATTCCGGCATTCCGGATCCTGTACCTAAAGGAATAAATTTCATTTTAATGACCTTCCTGTTTTTTGTTGATTCATAGGTATAATAATTGGTATCTGATCAAGCTTGTGTCCTAAAAAGAGGAAAAACAAAGTAAACATCATAGCTGTAACTATAAGTAATACTCCATTTCCCGTGATAAAAATTATAATAGTGGTCAGAGCAATCAGAAGATTAAGAGCATAGACAATTATCGCAGTGATTTTAACCGAACCTAACAAAGTGAAGAGACGATGAGTAGAATGGTCTCTACCACCTTGACTTATATGTCTACCATCACGAGTGCGAGTATAGCTGACCAAACAAATATCAAATATCGCATAGCTCAAAAGTAAAACAGGTAAAAGATAAAAGATATTATTTTGACGAGTTAAAACTGCAAATCTGCCCATTAATATTCCCATAGAAGAGAGGAAATAACCTATAAACATAGAGCCAGCATCACCTAAAAATATCTTTGCCGGATTAAAATTATAAGGAAGAAAACCTAAAGATGCACCAGCAAAACTTAACGATATCAATCCAATAAATGCCATTTCTGAAGCGTTAGAACCGGTGATATTGGCTAAACTAAAAGCAAAATAACCCAATCCTAAAATTCCTGCCATGCCACTTAAAATACCATCCATATTATCTAAAAAATTCATAGCATTCATTAATCCGACCATCCAGAGCAACATCAAAGGCAAAGAGATATAGATAGAACCAAACATATGCTCCAATTCAGCAATCCTAAAACTACTCAATATAAATATTAGACTAACCGTAATTTGTCCTGTAAGTTTAATTGCTGGATGCATACCAAATTTATCATCAATCAGACCTAAAACAGTAATTATAAATGCTCCAAGTAAATAGCCAATCATAGCTATATCAAAATAACGATTAGGAGAAATTGCTACATCATAGATACATAGTAAAGAAAAGCCAATAAAAACACTTAGTCCACCCAAAAGTGGCGTATTCTTCTGGTGTATTTTACGCGCTGCAGGCTTATCTTCAAAGTTTAAAGCATGTGCCAATTTAATAATGAAAGGCGTCAAACCATAAACGAATAAGAAGGACATAATGAATACACTTAAGTATTCCCATGTCCGATTTTCCATATTTATTCTCCCTTATATATTTAATCAAACTTCTTTGCCGCTTAATTTTTGTCAATCCAAAAGGAAATAAATTTGACTTTAGAGGCATTCTTTTAAATAGGAAATTGAATAAAATATCTCTGTTTTGAATCAGTTTCCATCGCGTCATCCTATAATTAATGAGGGGTGATAATAAATATAAGAATAATTATTTTGATTATGGTGCAATTATTGCACACTGATACATATGATAAGTGAAAATATTATTTAATCCGTCTGGATTAAAATATAAAGATATATATAAAAAAGGAGAAAAAATGAAAAAACTACTACTCGTAGCATCTATTATTTTATTATGTTCTCTGGCTTTTGCTTGGAACTTAATCAGACAGACTGCTTTTCCAACTAATTTTTACTGTATGGAAAAAATTGGTAATATCTATTGGGCAGGGGGTTATGTGGGTGCTGTTGCTAAATCAACGGATGAGGGTTTAACTTGGCGTTTTGTGGAAACACCTGCTTATAATGCTGTAACTGATGATTATAAAGATGTTTGGGATATAGATTTCATAAATGAGATGCAAGGTATTATGGTGGGTGATGATGGCTTAGTTGCTCTCACTAATGATGGTGGTGTAACCTGGATTTGGCCTCAGAGTGTGCAAAATATTATAGGTACAACCAGAATGTATGGAGCAGTATACTTTCCAGACGGAAGAATATGGATTTGCGGTTATGAAGGGAAAATTGGTTATTCACCTGACTATGGAGTTACCTGGACACTCCAAGCTGCTGGTGTAACAACTGTTGCTGCATATAGTATTTCTATGAATGAATCTGGTATTGGATTTGTTGCATTAAATAAAGGAACTCCTAGTCAATCCAAGATATTAAAGACTACGAATTTTGGTCAAAACTGGACTCTAATAGAACTTCCTGTAACTGATAATCCTTCTTTTAATAAGGTTCGTCAATTTGGAAATAAAGTAGTACTATGTGGAGATAAGGGTTATGTAGGTTATAGCAATGATAATGGTAACACCTGGACTCATTATGCTCAAGCTGGAGGTTCTAGCACATCAATGCGTGATGTAACTATGGAAGGGAATCTTGGTTATGCAGTGGGGAGAAATGCTACTATTATAAAAACTACAGATGGCTGGGCTACCTGGCAAGTACTAACTCATAATGTTACCACTTATATTGAGGGAATAAAAATTAGAGATGATGGAAGTTTACTTGCCTGTGGCTGGCAAGGGACTTTAATGTTATCTAACGATGGAGGTATAAGCTGGGAAGACTTAGTGCCTAACGCTATAGACCTCTGGCAAGCAAGTATAGTAGATGCCAATAATTGGTATGTTGTTGGAGACAAGGGCACTATTCTAAAAACTACAGATGGTGGTCATAATCTGGTAAAAAAGAATATATTTGGAAATACCAGTCTTTTTTATACTTGTTATTTCAAAAATGTTAATGAAGGATGGGTTACAGGCAAGACCAGTGGTAATATTTATCACACTGTAAACGGTGGTGACAGCTGGTCCTTTTTTACCATACCAAACTTCTCTTCAACTAAGGCATTCTATGAGATATTTTTTGTTAACGAACAGATTGGATATATTGTAGGTTTAGGTGGGAAAGTAACTAAGACCACGGATGGTGGTGAAACTTGGTTTACCGTAGGAGATAATATTAGCTCTTCTACGAATCTTTATTGTACTTACTGGAAAGATGAAATGAACGGTTATGCTGGCAGTAGCACCGGACTACTTTATATAACAAATAATGGTGGGGTAACCTGGAGCTCTATTACGGTGGGAGCAAATGCTAATATCCGAGACATTTATTTTCGTGATGTCAATAATGGTGTCTTAGTTAAAGAAGGCGGAGAAATATATTACACTACTACAGGTGGAAACACAGCAACCAGCTGGTTAGCAGCTTCAGAGCAAGCTATAGGACACATTATGAGTGTAACTTGTGATCACAATGGAGTTTATTGGGCTGCTGGTTATAGCTCAAATCCCAGTCAACAAGGCAATAGCTGGGCTATTATGAAATCTTTGGATAATGGAGCAACCTGGATAGAAGAAAGTTTCCCTCCACTAACCTTTAATCCTACTCAATTAACTAATATCAGCACTGGCGGAGGAAAAATTGTAGCGGTAGGGAAAAACAATGTTATCTTAGCTCAATTAGAAGTACCAGAGCATGTAATTTTAATTTCTCCTCCAGATAATAGCACCGGAATTGACCCTCAAAATGTAATTCTTACTTGGGCTCCATCACCTTATGGTTCTGTGGCTGCTTATTATGGAGTGTATGTATCTCCAACTCCTGAAGCTTTGTTTGATTACTATTATTTTGAAACTACAGAAACCAGTTTTAACCTTTCTACTGCTCCGTTAATTGATCTTGGTTATGGAAATACCTGGTTCTGGGCAGTATTGCCAGTGAACGAAGTTATGGATACTCCTGATCCTGATTCAGGAAATTTTATGATCTGGCGTTTTACTACTATGACACAAACTACTTTAGAACCGCCCATAGTGAGAATTGAAAAATTAAATGGACAAATAATAATTTCCTGGGACGCAGTTTCTGGAGCTACTAATTATAATGTTTATGGAGCTTCTAACCCTTATGGAAACTTTACATTAATCTCTACTACTTCCGAGTTATTGTATACCATAACAAATCCAGGTAATATGCAGTTCTTTAAAGTTACTGCTTCTAACGAATAGCTACATAACCTTTAGAGAATAATAAGAAAAAGCCTGCTGAGTTCATAGATTTACAGGGACTCAGCAGGTTATTTTTTATGAGGTTCAATCTATGCTTCTTATCCAAATTATTCTCAATACATTTCACAATTGCATTAATTTATTCCTTGTTTCTTTCTATTCCATAATCCATAACTTAGTTTACTCTTATAATTAAATATCATATTTATATAGTAATTATAACTAACTGATGACCAGCTTTGGACATAAGCTGGACATAAGCTGGACATAAGCTGGACATAAGCTGGACATAAGCTGGACATAAGCTGGACATAAGCTAAGCATAACCTACTCATCTAGAGCTGAGAAGTAGACAGAATGAAGAATGTAAATAAAAAAGTTATAAACAGTAATAATTATAATATAATATATTCAGTAAAGAAGAGATAAAGTTTTAAGATTAGAATCATTTATAATTGTTATCAAAGTTTATTTTAATCTATTTTGTGGATATTTTATTTGTCTGACTATCCATTAGATAACTTGAAATATCGTGGGAGGATTGAACCTAGATTTTTCGTTGTATTTTGTGTTTTCGTAAATTTTCTTTGGTAAATAATGAAGTTTGCTACATTGAGAATCACATTTATTAAGTCTAGGCAAATAAATTTTGTTTTGCTGTAAATAGAGCAAGGAGGTAATTCGGAGATAGAATAGGAAAGAAAGTATGTCATTATTGGTTATCCCATTGCAGTTATAATATATACAGATAACCAATTTGTCTTTGTAGTAAAATATTTCTTTAGACGCTATTTACTGTAGTAGTATATCTTTACTGCGAAAGGGTTGAACCTTACTTAAGAAAGGACAACTTCCCTTTCTTCCAAGGAGCAAGAATATTGTTTGGTTTTTTAATATCTCAAGAGAGAATTATAAGTGATAAAGAGCAGGAGAGTTTATTTGGAAAGACCTCTTTCACATTGACGGACGAACTCAACAAAAACCTGCTGTTCCTCAGTTAAATCTTTCCAGGTCTCTACTTCTGCTAAAGCTTGGGAGGTATTTAATCCTTCACGATAAAAGAGGTTATAAACTTTCATAATAGCATTTTGAGCTTCATTAGAAAAGCCTCTACGGGTGAGTCCAACGGTGTTTAAGCCAACGGTTTTATACGGATTACCCTGACCTCTGGTGTAAGGTGCTATATCTTTTTTCACAGCAGAAGCTCCACCTACAAAGGCATAAGTTCCAATATGGACAAATTGATGAATAGCGGTTAAGCCTCCAATAGTAGCATAATCTTGCACTATTATATGACCTGCCATTTGTACGGTATTGGCTATTACGCAATGAGAACCGATATGACAATTATGTGCAATGTGAACATACTCCATTAACAGATTGTCATTTTCAACGATAGTTAGTTCCCCTTCCTGATTAGAACGATTGATAGTGACGAATTCACGGATAATATTGCGATTTCCTATTTTTAGTCCTGTAGGCTCACCTTTATATTTTAAGTCCTGGGGTTCAGTGCCAATTACAGCATAAGAAAAGATACGATTATCATTACCTATTTCTGATTTACCCATAATAACTACATTGGAACGCAAGACATTATGTTCACCTAAGATAACATCTGCGCCGATATAGCAGTAGGGTCCTATTTCACAATTTTCGCCAATGATAGCACCTTTTTCAACGATAGCAGTAGGATGAATTCTAGTCATAATTACTTCTTTTGCAGGATAGCCATAAAATCGCCTTCTGCCACTTTATCATGACCCACAAAGGCTTCACCACGCATTTTAGAAAGATTTGTTTTCAGAGAAATAACTCTCATTTCATAACGCAGAGTGTCTCCAGGCATAACTGGTTTACGGAATTTTACATTATCAATGGAAGCAAAATAGGCAACATAATTAGAAGGATCATCCATCTGATTGAGTAGAATAATGCCTCCCGCCTGTGCCATACCTTCTATGATAAGAACACCTGGCATTATGGGATGTCCAGGAAAATGTCCCTGGAAAAACGGCTCATTTATAGTAACATTTTTGATGCCAACAATAGATTCATTAGGTTTGAAATCTATAATTTTATCTACCAGCAAGAAAGGATAACGATGCGGTATTATGCGCATAATAGCATTAGCATCAAATACTACATCTTTGGTGTTATCCTTTTGATATTGCTTCTTAAGTTCCTGAGTAAGTTGCATCTGACGCAGCTTTTTCACCAGTTCCACATTGGTTTTATGACCACTTCTTGCAGCTAGAATATGGCCTTTTATGGGCACTCCCAGAAGAGCAATGTCGCCAATGAGGTCTACTACTTTATGACGCACAAATTCATTGTAATAACGTAAAGGATGATTGTTCAGAATACCTTCAGGAGAGATGGTGACTTTTTCTTGATAACCAAATATCTTTTGTAAATGTTGCAGTTCCTCTTCAGTCATATCAGGATCAGCAATTACTAGTGCATTATCTAAAGAACCGCCTTTAATTAGCCCCTCTTCTTTCAATTCAAGCACCTCATTAATGAAACAAAAAGTGCGTGCAGCGGCAAAATCTTTTTCAAAATGTTTGATATCAGGTAACCAAGTATATTGAGTTCCCAGATAGGGATGTTTGTAATCAATCATAAATGTAACCTTGAGTTCATTAGAAGGTACAATTACGATATCCACATTTTCTTCGGGAGCAGAATAGCTTATAGGTTCGTCAAATTCAAAGTATACTCTTTCTGCATCCTGTTTCACTAATCCAGCTTTCTTCAATACATTTAAGAACACAATAGCAGAACCATCAGCTACAGGTGCTTCTGGTCCATCTATTTCAATTCTGATATTATCTATGGATAATCCTTTTATTGCTGCAAGGACATGTTCAATAGTAGAAACAGTGGCATCTTTAACTCCGATAGTAGTGCCTCTTGAGATATCTACTACATGGTCAATATCGGCAGGAATTTCAGGTTGATCCGGTAAATCTGTTCTAACAAAGACTATTCCTTCATCTTTTTTTGCTGGTTTAAAAGTGATAGTGGAGATTTCTCCAGTATGAAGTCCGATTCCGGTGTAGGAAACTGGAGTTTTAATTGTATTCTTATACTCTGTCATATTCAATGTTCTTCTTCCTCTTTTTTCTTTTTTTGTAGATAAAAGCGATAAATTTCTGGCAGATGTTTTTGACTGACCAGAATTCGTTTTAATTTATCTGCATCCATTGCTGGACTTCCCCAATAACGAGCATCAGCTGGAATGTCATTAGTGATACCTGATTGAGCACCAATCATAGCTCTATCCCCAATCTTGAGATGTCCTGCCACTCCCACTTGCCCGGCTAGATATACATAATCACCTAAAATTGTACTTCCGGCTAAACCTACTTGAGCACAAAGAATACAATGTTTACCAATGTGACAATTATGCCCAATCTGAACGAAGTTATCAATTTTAGTGCCCTGCCCAATAAAGGTGGAACTAAGAGTTCCACGATCTACGGCAGAATTTGCCTGAATTTCTACAAAATCTTCTATAACCACATTTCCCAGCTGAGGTATTTTATTTTGCATGCCGTTCATCAATATGAAACCAAAACCATCAGCCCCTATAACTGTTCCGCTATGAATAATGACTTCATTGCCAATTTTGGAATCTGCATAGATAGTAACATTTGGATATAGATGTGTGTTTTTACCAATTGAGACATCATCGCCTATGAAACAATGAGCATCAATTATGGCATCGCTTCCAATCTGCGAGTTTTTCCCTATTATACAATAGGGACCAATGTAGACACTTTCATCAATAATTGCAGAAGAATCAATAATAGCAGTAGGATGAATTCCAGCCATAGGTTTTTCTTTATCCAGCTCTAACCACCAATCAACTAAACGGAGAAAAGCAAAATAAGGTTGAGGATGTAGGATTAAGTTCCTATTTAAAAGATGATTAGCCTTCTCAGGAGTACAAAATATTACAGCTGCCGGAGATTTTCTTACGGATTCCAGATATTTATCCTGTTCCCAGAAAATCAAACTACTAGTATCTGCTTCATCTGGATCAGCTACACTTTGAAGAGTAATATCATTGTTTCCATAATATTCACCTCCACAAACAGCAATAATATCGGCAGGCTTGATAGCTTTTTTAAATTTCTTCATTTTTTGGGGATTGATTCACCTGGCTTTAGAGTTTCATCTGGTTTGAATTGTTCTGTTCCTGTGGTATTTGTTTTATTATCAGCAGGAGGTTTTACGGTATCTTTATTAAGCTCTAATAATACTTGGTCAGTTATATCAATAGAAGGAGCAGAATAAAGCACCGTTCCCATACTATCGTCAAAGATGATAGTATAATTTTCATCAGTAGCAATTTTTTTGATAATATTCATTATCTTGGTATTTATGGGGGAGAGAAGTTCCAAATAGCGTTGTTCAGATTTTCCACCTTCACCGAAATATTCTTCTAAAAAGCGTCCTGCTTCAGCTTTTTTTTCGTCTATTTTGGCTTGAGCTTCTCTTTTCGCTGCTTCGGTTTTAGTCAGTTTGGCTATTTCAAATTCCTGTTCCATTTGTTTAATTTGCTCATCTAGTGCACTGAGCTGACTTTTCCAATTTTGCATATCCAGTTTGAAAATACGACTTATTTCAGCTATTTCATTGCTTTCTTGGATAATGCGGTCCATTTTGACTACGCCGATTTTGACTTCAGCAGCAAAGCTGATTGAAATCAGTGCAATGCATAGTACGGTGAATAATATTATCTTTTTCATAATATCTCCTGATATTCTGGGATTTATCCTCTTAATCCTTAATTGGGAAAGAGGTGTCAAGCAATTTTGCTGCTAACACATCATCTACTCTTCTAACCGGAGTAGTTAATGGAGCATTATGTAATAATTCTGGATTTTCTTTACATTCCTGCGCAATTTCAATCATAGCAGCGGCAAAAGCATCCAGAGAATCCTTACTTTCCGTTTCAGTAGGTTCTATCATCATAGCTTCTGGAACAATTAATGGAAAATAGACAGTGGGAGCATGAAATCCTTTGTCCAGTAATCTTTTAGCAATATTAAGCGTGTTAATTCCATACTCCTTTTTTTGCCAGGTGGAATCGGCAACAAATTCGTGCATACAATATTCCGGATATTGAATATGGTAGTAATCTTTAATTAATGCCATCAAGTAGTTAGCGTTAATAATAGCATTTTCTGCTACCCGACGGAGTCCATTTGCACCAAGAGTTCTTATATAGAAATAGGCTCGTAACATAACTGCTACATTCCCATAAAAAGTATGCACCTTACCAATTGAAGTATTCTGATGGGAATAATCAAAAAAGTATCCTTTATCGTTTTTGCCAATTAAAGGAACAGGTAAGAAAGGAGCTAATTTATCGCAAACTCCTACTGGTCCAGAACCAGGACCTCCACCTCCATGAGGTGTAGCAAAGGTTTTATGCAGGTTAAAATGCATTAAATCAAATCCGATTTTACCTGGTTTAACTAACCCTAATAAAGCATTGAGATTAGCACCATCTAAGTACATTAATCCATCAACACTATGGATTATGGAGGCAATCTCTTCAATTTGGTCTTCAAACAAGCCAAGAGTATTTGGATTTGTCAGCATAAAGCCAGCCGTATTGTCATCTACAATACTTTTCAAATGAGCAAGATCACAACGACCATATGCATTTGATTTTAGCTCTACTACATTATAACCAACCAGTGCACAACTGGCAGGATTTGTTCCATGAGCAGAATCTGGTATAATGATTTTATGTTTATGTGTATTGCCTTTAGAATGATGATAAGTAAAGATGATTCTTATTCCAGTAAACTCTCCTTGAGCTCCAGCTGCAGGTTGTAAACTAACCTTATCCAGACCAGAGATCTCAGCTAAATCTTGTTGCAGTTCATAAAGAGTTTGCAAGGTGCCCTGCAAAGTTGATTCAGGTTGCAATGGATGAAGATTTTGGAAAGCAGGATTTCGTACTAAGGTCTCATTTAATTTGGGATTATATTTCATTGTGCAACTACCCAAGGGATAAAGACCTTTTTCAATGCAATGATTCTTTTGAGAGAGTGGGATAAAGTGTCGCATAACATCAATTTCACTCAGTTCAGGAATACGAGCAGGCTTTTCTCTTAAAAATTCTGGTGGGATGATTTCATCCAGCGGAATATCCGGATCTCTAGGGGGAAGTGTTACACCCTTACATCCAGGTACACTGATTTCAAATATGGTCTTACTCATAATGCATCTCCCTTAGAGCATTTGCATATTCATCAAGTTCAGTCCTGGTTTTCTTTTCGGTTACTGCTATAAGTAAAGTGTTTTCGTCATAGCCGTAAGGTTTTAAATCCACTCCTGCAAAGATATGTTTATTAAGCATATCCTGTATAACTCTCTTAGCTGGAACGGGACAATAAACAGCAAATTCTTTAAAAAAAGGCGTCTCTGGATAACAGAGTGAAAACTTAGGTATATATGCTATTTCTTGGGCTAAAAAATGGGACTTTTGAGCAGATTGAGTTGCTACTTCTATTAAACCTTCTTTTCCTAGAAGGCTTAGATATACGGTTGCAGCTAAAGTGCAAAGAGATTGATTAGAACAGATATTGGAGGTGGCTTTTTCTCTTCTTATGTGTTGTTCTCTTGTTTGTAAAGTCAAAGTATAAGCCTTTTTCCCTTCTACATCAACTGTAGCACCGACAATTCTTCCTGGCATTAACCGAGCCATATCTTTATGCGTGGCAAAAAATCCAAATAAGGGTCCACCCATATACATATTATTTCCTAAAGCCTGACCTTCACCAGTCACAATATCAGCCTTATAAGAAGATGGAGGTTTTAAAATGGCTAAAGATATAGGATCAACGGAAACGATTAATAGAGTCTTAGGATTACTATGTACGACCTTTTCCAGCTCGTTCATAGATTCTATATTTCCCAAAAAATTTGGGGTTTGAATCACTACGGAACCTACATTTTCATCCATCTTGCTTGTTAGATCATCAATATCTATCCTTCCATCCTTAGTATGACAAAAAATAAGTTCTAAACCAATTCCTGCTGTATATGACTGAATTACCTTAATGAATTCAGGATGAATGGTGGGAGAGATTATAGCTTTTTTGAGACGATTCTTACGAACTGCCATTAATATAGCTTCAGCAACAGCAGTAGCTCCATCATACATTGAAGCATTGGAGATTTCCATACCTGTGAGTTCACAGATAAGGGTTTGATATTCGTATATATATTGTAAGGTGCCTTGACTTACTTCTGCTTGATAAGGAGTGTAGGCGGTATAAAATTCTGGTCTTGAAACGATAGTATCTACTGCTGCAGGAATAAAATGGTCATAAACACCTGCTCCGAGGAAGCAACTAAACTTTTGGGTATCAATATTCTGGCTAGCCAATAAATTTACTAATTGAGTTAGTTCAAGTTCTGATAGAGGAGAGGTAAGATTTAGTGGTTTCTTAAGACGAAGTTTTTCCGGAATGGCTTGAATCAGCTCTTCAAATGAGTGCACACCAATCTTTTCCAGCATCTGCTTTCGTTCCTCATCAGTATTGGGAATATAGGGCATTCTCTCTCCATTTATAATTTTAAATTCTATTTAACTATCATTTTTTGCATTATAGTTTATGTCAATTCTAAATTTCATTAAAGGTGCGAAATAGCAGAAAAGAAGAAAGGCAGGAACTCGTTTTCCTGCCTTACATCTATTGATTTAGGAGAAGAATTATGCTCTAGTCTCAATAGCATTTTTAGGACAAACAGGAATACATATTCCGCAACCAATGCATTTATCCTGATCTATACTGGGTTTCTGATTTTCTTCACCATTAATAGCACCGACTGCACATACAGGTATGCATAGAAGACAACCATCACAGAGTTCTGGGTTTACTTCAGATTTTTTTCGAGTTCCTATCAAGAGGTCTAATATAGCATTGGTGGGACATACTGCTGCGCAAACACCGCAATCATTACACTTTGAGTAATCTATAGAGGCAAGATTATTTGACAAAGTTATAGCTTGCTGAGGACATTTCTTTACACAGATACCACAACCAATGCAGGGCTGGTTAGTTCCGCAAACCTGTCTTGCCAGAGGTCCTTTATCTTTAGAGGAACATTTAATAAATACATTATGCTGAATTGAAATCAGGTCTATTAATTTGCGAGGACAAGCTTTAACACAGGCACCACAACCAGTGCACTTCTCTTTATCTATTACTCTCATACCTGATTTATCAAGAGATATAGCATCAAAATTACATGCATTTATACAATCGTTGAATCCAACGCATCCCCAAGAACAGGCATTAGGTCCTCCGGCAATATTAACTGCTGAAAGGCAGCTTTCTATTCCTCTATAATCATATTTCCATTTAGTGTTATCAGTTCCACCTGTAGAGCAGTGAATAACTGCAATTTTTTTCTGCACTGTTTCAGCTTCAGTACCCATAATTTTAGCAATTTTTTCTGCAACCTGTGGACCTCCAGGATTACAAAGATTAACTGGAGCCCCTTGCATAACAATAGCTTCAGCATAACCAGCACATCCTGCTTTTCCACAACCTCCACAATTAGCTCCAGGAAGAACAGAAATTATTTCTTCCACCCTAGGGTCTCTCGTAACAGCAAAAATTTTAGATGCCAGAGCTAATAATAAACCAAAGGCTAAACCCATTGCTCCAATAATAAGCACGGGCATGCCAATATCCTTAGTTAAGGAAGGAGTAAGTAGAGGTATAAATATAGAAAGATTCATACTTTGCTCCTCAAATTTTTAGCCCTATAAAGCCAGAGAAAGCTAAAGCCATTGTTCCAGCTAAAATCATACCATGAGCAAAGCCACGCATACTTTTGGGTAGGTCAACTAGTGCTAATCTCTCTCTTATCGCTGCCATAACCAGTAATACAAAAGTGAATCCCACGCCTGAAAAGAATCCATTTAAAGTGGCAAACAAGAAATTGTAAGTAGAGCCATCAGGCAAAGGAGTTATATTGAGAATGGCTACCCCTAAAACTGCACAGTTGGTCGTGATTAATGGTAAATATACACCTAGTGCTTTGTAAAGTGAAGGGGAATTTTTCAGAATGAACATCTCTACAAATTGTACTAAGGCAGCAATAGTCAGAATAAAAGCCAGCGTACTCAAATAGGTGATATTATATGGAACCAGCAGATATTTATAAATAAGGCTACAGAAAGCAGAAGCCATAGTCATTACAAAGATAACTGCCATTCCCATACCAAAGGCAGATTCCATTTTTGTTGAAACTCCCAGATAGGGACACAATCCTAGGAATCTGGAAAGCACGAAGTTCTGTATAAAAATGGCACTAATTGCCAGGACTAAAATTTGACTCAGGGTATTCATAGATATTTCTCCTTCAAATTATTTATTGCCGCCATCAAAAGTCCCAGGGTTATAAAAGCTCCGGCAGGAAGAACAGCCATTAGCATTGGATTATAGATATCAGGCATAACTTTCATACCTGCCCAGGTTCCATTGCCTAAAATTTCACGGAAAGAAGATACGAGAATTAAAGCCAGAGTGAACCCTAATCCCATACCAATGCCATCTGCCATAGAGTCCATAACGCCGTTCTTGCTAGCAAAAGCTTCTGCTCTTCCCATAATAATACAATTCACCACTATCAAAGGTATAAACAATCCAAGAGCTTTATGCAAATCAGGCAAATATGCAGCCATAACCATATCTACAATAGAGACAAATGCAGCGATGACGATTACATATACAGGTATACGGATTTTATCTGGAGTAATCTTTCTGATTAAGGAAATCATAATATTGGAACATACCAGCACAAAAGTAGCTGCCAATCCCATACCTATTGCATTATTCACAGAAGTGGTAGTTGCCAGAGTTGGACACATTCCCAGGACAATTACAAAAGTAGGATTCTCTTTTACGATTCCCTTAGTAAGTTCTTTCATAAAGCTCATTTTTTTGCCTCCTTAGAGGAAGTAGTAGTTCTGGATTCTACATCTTTTTGTATAAGTTTTATAGCTTCACGAAGGGAATTTGTAACTGCACGAGTAGTGATAGTTGCTCCCGTTATACCGACAAATTTTCCTCCATCTTTAGCCAGGATTAAATCATCTGGTGATAAGCCGGGAAATTTGGCGGAAAATTCTGGTTTAGTGCAATTAGCACCAAGACCTGGAGTTTCAGATTGTTCTATAACCTGGATATTTATTATTTTGAAATTGGTATCAATTGCTGCCATAGTTTTTACTATACTGGAGTATCCAGGTTTAGCAGCGGTAAAAGTGTAGCCCTTAATGTCTCCAGTCTTTTCATCTTTAGCAATATAGTAAACTAAGGAATCCTTTCCAGTGTGGATAGTGATGGGTTCAAATACTGCTCCAGGAATTAATTTAGACATTGTCTGTTCTGCTGCAGTTTTTTTCTGCTGTTCAATTAATGGTTCTGTCACATAATTTACATAGGCTAAAAGCGCCGTTGCTACAACGCAAAAACCCAATAGGGTTAAACCGAGTCGGAGGAAAACTTTCATTTTTTCACCTTCCCAAATGCTTTTGGCATTGTTAATTTATCAATTAATGGTGTCATTACATTCATAAATAATATGGAATAAGAAACACCTTCAGGATAACCGCCAATAAGACGGATTATAACGGTTAAAGCACCACATCCAATAGCGTAAAAAATACGCCCGTTTTTGGTCAACGGACTAGTGGTATAGTCCGTTGCCATAAAGAAAGCTCCTAAGATTAAACCTCCTGCGAAAAGGTGGAAAATAGGCAAACTAAGAGAATATTTCGTTTCAGGCAAACCGGGAATGCCACCCAACAGGAAAGTCAGCACAGCTACAGTAAGCAGATAAAAGAAGGGTATGCGCCATTCAATTATATTTTTCCAGAGCAAATAGTTAGCACCAATAAGCAAAGCAAAAACAGACACTTCACCAATACAACCACCAATATTACCCCAGAACATAGATTTCAAGGTCCCCACATCTATTAACCCATTAAAAATCTTATTTCCGAGCTCTATATTAGTTGCTGGATCACTGGTCAAAGTATTAATAAAAGTAGAATCTCGTAAAGTTTGCATCACTTTTAAAGGCGTAGCACCAGTAACCAGATCGTAGGCTTTAGGAGAAATCGTGGCAAGGCTATCGCTGATGGCACTTAAATTACCGATACCATTGATGGAGGAAGCAGATAAATTATGGGCCAGAGTTGATTTCCAGCAATTTCCGGTCATCAAAGATGGCCAGGAAGCCAGCAAAAAAGCTCTTCCTAATAATGCTGGATTCACAGCATTATTACCCAAACCTCCAAAAACCTGTTTACCTATAGCTATGGCAAATATTGAACCTATAACAGGCAGCCACCAAGGAGAACCGGCTGAAATATTATAGGTCAGCAGCATTCCTGTAACTACGGCTGAGCCATCATAGACGGTAATAGGAACTTTACGAAATTTTTGAATTAAAGCTTCAGTTAGAACAGCGGAAAGGACACCAAGAACAGTTAAGAATAAAGTTCTCCAGCCCCAGTAATAAATAGCAAAAGCTAAGGCTGGAAGCAAGGCTATAACTACATTCCACATAGCCTTCGGAATGCTTGAAAAATCATGTATATGCGGAGCAGGTGAAACAATTAATTTATCTTTCATAATTCATTCCTCTACATCATTTAGATTGCTGTTCTGCTGCAACACGCAATTTTCCTGTATCTACCCATTGTACTATTCGTATATGAGCTGGACATACATAAGCACAACTACCACATTTTATGCAATCCTCTAAACCTGCTTTAACAGCAAGTTTTAAGTCACCACCCTTAACTCCTTGAGCAATAAGACTGGGAACAAGATTCATTGGACAAACATCAACACAACGAGCACAATGAATGCAATTTCGTTCTTCAATCGTTTTGGCTTCTTTTTCATTAAATAGAACCAAGCCAGAAGTGCCTTTAGCCATAGGTGCATCTAACGAAGGTAAAGCATTACCCATCATAGGTCCACCAGATATCACTTTTCCAATTTCGCACTTAGTTCCGCCACAATAGTTAACTAAATCAGAGAATGGGGTGCCAATGCGAGCTTTCAAGTTCTTAGGATTGTTAACCGCAGTTCCGGTAACGGTTATAATTCTTTCAACTAAAGGTTTTTTATAACGCAAAGCTTCATAAATAGCAAAAGAAGTTCCCACATTTTGTACTACTACTCCTACATCCATAGGTAAACCACCAGTTGGCACTTTACGATTAGTTGCAGCATAGATTAATTGTTTTTCGGCACCTTGAGGGTATTTTAATTTTAGAGGGACAACCTTGAGGTTATCTTCAGAGGCTAAAAGTTTGTTCATTAGAGAAATAACATCTGGTTTGTTAGATTCAATGCCAATCATTCCATACTGAGCCTTCAGTATTTTCATAATAATCTTTAACCCGTTGATAATGCCTTCAGCTTGTTCCAGCATCAATCTATGGTCTGCAGTGAGATAAGGTTCGCATTCCACTCCATTAAGAATAACCGTGTCTATAGGTTTATCCTCAGGAGGTGAAAGTTTAACTATAGTTGGAAAACCAGCACCGCCCATACCACAAATGCCTGCTTCCTGAATGCGATTTTTCATCTCTTCTATTGACAAACTTAAGAAATCAGGTTCATCTGCAAGGTCTATCCAGCTATCTGCATCATCAGCAGTTATTTCAATAGCTAAACTCATAGCCCCGATAGGATTAAGAAAGGTATCAATCTTAGTGACCTTTCCACTTATTGAAGAATGTTGAGGGATAGAAACATAAGCATTTGCTTCAGCTATTTTTTGCCCGGTTTTAACTTCCTCACCAACTTTAACTAGTGGTAAAGATGGAGCTCCCACATGTTGAGACATTGGAATTATCACTTTTTTAGGAATAGGGAACTCCTCAATCGGAACAGAAGATGTGTAATACTTATAATCCGGAGGATGAACCCCTCCAGGAAATGTTTTAAATTTCATTTACACTCCCTTTTGCTCTCATGGAGATTTCTATTTTTTTCCTTATAATTGTAAATATCGTTTTTAGGCAAGTATTTTTTTAGGGAAATAATATCAGACTTTTCTTGACTCAAACCTATGGTTTAAAAATCATAGCCTCTATTAAACTTATGGATTTTACTAATAATAAGTTTAAATGTGATATCTAATATTGAAATCTTTGCTATCTGGGAGTTTTTATATGATTGAGGTTATTGATCAGAAATGTGTGGGTTGTGGACTCTGTATGAGAGCTTGTGCTTATGGTGCCATCCGAATAGAGGCAAAACTTGCGGTAATTGATGAAGATAAGTGCACGCTTTGTGGAGCTTGCGTGGAATCTTGTCCTTTTGATGCCATTATTATCCGGAAACAAGCAGCAGAACAAATTGATAAAGAGCAATATAAGGGAATCTGGGTCTTTGCTGAGCAGAAAGATGGAGTTATTGCACCGGTGGTATTTGAACTCTTAGGGAAGGGGAAAGAACTGGCAGAGCAGATGAATTCCACTCTCACAGCGGTACTATTGGGCTCAAATCTAGATAACCTATATCCAGAGCTTTTTGCTTATGGAGCAGACCAGGTGATAGCCGTTGATGACCCAGCACTGGAACATTTTCTGGATCTTAATTATGCAAAAGCTTTAACTGAACTTGCTCGTAAGCATAAACCTGCTATTATTCTGGCTGGAGCAACCGTTACAGGAAGGTCTTTCATCCCGAGAGTGGCGGTGCAATTGCATACAGGGTTAACAGCAGATTGCACAGGTTTAGAAATTGACCCTGAAACTGGAAACTTACTTCAAACCAGACCTGCCTTTGGTGGCAATATTATGGCTACTATTATTACTCCTAATCATAGACCTCAAATGGCGACTGTGCGTCATAAAGTTATGGATGCTTTACCTCGTGATGATTCACGCAAAGGTGAAATTATTAGAGAACAGATAGATTTTAGTGAATTAGAGGGGAAGAGCTTCTGGTTAGGCTTTGAAAAGGAAAAGACCACACTTGCTAATATTACCGAGGCAAATATCATTGTTTCTGGAGGAAGAGGTCTGAAGGAAGCAAAGAATTTCGGTCTATTAGAAGAATTAGCTCAAGCTTTAGGAGGAGCTGTAGGAGCTTCACGTGCTGCCGTGGATGCAGAATGGATTCCCTATTCTCATCAGGTAGGACAAACCGGAAAAACAGTTAAACCTAAAATTTACATCGCGGTTGGCATTTCAGGTGCTATTCAGCATCTGGCAGGAATGTCTTCTTCTGATTATATTATAGCCATTAACAAGGATCCAGATGCCCCTATCTTCAAGGTAGCAGATTTGGGTATAGTCGGTGACCTATTTGAGATTGTTCCCTTAATTACTAGAAAGGTTAAAGAAATTCGCCAAGGATAGGTGCTATTTCTGTTGTTTGAAAAGTGATAGGTATTCTATGTCTTTAAATATATGTGAAATTTTTTACAGTTTGCAGGGTGAATCTACCTATTCAGGTTTGCCCTGCATTTTTATTAGGTTCAGCGGATGCAATCTTCGCTGTTCCTGGTGTGATACTACTTATGCTTGGAGTGAAGGGAGAAAAATGGCTATGGAAGATATTCTTCAGGAGATTTGTAAATTTCCCTGTTCGTTAGTAGAAATCACCGGAGGAGAACCTCTGTTACAAGAAGAAAGCATAGAACTGATGAAAGTCTTGCATCAGAACAAGTACCGGATTTTACTGGAGACTAATGGTACTCAATCCCTGCAAAATATCCCTGATTATGTAGTGAAAATCGTTGATGTGAAGTGTCCAAGCAGTGGTTTTAGCGAATCCTTTTTAATGGGGAACCTGAAGTATCTTAACCCAGCGGACGAACTGAAATTTGTTCTTGCTTCTCGCGAAGATTATGTGTTTGCACTTAATTTTATAAAGAACAATTCATTAGAAGATAGGATTCTACTTTTTTCACCTGTAACAAATCTTCTTACTTCAGAAACTCTCGCTAAATGGATGCTAAAAGACGGAGTTCCTGCCCATTTACAACTTCAGCTACATAAAATTTTACACCTCGCTTAATCCCTTAATTCTATCTTCTTTGGCAATAAATTCTTCTCTTTATAGTTCCCACAGTTAATTTAATAAAAAGGAATAAGTTAATTAAATGATTTCTTGTTTCTAACAATAATGCGATTATGAAGCCGATACCATATTGGTTGTTGTATAGAAATCAAGTAGAGAATTCATATGAGTACCGTAAATGTAAATATATTTTTCTTTCTTGACGCATACTTGTTTGTCACTTAGCAACTTAGCCAAGAAAGAGACAGGAGAGAGTAAGGATAGACTTAGAAATTCCCTGATAAATATGACGCTAACTATTATTCTATGTTCTTTATCCTGATAAAAAAAGGACTATTTCCCTTTAAAAGAGATTATTGAAAATTTGGACTATGTCTTTATCCTACTAATCCCGAAAATTATTATAAAATTAAGTAGTAAATTTCTTAATCTAAATAGAGGTTCACAGATGTCTTATCTCTCTTAATGGGGGCATAGATATCTGATTTGCTCATTGAATAGGAGATATCCCCATCTCCTAAATTGGTCATAGATATCTCGTTGATGAAGTTTCATAGAAGTTTTCTCACTTTTTCGTGGCAGGATAAATCAAATTGCAATCTTGCGAAACTTTAACCCAATACCCTTTTCCAGGTTCCATCTGATTTAAGGTATTGTTAGTGCTCTCAGGTATATATACTTGATTGAGTAATTTTACTTCTTGTAAATAAGAGGCAATGGACTGCATTGCACTATAAACTGATAGAATAATTTCTGGATAATAGGGTACAAGATTCCATCCCGATTTCAGATAGATAGGATGAGTAGCAGGGTCAATAGGTGTTCCTTCCAGATATAAACTGTTTGCAGAACTCATATTTATCCAATAGCCACTACTTATATCTAAGTTTTTGAGTGTGTTACAAAATGTAACCATTCCCGGATGAAAGCTTTCTTTAACATTCTTTATCTGGATAACATTTCCCATAACTGGATTTAGTACAGAGTTTATATTCAGATTAACGGGCTGGATATTAAAACTAATCAGATTCCAGCCAGCATTTAGTTGTAGAGTTTGAGATGGAGAAACCACTCCAAAAACTGCATTGAGAGTGGTTTTCTGTCCTTCAGTTATAACTATATTATTAAAAGTTTGAGGTTCATATCCAGCCACTAATCTGTACATTGTAAATTCCAGGAAGCAGCATTCTGATATAATCTCCACAGGCAGGATCAGTAATGGCAGTAGAATAATCAACATCTAATCCGAGAATTGTGATAGTTGCAGAAAGAGGATTGCCATACACATCTTTCACTGTTCCCTGAACTTTGGCAATAGATATAATCTCAGTCAGGAACTCCAATTCTGATTTATTCTGTATTTCAAACTGAAAATAGTATTCATTCCAATCTCTTGCCAACACAGGCAAAGAAATCAGGATTAATAGGATTAGGGGTAATATATGTTTCATAATATCCTTCAATATTTAGAGATCTGGTTATTTACAGCTTTCACATAGTAGAAAGCCTTATTATGTACTTCTGAATCTATATATTGCAAATCCGACACCGTAGCAATTAATTCAAAACCTTCATAAGGATTCACTGTAGAACGATAGATTTTATACTGATTCGCATATGGCACTTCATTCCAGCTAAGAAGATAACCCTCAGTAGAAGGGGATAGATTAACTATGGGTGAAGTAAGTTCTATAGAGGGGACTCCATTGAGATTTATAAGACCGACCTCCTCTCCGAAATGAAGATTATAAGTTTCCAGAACAGGATAAACTGTCTCTGTGCTACAATCAAAGATTTTGAAACTAATATTTTCACCATCTGCGGCAAGATTAACTAAAAGAGTTGTATAAGTTATTCCACTATCAGGGACCACTTCAGCCATCCCTCTACATTCATTTCCAACAAAAGCACCGACCCAATCATTGAGTTCACAGGGTTCACCATTAATAGTAACAATACTATAGATTGTAGCAGAATTATTGGGATAAACCACAACATTCCAATCTGGCATAGGAGAAGGGTAAACGATAACTTCTACCTGATCATAAGCAATAGCAGAACCATCTGAAACAGAGAAAGTTAAAGTTTCTGTTCCTGTCCAGTTTACCGGTGCAGAAAAAGTTACCAGATAATTTTGAATCTGGATTAGAATATTATTATTGCCACTGTAATTAATCTGAAGTTCATCATTATCTGCATCATAAATATAAGAAGAAAAATCTACCTGCAAAGTTCCATTTTTTATGAAGCTGAAACTTTCAGGAAGATTGATAGTCGGAGGAGTATTTGGAATAAATCCTGAACCTGTGACTACAATATTTACAGTAGGATTATTAGGATCGTTGCTGGTGATAACTACATTGCCTGCATAGGTAGTTGCCGATGCAGGTGTAAAAATAAGATTATATATTTTGCTGGAAGATGGATTGATTGAATAGCTCAGAGTATTGCGTGTATAATCTTTTTGGCTGGAAGAAGAAATATAACTGCTTTCTTTTGAAACAAGTTCCATAACACTATAACCTGGAGGGGTAGTGATTTCACCAGAAAGTAAAGCTGTTCCTATATTCTGGATGGAGAACTGTTCCTGAACACTGCTATTAACTGTCACATCACCAAAATTAATAGTTAACGGATTAACCACAATAACAGGAATTGATATTCCAGCGACAGTCAGGGTTACTGGAAGATTAATAGAAGAATTAGTCGGGTCATTACTACTTATAATAAGGTTAGTATTATAAGTACCGAGACTGAGACCAGTAGAATTAAAGCCTACTGGAATAGTTTGAGCTGGTTCATTATAGGCAATATTCCCACTATACGAACTTCCACCTGCAACCGTAAGCCAGGTGGGTAAATTAACAGATGAGCTTTTAGTAACTACTACTTTATCTAAACAAACACTGTATCCATAGTTAGCAATTCCCTCAAAAGCGATATAATAAGTGGAAGAAAGATTGGGAAGAGAAATAGTCTCCTGCGTCCAATTGGCAATACTATTTGTATAACTGGTAATAAGATTCCAGTTTCCTGTGGCGGAGGTCCTATAATAAACTTTAAGCTGGTCTTGATCTCCAGACCAGACTTCCTGGGTGTGCCAGAAGGTTAAAGTAGCAGTTTCAGCTTCACTAAGATTTAACGAAGGAGTGATTAATTTAGTTGTGTATCCATTCCTGCTGCCATAATAGAATCGGGCATTATAAGTACCATTATAAGCAGATGAAGGATGTCCATTAAATCCACCTGTGGTAAAAGTCCAGGCTATTGAACCACTCACATAGGCTTGGGTCCAGCCAGAAGGAATTGAACCTCCATTTTCAAAACTCTCATTCAGGATCGTAGTAGATTGAGTCGGTGGGGAAACGGTAAAGCTCAAAGTTCCAGTTCCCGTATTTCCAATGGTCAGGTTTTGTATGGCAGTCTGATCAGGATTTAACTGCTGAGTAAAACTTGAAGGGGAATAGGTTATAGAAGGAGGAATATAATCTATGGAGATTGGAAAAATAATGTCATCTATCCAGGCACAATCAGAACCACTACTAACCGATACATCTTTAGTATATGCCCATTGTAGAGTATGTTGTCCAGCAGGAATGTTGAAACTCACCTGAGTCCAATCTACAGTTCCTGACCAGCTTCCCTGAACTGTTCCATCAACTGAAAATGTAAGAAAGTCATAACTGGCTTCAGAGGAGACTTTATACCAGAAAGAGAGTGTTCCAGCTGAGCTGAATATTCTGATTATTTCCAGAGTGCTGGATTGATTGTGAGTTATAGTTCCACTACGAGCGGAATAGTTACCACTATGATGAGTGCTGGAATCTATAATCCAGGGATAGGTTCCCATAGTCCAGCTAAAGGCATTGAAGTTTCCTGTCTCAAAGTCTTCTAAGATAAGTCCTATGGTTACAGGTTCAATTTTATCAGCACTATAAGCTCCAGCTGTAGCATTAAAGTTCAGAGTAATTACGGTTCCTATAGTTAGACTGAAACTGGCAGTTAGATTAAAAGAAAGAGTGGCATTACCGGAAGCAGATATAGCTGAGAAAACTACAGAACCATTATTTATAGTTATACCAGAATCGGAACAGGACATAGTTGCTATTCCAGAAGGTGAAAGAGAACTTCCATTATTATTCAAAGGAAGTGAGATAGTGACCGTTTCTCCTGGATCTAATCTGCCATTCAAAGGGAATTAAGGAAGGATTTTCGGATTTAGAAACAGAACGCTGAGTGGGAATTACAGGATGAAGCAGCAATGAATTTGTTTTATCCAGAGTTTCTAATTTACGATCTATTATCTCAAAATTTACCGTTGCTGCGATTGGGACAGCAAAGAATTTACTCTGCATAGGAAGCTTAGGTTCACCTATTCGTGGAGTAAAATTATAGCCCTCAATAGTGAGTTCATCAAAAGTTCCGGCTTTTGTGGTGACTTCTTTAAGTTCTAATTTTCCGATTTCAAATTTTACTTCAAAGCCATACTGGTTGTTATTTAGAAGTCTTGTAGTGGTGGGAAGATTGGAAAATGTGATAGTTCTGGATTCATCAGCAAATAAAAAAGAGCAGCAAATGAAACTAAAAACTATCAGCGATAAAATCAGCTTCTTAACTTTCATAATTAATTCCTTTATTTCTCATTGGCTATTATATTTAAAGTTAAAGTCAATATTATAAAATATAGTTCTATAAAAACCGTTTAATAATTTAAGCATAATTTATTCCATAGTAAATATTTATATCAAAAGAATCATTTTTTACTACTTCATTACAAAAAGAAATCTGGAGAATGATAACTCCAGCTTTCTATCAAGGAGATTAAGAGAGTGTCACAAATTTAAAGGGATAAATTTAGCTTCTATACTAAAGTTGCCATCTTTGATAGCAGGCAAATTGGCTAGAGCAGTTTTATAGCGTTGCAACTGTTCTTGTTCATAAGTTACACCAGTTTTGTAATCCAGAATCAGAGCTCGTTTTTGTTTAGTATCAAGAAGCAATCGGTCTAGGCGATATTGAGTTCCTTCAAACCAGATAGTAAATTCGGTGAAGACTTTATCGTAGCCGGAGGGGAATAATTCAAAAGTAGGTAGTATATTTTTAAGGGAATTAATTTTATCCTCTATTTCTGACCGAGTTAGAATATTGCCATATTTTAAAAGACATTGCTTAAAAGCATATTCGTGTTCTTCGGGAAGATTTTTTTTCAGAAAACTGAGATAATAATGGATAAGGTCTCCAAAGAGGTTAGGACGGTCAATTAGCCATTTTTTCCCTAGCATCATAAACATATTTTTTCTGACATCGGATAATTCTTTTAGAGCATACGGTTCTTTTGGAGGAAGAACGGAATATAGATTAGTAAGATCAGGTTTTTCAAATGTCATTTCTTTTTCATTTTTGTCTGAGGCATCATCTGTTTCTGCTGGGAATTGTATGGAATACCATTTTTTATCTGATAGTATTGGTTCATTACTTAATTGGCAAAGATAATCCCTAATCACTTTAGTTATTAGAAAAGGTAGATAGTTTTTACTATCTTGTTTATTTGTTATAATATTATCCAGTTCATCTTTACCTTCATAAATCATACATAAATTTAGAGAAGTTTTTGCCCGCGTAAAAGCTACATAAAGAGTATTCATTTCTTCCAGCATATCTTGTTGTTCTGCTAATTCAAATAATTCTTTTTTACTGGAATATTTAAGGATTTTATCATAGTGGCAGGTAAAACCGATATCACTTAGCTTTGAAAAAGTTTTATCCTTATATTTGGGATATAAAGAAAGGTTATAAGCATCGGAATTAGAAGTAGATGAGAGATTGTAGAAGACAAATACCTGGTTAAATTCAAGACCCTTAGCTTTATGTATGGTTAGCAGTTGCAGAGGTATATCTCCACTTAAAGGAACCTGTTTCATAAAATCCTGTGCTTTGTTATCATCCATAAAATCAAGGAAAGCGGGAATGGATTTAGTTTTATCGGTTTTATTAAGCTCATAATCTTGAATTAGTGAAATAAAGGCATTGATATTTATGTAATCTCGTTCGGTTAGATTTTTCTTGGGTAAAAATAGGTCTAAAAATTCAAGACAGAGTTCTGAAATGTTTTCCCTCTCTTTTTGGGAAAATTCATATAAAGTCTGAACTAGCGGATATTCCGAGAAATCTGGTATTTCAGAACTCTTTATAGATTGATTGATGATAGTTATTATTTTCTTTAAGGGTTTAGATTTGAGCATAATATAATTAGAACGAAGGACAGTGAGGAATTCTAACCAATCATTATAGTTGACAAATTTGAGTAAAGAAACTAAAGGATAGACGAAAGAATGTTCAGTTATCAAACTACTAGGTTGGTAGATACTTTCAATTCCAGCTTCTTCCAAGAGCAATTGCATTGTTTCTAATTGAGAATTGGTACGACAGAGTACTGCCATAGTGTAATCTTTCTTATCTTTATTTTGTTCCCACGCGGGTTGGATAGATTTCTGAACAAATTCCCGCATAATATTGTCTTTTTTTGAATTTTCATCCGTTTTAGAATAATGATTGATATAGAGTTCTAGATTAGTTGGATATTTTTGTTTTACGGCTGCTTCACATTTTGTGTATTTCCAAACCAGGTTTTTTTCTTTTAAACCTTGTTGAAAAGCTTCATTAGAAAAGACATAGTTGATAAAATCCATCATTGCTTGACTGGAACGATAGGATTTATTGAGGATTTCATCTTTAGGGGAATTTTGAGAAACAGTAGGTAAGATATCTTTTAGATTAAGAAGAAGGTCTCTTTCACCACCTCTCCAGCCAAAAATGGATTGTTTTTCATCGCCTACCACAACAACTTTTTGATTTTCTGTAGTTCCTACGCCAGAACTCAATTCCAGCATAATAGGTTTGAGGATAAAAAATTGTAAAAGTGAAGTGTCTTGAAATTCATCAATAAAAAGGAAATGAGTGCGATGCGTGAGGAATAGATAGAATTCATTATCAATATTAGTATTATCCCAATCAATACTTTCTTCATTGCCTTTTAAGAGACTTTCCAGAGTGAGCCAGGAAACATCATTGTAGGTTAATCTTTTGTTGTTATATAATAGTTTGTCATATTCTTCTAAAACTTCTTTCCAGATGCTTAAAATAAAGCGCTGTTCAGGGATAAACTTCTTATATAATAAATAATCAGCCATTCCTTCAACCAGACAATCTAAATTATGAGTAAAACATTGTCTATCTCTATCATTTATCAATGATTTTATCTTATTAACATTATAAATATTTGAACCATCTTTTTTGTAATCTGAACATACTTTGAACATTTTATATATTTTTTCTATCTCTTCGTTTTGCTGATTCTGCTCCTCCTGGACTAAAAAATATTCATCAATTTCCATTATCAATTGATCAAAATCGTGGGGAAAAGATTTAAAACATTTTTTAAAATCACTTCTAAAAAGCTCATCAGGTTTAGCGCGTCCACATTTTTCTTTTAACGAATTAAGATAATCAATAAATAAGGTTCTTACCTTTTCTAAAGTTACCTTTGCTCTTTCTTCACATATGTCTTCGTGTTCACAGAGATACATTAAAGAATCAGTATCAAAGCTTTTCTGGCTAGCTTTGATCAATTGTAACATCAAGCTCTTATGGATAAGAGACTGGAAGAATTTATCATAGGTATTAAGAGTAGTAGATACTCTGGATTTCAATAGGGTCTCTACTTTCTGAAACAGGTCTGAATTGTAATCTAGCAGGAATTTATAGAGAAGTGGTAAGGTTTTTTCTAAAATATCTTCATCTATCTCAAAGTCACCAAAGTTGCGTTGAGGATTAATTAAATTACGGAATATGTTATTGATATAAGAATCAATAGTCATAACTTGAAGTTGTTGATGGTCAGTTTTTATTTTTTGCAGAGCAGCTTCCAAATTATTCTTTTCTGAAGGACTTAATTCAGACTTGTTTTCATCATTAAAGATAGCGTGTAGCAGATCTTCCCTATTATTGTTCATATTATCATCAGCGGTAGAAGCTAAAAGCTCTAAATGTTCAACTATACGTTCTCTAATTTCAGCCGTAGCTTTACGAGTAAAAGTGAGGACAAGAATGGAATCAAGGTTTATCTCTGAGCCATACTGTAGGACAAGTCTAACATATTCAACTGCTAAACGATAGGTTTTACCTGTTCCAGCACTAGCTTTTATAATATTAATGGTAGAGTTATTCATTGTTAACTCCTTTATTAGGACGATAAAGATCTGCACGAGTAATTCTTTTCAGCTGTTTAAGTTGTCCTAAAGTCCTACCTAATGTATATCCTTCTGCCATACAATTGGCAAGAGTAGTATAAACTTTATTCCTCCATTTTAAGGCTGAGTCCTTACTAGATTTATACTTGGTTTCATTATCACTTATTATCCAGAAGGTTGAAAAGATATCCATATCTTCTTGGATATATCGGTAATAAAGCCATTCATAGAAATATAATTGATTTCTATTCGGATTTCTTCCAGTTTTGAAATCCACAATAATTTTTTGGTTAGCAGCTTCAATTCTTAAATCGGATCTTCCGCGCAATATAACTTGTACCTGGTTTTCTTTACTTTCAGATTCAAGAGGTAAAGGATTTTCCTTAGTTAAGTTCTCTTCATATTTTCCGGTTTCAACATATAAAGTGAAATTATTATTTTCTACCTTAGGAAAGAAGAAATCCCGATAAAAACTTTTAATAGATTGAGCCAAATGACTGGAATATATATCTCTTATAAATTGAAGACTATGGTTTTGAGGTAGCAGAAAGAGGAAATCATCGCTAGAGAGTAAATCATTAAACTCAGCAGAAAGACTGGATTCGCGTTGATTAAGCACTGATTCTAGCTCCTCAAGAGAGCATCGTTTCCCATTTAAAGGAGAAAGAAGATCGGATATGAATCTATGAACTAAAGATCCTACCATCATTTCTGAGACTTTATCTTGTGGTCTAAAATCTATCTCACTCAATTTTTGTAAACATTGGATAAACCATACAAAAGGATTTTCAAATAGTTGTTGCAGATTGTAATAGGAGCAGTTTAAAGTTAAGTCTTTACCAAAATCTTGTTTTGGTTCGCAGGGAATGATAAAAAAATCTTGTTCATCAAGCAGCTGATTTTGCTCTCTAAGTGAAAGATAATCGGGATAAGGACTGATTAAACTTTTTTCTTGCGAGCTATATTTTTTTGTGCGTGCTTTATACAATTCCGAAACTGGAATATCTGGTTTAGCATAATGGAACTGGATGCTAGTAATAGATTCATTTTGCCTAAGATGTTGTAGTTCAGTTACAAAGCTTCCAGGTTCTATATCCAAATCCTTATTGCGATAAGTATAAATCAAAACATTCCTGGAAGTCAATATCTGACGGAAGAAATAGTATCGTTCCCATTCTCGTAAATCGTTATAGGTTTTAAGACCGAGCTGTTTTCTTTGATTTTCATTTAAAAGCCATACAGGTTTGGGAGTTGAGGGAAATTCTCCTTCTATAGCGTGAAAGATGATAAGATTATCATAGCGAAGATTGCGTAAATCCAGCAGGTTAGTTATGACGATAGGAGTATCATTTTTAGGATAATCCCGGTAAAACTTATATCCTGCATTTTCAAGGAAATCTAGAAACAGACGGAAGACATTAATAGCTAAATTCTTATCCGACTCAGAAAAGAAATTATTCCAATCCGAAACTAAATGCAGATTATCAATACTGGCAAAATTAGCTACTCTTTGATAAAACTGCTCTAAAAGGTCACTAGAGAGGAGTTCTTGTTCATTGCACATCTTTCTAATTTTTAAACTATGCGGATTATCTTCATCATCTATAAGTTGTATCAAATCTGAAGGACTCTTGATAGTTCCAATTTCTTCAAGTAAATCAAAATGTTGATTCAGAAGCGTGGATAATATTTTAAATTCGGGAGCATTATGATAAAATTTTGCGCAGTACAGATTTTTATCTAGCCAAAAGATATTTTTTGAGCATAGAAAAGTTAGCTCATTCCATAATATCTTTTTGTTTTCTTCTATATTATTGGGAAAATAGTAACGCACAAAGCTCTCATTTCCAACGGCATCAATGACTTTTTTGATGGGAAGAGCGGTTATTTCTTTTCCTGATGAAGAAAGTGTAGTCTTAGCTTTTAAGTGTTCTAACAAGATATTCAAGAATTGGTAAGGACCGGAATTTACGAGGTTTATGATATCACTGAATTCAAAAAATTTAGGGTTCATCAAATTACGGTAGTGTTTATCCCAGAAATGGCTATCCATTAGAGCATAAGTTCCATCTGATGGATAGATTTGAGTTAGTTTTCCCAGAAATGAAATCACCATCTGATCTTCATTTTCTGTTTCTATCACTTGTATTTTTTCGGTTAGATAGTCCTCCTCAGTTAATTTATCTAAATTCAAAGGAGTAATTTCACTATCTTTAGGATTAAATATAGGGTTTTCAGTTTGGGAGATAATGACTACCTCATTTTCTGATGCTATCAGGGCATCAAGAATAGCAAGTTCCAGCTGTGTGTAATAATATTGATTTACCCAAATTACTTTATGTTCCGAGAAGGGGACCTTGATTTGAGAAGCTAAACGATAAAATATCGGATCAGTAAATCCTTTTTGATTAAGGAGTTGTTTCAAATTATTGCGTATAACTAAGATCTTGTCCAGAAATTCTTCCTGCCATTGTAAAAGGTTAGCCCTATTTTTAATTTCTTCTGGATTGATATTTTCATCGTTCAATTCTTCAAAGAATTGGAAGAAATTATTGCCCCAATTGATTAAATCAAAGTAGGTGTAGAAATGGAAAAATTCTTTATCTTCTGGTTTCAAAGCTTGATAGAGGCAAAGTAAGCGTTTTTCATCGGTTAGAGGTGGTTCAGAAGGTAAAATCAGGTAGTCCTTAAAATCATCAATGGAGATAAATTCACAATCCTCAAAACTCCAATTTCTAAGGAATTTCTCTCTTGCTTTTTCGGCTGAGACTCTCGTAGGGAATACAAGAATAGAATTATCGGATACCTGCTTTAAAGCAAAATCTAACAGATTTTCACTAAAAGGAATATAATGCAGCGTATAATTATTAGACCCCAATTTGATCTCCTTAATCTGGTGATTTATATTAAAATGTAATTATTATTTTATCCAATATAAAATATTATATTCGTTAAGTTTTTTGAATATATAAAAATTTAAATACCTATAAATAACCATAACCGATAATTTAACCCAAGCTTTCCAAAAATTCTTTGAGTAATAATGCACTTAATGCTATCTCATTTAATTCACTTATTTTTCTAAACATTTTACTTTTATTATTAATCCATACAACGCCATCAAGTATAGCAATTTTTATTGCCCTTCCACCTTTTGCAGCTAATAATCTCATTGCATCCTCAAAACTTGCATTTTGTGAACCACCATAATCAGTTAAAAACTTTGCTTCACCAATAATATATTGTCCCTTTACTTTAGCAACTATATCTAAACCCTTATCTAATTTAAATCCTAGTTTATTGTTGGCAAAATCTTTTAATTTTTTATCGCCCCCTTCAAGAAAAGCAACTCCATTATATTTTTCAAATTCTGATTCTTGAAAAAAAGGATAACCGATTTTCTTTAGCCAAGTTTTAAAAAGTATGCCCATACTTCTGCTTGAGGATTTGGGTTCTTCAATATCTTCAATCATTGCTTTAAAACCAATAGATCTTACTTTTTGTGCAATTCTATTTACAGTTGCTGGATTGTAAGTAATAAATTTGGGATTTTTCCGCAAAAATGCTACATAGGGATCATTGACGGGAAATTTTGGTAACTTTAATAATTCAATTAAGAGCGCTACATTGTCATCAGAACTAAATGCTGCTTCTAATGTTTTTTTAGTTTCGATAGGAATGGGTCTCCAAGTTTCTTCACTTATAGGATAAATATTATGCAAATTATCTAAATAATGAGGAGAATTTGCAAGATCTATACTTTTCTTAATCCATTCATTCATTATTTATTACCTCAGCTTGATAAACTGTAAAGGATGAAATATTTTTTATAGACATCAATCTTTTTTTTGCAGTAGATATGGCAATATTAGAGTTATCAATTCCAATCCATCTTCTACTTAATTGTTCAGCCGCAACTAAAGTTGTGCCAGAACCTGCGAAGCAATCTAAAACGATATCATCTGGATTTGATGAAGCTTCAATAATAACCTTCAACATATCTATATTTTTTTCTGTAGGATAATGAGGATAGGGAGGATCCTTAAATTCCCATAAATCTTGCCTTTTTTTACCTTTAGGAATTGCATCTTTAGCATAATAAATTCTACGAGGATTTCCTTTAGAAGACCATTCTATCAAACCTTGAGCATCTAATTTATCTAAATCTTCTGGAGGATATTGCCAATGACTTCCCTTAGGTGGTTTAATACCTTTCCATTCTTTCCCCGTAGGACCATTAAGAGTTTCCCCAGGTGCGTGTAAGGGTAGAGTAGTATAATGTCTTCCATTTTTATCTATCTTAGGAAATAAAGCTTTAATTTGTTCTTCCGAAAATTCTTCTCGTGGATCATTCCAAATATAATGATCACTCTTAGAATAAAATAGAATGGCATCAGTCATATTGCCATAAGCTTTTCTTTTAAAACTTTTAGGATTGCATTTAATTCTTGTGATATTATTGATAAAATGCTGTTGCCCAAAAACCTCATCCATTAGAATTTTTACATAATGACACATATTCCAATCTATATGGACATAGATTGAAGCATCGTCTGACATTAATTCTCTTAATATTATAAGTCTCTTCTTTAAAAATTTAAGGTACTCAGTTCCTATAATTTTATCTTGATATGCAATATCGTCCTCTCTACTTTTACTTATAGTTCGTGAAAGCCCAGCTTTGAAATCCTGATTAGTACCAAATGGAGGGTCAATATATATAAGTTTTATATTACCTTTAATTTTATCATTATAAAGTAAAGCAGTTAAAGCATTTAAATTATCACCAGAGATGAGCATATTATTCCATCTATCAAATCTATATTGTCCAAGGCTTTCAATTTCTTTAAGCATAATTATGTCTTTCGAAGAAAAATTATCATTTAGATCTTCTGTGTATAAGATGTTATAATCTACTATATTTTTTGCCATCTTAACCCCTTTTTATATATTATAATATGTTGAAATAAGTTAGAACGATAAATTTCAAAATTAACCTACTTTGCTATAAATTAACATACTATACATCTATTAGTAAGGTCATTTATCAAATTTACAATATAATTTTCATTTTTAATCCGTCAAGTTATTCTAATTTTTTTATGTCTAATAATTAGTCAAAAACTAAAAATTATCTTTTTTTCTCTTGTTTTACTCTCTATGTCCAGCTTATGTCCAGCTTATGTCCAGCTTATGTCCAGCTTATGTCCGAAACTGGACATAAGCTAAATATGAGTCAGGCATTAGCTATATTTTTATAGATAGGTAAGAGATAAGCATTGAAAAAATTATGAGGAAGCGACGGGATTTTCTTTATTTTTGAGATAATAAGTGCAATATGAGGTGAGAGGACAATTCTCACAGCGGGGTTTATTACGACAAATGTCTTTACAGAGACAGACTATTTGGGCATGAAAATCGTTGTATAGCGCAATATCTTGGGGTATGCGTTCAGTGATAAATTTTTGCCACTGGGAATAGTTCATCTTTTTATCAGTAAAGCCAAGGCGAGTTAAAAGACGGATAGTGTATGCATCTATGACAAATACAGGTTTTGAACCAGCATAAAGCAGGATAGAATCAACGGTTTCTGGACCTAGTCCCTTGAGTTTCAACATTTCTGAACGCAGCGTTTGCAGTTCTTCTGAAAACATCCTATGGAGATTAAATTGGTATCTTTCACGCAGAAAATTGGTGAAAGTCTTGAGTTTCATAGCTTTCTGATTATAATAAAGTGTGGGACGAATAAGGGGTGCTATAGCTTCAACCTGAAAAGCATCAAGGTCTTTCAAGGTATAAATACCAGCAGAATGAAGATTATCTAATGCTTTAACTACATTCTTCCAAGCCACATTCTGGGTAAGGATAGCGCCGATAATGATTTCATCTGGAGTTTCTCCGGGCCACCAATGTTGCGGACCTTGATGATTCCGTAGAATACTATAAACTTGAGGCAAAGAAAGAGTTTTGGGCATATAAAGGAAATTTAATAGCTGAGGTAAGAATTATCCACCACTAATAAGATGAATAACTTTGACATCTGCTCCCGGAGGAACCTGAAAACTATCCCAATCCTCTTTTTTGACCACTTTGTCATTCACTTTTATTACCAGCATTCGGAAACTGTAGTTCATTTTATTTAGGATATTTCTGATGGTCATTCCTTCTTCCCAGGGAATTTCCTGTCCATTAACTGTAATTGTGAGCATAATCAATTTCCTTTTTGCAGTAAAAGTTCCAGACAGAGATTTGCCTGCATATTTGCTACAACAGCCACTCTTGCAGCAGTAGGATACACTCCATCTTCTATCTCGCTTATTCCATCTCCAATCAGAAAAAGTGTGCCTATCTGCTCTGTATGAATAAGTTCATTTTTCCCCACTCCTGCTATTCCTGAAGCGCCAATAATGTATTTTTCAGGATAGAGTTCTTGCCAATTTTCTATAAGCATCTGTTTCTGGTCGGCATCATCCAGAGCTTCTATAAGGATATCTATCTTACCAAAGATCATAGAAAGATTAACCGGTGTAATTTTTAAGGGATAGGGATTAACCAGGGTAAAAGGACTTATATTCATTAGATTATCCTTCAGAGCTGCCACTTTCGGTAGACCTACCTGATTCAAAAAATACTGTTGTCGGCTGAGATTTGAATTTGAAACGGTATCTGGATCCGCAAGAATTAGTTTTCCTATTCCAGCGCGAGTGAGAGAAATAGCAATATTAGAGCCCAGACCTCCCACTCCAGCAATGCCTACTACTGAGTTTTGCCAGATTTTTATATATTCTGGATTCTGATTAGCAAAGAAATCATTGAAGAGGTCGTTCATCTCTACTCTTTATCTTTATTTCAATTTCTTGCGTAGAATCAACACCTTTAAGATTAGAAACCATAGCTAAAATAGTATCGCGAAAAAGATTTTGCACGAAGGGAACAATGTTTAAAGGTTTGCCTCCAATGCTGATGGTAATGGAGTTTTTGCTATCCAGCACGCAATCTTCACGCTTTGCTTTACCCTGCAAAATGTCTATTGCCATTTGATAACAGGTATTTCCACAGGCAGAACAGCACTCCGGCTCACTTTGAGGTAAAATATCAAATGTTTTTAGTAAAACCAGCGACAAGATTTTATCCAAATCGGTCTTATAATCTATGATGGGTATATCCTGATAGCTTTGCAGGGAATGCGAGATTTCTCCAGTAATGGCTATAACGGTAGGATCAAAAAGTTCTTCTATTTGATTGAGGTTTTCTGCACATAAAATTTTAGGCAAAGCTGCTTCCCGAAAACCTTCAATAACCAGCCAATCAGCATTCAAAAAATGCAGCATTTCGGGGAAATTTAGGGCTGAATTGAAAATTAAAGCTGTATCATAAAGACCTTTTGCAAAAACTGGATTTGCTCCAGCTTGAGCTAAACGCCAGGAATTTGAACCTTCTTTATCCGACCGATAGTTTTCGTTATGAATATCTTTGATAGCTGCCACCTGGTATCCCTTCTCTTTTAGGGAAGTAATCAGTTTAGCAGCAAGGGTAGTTTTACCGGTATGATGATAACCAAAAACACCTATAGCTTTCATTGTTTCCTCAATAATAAGATACAGGTGGCAGAAATTCCACCACTACCTGAAATACCTAAACCTTCTTCTGTGGTGGCTTTTAAGCTGATTTGAGATATATCGCAAGCTAAATCATTTGCCAGATTAGCCCTCATCTTTTCAATATAGGGTTGAAGTTTTGGCTTTTCTGCACAGATGGTGCAATCCAGATTATTCAGGGTATAACCTTCCGCTTGTACCAGAGAAAAAGTTCTCTGAAGGAGAATGCGGCTATCAATATCCTTATATTGCGGGTCAGTATCGGGGAAATGTGAACCTATATCTCCGAGAGAAAGTGCACCCAGAAGTGCATCTATAACGGAATGCAGGACAACATCGGCATCGGAATGTCCTTCCAGTCCCTTTTCAAATGGGATTTCTACGCCTCCCAGTATAAGTTTTCTGCCTGCCACTAAGCGATGCACATCGTAACCATAACCTATGCGTAACATAAAGTTTAATCCACCGTTATGGATTTGGAAACATTCTTGGGTACATCAGGATGCACTCCATGGTCTTTAACATTGAGTTTGTCCAGCTTTTTCATTTTGCGTACACTCATCCTAAATGCCAGAAGCTGAAGCACTACAGAAGCAGAAAAACAGGTTAATAAACTGTCTCCTGTTTTAGGTAAAATCACATAGTTCCAGCCGTAATATTCACCTTTATGAGGATTTTCTCCAGCGTTTTTGCGTAGCTGTTCGTTTTCTTCTGCTATTACATAGGTGTCAGCTCCGCGGATTTTATGGGTATTAATCTGAGAAATGGTGAGATTTACATCTCTCTCATCTGGTCCGGTAACATAAATAAGTGGATAGTGACGGTAAAAAGTACTGAAGAAATCGTTTTGTTCTATAGTATCTTTGAATATTTGATCAGCTTTAGGAGAAAGATTAAAAGGGATTGTTCCCCAGAAAATATAATCTACAAGAGCATTATTTATTTTTCGGGTTTCAGCTCTGGAGATATCTCTTCTTTCTGCTATTTCATCCACATTGGCTAAGACATCATTGAAATGACGAGTAAAATTGCGGACATTTTTCACGCCAAAAACAGTGTTTTTACCCAGAATAGTATTAGGTCCGTGTTTGAATTCAGATGATTCTCTTCCTTCTGAATGATTGAGTACGGTCTCTCTAATCTTTAAAGCTCCTTCCATTGCTACGCCACTAATCTTAGTAGCTAGAATGTGAATGGAAGGTTCCATATAGATTTTAGCTGCAATGGAATCAATGATATCAGAAGTGTTCTCCAGAGTTTCACTGATTAAAGATGGAATATAGGCAAGAGTTTGTTCACGCTGATTCAACATTTCCAGTTTTTCTTGTCTTTGCTCTTCAAGGTCAAATTGTTGCATTTCCTGAATTTTCATTATAGCTGTTCTAATTGCCAGATAATATAGTAAAGTTATCTGATTCATAAAGCTTTTGGTAGCGGGAACGGCAATTTCAGGACCACAAAGAATCTGAATTGCAAGATCTCCTTTTTCCTGTCCGAGAGTAGAATTGAGATTATTTACCAGCACTACCTTCTTAACATTCAGATTCTTAGCTTCAATATCGTTGAAGATATCTATCAAATCTTTGGTTTCACCGGATTGAGAAACACCAATAATGAGGTCATTATCCTTAATACAATTTGAGTATTCCCCTCTAAAATCCCCTGGTAGAATGGATATAATCTCTACTCCAGCTATTTCATTGAAGAAAAGTGCTCCAATTTTAGTAGCATGAAAACTTGTGCCACAAGCGATAGTATAGGCATTACGATTGTTTTGCAAAGTATTTTTTATCAAGTTCAGAAATTCCTGCACGCTATGCTCAAATTCTTCCACACTGCTTGCTTCAGATAAGGAATCAAAGACCTTAGCGAGAAACATACGAGGAAGGTCAAATTCCTTTCCTATCAGGTCAATGAAGGTATTTTTATCATTGGAGAAGAAATATTTATTCTCAAAATCCTCTCTCACTGCAACTTCCAAGATGGCAGGATAAGAAATTTGAGCAGAAAAATATAATTGAGCAAATTCAGCTGAATCTAAAATGGAGTTAAACAGCTCTAATTTTTGCTCAAGCTGTTGTGCATTCAGCAACTCATTCATTTTTTGAGTAAAATAATCGGTCAGATGTTCTTTCTTCAGCAATTCCAGCATATGTTTACCGGAATTTGAACCTCCCTGAAACAACTTTACCAGCTTACCAGTTGATTCCACCTGCCCATAAATCTCTTGTTCCATATAATATTCAAATTCTGGTTTCAGCTCTACATCTTCTGCACGCAGTTTAGAGAGGACGGGTTGTTTAGGAATCTTATCTCCAGCCAGGTATACCTCATCAGGTGCATTCACTCTTTTGAATTTAAGGTTTTTTTGTGCATAGACCTGATAGTAATCAGAATTGAATTCTATAAATTCGCCTTCGCGAAGATTGACTAAAATTTTAGTGAAACGTAAGACCGCAGTAAGATCGGATGAAGCCAGGGCAAAAGGCATTCCTTCCAGCTGTCCTAAACCAAAATATAGGCTGCTGCCTGCTTTCATCGCCCACATTGTTTGTGTAATCGGATCAGTTATAACTGCAGCATAGGAACCAATCAGCTTTTCACCTGTATTGATAAGGGCTTGACGCATGCAGATTTTTATAGCTTCCTTTTCCGTTGGATTGCCGGCTCTATCCATTTCAATATCAAAAAAATGTTCTACTGTATGAACAAGCATCTCTCCATCGTTATTAGAAACAACTGTATGTCCTTCTTGAGTGAGCCAGACTTTAAGCTCTGGTGTATTGGTTATATTTCCATTATGCGCACCATATAGATGGCGTTTACATTTTACTTGATGCGGTTGAGCGTTATTTTTATCTACTGCTCCAAAAGTTGCCCAACGCACCTGTCCACAGAAAAGCTTACCACTTTGTTTTTCTATTCCCAGAGTTTTTACTAAAGTGCTCGGAGCGCCTACATCTTTGAGTAAAATGATATTTTCATCTTCACCCTGAAATGCTGCTCCGGTTGAATCATAACCTCTATATTCCAGAGAACGAAGTAACTTGGAAGCATACTCTCCCATATGAGGTGAAACTTTTGGTAATGCTAAACCTAGAACACCACATCCTATCCCTGGCAAAATTAAAGGGATATGTATATTTTCTATTATTCGGGCTATATATTCTAATATTTGATTGTATATTCTCAATAATTTCTGCATAGAATAATTCCTTATTAAATAAGATTATGCTCTATTATCCATTCTGCAAACAATAGATCAAGCTCATTGGTGATTTTTAAATTTATTTCGGAACAGAACTGATATCTTACCTTTGCACCATAATATTCTACTAAAGCTGAATCATCTGTGCTGATATAACCATCCTCATAGGCTTTTTCATAGGCAGACATTATTAGTTCATAGGAAAAAACTTGAGGAGTTAATGCCTGAACCAGATTCTCTCTTGGGACGGTCTTTATTATATAATCTTCTGCTATCATTTTAACGGTATTTTTGATACGTGCAACGGGTACAACAGCTCTTTCTGTTCTAGCAATCTCATACAGCTCATCTAAAAGCTCTTCAGTAATAAAAGGACGCACTGCATCGTGAATAAAAACAAGATTAGTTTCAGGAGGACAATACTGTAAAGCAGCAAAAATGCTATCCTGCCTTTCCATACCTCCTGGGATAACTAACCAGGGCTTATCTGAATCGTGAAAGTATTTAGCAATAAGTTCCTGACAGAAATCCAGGTCCTCTTCAGGAGCAGGAATGATGATATTCTGGATAATGGATGAGCTGAAAAACTTCTTTAATGTATGGATAATGATAGGAATACCCTTTAGTGGAAGCCATTGTTTTTTAACTGAACTTCCCATTCTGATTCCAGAACCTGCTGCACATACTATTGCCGTATTCAGGATTTTTTCCATACAAATAAGGGTCCTTTTTCACTAGGTTTAATATTGATTTTATGTTCTAAATGCAATTGACGGAGATAGTGACTCACTTCATTTATATGTAGTTCTGAAGCTTTAGCTATTTCTTCTACAGTGGATGGATGGTCATTGATAATCTTAGCTATTATTCCCTCAATTTCAGGAGGTATCATCAATTCGTCCTTATCGGAAGGTATTCTAGCTATAATTTCTACTGGAACATCAACTCTTTCCGAAAGAAATCTTTGCACTTCTCTCAAAACCCTGGTTCCTGCAGGTTTAACCCAAAATTCTGCACCAGGTCTGTCCAGAGAATTCAGTTGTACTTTATCTGGTTGAATACGATTAATTGCCTTACTGAGGGATTCAAGTTCCTCTTCAGAATCGTTAAGTCCAGCAATAATAAATATTTCCAACCAGATGGGACCAGAATATTCTTTTCGCAAAGCTATAAGACCAGAAATTAGATCTGAAACCTTGATGGAAGGATGGGGACGATTAATCTTCTTAAAAGTCTCCGGATTACAAGTATCTAAAGAGGGAAGAATGAGGTCCAGAGGAAGAATTTCCTTACGCACAGAAGGATGATTCAGTAGAACTCCATTGGTCAGTATTGCCAGTTTATATTGCGGGAATTCCTCTTTTATGCGAAGTATAACTTCTCCAAGCTTGCTATAAAGAGTTGGCTCACCAGCACCAGAAAAAGTTACATAATCCAGCTCTGGATTTGTAGCTAGAACTTCTCGTACCTTGCTAAGAATTTCTTCTGGTGGAAAGAACTCTTGTCTGTGAATAGTTAAATGATTTGTACGCAGGACTTCACAATAGACACAATTTAAGGGACAATATTTATAAGGGATAACATCCACACCTAAGGAAATACCCAATCGGCGCGAATGCACGGGACCAAAAATATTTTTGTATGACATTAGAAAGTTGTTCCTATTTGAAGATGAGGTTCCCAATGGTTTTCATCTAGATTATAGGCATAATCAAATCCTATTAAACCAAAGGGACTGCTAAGTCTAATACCTAAGCCTATGCCCTTTTTCATATTCAAAAAGTTAAAAGACCTTAATTTATTGTAGCTATCTCCTGCATCAAAGAATGCCAGAGCTATAAGCTGGTCTCCCGCTATAGGAAACCCGAGTTCAGCAGAAAAAATAATTTCCCTTGAACCACCACCGCTTGGTCCTATAGAACGATCCGGATAACCTCTAATGCCGTCCACTCCTGTGCCTCCAAGATAAAACTTTTCATCAGGTGGAGCATCATCCGATCTTCCATAAGGTGTTATATAGCCAAAACGCCATTTAGTTCGGAGCACTAATTTATACCATAATTCCATATACCAGTTTACCTGTGCAATCTGCTTGAAATAATCAAAATCGCCACCTAAGATACCACCTGCTACTTCCGAAAAGAGAGTCAACTGACTTCCCTTAGTAGGGAAAAATATATTGTCTCTGCTATCCCTGCTAATAGTGGCATTTATAGAACTGGTATATCTCCAGTCCAGGGAATCCAGTTCAATTAAAGTGGCATTATTCTCAGGATCCTGCATAATCATATTCATATTGGTTATGCGATATTTTTTAGCATAGATGGAATAACCACCTAATAAACGGGTGCGATCAATAAAGGGTAGATATTCACCAAAGCGGATACTTGCACCACGAGTGTAGATTTTGTAATAGAAAGAACTCCAATCCTTAGTAGTATAGTAAATTGAGGTTCCTAGCAAAATATCGGTATCCAAAAAATTAGGGTTAGTAAAACTAAATTGAAAATCTTCCGTATAGCGTCCAAATTCCCAGCTTAAACTGCTGGACCAGTTATTTCCCATAATATTGCCCATAGTAACCGAAAGCTGTCCTATAAAACCATCTGCACTGTTATAACCAACTCCACCATTTGCAACACCAGAGGGTCTATCCGTAACATTAATTTCTAAATCAATGTCTCCATTGCTATTAATAGGCGTATAATCCAGTTTTATGTTTGGTTCAAAGAAGCCAAGATTATAAATGTTTTGTTGACTGCGAATTACCTGACTTTGACGGAAATAATCTCCTGGCGCTATTTCTAAAGCCCTTATTATTACTTTATCTTTGGTTCTACGATTGCCGGTGATAATAATCTGTCTTATCCTGGCTCTGTTGCCTTCAGTTATCTTCAGAATTACAGTGAGCTGATTTCCCTCTTTCTGAATTTCCTGATCAATATAAGTATATATGAAGCCCTCATCAAAGTAAAGTGAGTAAACCTTAGCCAGCTGAGTATTGAATTTTTCCTGATCAAAGGGTTCACCATATTTCAAGGTAAAACAGCTCAGTATCTTTTCCGTAGTAAAATGCTCATTGCCTTCCACGGTTATCCCGGAAAGAACATATTGCATACCCTCCTGAATATTTAGCACCAGCTCCAGATATTTATCTCCTATCTTACGAAGTTCGTAGGGTCCAACTTTTACATCAATAAAACCATTCTTTTTGTAGAAATCGGAAAGACTTTTCAGGTCTGCCTCAAATTTATCCTCTACAAAACGACCCGAACGCAGTAAACTTGCTGGTTTGGTCTTCATTCTTTTCAGTAAAGTCTTGTCATCAAAATGCTCATTCCCCACAAAGACGATTTCTTTGATGGAAAGGCGCTTACCCTCATCAACGATTATCTTTACTTTCACTTTGCCATCTTCAGTTGGTTCTTCCAGAATCTCTATTTTGGCATTACCAAATCCCTTGCTTTCATATTCCGCTTTGAGCTTGCTTAATAAATCGTGCTTCTTGTATTCGTTCCAAAAAGTGCCACTGCGAGTTTGAATCAGCTCATCCAATCTATCTTTCTTAATCGCTTTTATACCTTCATAATCCAGATGTGCCAAAACTGGATTTTCTGTTACCTGAATGATGAGATTAACTCCCGATTGATAAGGTTCACTATAAACTCTAATATCGGAAAACATATCCATCCGGTATATCTGCTGAATGGATTGAGCAACTTTCTCCGGATCTAGACTATCTCCCGTTCGCAACAAGAAAGAAGATAGTATCAACTGTTCAGGAACCGTTCTGTTTCCCTCTACACGAATTTCATATATAGTCTCACCCGCAGCAAATAAACTGCTGAGGCAACAAATCAGTATCAAACAAGGCAAAAGCCATCTTTGCCAGATATGCATCTTTCCTCCTTGTATGGTTAAAGCAACTTCTTGGATATAGCGATTTTCGTAAAGGTATTTTTTACACAGTCTAATATTATATACCTCTTTTGGACAAAATATTACTTTATATAGATATAAATACCTTATCCATTGAATAACCTTTTAAATAAAATCACTTATTGTAATATCTTCTCTATGCTTTAAAATAGAAAACTTTGGAAAAGGTATAAGAATGCCATTATTAGCACTATGAGGAATAAAGTATACTTCTATCAAATAGAAATATATTAGCAGATATAAAATTCAAAAAGTTATAAACTAGTAAGCTTGTTTGAGCTGAGTTATAAAACCAAAGCTAATACCGCTTGATGCATTTTTTACCAGTATGCAGATGTTTTGGTGTGCAGATGTCCTCATCTGCACAAGCCTCGCAGAGGCTTTCTAAATTGTTAAGCTTACTTGAACTGAGGGATAAAGTATAAGTTATTAAGGTATTGTGCAAAGGAGGACCTTTACATAACAATAAATAAACACAAGTCTCTACGAGTCTTTTTAATAAGATATAAAGTTTTTCTTATATATATGTACCATAAAACTTCCCTCCTGATAATTAATTTACTCCTTTCATACTAAAAAACTGGCGATAAGTTATAAACTGTTATAAAGTTCAGGGATTCTAAAGAAAATACTTTACAATAAAATTATAATTATATTTAAGTGTCCTTAGTATGAATTGTTATTTTTTAATAGAAAAAGCTATTTTGATCAGGAGTTTTCAGCTATGGTAAAAGGTAAAAAAAAAGATGAAGCTTAGTTTTTTATTTTCTTTATCTAAAAAAAGTGAAGGGAGAAAAATGGGTGAATCTCAGGATTTATAGGCGAATTCAAATAATAGAGAGTTTTACATCTAATTTAAAGAATTATTTCCATTATCAAATTGTTGCAAGTATCCCTCCAGCTTTGAGCTGCAACTATTTATCCAATTACCAAATATCGCAATCAAGAAAGAGAGTTAAAGAGAGATCGGATCTCTTAACTTTTGGTTTATTCACAAATTTAACCCCAAACTAACTTTTTCAAGGATCTAATCAAAAAAGGAGACATTTAAAATGAAAAAGACTATTTTAATCATATTATTATTACTCTGCACCACATTTATTTTTGCTCAGAGAGAAGTATGGCAATGGGCAAAGAAAGCTGGAGGATCTAACGCCGATCAAGGCCATAGTATTGTAACTGATTCCTCGGGAAACAGCTATGTCACTGGTTATTTTAGAGAGACTGCTTCTTTCGGAAGTACAACCCTTGAAAGTAGTGGAGATGCTGACATTTTTGTAGCCAAACTGGATAGTAGCGGTAATTGGCTTTGGGCAAGGCAAGCTGGAGGAACTAGTAACGATTACGGCTATAGTATCGCAATTGATTCTTCGGGAAACAGCTATGTTACTGGTTATTTTTACGGGACTGCTTCTTTCGGAGATTCAACTCTTACTAATAGTGGAAACCAAGATATTTTTGTAGCCAAACTGGATAGTAGCGGTAATTGGCTCTGGGCAAAGAAAGCTGGAGGAACTAGCACCGATCGCGGCCTGAGTATCGCAATTGATTCCTCGGGAAACAGCTATGTTATTGGTTATTTTTACGAGACCGCTTATTTCGGAGGTTCAACCCTTACTAATAGTGGTAACCAAGATATTTTTGTAGCCAAACTGGATAATAACGGTAATTGGCTCTGGGCAAAGAAAGCTGGAGGAGGTATTACCGATTACGGCAATAGTATCGCAATTGATTCCTCGGGGAACAGCTATATAACTGGTTATTTTCAGGGGACTGCTTCTTTTGGAAAGACAACCCTTACCAGTGGCGGGGATGATGATATTTTTGTAGCTAAACTGGGTAGTGATGGTACATGGCAATGGGCAAAGCAAGCTGGAGGAACTAGCGACGATAGAGGACAAAGTATCGCCACTGATTCCTCCGGAAACAGCTATGTCACGGGTTATTTTACCGGCACTGCTACTTTCGGAAATACAACCCTTACCAGTAGTGGAGGTTATGACATTTTTTTAGCCAAACTGGATAATAATGGAAATTGGCTTTGGGTACAAAGAGCTGGAGGAACTAGCGACGATAGAGGCAATAGCATTGCCATTTATTCCTCGGGAAATACTTTTCTTACTGGTTATTTTAAAGAGACTGCTTATTTTGGAAGTATTAGCCTTACCAGTAACAATAACAACCAGGATATTTTTATAGCTAAGGTCCATATACCTTACTTTCCAGAGGATGTATTTGTAGAAGAAGAAAATACGGGACTTCGGATTAAAGTATCCGGTGGAGATGCAGATATAGGTAATCTGGATAATTTTCCTAACATTCCTAATCAACCTAATAGCTATCAAAAGCTTAACCTTATTTTACATACTAGTGTTTCAAGTTGGAATATAAATATACAAACTGATGATACCTATGGGGCATATTATCTGAATAATCAATGGAATGTTGTTCCTGGCAATGGAACGCAGATTGTCTTTACTATTGTTCTCAGTAAAACAAAAGGAGTTGATATAGGAATTCCCATTATTGTAGGTAATGAGAATCCTCTACCGATAGAACTTTCTTCTTTCACCGCTTATGTTAATCCGCAGAATAATATTAATATACTGTGGATTACTCAAACTGAGACTGGAATGTCAGGATTCTATGTTATACGTAGCACTCAAAATGAATTGTCCACAGCTGAAGTAATCAGTCCTTTAATCTATGCTACCAATACCTCTGAACCTAAAACCTATCTTTATACTGACACAGAGTTGACAGAAAGCGGAACTTATTATTATTGGCTGCAGTGCAATGACCTGGACGGAACTTTCAAGATATTTGGTTCTATATCTATAGACTACAATCCTACGGGTGGCAGTACTACACCTTCTATTTTGGTAACTGAATTACAACCGGTATATCCAAATCCTTTCAATCCCCAACTGTTCATACCTTTCAGTTTGGCTGATAAAGCAGAGGTCAAGTTCATAATCTATAACACTCGTGGTCAGATTGTAAAGACATTTGATTTGGGCACTCAAGAGAAAGGACATCATCGGATAACCTGGGATGGACGAGATAATGATGGTAGTCTCTGTGGTAATGGAATATACTATCTGGCTATGAAAGCAGGCAATTCCAGTTTTCGGCGGAAATCAGTTCTGATGAAATAGAATAAATCTCACATTAGATAAAAAAAATAGCCCTAGTAGAAATATCAGGGTTATTTTATAAAGTTGAACCCAATTATAATTTTGATGACATAATGAGGCAGAAAGGGTGAAAAGAGATTCTAACCTGAACAGCAATATTTTCTTTATTGGGGAAATGCTAATTTAATATTGAGGTAAACGGGTTTTAAAGGGTCATCTAAAAAGAAGAGAAATATAAGATTGAAATAGCAGTAATTTATACTTGACAGAATAATGTGGATTTCAATCATAGAAAAAAAATAGGTGCGCCCATGGCTCAATTGGATAGAGCATCTGACTACGGATCAGAGGGTTGGGGGTTCGAATCCCTCTGGGCGTGCCAAGATTTTACTTGCCGGCGGAAGCTGGCTTTTTTTATAGTGTAAAATATGGATAAATCAACAAATACAAAAGGCAATTGGAAAGACCTGAAGAAAATCTATGGCATAATGTTTCGCTATTGGCCAGTCCTGGTTACGGGTCTGATAGCGATGCTTTTGTATGCTCTTTTTTCTGGGGTCAGTATCACTTTTGCCATCCCTCTCTTTGATTATGTGTTCAATCCTAACAAACCTGCTGCTCTATATACAACTATGGGACAGTTCTTTGCTGCGACTGGCAATGCCTGGAGCAGTTTTATGAGCGAAATAGGGGGGATATTTGCAATAAAAGGGTTGAGTGATTTAGCACCTTTCTGGGAAAGCTTAAAACAGATTATGCTCCAGACCAACTCACTCAGCTTACTTTATGCGATTTGTCTATTAGTAGTGATAACTATGGTGCTGAAGAATTTGTTTTATTATATTCAGCGGGTACTCTTTGTTGATTTGCGTGGAAACACTATTCGGGATGTTCGGAACCTGATGTTTTCACGATATATGAAGCAATCCCTTGAGTTTTTCAATCAGAATAGAGTAGGTGATGCATTAGTTCGGATGGTAAATGATGTAGAGATTGTAAGTGAGCAATTTATACGGTCTTTTTTGGAAGGGATTAGGGATATAGTTACTATTCTGGTATATATGCGGATAGCATTATTATTGAACTCACAGCTATTCTTGTATAGTATCATAGTGTTACCAGCATTTTCTTTGACAGTTGGTTTTTTAGGTAAGAAAATAAAGAAGTATTCCAGACGCATTCAGGCACAACTATCCTCAATGTTTTCTACGGTGGAAGAAGCTCTGAACAGTATGAAGATTGTGAAGGCATTTCGGAGAGAGGAAAGCGAATACAAAATCTTCAGTCAGATCAACAAAAAACATTTAAAACTCTGGAAGAAGGCTCAGCGTTATACTGCCTTAAATGTTCCTCTTTCTGAGATGACAACTTTATTTACCGGAGTGATTGTGATTGTTATAGGTGGCAGAATGATTTTAGCTCCTGGTTCAACTTTTTCTTTAGGAGATTTTACTGCTTTCCTTTTTGCTATGTTTTCTATGTTGCATCCATTAAATTCTTTAACTCAAATCTATACGGATGTTAAGAAGGCTATGGTTTCTCTGGGAAGAATTTCAACTGTGCTAAATACTGAATCTTCGGTGAAAGAAGCTGAAGATGCCGTAGAAAAAAAGGATTTCAATAGGGAGATTATTTTTGATAATGTAAGTTTTAACTATAAAGGCTCAAAAAATGTGCTACATAATGTTTCTTTAACTATTCATAAGGGAGAAAAGGTTGCCTTTGTAGGTGCCAGTGGTGGAGGAAAGACCACTCTGGCAAATCTTTTTAACCGGATGTACGATGTTAATAAAGGTGCCATTCTCATTGATGGTATAGATATACGAAAGATAAAGATATCTGATTTGAGGAGGCTTTTTGGAGTAGTGACTCAAGAAAGTGTGCTCTTTACTCGTTCTGTAAAGGAAAATATTGCCTATGGTTCTCTGGAAGAAGTGAGCGATGAACAGATTCAGAAAGCAGCTCAAATTGCACATGCCGAAGAGTTTATACTGAATTTTCCTCATCAGTATGATGAGATTTTACAGACAAAAGGAGCAAATCTTTCCGGAGGTCAAAAACAACGGCTTTGCATAGCTCGCGCTATTGTAGCTGATCCACCTATTTTAATCTTTGATGAAGCAACCAGTGCTCTGGACACGGAAAGTGAAAAGCAGGTGCAAGAAGCTATTGATGAAGCAACACAGAATAGAACGGTGATTATGATAGCACATCGTCTTTCAACGATTCAGAAAGCTGATAGAATTGTAGTTTTAGAACGTGGTAGAATTGTCGGGATTGGCACTCATCAGGAATTAATGGAAAGTTGTCCTCGCTATCAGAAATTATATAACCTCCAGTATGGTCATAGCTATTAATTATGAAAATAAGTGGGTTTTCTTTTGTTAGAAATGGAGTAAAGCTCTATTATCCAGTGGTAGAATCCATCAAATCAATACTACCAATCTGTGATGAGTTTGTGATAGCGGTAGGAAAAGGTGATGAAGATGACACCACCCGTGAGAGTATTATTGCCCTGAATGACCCGAAAATAAAGATTATTGATACTATCTGGGAAGAGAAATACTTCAAAAAAGGGATTATTAATGCCTTGCAAACGGATATTGCAAAGCAAGCTTGCAGTGGAGATTGGCTTTTTTATTTACAGGCAGATGAAGTAGTGCACGAAAGATATTTACCTATAATTCAGAAACGATGCGAAGAACTTTTAGACCGAGAAGAAGTGGAAGGGCTGCTTTTTCGCTATAAACATTTTTGGGGTGATTATCAGCATTATCATAAAGCTCATGGTTGGTATCCTTATGAGATTAGAATAATTCGCAATCTTCCGCAAATACATTCCTACCAGAGTGCTCAATCT
>Ga0265294_10000144_pt1 | contig 83823 bp, 71 predicted proteins | sample MunlanPumphouse3_FD_192504 | JGI IMG/M metagenome (GOLD analysis project Ga0265294, IMG submission 192504) | Groundwater microbial communities from a municipal landfill in Southern Ontario, Canada - Pumphouse #3 | ecosystem: Environmental > Aquatic > Deep subsurface > Groundwater | place...
GGTTCCTCTATTCCAAAAAACCGCGCTAAGAGTCTGTAGCCGTTTGCTTCCAATGCGGCAACCGGCAGGTCAAAAGCAAAAGAACCGATGGCTGCTGCCGTATACGGACCAATTCCATGGAGCTGTTGCAATTTTTCAACTGAATCCGGAAAAGAGCCTTTGTGTTCAGTGACAATGTTTTTTGCTGTTTTGTACATATTACGTGCCCTGGAATAGTACCCCAATCCTTGCCAAACCTTAAGTACTTGGTCTTCTTTAGCTCGTGCTAAATGGTGTACGGTTGGAAATGTGTCAAGAAATTTTGTATAATACCTTTCGCCTTGTTGTACTCTTGTTTGCTGTAGTATGATTTCGGATACCCATATGGCATAGGGGTCTTTTGTGTTTTTCCAAACAAAGAGCCGTTGGTGATTTTTGTGCCAACGAAACAACGCATTTGTAAAATCCATAAGACAAAGATAGATATATATGGTATTTTTTGTTTTTTTGTATGAAACACCTTGATATTAAGAATAAAGAGTTACCTTTGCAGTCCATTTGAAATATTATCATTTTAAATAACTTTTAAATTTTCTTATTATGACAAAAGCAGATCTTGTAAATGAAATTGCTAAGGCTACAGGACTTGAAAAAGTAGCTGTTCAGAAAGTAGTAGAGAGTTTCATGGAAACTGTAAAGGATTCATTGATTAGCAATAACAATGTGTATCTTAGAGGTTTTGGTAGCTTTATCCTGAAAAAACGTGCTCAAAAAACAGCCAGAAATATATCTAAAAACACTACCATCATTATTCCCGAACATTACATACCTGCATTTAAGCCTGCAAAAGTGTTCTTGGAAAAAGTGAAAGAAAGCGTTAAATAATTTAGTTATGCCAAGCGGAAAAAAAAGAAAAAGACATAAAATGGCAACGCACAAACGGAAAAAACGTTTGCGCAAAAACCGTCACAAGAAGAAGTAAGCCTTTTTCATGTCTTAAGAACTAAGAAACCTAAAGCTACTTTTTTCGAAAAGGCACTTTAGGTTTCTTACTTTAACCACATTATGGAGAAAGATTTAATTATTGATGTGACTTCCTCGGAAGTATCTATTGCCCTGCTTGAAAACAAAAGGCTGATGGAACTTCACAAAGAAGAAACAACGGACAATCATTTCTCGGTGGGCGATTTATACTTGGGAAGGGTCAGGAAAATTATGCCGTCCTTAAATGCAGCCTTCGTAGATATTGGTCACGAAAAAGATGCATTTATTCATTACTTTGACCTGGGTTATGCTTTTTCTACCATCAATTACTTTAGTCAACAGGTAATTCAAAGAAAAAACAAACCAAAAGAAATTTACTCCAGTTTAAAACTGGGAACCGTACTACCCAAAGAAGGAAAAATAGCAGACGTGCTCAAGCCCGGACAGCCTGTTCTTGCGCAAATTGTCAAGGAACCTATATCTACAAAAGGTTCACGTCTGACTTCAGACATATCTATTGCCGGACGCAATATGGTACTGTTGCCTTTCTCAGAAAAAGTCAGCCTTTCTACACGTATAACGCTTAAAGAGGAGCGTAACAGGCTGGAACGTTTGGTAAAAAGTATATTGCCGCCCAATTACGGATTGATTGTACGAACAGCAGCTGAAGGCAAAAAAGCAGCTGTATTGGATGCAGAATTGAATGCACTTATCAAAAGATGGGAAGAGTCGTGGTCTGTCATGAGCAAGGGGGTGTTGCCCTCTAGGCTTTTGACTGAAAACAGCCGTATTACCACTTTGATTCGGGATTTGTTAAACGATTCGTTTACAAGCATTCATGTGAATGATCAAACGGTTTTCGAGGATGTTTGTGAGTACATAGGTAAGATAGCCCCCGAAAAGGAGAAAATTGTAAAACTATACAAAGGCAAAGACCCCATTTTTGATGCTTTTGATATCAACAGACAGATTAGGAGTTCTTTTGGAAGGATTGTGCCTTTAAAACAAGGAGTATATATCATCATTGAACATACAGAGGCATTGCATGTGGTAGATGTCAACAGTGGGATTCGTACCAGAATGGGAGACGGGCAAGAAAACAATGCCTTTGAGGTAAATATGATGGTTGCAGAAGAGCTGGCAAGGCAAATGAGGTTGAGAGATTTGGGAGGAATCATTGTTATAGATTTTATAGATATGGATACGGCAGAGCACCGTCAGAAACTGTTCAGACGTATGAAGGAGCTGATGGAATTCGACAGAGCCAAACACAACATATTGCCTATAACAAAATTTGGTCTTATGCAAATTACGCGTCAGCGAGTAAGACAGGCCATGGAAATCAACACAAGTGAAAAATGTCCCAGTTGTAACGGTACAGGAAAGATTGCCCCAAGTTTGCTGTTTACTGAAAATATTGAAAACCAGTTGGCTTTCTTTGCAAGGGAGAAAAAACTGAAGAAAGTGGTACTGGAAGTGCATCCTTTTGTAGAAGCGTATCTTACAAAAGGTATGACTTCAAGAGCAAAAAAATGGTCTAAAAAATACAAATGCCGCCTGGGCGTACGTGTGAATCCTGATTTGGCCGTTACTCAAGCTCGCTGGTTGGATGAGAGCAACGGCATCATGGACCTTTAACCTTTCTTGAGGGTCTTGGCATAAGAGTCTCTCAATGTACATACTCTGTTAAAGACGGGGAACGTGTCAGACGAATTATAGTCTGCTACGAAATAACCCAATCGTTCAAATTGCATACGAACACGTGTGTTGTCTTCACCGGCCTTTGCTTGCAGAGCCAGGTTGAGGGCGTCTTTGTCCACTAGAGCTTGCACAGTCGTATGAGAAAGGGGATTTATATACTCTTTGTAGTCGGACCCTTCGGGTAGGCTTCCCATATCTGTTTCTGTAAACAATGTGTCGTATAGGTGTACTTGGGCTGTAGCTGCATGGCGAGCACAAAGCCAATGAATAGTTCCTTTGACACTACGCCAAGTTCCCGTTCCGGGCTTGGTATCCGGATCGTATGTACAGTGTAATTCCGTTATGTTTCCGTTTTCGTCCTTGATAACGTTTTCACAACGGATGATGTAGCCGTATTTCAAACGGACTTCGCCACCGGGGCGCAATCTAAAGAATTTTTTGGGCGGCTCTTCCATAAAATCGTCGCGCTCAATGTACAGCTCTTTCGAGAACGGTATGGAACGTTCTCCGGCAGAGGAGTCTTCCGGATTGAGAGAGGCTTTCATATATTCCAATTTGTCTTCCGGATAATTGGTCAGTATGACTTTTATAGGATCCAATACTGCCATGTAACGGGGGGCTGTTTTGTTTAGATCCTCTCTTATGCACCATTCCAGGAGTGAGAAATCAATCAGATTGTCACGTTTGGCCACGCCCACTTTTTCTGAAAACAAACGAATTCCTGCCGGTGTGTATCCTCTTCTTCTCAAACCGCTGATGGTAGGCATACGCGGATCGTCCCAACCGTTAACCAGTTCTGATTGCACCAATTCCAACAGCCTTCTTTTACTCATGACCGTATGTGTAATGTTCAAACGTGCAAATTCGTACTGATGGGAAGGAAAGATCTCTAATTTTTCTATAAACCAATCGTATAAAGGTCTGTGCACATCAAATTCCAGGGTACAGATGGAATGGGTGATTTTTTCTATGGAATCTGACTGTCCGTGTGCATAATCGTACATAGGATATATACACCACCGGGAGCCTGTTCTATGGTGGTCTGCATGCAAAATACGGTACATGACGGGGTCTCGCATAAGCATGTTTGGATGCGACATATCTATCTTTGCACGCAACACTTTGCTGCCATTGGGGAACTCCCCGTTTTTCATACGTGTAAAGAGATCTGCATTTTCCTGAACGCTTCTGTTGCGGAAAGGACTGTTTGTTCCGGGAGTGGTAACAGTGCCTCGTGTTTGACGGATTTCTTCTTGTGTTTGGTCATCTACGTATGCCAACCCTTTGGCTATAAGACCATGAGCCCAGTCGTACAATTGTTGAAAATAATCCGAGGCATACAGTTCGTTCGCCCATTGGAAGCCAAGCCATGTAATATCTTCTTTTATGGAATCTACGTATTCCACATCTTCTTTTATGGGGTTGGTATCGTCAAAGCGAAGGTTTGTTATGCCTCCGTACTTGATGGCCAAACCAAAATTCAAACAAATACTTTTTGCATGTCCTATGTGAAGGTACCCGTTAGGTTCCGGAGGAAACCGGGTAATAATGGATTTGTACTTGCCTTGTGCAAGGTCGGCTTCAATAATTTCTTCAATGAAATTCAGAGAACGTTCTTCAGCGGTTTTTGTCTTTTCCGTATTCATATTTGGATAATTTTCAGGAATACAAAATTAGCTATAAATAATGTATATTTGTGGAAATTCAGAATAATGATACGATCAATGACCGGGTACGGGAAGGCGGAAACCTCCATTGCCGGGAAAAAATATACCGTTGAAATCCGCTCGGTTAATGGAAAAACAGCAGATGTAGGATTCAAAACATCGCAAATTCCTAGAGAACACGAACATGCATTAAGGAAACGGCTGATAGACAAGTTGCAACGTGGCAATATTGATCTTTTTATTTCTACACAGCAGGAGCAAGAGGTTCCGGAATGTACTTTTAATGCCCACTTGATTAAGAAATATTTTTCAGATCTTCAGGCCATCTTTCAAGAGTTAGAACAAGAGGTACGTGCTTTAGATTTGACAGCTGCGCTGCTTAGGATGCCGGAAATCAGGGAAGTTCAGAAAAGAGAATTGGATCCGGAAGAGTGGGACAAGTTGGTAGATACCATCTTCAAAGCAGCAGATAATGTAGATGAATTTCGCTTGAAAGAGGGAGAACAGTTGGGGAAAGACTTGCTATCCCACTTGAATATGATAGAGTTGTATACCAAAAAAATTGAAGAGTTGGATCCGGGTAGAATTGCTGTTGTTAGAAAACGCTTGGAAGACAAAATAGCCGACATGGGCAATGATGTCACCGTTGACCAAAACAGGTTGGAACAGGAATTGATTTATTATTTGGAAAAAGCAGATATCAACGAGGAACGTGTCAGGCTGAAACAGCATTGTGCTTATTTCAGACACACGTTGGAAGATGAAAAATACGCAGGCAGGAAGCTGAATTTCATCTCACAAGAAATGGGGAGAGAAATCAATACACTGGGTTCCAAAGCGTTTCACGCCCAAATACAACAACTTGTAGTAAAAATGAAAGATGAACTTGAAAAAATCAAAGAACAAGTACTCAACGTACTGTAAATACGGTTTTTTTCTTTGTGTCGCTTGTTTGGTAACAGCTGCTTGTGTTAAAAGAGAAAAAGCGACATTTACTTATGTAGTAGAGGGGCGGGTAGGGAGTGTTTTAGGAAGGCCCATATCCGGTATTCAAGTGGTTATGCACCGCTCTTATGCACAATGGCAAGAGTCTGACACAGCTGTTACGGATGATTCCGGACAATACAAAGTATATATGACTTTGCTCAACAGGCAACGGGCTTTTATTTTGGATTTTCAAGACCCGGGAACGGTTGTGCGACCCGTCAAATACAAGCCGTCCTCTAAACAAATCATCTTTCCGGAGCAAAGGGACAAAATGCCTTTGCATCAATATTTTGTCATTACAGATTCTTTGACCATGTATACCGGGATAGATATCAATCCGTAGTAGGCAGCTTAGGAAATCCTGCTGTAATCTGCCTGTCTTTTACTCAATAGAGACAATTGTTGGACCAAAACAACATGCATCTTTTTTTCCAACAGAGCATCTTCTTTCAGTACGCGTTGGGCTTCCATGCGGGCCCACTCCAGAATTTGGCCGTCACGAGCCAAGTCGGCAATGCGTAGTTCAAAGGCCAGTCCGCTTTGAGCCGTTCCTTCCAAATCTCCCGGTCCGCGAAGGCGCATATCTGCCTCGGCAATTTCAAAACCATCGTTGCTGATGCTCATCAGGTGTAAACGCTCTCGGGCTTCTTTGCTTAATGCATGTCCTGTCAATAAAATGCAGTAGGATTTTTCTCCGCCACGCCCCACACGACCGCGCAGTTGATGCAGCTGAGAAAGCCCAAACCTCTCTGCGCTTTCTATGACCATTACCGTAGCATTGGGCACATCAACTCCTACTTCTATGACAGAAGTGGCCACAAGAATTTGAGCATGTCCTTTGACGAATAAGTTCATGTCATACGCTTTGTCTTCCGGTTTTTGCTGTCCGTGAACAACGGCTACGGAATACAAAGGTGCGGGGAACGCTTCTGTGATTTGCCTGTATCCTTCTTCCAGGTTTTCGTAATCCAATTTTTCAGACTCTCTAATCAGCGGATAGACTACATAAATCTGTCTTCCTGCTTTTATTTCTTTGCGTATGAAAGAATATACTTTGCCTCTGTGAGAGGCGGGATAGTGTTCCGTTTGTACCGGCTGCCGTCCGGGAGGCATTTCATCTATTACAGAGACGTCCAAATCTCCGTATAAAGTCATGGCCAATGTTCTGGGTATAGGAGTGGCTGTCATGACCATGACATGAGGAGGATGCCCTTTTGTTTTTTTCCATAGACGGGCACGTTGTTCAACACCAAAACGGTGTTGTTCGTCAATAATTACAAATCCAAGTGATTTGAACAAAACGGTGTCTTCTATTAAAGCGTGAGTCCCTATCAATAGCTGTAGAGAGCCGTCTTGTAAGGATTTGTGCAATTTCGTCCTTTCCGACTGCTTGGTAGAGCCTGTTAGAAGGCCTATTTGTATGTCTTGCCCTTCCAACAACCGTAAGATAGTTTGGTAATGTTGTCCTGCCAGGATTTCCGTAGGAGCCATCAAACAGACTTGGTAGCCGTTATCTATGGCAATAAGAGCGCTTAACAAAGCTACTAACGTTTTACCACTTCCTACGTCTCCTTGGAGCAGGCGGTTCATTTGCCGACCGCTTCCCATATCGGCTCTAATTTCTTTCAAAACGCGTTTTTGGGCTCCCGTAAGTTCATAAGGCAAGGATCGGTAACAGTTGTTGAAGGCTACCCCTACTTTTGGGAAAAGGATTCCGTCGTGGGCGCTTAATCGGACGGATCGTTGTTTCAAAAGACCCAACTGAATGTAGAACAGTTCTTCAAATTTCAGTCTTGTTTGTGCGGCTCTTAATTTTTGCAGATTTGTGGGAAAATGGATTTCTTCCAATGCCATGGGCAACGGCATCAACTTCAGTTGTTTTATTAGGTAATCCGGGAGCGTTTCTTGAATACGGCCTTCTGCTCGTTCCAAAACGCGCGCCATCAACAGAGAGAAAAATTTTTGTGTAAACCCTTTGTCTCGGAGTGTTTCAGTAGAAGAGTACACGGCCTGAAGGCCTGCACTTCCACGCAGACTTTCGTCATCAGGAATATCCATTTCCGGATGTACCAGGTTGATTCTGTTGTTAAATGTGGTAGGCTTGCCAAATACTACATATTCCGTTTGTAGTTTTATCTTGTTTTTCAACCACTGAACGCCTTTGAAAAAAACCAGTTCTATACTTCCCGTCGCATCTTCAAAAAGGACAACCAATCTCTGTTTACGCGGCCCCGCTCCCACAATTTTCATGTCTTTTACCGTGCCCCTAATTTGAATGTTTGCCAAGTCGGGGGTGATCTCCCGTATGGCGTAAAAGCGGGTTCTGTCTATATACCGGAAAGGGTAATGACGTATCAGGTCACCAAAGGTTGAAATGTTCAGACTTTTTTGAAGTTCTTTTGCCCTGCCGGGACCCACTCCTTGAAGAAACTGTATGCTCGTATCCCAAATGCATTCCATAGGCACACAAATATAGCGATATCTTATGTATATTTGTTGTTCTAATAAACGTACTTATGCATAAAAAAATAATTGTAGGGATTACACAAGGAGATACGAATGGGATAGGGTATGAAGTGTTGATAAAAGCAGTGGCAGATAACCGAATCAATGAATTATGCACGCCTGTTATTTACGGATCATCCCGCTTGTTGGGGTTTTATAAAAAAATATCTTCCGGAGTAGAAAATTTGAACGTTCACGTTACGCATTCTGTTTCTGATTTACACTATAAAATGGTAAACTTGATTCCATGTGTTTCAGATCACTTTATGGCAGAACCCGGAAAAATGACGGATGAAGGGGCACAAGCTGCCATGCAAGCCTTGGAAAGAGCTGTGGAAGATTTACAAGCCGGCAAAATCCAAGCGTTGGTTACGGCTCCTTTTAGTAAACAAAACATGAAAAAAGAAGGCTTTGCTTTTCCCGGGCACACAGAATATCTGGGGAAAGTTTTTGATGTTCCGGCTCCGTTAATGGTGTTGTGCAGCCCCAAATTACGAGTGGGTATAGTTACGGGGCATATTCCTTTGGCTCAAGTAGCGGCCGCATTGACCCGGGAACAAATCGTACACAAAATACGTCTGTTGGATCAAACCTTAAAGAACGATTTTACTATCAGACAGCCTAAGATTGCTGTTCTGGGCCTGAACCCGCATGCAGGTGATGGGGGTCTTTTGGGATTGGAGGAGCAAGAAATCATTATTCCATCTATTGAAGAAGTGAACCAAGAAGGCATTTTGGCTTTTGGTCCGTACGCGGCAGACGGCTTTTTTGCAGCGGCCGAATACAGGAAGTTCGATGCTGTTTTGGCTATGTATCATGACCAAGGCTTGATACCGTTCAAAGCGCTTTCTTTTGGAGAGGGTGTCAATTTCACCGCCGGTCTTCCCATAGTAAGAACGTCCCCCGATCACGGAACGGCTTATCGCTTGGCCGGAGAGGACAAGGCCTCGGCAGAATCTATGCTTTCCGCTATTTTTAAGGCTTGTGATATTTACAAAACCCGTAAAAAAAACGAGGAGCTTCACGCCAACAAACTACATGAAGGTTGATCTTTACACAGACGGTTCGTCTTTAGGCAACCCCGGGCGGGGAGGGTATGCGGCTATTTTGCAATCGGGAAGGCACTACAAAGAGCTGAGTGCAGGTTATAAGCATACCACGAACAATAGGATGGAGTTGATGGCAGTCATAGCAGGGTTGGAAGCGTTAAAGAAGCCCGGTACACAAGTATGTGTGTATTCAGACTCGACGTACGTAGTCAGAGCAGTAGAAGAAGGATGGTTGGCCAAATGGAAGGCCAAAGGGTTCAAAAAGATTAAGAACGTGGACTTGTGGACCCGTTATTTACAAGCATCTTCTATGCATACGGTTCGTTTTGTTTGGGTAAAAGGCCATGCCGGCCATCCGCAAAATGAAAAATGCGATACAATGGCCGTAGCCGCTGCACGGGCACCGGAAGAGGAGTTGTTGGTGGATGAAGGATTTGTTCAAACACAAACAGGCATTTTGTTATGAGATGTAGAAGTGTTTTTTTGTTAGGCGTTTTTTTGGCTGTCTTTATGACTTCGTGCGGACGCAAACCGGTTAGGATCGTATTTGATTTTAATAAAGATTGGGAGTTTTCTTTAGCGGCAGATGTAGAGGATTCCCTTGTTTGGCAACAAGTAGATCTACCGCACGATTGGAGTATAGAAGGCTCTTTTGACAAAGACCATCCGGCTACTCCGTCCGGTGGAGCCCTTCCCGGAGGCAAAGGAACTTACAGGAAGGTGTTTGCTACGGAATCAAAAACGAAAGGCAAGCGCATCTTTTTGGAATTTGACGGTGTGTATCGGGAAAGCCGAGTTTTTGTAAACGGACACCGGGTTGGATACCGTCCGTGTGGATATGCCTCTTTCAGTTACGATATCACCCCTTTCTTGAATGAGACGGGAGAAAGCAATGTGGTAGAAGTGACGGCCGATAATGCTCGGCAACCCAATTCCAGATGGTATTCCGGTTCGGGCATTTACAGGAACGTCAGGATGGTGGCAACATCCGGGGTATACATACCGTATTCGGGTACATACATTACTACGCCCCGGGTAACGGAAGAACAGGCAGTGGTAAGTGTACGTACAAAAGTGGCCGTTGACTCATGGGATGGCACGTATGTCTACTTGCTTACGAAAGTCAAAAACAACCGGGGTAAAACGGTGGCGCGGGAATGTACTTTCATAGATTTGAAAGATACACTTCCGGTAGAAGTAGAGCAAATTCTTACAGTCAAAAACCCGGAACGTTGGGATGTGGACGACCCCGTGATGTACACGGCAGAAAGCAAGCTTATTCGGAAAGGCAACGTGTTGGACAACTATACGACGTTTTTTGGTATACGCACCTTTTCTTTTTCTTCCAAAGAAGGGTTTTTCTTGAACGGACGTTCGCTCAAATTGTTGGGTGTATGCATGCACCACGATTTGGGTTCGTTGGGAGCAGCTGTCAATATCAGGGCTATGGAACGGCAGCTGGAATTGTTGAAAGACATGGGCTGCAACGCCGTCAGAACGGCTCACAATCCACCTGCTCCCGAGTGGTTGGATTTGTGTGACAAGATGGGGTTTTTAGTAATAAACGAAGCCTTTGACGTATGGCGTCAAAAGAAGTCTGAGTACGATTACTCCTTGTTTTTTGATGAGTGGTATAAGAAAGATTTGGAGGATTTCATTGTAAGAGATCGCAACCATCCTTCCGTCATTGTTTGGAGCATAGGGAACGAGGTAAAGGAGCAGTGGGACGATTCTCCTTCAGATGTCCTGCTCACGCGCAATTTGGTAGAAATTGTTAAGGAATTGGATCCTACAAGACCCGTTACGGCCGGATGCGACGAACCGGGCGTTCACAACAATTTATTCAAGGCAAATGCGCTGGATATCATTGGATTCAACTACCGCAGCTGGGCATATGAAAAAGTACCGGAACATTTTCCGGATATGCCTTTTGTAGCTACGGAAACGACTTCCTCTGTGCACACCAGAGGTTTTTACCAAATGCCTTCAGATTCTATAAGGATAGAGCCCAGGGAATGGTGGATGTCTTATGAAACGTCGCATTATGCCTGTTCAGCTTACGACAATATGCACGTACCTTGGGGCAATACGCATGAAGATGCGTGGATTCAAGTAAGGGACAATCCTTTTATTTCCGGTATGTTTGTGTGGACCGGTTTTGATTACTTGGGTGAACCTACGCCTTATAGCTGGCCGGCAAGAAGTTCATACTTTGGAATCATAGACTTGGCGGGATTTCCCAAAGATGTCTATTACCTGTATCAAAGCGAGTGGACAGACACACCCATGCTGCATGTGTTTCCTCATTGGAATTGGGAACCGGGTCAGCAGGTGGACGTGTGGGCGTATTATAATCAAGCCGATTCTGTGGAGTTGTTTTTAAATGAAAAATCTCTGGGTGTAGGAAAGAAAACTCCTGAGCGGCTTCATGCCTTTTGGCGCGTTGCTTATGAACCCGGAAAGCTTACGGCCATTTCTTATAAGAACGGCCAACAGGTCCTTACCCGAACGGTTTCCACAGCAGGACAGGCTGCGCAATTGAGGCTTACTGCAGACAGACCTGTTTTACAAGCCGATGGGAAAGATTTAGCGTTTGTAACAGTAGAGGTTTTGGATGAACACGGGGTGCTTGTTCCGTATGCAGACGATTTGATTTCCTTCTCTATTGAAGGTCCCGGCATCATAAAGGCGGTGGATAACGGAAATCCAACGAGCCATGAATCTTTTGTTGCGCAAGAACGCAAGGCTTTTTACGGCAAATGTTTGGTTGTGGTACAGACAGAACAGCAACCGGGAGATATTATACTTACGGCCGCCTCACAAACGTTTTCTAAGAAGGTCTCCTTGAGCCTCAAATCCCGGTTTGTTCAATAAAGCGAACATGTTTTTCTTATAAGCTTCAACGCCTTCTTGGTCAAAGGGGTTGACTCCTAATACGTAACCGCTTATTCCACAGGATTTTTGGAAAAAATAGAGCAACGCTCCCAAATAAAAAGGAGTCAGACGGGGTATCTGAAGAGAAATGTTGGGAACGCCTCCGTCTATGTGAGCCAAACGTGTACCAAATGCGGCCATTTTGTTGCAATAATCGATACGTTTTCCTGCCAAATAATTGAGTCCGTCGTCGTCTTGTTCTGTATGCGGGATGGTTGCTTTGCCCACAGGTTTTTCAATGGTAAGGACTGTTTCAAACACGTGTCGTTCTCCGTCTTGAATATATTGTCCCATGGAATGCAAGTCTGTTGTAAAGCTTACACCGGCCGGGAATAAGCCTTTATGTTCTTTTCCTTCGCTTTCTCCAAACAGTTGTTTCCACCATTCTGTCAAGAAAAACAAACCGGGATGGTATGTGACAAGGAGTTCTATTTTTTTCTCTTCTGCGTACAATGCATTGCGAGCAACGGCGTATTGAACAGCCGGGTTTTTGGGACTCTCCTCTGCTGTTATTTCCTCCATAGCTGCTGCGCCTTGCATCAATTCTTCAATACGAATACCGGCCAGAGCAATAGGCAACAGACCTACAGGAGTAAAGACGGAGTAACGACCGCCTACGTCGTGTGGGATGGAAAACGTTCTGTATCCTTGGTTTGTGGCCATTTTTCTAAGAGCACCCTTTTCCGGGTCGGTGATGGCTACAATGCGCCTCTTTGCTTCTTCTGCTCCGTAACGCTCATACAAATGCTGTTTGACCAATCGGAATGCAATAGCCGGTTCCGTAGTCGTTCCTGATTTAGATATGACAACGCAGGCAGTAGATGCACGCTCCATGGCTTCCATCAGAGAGCTGATGTAATCTTCTTCTATGTTTTGTCCGGCAAAGACAATCTGTGGACCTTTCTTGGGAAGCAAATGTCCAAACGGATGAGAAAGGGCCTCTATGATGGCTTTGGATCCCAGATAAGAGCCGCCAATGCCTATGACTACCACCAACTCTATATCTCGTTCCCAGTCTCTACGGATATCTTCTATTTGTTGGAACAGCTTGGGTTGTACAGCGGAAGGCAGGTGCATCCATCCCAAAAAATCGGATCCTTTTCCTGTTCCTTGCTCCAATTTTTGTAAAGCCTGCAATGCTTTCTCTTCCCATTGAGAAAAAGTACTTGCTTTAAGAAATGGCAGTACTGCAGAGGTATCTATGTGCAACAACGGAATCATGTTTTACTTCAATTTCTGGCTTAAAGCTTGAAAAACTATGGCGGGAGATCGGAATTCGTGGAGGACTTTGTACATGGCCTCGGCAATAGGCATATGTACTTTGTATTTTTTATTGATTTCATGAATACAGGCAGTGGCGTAATAGCCTTCGGCCACCATATTCATTTCCAGTTGAGCTGTTTTTATGGAATATCCTTGTCCTATCATGTTCCCAAAGGTTCTGTTGCGACTGAATTGCGAATAACACGTAACAAGCAAGTCGCCAAGAATACCTGAAAGCGAAGTATTTCTGCTTTTATCGGGGAAAGATCGGTTTAAAAAAGCACGTATTTCTTGATACGCACAAGATACAAGAACGGCTTGAAAATTGTCACCAAAACCAAGAGCTCGGCTCATACCGGAAGCTATGGCGTAGATGTTTTTTAAGACAACGGCATATTCTAAGCCGTAAATATCTGTTCCGGGGCTTGTAAGGATGTAGGGAGCATGAAACGCCTCTGCCAATTTTTCTGCTGTCCTTTTTCTTTTACACGTAACGCTCAGATAAGACAACCGTTCCATAGCCACTTCTTCTGCGTGGACGGGGCCGGCAATGACACCCAGGTAATCATAGGAAATGTTATGTATTCTGTTGAAATATTCCGTTATGGACAAATTGCGTTCCGGAATGAGTCCTTTGATGGCTGTGACTATAAATTTTTTATCAAGCGGTTCACTCAAATTGATCATTTCTGCAATGAAATAGGCAGAGGGAATACAGAAAATCAATACTTGGGCATTTTTCACAACATCATTGATGTCTGCGCTCATACGCAAACGTGAGGAATCTAGTTTGGCTGCTTGAAGATAATGGGGATTGTGCTTGTTGTCTTTGATATATTGGATCATTTTGGGATCCCTGACATACCAGAAAATTTCCTTTTGTGTGTCCAGAAGAATTTTCACCAAAGCCGTAGCCCAACTCCCTGACCCAATGACGGCAAATTTCGTGTTTTTCTGAAACAGTTTCATTATGTTGAATTGTTTGTTAACTTACAAAGATAAACTTAATTTGTCTACCTTTACACCTTTAAGTCATAAGAATGGAAGTATCGTATTGCTCGGATAAATACCAATATACAATGGGTAAAACCTTTGTGGATGCAGGCTTGGATAATAAAACAGCCGTTTTCAACATGTTTTATCGTAAAGCACCTGACAACAACAACTGGGCCGTTGTCAGCGGCATTGACCAAGTATTGGATATGATCCAGGGGTTTGGCAAGATGCCTGAATCTTTTTTCAGGAAGTTTTTGCCGGAAGATCATTACAGAGATTTTTGTAAAAAGCTGACTACCGTACGCTTTACAGGAGATGTGTACGCAATGGAAGAAGGACAGATCGTTTTTCCAAAAGAACCCATCATAACAGTAGTGGCTCCTTTATTGGAAGCACAGATTTTAGAGACGCCTATGCTGTCAATCATGAACCACCAAATGGCTGTTGCCACAAAGGCGTCGCGCGTCACACGAAGCACAAACAAACCGGTAACTGAATTTGGTTCAAGGAGAGCCCATGGTCCTTGGGCGTCTCTTCATGGAGGCAAAGCAGCGTTTGTAGCCGGTTGCGTAGGCACATCCAATATTTTGGCAACAACTGAATTTGGTATTCCTAGTACAGGAACTATGGCACACAGCTATATTACGGCTTTTGGTTGCAATCCAAGATCGGAATTTGTAGCCTTTGATACGTATATCAAAAGCCATAGAGGGGAAGGCCTTATATTGCTCATAGATACATACGATACGTTAAAAAGCGGTATCCAAAATGCCATAGCTGCTTTTAAAGCCAACAACATAGACAACAAGTATACCCCTTTTTACGGCATACGTCTGGACAGCGGAGACTTGGCTTATCTTTCCAAAAAATGCAGAGAAATGCTTGATAAAGAAGGATTTGATAAGTGTATCATTTTTGCTTCCAATGCGTTGGATGAATATTTGATTTCAGATTTGGAAAGGCAAAATGCGGCTATAGATTGCTACGGAGTAGGGGATGCCATTGCTACGAGCAAACACAATCCTTGCTTTGGGAATGTCTATAAAATGGTGCAGATAAACGGCCAACCTGTATTAAAAATATCAAACGACAAAGCAAAAGTAATCAATCCCGGTTTCCAGATAACGTACCGCATCTACCAAGAAAATGAAAGCAAGGCCGATGTCACCTGTTTGCGTGATGACACCTTGGCAAAAGCCATAGAGGAAGGCAAAGAGATTCTCTTACGGGATGAGTTTGATCAAACAAAGAGAACTGTATACCGTGAAGGTACCTATACGTCAGAAATATTGCAGCATAAGGTAGTGGAAAACGGTGTGCGTATTGCGCCACGTACGACTGCTCAAGAGAAACAAAAGAAATATTTAGACGAATTATCAAGAATGAACCCTACGGAACGAAGGATCATCAACCCGCATTTTTACAAAGTAGACATTTCGGACGATCTGTATGACTTGAAAATGGGGCTTATATATAAAATCAAAGAAGAACTGAACCATGTCTGAACAAAATGTAACTCACATTGTGGTGGATATGCTTAACGATTTCATATCCGGTACCATGGCCTGTTTGAACGCAGAGAATGCCTTGTCTCACAGCATCAATTATATCAACCAACATCCTTCGCATCAGGTAGTTTATGTATGCGATACACATCCTGTCAACCATTGTTCTTTCATAGAATATGGAGGAAAGTGGCCTCCGCATTGTGTAGTCAATACACCGGGTCAAGAAATTCATGTTTCTTACTATACGCGTTTGAACGACCCCAACAAAAGACCTCATTTAAAGCGTGTTTTTAGGAAAGGTACCTCGCCCATGAAAGAAGAATATTCCGGTTTTGGAGCCGTACGATCGGATGGCGTAAAATTGCAAGAGGTATTGACAAAACAAGTGGTGGTAAGTGGTATAGCTACGGAATATTGCATATTGGAAACAGTAAAAGATTTGGTAGGAGCAGGCCATCAAGTTCAAGTGGTATTGGAAGGGTTGGGGTATGTAAACCAAAAAGACCACAGGGCTGCCATAGAACATATGAAAAGTATGGGAGTAAAATTCATTTAAGTTTATGAGTCAAATCATTGGGGTTGATCTGGGAGGAACTAAATTGCATGCAGCCCTATTTTCTGACCGGGGAGACGTAACGGCAGAACGGGTGGTGCTTCTGGAAGAACGGAGGGGGGATCAGGTGGCAGACCTACTTGTTGAAGCATGCCGGTCTTTACTGGAAAAACAGCAAGTACCGCATGATACAGAAAAACGAATAGGGATTTGTGTTCCCGGAATTGCCAATGAAAAAACAGGCTCTGTCTGGGCTCCCAATATCCCCGGGTGGAACGATTTCCCTTTGAAACAGTATGTTACCGACGCTTTCCCAAATTCGAAAACGTACGTTGCCAGCGACAGGGTCTGTTATATATTGGGTGAACAGACCAGGGGAGCGGCACGCGGGTTGGAGAACGCCATCTATATAAGTGTTGGTACAGGTATTGGCGCAGGTATTATTACGGAAGGACGAATCCTTAACGGAGCATCCGGTATTGCCGGAGCCATAGGCTGGATGGCACTGGGACAGCCGTTCCATGAAGAATACAGCTTGTGCGGCTATTTTGAAACGTATGCATCGGGAGCCGGTATGGCTGCCCGGGCCCGTATCTTATCCGGACAACCGGAAACATTTCCCAATGCCCAGTCTGTTTTCCACGCATACGATCTGGGACATCCCGCAGCAATAACCGTTGTAGATAAAGCCATTGAATGTTGGGGAATGGCTGCTGCCAACCTGGTAAGCCTTTTTAACCCGGAAATGATTGTCTGGGGTGGAGGTGTTTTTGGACCGGCTGTACGTTTCCTGGACAGGATACAGGCACAGGCCAGGCAGTGGGCACAGCCCGTTGCTATTCAATCATGTTGTTTTCGACCATCTGCACTTTCCGGCCGGGCAGGTCTGTACGGAGCAGGCTCGCTGGTCCTTCAATCTATACAAATACATGAAAAAAAGTAGAGTTCTGGCTGCCGGATTTGTCGGTATAGTGTTTTTTGGTATTTCTTTTCTGACACTTGGAGCTGTATTGCCTTCGCTACGTGAAACGTTACACCTGACTATGGAGCAATCTTCTTTTTTGGCAGGTATCCTTCCTATGGGCGTATTGGCCGGATCAGTTGTTTTTGGTCCCTGGTGTGACCGATTTGGCTACAAAATTCCTTTTCAGGCAGCTGCCGCCATGGTGGTTCTTGGCTTCTTGGGACTTTCTGTTCTTCGGGATGTTCCCTGGCTGGGAGTGTGTGTGTTTTTTATAGGAATGGGCGGGGGAATTTTGAACGGTTCTTGCAACGCATTGGTTACAGACGTATCTGACGACCGCAACCGGAGCTCCAACCTGAGTATATTGGGTGTGTTTTATGGAATAGGAGCTATTTTGATGCCTCTTGTGCTGGGGGTATTCCACCAGACACCTTATACGGTAATCCTCCGTTATGTGATGGTGTTTCTATTTCTTGTATTTGTGTATTTCAGCCTTATTTCGTTTCCACAATCCAAAATTAAACAAGGATTTCCTATTAAAGAAGGCCTGAACTTATTACGCCAGCCGTTGTTGTTGCTTTTTAGTTTTATACTCTTCTTTCAATCGGCCCTGGAAGGGTTGTGCAGCAACTGGATACCGGTGTTTTTGCAAGACAGTCCTTCCTATGGTATGGCCAAAGAGAAAGCACTTTTTCTGCTTACTTTCGTAGTCGTGGGCATGACGGCAGGAAGGATAGTGCTCAGTTGGCTTACGTTGCGTGGTACCCCTTGGAAGGTGCTTTGGGCTTATATGTTTTTAACAGCAGTCGGTTTTGCCGGACTGGCCGCCGGATTGCCTCCGTTGGTACCTGTACTTCTTGTAGGTGTCGGACTGGGGGCTACCTTCCCTGTAGTTATTGCATACATTGGAACACAGTATAAAGCGTTGTCGGGTACGGCTATCGGGATTGCCATGGCAGTAGCTTTGACCGGGAATGTTTTGCTTAATTATTTATTGGGATTTTTACCCATTCGCGTATTTCCGTTATATTTATTACTTATTTGGGCACTAATGGCCGGACTGTATCTTTTGATGACAGGGAGGAAAATGTTTAAAAATATTTAATATATTTGAAAATGCTTGCAAAGGAATGGCTTGACAACGTCCGCAAAGTGCAGGACACAATTCAGGAAACGCAAACGGAAAATATACGTCGTGCTGCATCTGTGATGGCGGACAGTATAGAGGCCGAACGCTGGGTACATACGTTTGGTTGCGGACATGCGACCTTACCTGTGGAAGAAATGTATCCCAGGATTGGAGGTTTCGTGGGGTTTCATCCGCTTATTGAACAACCCCTCACTTTTTTCACTCGTATTACCGGCGAAAGCGGCATAAATCAGTTCCTGTTTCTGGAAAGAGCCGAGGGATATGGCACAGCCATCATGAGTTCCTGGAATTTTGACTCCAGAGATACCTTGTGGATTTTTTCCCATACGGGGATCAATGCCGTCAATATTGATGTAGCTCTGGAAGCACGTAAACGGGGAATGAAAGTCATCGTTTACGGGTCGGCCGCTCAGACACAGGGGAAAAAGCCGAGGCACTCCTGCGGAAAAAATTTGTTTCAACTGGCAGACCTGGTGGTTGACTCCTGTGTTCCCCTGACAGACGCTTCGGTTCCTCTAAAAAACCATTTTGATAAAATCGGCCCCGTTTCTACCATGGCTTTTGTAACGCTTGTATGGATGACCGTCACCACGTGTGCAGGCATATTGGCAGACCGTGGCGTTCAATTGCATATCCATCCTTCCCACAACGTTCCGGGGGATACAACGGCCATGGAGCGTTTGAACGGATGTATAGAAGCGTACAAAAAAAGATCGTTTGGATTGTAAATTTAATAAGGATCGTATATGAAAAAATCACTTTTAACACTATTGCTACTGGTCCTGGTTACCGGAGCTTTTGGGCAAAGTAACAAACCTGCCCAAAAGGACTGGTATAGAAATGAGATTTTTCTGGAGCCCATCCGCTTTTTTGAGGGTACTTTTGCACTGGGTTATCAAAGAAATTTCAACCACTCGGCAGTTTCTGTGTTGCCTTCCATTACTTTGAAAGGAGAATCTTTGCTGGGTTTTGAAGACAGTTTTTATAGCGAACTGGAAGGTTTTGGATTGGAAAGTATCTATAAAATCTATTTTGCTCAAATGCCCAGATGGATACAAGTATATTTTGGACCTTATGGAGCGTATAGGTATTTGAAAGAAAAGAACAGGCTTCCGGATTGGATAGATGTGGTGGACTACCCCCATTTGAACAACAGGGATTTGTTTACACACTATAACGTCATGATGGGCGGAGTGCTTTTTGGAGTTCATTTTATGTGGGGAAGGTTTACTTTGGATATCAATGTGGGTGGCGGTGTACGCTATCCGTTTATATCAGGATTCAGGGCAGATGGCAGAAATGCACCGATAGTGTCTGTTCCTTCCAGTTTATGGGAAATGGGATTCAAAGGAATTGTTCCTAAAAGTAATTTCACGTTGGGAGTAGCTTTTTAATTATGCGTAGAATCATTTTTGTATTACTGGGTATCTTTTTTTCGACCCAGGCAACGTTTGCTCAATTTATAGAGCAACCGGCAACGTGGAGCCATAAAGTAATCCACGTAGAAGGCAATGTATACGAAATGCAATTTACGGCAACGTTACAAGAGCCTTGGCACATGTACGATTTAGGTCCTTATGAAAACGGACCTCGTCCTACGGGCTTTGTGTTTGATTTACCAACCGGAGTGCTATTGGAAGGACCGCTGAATATGGAACCGGTACCTGAAAAAGTCCACGATCCGTTGTTTGATATGCTCATAGGATCTTTTGGAGGAACGGGGGTGTTTAAGCAAAAGGTGCGCCTGGAAGTACCGGGAGCAACGGTACAAGCTACGGTGGAATGGCAAGTGTGCGACGGTACATCTTGCTTACCTCCTGCAGACGAATCTTTTGTGGTACATATTGGTGAAGGAAAGCCAGTTGAAGACTCTTTTGCAACAAAGGCAGATGTACAAACGACAGCAGAAGATGATGCTGCGGCGTCAAAAGGCGCTTCCGGAGGACTATGGAATATTATCTTGCAAGCCATAGCTTTTGGTTTGGTAGCGTTGGTAACACCGTGTGTCTTTCCCATGGTACCTATGACGGTGTCTTTTTTTCTGAGAAGTAGCGACAACAAGCGGAAAAATCGCTTGCAAGCGTCTTTGTACGGGACGTTTATTGTGTTGCTTTATACCGTTCCAATAGCTGTCATTATTGGTGTGACATATATTACCGGAGGAGCATCTGTAACGGCTAATATATTCAATTGGCTAGCTACACATTGGATTCCCAATTTGTTGTTCTTCCTCTTGTTTCTTGTTTTTGCCGCCTCGTTTTTTGGAGCCTTTGAACTGGTGTTGCCATCCAAATGGACTACAAAAACAGATGCTAAAGCAGATGGCGGAGGTGTCTTAGGTACATTTTTTCTGGCATTGACCTTGGTACTCGTATCTTTTTCTTGCACCGGTCCCATTGTAGGTGCCGTGCTTATCAAATCAACGCAAGGAGCTGTGTGGGAACCGATTGTGACCATGTTTGCCTTCTCTGCAGCCTTTGCATTGCCTTTTACCATCCTTGCCTTTGTGCCCTCTTTGCTACAGAAACTGCCCAAATCGGGTGGCTGGCTGAATGCTGTGAAAGTAGTTTTGGGTTTTGTGGTACTGGCTCTTTCTTTGAAATTTTTGAGCACAGCAGATCAAATATACCAATGGAACCTGCTTGACAGGGAAATATATCTGGCCTTATGGATTGTTATTTTCACTTTGTTGGGCTTCTATCTTCTGGGTAAGATTCGCTTTAAGAACGACTCTCCGACAGACCATGTGGGGGTCTTTCGTTTTAGCCTGGCCATAGCCGTATTTGCCTTTGTGGTGTATATGATTCCCGGTATGTGGGGAGCTCCGCTCAAAGCCATTAGCGGGTATTTGCCGCCCTTGTCTACACAAGAATTTGTGGTGGACCGTTCTGCCGAAGTGTCTGCACCTATTGTCAGGGGACCGTCCGAAGATAGAAAATACAGCGATTTGTTCAGTTTGCCCTACGGGTTGGATGGTTTCTTCCATTACAACCAAGCCATGGAATACGCCAAAGAGGTCAACAAACCGGTGTTTTTGGACTTTACAGGTTTGGGATGTGTCAACTGCAAAGAAATGGAGGCTCGGGTATGGAGCGATCCGCAAGTACAACAATTGTTGCGGGAAGAGTTTGTGGTGGTGGCCCTTCACTCAGATGCCAGAAGTACAGCGTTGCCGGAAGATTGGGTAACGGATGAAAGGGGTAAAGAGTTGCGCACCCTGGGTAGCATCAACTCTTGGTTTATGCGTACCCGATTTAAAGTAAACGCACAACCTACCTATATCATATTGGATAACGACGGAAATCCCTTGTTGGCCCCGCGTTCTTATGATACAGATGTAGACAGTTACATAAGGTTTCTCCGGGAAGGACTGGAGGCCTATTCTAAATAAAGCATTATGCAAGATATCCAAGTATTTTTTAGCAAACTCAGCAGTTTGTTATGGGGTTGGCCTATGATCATTTTATTGCTGGGTACCCATGTTTTTTTAACCATTCGTTTAAAATTTCCACAACGCAAAATATTCAAAGGGATTGCCCTCTCTGTCAAAAGCGATGGAGACTCTGAAGGGGACGTAAGTCAATTTGGCGCCTTGGCCACAGCTCTGGCTGCTACTATTGGTACGGGGAATATTATTGGAGTGGCTACCGCCGTTTCTTTAGGAGGTCCGGGAGCCGTGTTGTGGTGTTGGCTAAGCGGAGTGTTTGGGATTGCTACAAAATACGCAGAAGGTTTGTTGGCCGTTAAGTACAGAGTCACTACGTCTGACGGAACCATGATGGGCGGCCCCATGTATGCATTGGAACGTGGTTTGGGAGCAAAATGGCTGGCCGTATTGTTTTGCATTTTTACTGTTTTGGCAGCGCTTGGCATTGGCTGCTCCGTACAGTCCAATTCCATATCTACTATGTTGTACGAATCTTTCAATGTGCCTATCTACGTTTCCGGAGCCATTACGGCTTTATTGGTAGCCTTGGTTATCTTTTTTGGCATCAAAGGAATTGCCAATGTATGTGGATTTCTAGTTCCTTTTATGGCTTTCTTTTATGTAGCCGGCTGTATTGTGATTTTGGCTATGAACGCTTCTTTTTTAGGAAGTGCTTTATCATTGATTTTTAAGTCTGCTTTTACTCCACAAGCCATTGGAGGCGGTTTTGTAGGAGGTGGTTTGATGGTGGCTATGCGCTACGGGATAGCTCGTGGGCTCTTCTCTAATGAATCGGGGATGGGATCGGCTCCTATTGTGGCAGCTGCAGCAAGGACCAAAAACCCTGTACGTCAGGCGTTGGTTTCAGCTACCGGTACCTTTTGGGATACGGTAATAGTATGTGCTATGACAGGATTGGTACTGGTAACAAGCATTCTGCGCTATCCGGACATTGACTACAAAGACGGAGCCTTACTTACCAAATTGGCTTTCAGTAAAATCAAATTTATTGGCCCCATTATCTTAAACGTGGGCCTTATTACGTTTGCTTTCTCTACCATTTTGGGATGGGCCTATTACGCAGAAAAAGCCATTGAATACCTGGGTGGGAAAAAAGTGATTTTTTACTACCGCATCTTATGGGTGGCCGTAGTGTTTATAGGTTCTGTAGTAAATTTATCTATGGTATGGGATTTGGCAGACGCCATGAACGCCCTTATGGCTATCCCCAACCTTATTTCCTTGTTGCTTTTAACAGGCGTTTTGGTAAAAGAAACAAACAAGTACTTGTGGAGTGATAAGTTGGATGCAGAAGCTTTTTAGCAGACGTTAAAATACCCATCCCAAACCTACGGAAAAACTATTGGTCAACAATCCTTTGTAAAATCCGTAAAGCCAGGTACCTTGTATTTTCAAGCCGGCCCATGTGATATCCAATCCGGCACTCAGAAAGGAAGGAACTTCCTTATCCGGGGTGCCGTAACGAAATCCCGTACTTATACCTATCCATTCTTTGAAGGTATATTTCAAACCGACTCCGGCAGCAATGCCTCTGTAATAGAGCATATAACTACCTTGCAGGTTCCCTTGCAATTTGTGGTCGCCTGCCAAGGGAAGGGATACTCCGGCTCCCAATTCCACACGGGCAGGAAGCGCAGACGAAAATTCTTCGTATCGTATGGGGGTTCCTAAACTTTTGCCTGTCAAACCCAAACTGAACCAATCTTGTTTGTACAGCAGACCTACGTCACAAGCAAAAGCATTTGACGTATGTTCCGGGCTCATCTGCGATCTGATGTAATACAACGTAGCTCCGACAGATAGTTTTGGTGCCACTTTGTACGCATATCCCACATCTACAGAAAAATCAATCGGTTTGTACATACCCGTTATAATTCCCAATGGGTTTGTCAAAGCACTTTCCGGATGCAAGAACAAACGGGACCCTACAGAAACGGCATGTTTTTCATGCCATGTAAAAAACCCCGAGAGTGCACCCATATGGTTTACAAGTCCTGTTTGCCATAACGTATAGGATGCTTGTGCAGCCCCTTTGCCTTCTGACCAAACGGCGGCTGCGCTGTTGTTGTATAAAGAAAAAGCGCTTGTTGTTGCTACAGCACCGGTTCCACCCATAGCCAACACAGCCGGATCCGGCCACAGCCCCAGGAAAGGTATGCTTTGCGCTGCTGTAGACACCGGGACCAGCAAGAACAGAAGAAGGATATGCTTATAATAGACACGTTTCATATTTGATTACAATTTGATGATGGTTTTTTTGTGCTCCACACCCTCCAGTAGTATGGTTACTGTATACGTACCGCTGCTCAGACCTGCTACATCTATAGAAGCCGGATGGAACGGTCCCGTATTGAACGTTCCGTGGATCACTTTCGATCCCAGGGCAGAAGTGAGGGCAATTTCGGCTGTTACAGGTGCTCCCGTACGCACGTATAACACATCAGTTACCGGATTGGGGTATAAATCAACGGGTTGACGCCCATCGCGTACAAGCACGGAAACATCCATATGACAACTTGCTCCCAAACCATCTGTGGCTGTAATGGTAATTGTAGAATAACCGTAATTTTTTCCTGTTATATAGACCATATTGTTTTCCAATGTGGCCAATGCGTTGGAGGTAGATGAAGAAAACGTGTATTGCAATATTTCTCCGTCCGGATCGTGGAAATAATCATCTATCAGAATCCTTTTTGTTCCTCCCAAATTGCCAAAATAAATATCATCTATTGTCTTTACGACAACGGGCGGGTTGTTCTTAAGGATTTTATAAGTAAACGATATGGAAGAAGACAAACAGTACGCATCGGTAGCCGTTAACGTGCCGGAATACATTCCTTCCGACGCATTGGGTGCATGAAAATGCACTACGGCCGTTGAATCATTCTTCATAGATAAAGTAGCCGCATCCGACCCGGGAGTAAGGGTACAGGTGAATGCATGCAAATCCGGCTCCACTACCGCAAACGACAGCGAACCGCTTTCGTGGGCTTTCAAGGTGATGGTCGTGGAGTCAATGGGAATAAGAATGGGAGCGTTGTTCTCTTTTGTAATTACTTGGATGTATGCAGAGGTTTCAGCTGCATTTCCTGCATAGTCAAAGGCTTGCACAGCCAAACTGTATGTGGTGGAAAAATCCAAATCACCGATTTGAGCAAAAACGGTGTCACCCGGTTGACGCCAACGTTCCGTATAAGCACGAACAGTAAAAACGCTATCCGGTGTTTCAGCTCTGTGACCGTATACGGTATAACTGTATGCTTTCCCGTCGTCTGTATCTATGGGCACGAGCCAAGATAAGGCAATACGGTTGGCCAGAACGTTGTGGTATATACCTTGGACCGGTTCCGGTGCCGTTGTACTGAAACCGGCTAACGCCGCATACGCATCTACCAAGCCCGATCCCAATAGGTTTTTATATTGTGGATTGTACGTATTGATGTCTTTTGTATTATGAATCAAAGCGTCCCGGAGCATGGTGTTTGTAAAACCCGGTCCTCCAAAATGGGAAACAACCAACGCTGCCACACCGGAAACATGTGGGCAGGCCATGGATGTACCCATTAGATAACCGTATTTGTTTTCAGCAAAAGTACTATGAACCATTCCTTTGGGGAAAGCGCCGGATCCTTCTCCTCCGGGAGCCGCTATGTCTATCCATTCTCCAAAATTGGAATACCCGGCTTTTTCGTAATTGTGTTTTAGGGCAGAGACAGCCATCACGCCTTCGTAAGAAGCGGGGTAACCCGTGTCTGTATTGTTGTTACCGGCAGCAAACACAACAAGTCCGCCTGCCATGGGACCCGTTTGGTTGCCGTTTTCATCCATTCCGGCGTATGTGTTGAAATAGTCGATGGCCGCTTCTATATAGGCTTTGGTAGCGTTTGTATATTCTCTATATGACCAACTGTTCTGGCAGATGACGGCTCCGTTGTCGGCTGCATACTTTATGGCTTTGGCGCTGTCTCCCCAATTCTCGTTTTTATCCATCACTTGACATGACATGATCAATACGCCTTGGCCGGTTCCGTCTCCGCCGGCTATACCGCAAAGTCCTATTTCATTGTTATTCACGGCTCCTATGGTCCCGGCTACGTGTGTTCCGTGATTTTCTTCCGTAATGTATCCTGTATTGGTTATAAAATTGAAACCGTATACGTCGTCAATATAACCGTTGTCGTCATCGTCAATGCCTTGTTCGCCTTCCAATTCTGCCTTGTTTACCCACATATTGGCCGCTAGGTCTTCGTGATGAAAGGATACTCCGCCGTCCACAACAGCTACAACGACCCGGTTAGATCCTGTCGTGTAATATTTCCATGCTTCAAAGAGATTGATATCGGCACCGGCTGCGGAACCTGAAAGTGTTCCGTCGTTGTGGTAATGCCATTGTGAAGGAAGCAGCGGGTCTGAGAACGGGAACGTTCCTTCGTCGGCAGTACTGTGGAAATTCATTTTGGGCAAATAGGCAATGATGTCTATACCGTCTATTGTTTCCAAATCTTCTCCAGCTTTCGTAATAGGAATGGTGTGATCAAAAGTAACGTCGTACCACAAATGCAACCCGGCCTTTTTAGTTCTTTCTTCAAATTTTCCACAAGATGGGAACGTTCTGGCAACAGATACATTGATGCCGGGAAAAAGAGCGTCTTTTTCTGATTCCAGCAGTTGTGCGTAATCTTCTGTTACTTTTAATCTTACGATACCGGGGATGTAATTTTCCGGATTTATAAAGGTGTTTTCTGTTGTAGTTGCTTCTTTTTCATTCAACTGACAGCCCCACAAAAGAAGTACAGGCAACAGAAAAAGAATAAAATGCTTTTTCATGAAACAAAGATACACGAAATCTTTATAAATTTGTGGAATGAAACGAAAATGGGGAAAACCCTTCTTTACGGTATTGGCACTGTTGTTTTTAACGGGTGCCGGTGTTACTTTTTACATGCATGCTTCAACGTACAGAAATGTTATCGTACGTTGTCCACTGAAAGAGCCGGTTGATGTGGCTTTGGTAGACGGACAGGGATTGGAACTTCCGTTTATGTTGTTGTTGGATAGTTTGGATGTTACGCTCAATCCGCTAAAACTATTGGTAGTACACCCGGTTACCGGTAAGGTGAGCCGGGAAAAACCAAATTTTTTTACTATCGAAAACGGACAAACGACAGGTCGAATAGCAGGAGTAGATGTCATTATTCATGAATACATACCGGCCGCAAAAAGAATAGTCAGTGCAGATACGATAACGTATATATCATATGGATATGTAGGAGGTGTACCGGCTGTACGTATGACCGCTGTAGATCACGAATCCGGTGTGGAGGCTACCGGTTGGGTAAGCCATAAAAATTTTATGAACCCCAACAGCAATTTATCTATAAACCAGGAAAAAGTAATCATATTACCCAGGGCCCAAATAACAGACGTACAAGCAAAAGTGTTGATGTACCATAAAGATAAGGAACACGATGAGTTTCAGGTAACGTATAAAAAATCGGGAAGGGTAGGCAGGTGGAAATTGTCTTTAGTACGCCACAAAGAATGGGAGGAATTGGTGGGAACGTATGCAGAGTTTCGTTTTCAAGATCTATTATGGCTTTGGCTTGCCTACATTTTCATGGGCTTGCTCCTGGTGACTACAGGAATCATTACAACATATAAAAAATAAAAAAAGGCCGGATTTACCGGCCTTTTTGTGTATAGATTAGATGTTATAATCTATTGAGAGTCAACGGCTGGAATAGGTTGTACCATCCTCCGGGTGAGTGTACTCCCCAAAGTGTATTGAACGTCATGGTCAATCCTTCCTCATCAAAGGTGAGGATGATATCACAGATGCTTCCGTCGTATCCGGCAATATAGGCGTCTTGGTAGCCTATATCAATGGGTTCAACCGTCATGGTATTCGTTTCCGGATCAAAAATACCTATTGCGTAGTTTACGCCTTTTTCATACGTAAAGCCGTTGTCATAGAAATACGGATCAAAGTTGCAAAGGTGGAAGGTGTTCTCACCTACTTCTTTAAGAGTAATTTCTATATCCCAGGCATCGTCTTCCCAGTAGTCGTACACATTTTTCTTGCCGTATACGGAACCGTCCAATTTTTCAACTAGCGGTACGTCGGGTGTGTTTACAGTTACCGTTTCACTAGATGCGTATCCGTCCTTTGTAGCCGCAATCGCCTTGATGTAATACGTGGAGTTTGGGTTCAAAGGAATTGTCGCAGAAATGGTTTCTGAATATTCACAGGCAAAAGTTCTGATAGTACTGGAAGCAAACTGGCTTTCCGTGCTGTACATAAACCCTAAATCAATGATGGAAGAAGGATCGCTAACACCGGAAAGGCTTGCCGATAGAGTAACACTTTTAGCTGTAAGGCCTGAAGGCTGTCCAATAGTAATGGTCGGAGCGTTGGAACTATTCCAGTTGAAACCGTCTTCTACTTCGCTTTTCACAAGCGCAGCTTCATGACAGCCACTGAGTAAGAACAGGAAGACTCCGGTCATTGTAAAAATATGATATAATTTTTTCATAATAACGTGTTTGACTGATTAACTATTCGTTTTGATCTTCATCAGTAATCTTTGGATTCTCCTGCATTTCACGGTTGGGGATTTGGTAAATCCACGTTCTTGCAAGAGGAGGAACAACAATCCTAAAGCCTGCAAGGTGGTTTGTACCTTCGTAGTTCCGATCGATACCCTTGTTCAAGCGTTTGAGGTCGTATCCATTAAATCCTTCACCCCAAAGTTCAATACGGCGTTGCAGATACACGTCATCCACAGAAACACTGGATTTATTCCAGGACGGATCTCTGTTGGCCATAAGTGTCTTCAGAGCATTTGCTGCACCGGAGTTGTCGCCTTTGTGTGCCAGAGCTTCAGCTTCAATCAAGTACATTTCTGCTGCGCGCATGTACACATAGTCCATAACCCATCCGGCAACCCATCCAAATTTCACGTTGGCATAAGGAAGTTTTGCTCCTGCACTTTCTTGGCTGGCGTCTCCTTCCGGTCCGTTAAAGTGAACTTTGCGGTAGTCCGTTGCGGGAATTTGGTCGTACAGACGTCTGTCAACCAATTTGGCGCTGTAAGCCAGTCCGCCGTAACCTCCCGTTATGTTGGAAATGTGAGAGAAGAAAGAGGCGTACGTGGTTTGTGTTTCTGTGCTGTGCTCAAAGCCCCACATCCACTCGGAATTGTTTATGTGCATAAAGCCGTCTTTCAATCCGGCTTCTCCCATGAGTGGGTATCCGGCATATGCATTTCTGGCTGCCGTTATGGCTTTATCCCATTGTTGCGAGAGCAAGTAGAAACGTGCTTGCAATCCGTAAGCTACGTTTTTATCTATATAAATCTTAGCAGGTCTTACATATACTTGATTATCGGAAGGATCTAGCAAAGCAACGGCTTTCTCTAAGTCGCTTTCAATTTGGTCGTATATCATAGCCACAGTATTTCTACCGGAACGCTCGTCTTGCGTGTCGGCATCAACTTCATCCCTGGAAGCATATACTAAGGGAATCCCTTTGGCATCCAAGTTGGGTGCACCGGATGAAGTCACCGGATGCTGGTACAATTGGATGAGGTAATAGTATGCAAAGCCACGCAAGGCATAAGCTTGACCCAAGTATCCTCTGGCAGCTGCCGTGGTGGGATCTTCTTCCGGAGAGAAGAAGTCAATAATTTCGTTGGCTTTGTCAATGACCGTATAATAGGTCATCCAGTCTGCCAACGTCCTGCGGTAGTTGAATTCGTGGTTGTCGTGTTCGTAGTCGTAACCAAACCAGTGGTGGGCGTTGATGGAAATATCTTCTCCCATCATATCCAGTGATAGACCAACGGACATATGACCAAAGTCGTCGTGCGCCTCTCCACCCGAGATGTTGTACCGCACCAGCCAAGAATACTCCCCGTTGATGTAGGAATCCAAAAACGAAGGATCTTCTTTAACCAACTCTGCAGCTTTATCGCTCGAAAGGTAGGAAGTGTATTCGGTATCGAAGAAGCTTTCACTACAAGAAGCAAAACCGAGGATGCTTAAAGAAGCGATTGCTACTACATATAATATTTTTTTCATAGTCATATTATTTTAAAAAGATTTACACTATGCTAAAAAGCAATAGTCAGTCCAACTGAATAAGTCCTTAAGGCCGAGTAAATATAACCCGTTCCTCCACCAATGCTTTGGCGGGTATCGAGCCCTTTACGGGCAGACTTAAACCAAAGGTTATCACCAACTAGGTAAATCCTCAAGTTGGCAATGTTGACTTTCTCAGCCACTTTCTTAGGAAGGGTGTAGCCAAGTGTCAAGTTCCTGAGGCTCAGGTAAGAAGCGCTCGTTAAGAAACGAGTAGATCCCTGGTTCATATCTTGGTTTTGATATTCTACACGGGGAATGTCCGTAACTGTGTTGGCAGGTGTCCAGCGATTGAAGATATCAGTATGCCAGTTTTGACCTACTGTACCGGCTGTCATCAACATTTGATAATGAGAGTCAGATACCCAGCCACCAATTTGGAAAGCAAAAGCAGCGCTCAAATCAAATCCGTATGCGTGGAGTGAAGTAGAGAACCCACCGTAGAAATCGGGAAGGGCAGATTTACCTATTTCACGCAACGAGGCTTCAGACGTTCTGTTTACTATAGTAACAGTTTCGTTGCCATCATCGTCTTTGGTGTATTTGTTATACTGGGGCAAGCCGTTTGTAGGATCTACACCGGCCCATTCGTAGGTGTACCAGTCGTAGAGGCTTCCGCCTATCTTACGCCAGTAACTACCGGATTGATATCCTTCGGGGTCTTTATCTGAAGGCAATTTTGTCAATTGGTTCTTGTAGTGCGTTCCGTTGATAGACAAGTTCCAGCGAATATCTCTTGTTTTCACCAAGTCTGCGGACAGTTCAAACTCAACTCCGGAGTTCTGCATATCAATGTCGTTCACCAGCAGAGAGGATGGACTACCTTGTGAGGGAGCCAACGGACGGTTGTAAATCATGTCTGTGGTTTTCTTGATAAAGTAATCCACGTTCAGATTTAGCCTGTTGAACAAAGCTGCTTCCAGACCTACGTTAAAGTTGGTACTTTTTTCCCAAGTAACGTCTCTGTTTCCACGGAATGATTTGGTGAGCGAAGCTTCACCGTCAACACGTGCAATGGAGTACAAGTCTTGATAGACCTTAGTCATACCAATGTTGTCGTTACCTTGTGTTCCGTAACTGGCTTTCAGTTTCAATTGGTCAATCACACTGGATCCTCTTAAGAATCCTTCTTGATCCAGACGCCAAGAAGCACCTACGGACCAGAAGTCACCCCAGCGGTTTTCCGGAGCAAAGCGTGAAGAACCGTCGCGACGGTAAGAAGCCGTTGCGTAATATTTGTTGCCGTAGTTGTACTCAACACGTCCAAAGAATCCTTCCAGAGCGTATCCTTGAGAATACGAGGTTAGGTTTTGGTACATGGTAGCGTTGGCAAAATCTTTATTGTTGTTGTCAACAAAGTTGGTCATGTGTCCATACAAGTAGTTGTATTGGTCATTTTTTGTTTCATGACCCAACAGAACGTTCAGTTCGTGATCTCCAAATGTGGGGTTGTAATTCAGCAGCTGGTTGATGTTCAACGCAGCGTTACGGGAAGATGTTTGGTATCCGCGGCCTCCTACAGAAAGGGCGTCACCACCTACGTTCGTGTAGTTTTCCACCCACCTGGAGTTAAATACGTCATAAGCTACGTTTGCGGTGAACTTCAGATCCTTAAGGATTCTTACATCCACAAATGCACGGCTGGAAACGTTATCTCTTGTGTTGGTGTACTTAGAGGTCATCATCTGTCCGTAAGCGTTAGAGTTACTGGAATACGGACGTTGGTACTCGTTACCCCAGTCGTACAATACCGTACCGTCTTCACCATACAGACGTTCTCCTGTGTTTATGTCGTATAAGAAGATGGGATAAATGGGAGCAATTTGTTGTGAGAACATAAACAAGTTGGAGTAGTTGCTTCCCACACTGGTGTTAAACTGGTCTTGTTCTGTGTTGGAGTATGCTACGTTCATACCCACTTTGATGAATTTACCAATGGTTTGGTCAACTTTGGCACGTACTGAAATACGGCTAAATCCGGATTTTTCTACGTATCCTTCGTCGTTCAGGTAAGAGATAGAAGCATACGCTTGGGTGTTTTCCGAACCGCCGCTGGCAGATACTGAATACTCTTGACGGATACCTGCACGGAATACGTCTTTTGTCCAGTCGTCTGTCCATTTTTTAGTAGAGGCGCTCGGGTTGAGTCTACCTGTAAGGGGATCTACAAGGCTTTGATTGTCTACTCCTTTGTACACATTGTACTTGAGGTATGAATCAATCAAATTGTTAGATGTGTAATATCCGGCAGCCATGTAATCCATGGAACCGCTGTAATACATTTGGTTTCTGATAGATTCCCAAGCCATTTCGTAAAACTCGCCCGGATCTAAAATAATATTGTAAGCAGGCACTGCACGGTCGTTGATACCTACACGTCCTTCAAAAGAAACGCGTACGCGGTCTGCACGACCTTGCTTTGTGGTAATCACAATAACACCGTTAGAACCACGTGCTCCGTAAATAGAGTTGGCTGCAGCGTCTTTTAGAATGGTCATGGACTCAATATCCTGGGAAGGTATAGAGTTCAAAGAACCTTCATAGGGTACACCGTCTACAACAATCAGGGGAGCCTGACTGGCAGATATGGAACCGATACCGCGCACATAAATTGAAGCACCGGATCCCGGAGTACCGGAACTACTGGTAATTTGCACTCCTGCCAAAGCACCTTCCAAAGATTTGGAAATGTTGGAGGATTGCATTTTCTCCAGTTTTTCTCCACTCATAACAGAAGCAGATCCGACGAATGAAGATTTACGGGTTACACCGTACCCGACAACTACAATGTCTTGTAGCATTTCCGCTGCCGGGAGCATTTCAACATTCACAACAGATCTATTATCAATCTGGACGGTTACTGTTTCCATCCCAACGTATGAAAATGTGAGCGAATTGCTTCCGGCGGGCACATTAATGGAATAGACACCATCAAGGTCTGTTTGTGCGCTAATGGTTGTCCCGCCAACAACAATTGTCACATAGGGGAGGGGAGCATTATCTTCTGCAGAGGTTACCGTACCGGTAATCCTTTGCTGTGCAAACAATGCCGAAACCCCCATCATGACTGACAAAGTCAATAAAAGGAATTTTTTCATCTGTCTTGTTTTTAGGTTAGTAATTAGTTTATAGGGTTAATAATATTAAGCCAATATGTAATAAACAAAGATAAACAATAAATTTTAATAGGAAAATGAATTTTACTTTTTGTATATATTTGCCGCATGAAATACGCCAAAAGTTTTTTTCCCTTGCGCGAAGTCAAGCGTTTTGACCTAGCCAAAGCGCCCAGGCCGGTAAGTTGGTATTTACGGCCTGTCATTTGGCTGCTTACGTTTCCCCAGTTTTGGTTCAAGCGTTCAAAAATCACCAAAATAGGTATGGAACAAGTAAAGCCGCCTTATTTGTTGTTGTGTAATCACAATGCTTTTTACGATTTTACCGTAGCGACTGTGGCCGTTTTTCCACACCAGCCTTTTTATGTAGTGGCCATAGACGGCTTTATAGGCCTGGAATGGCTTATGCGTCGGGTGGGTTGTATTGGAAAACGTAAGTTTACAAACGATGTGGGGCTCATACGCCATCTGCAGGCAGTAACCGACCGTGGGAAAATTGCAGCTGTTTATCCCGAGGCACGGTATTCTCTTTGCGGAACCAAGGCCGTTCTTCCGCCGTCTTTGGGGAAATTGGTAAAATACCTGAACGTGCCGGTTGTAACCCTTATGACGAGCGGACACCACATTGATTCCCCATTCTGGAACACGCGTTTACGGGGGGTGCGTACCCGGGCTGTTATGACACAAGTCCTCACACAGCAACAGGCAGAAGAAATGACATTTGAGCAGATCAATGATATTCTTAACGATGCTTTTGAATACGACGATTTTGCTTGGCAACGTGAAAACAACATAAAGGTACGGTACAAGAACAGAGCCCGCGGTTTGCACAAAGTGTTGTATCAGTGTCCGTCATGCAAAACCGAGTACAAGATGGATTCGGGAGGCGCGCAACTCTGGTGCAACCATTGCGGAAAACGCTGGACCATGTCTGAGTATGGAGAATTGCAGGCTACAGAGGGAGAAACGCACTTTTCTCATATACCCGACTGGTATGAATGGGAGAGGCTGCAGGTCAGGGCAGAGGTAGAGGCCGGAGCGTACAGTCTTACCAAGAAGGCAGATTTGCGTTTGTTGCCCAACTCCAAAGGACTGGTTGAGTATGGAGAGACTACGCTTATACACGATATGGACGGGTTCCGGCTGGAAGGCGTCCATGAAGGAGAAGAATATACCTTTTTTATGCCGGCACAAGGGCTTTATTCGTGCCACATAGAATACAATTACGGCAAGTACAAAAGAGATTGTGTAGATCTCAATACGTTAAATGACTCCTTCTGGGTTTTTCCCCGGGGCGATGATTTTTCAGTCACCAAAATAGCTTTGGCTACTGAGGAACTTTTCCGCTACAAAAATTCGTAGGCTTTTCCGTAAGAGAGTTGTTGTTGCAGAAAGTCAGCCGCGTATTCCAGGCTGACGTCTTTCAATCTTCCCTTTTTGTCGTATATCGGCACCATATTGGGATTTATAAAACCTCCGTATGGTTTTAGCTCTAAAGCGGCATACCGTTTCAACACTTCTGCATGCAGCGGTTGATCTATTTTGATGGCGTATTGCTCTACCAAAGCTTTTCCTGCGTTGTAATCGCCTTCCGACTTGATCCGTTGTACCTCTGCCAGCAACGTAGCAAAAAGGGAGCGGAGTGTTTCGTAATCACGGATGGCAAAATACGTTTTCCCGTCTTTGACAACTTGTTCTATAGCATTTCCGTTGGTGAAAACCCATTTAGCAATCAATTGCCTGCATTGCATATGTGCCTGAGTAAGGTCTTTCCCTAGCTCAATACGCACCAGCTGGGTAAACAAACCGTTACGTATGTAATTGATGTATTCTGCTTTGTAGGCTTCTTGGTTGGGCAAAATGCCCAATTCCACCAATTTGTCATCGGCTATGTAGTACAAAGCAAACAAGTCTGCCCGCACCTCCTCCAAGGTAGAACTATATTCTCCCAAGGCATTGGGAGACACTCCGGGCAAGAGCTGTCCCGACCCGTGGCCCAAACATTCGTGAAGGTCTGTATGGAGGTTTCCCGTAAGGCTGCCGTACTTTTTCAAGAAAGCCGCCTCTTCTTCATCTAAAGAGAATTCGGCAAGCATGCTCTTGGGCGACTCTTCTGCCGCTTTGTCGTACGCTTGTGTGATATTGGCAATGGTAACCGATTTTGATCCGTATTCTTTTCTAATCCAGTCGGAATTGGGCAAATTTATGCCAATAGGCGTAGCCGGGTACGATTCACCCCCCAACATAGCCACGTTGATGACCTTTGCCGAGACGCCTGTCGCTTCTTTCTTTTTAAAACGCGGGTCCACGGGAGAATGGTCCTCAAACCACTGGGCTTGGTTGCTGATGATTTCAGTCCGCCGCGAAGCCTCTACGTCTTTAAAATTCACGTGCGCTTCCCAAGCTCCTTTTCTGCCCATCGGGTCTGCGTATACTTCTATAAATCCATTGATGAAATCTGCAAAAAGGTCTGTGTCTTGAACCCATGCAATGTTAAAAGCATCCCACAGCGCCAAATCTCCTGTTTTATAATATGTAATAAGGGTGCGGATGTATTCGGCTTGACGGGGGTTTTCCGCTACTTCGGCTGCTTTTTCCAACCAATGACACACTTGTTCCAGGGCAGGACCGTATTTCCCATCTGTTTTGTATACTTCTTCTTGTATTATTCCGTCTTTAAGAACTAAGCGGCTGTTCAAGCCGTGTTCCACCGGATTGGCATCTGAAGGATCTTCCAAACCTGCATAGAACGCCTCTGCTTGTTTGCGGGTGACACCGCTGTAGAGGTTGGTGGAGGAGGTAAGCAGGATATCGCCGTTTTTTCCCGTATTTCTACGTACCTTATAGGTGTTGGGATTGCACATGATATCTGTAAGCCGCTCTATGTCGCTTTCTTCGCATTCAGATTCCTGCAAAAGGCCTTTTATATATGATGCCGAACATTCCGGAAGGATTTTTTCTTCTGCGTAATGGTGGTGAATGCCGTTGCTGAAAAACACCCGTTTTGCGTATATTAGGAATTGATGGTACTCAGGTGTGTTTCTATCTCCTGTATACGTTTCCAGAACGGTTTCCAAACATTTTCTTACGTCCAGATTGTATTTGAAATTTTGATCCCAGAAAATATCTCTGCCGCTTTTGGCCGCTTCTCCCATATAATAAATAAAGGATTTTTGTTGCAGCGTGAGATCTTCCCAGCCGGGAATGCGGTAACGGATGATTTTGATGTCTGCAAATTCGTCAACAAGGTATTTGAATGTGTCTTCTTGTTGTTTGACATGTTTGTTGCCATTGGCACAAGACAAACCTGCCAGGCCTGCCAGGCAAGCAAAGGCGATTTTCATATATTTCATAGTTGTATTATTTTTCGCGAATTCTTTGTACGCACCGGTTTATTTGACGTACAAGGGTAAACGTTGTAATGGCTACCGGGAGGAATATGGCAAGACGGCTTCCTTTGGAAGGCGAGATGGGGATGTTGCTTTTGAAGCGATTTTCAATACCCTTGATATGCCACTCCAAAGATTCACGCTCCGTTCTTAACTGTTTGACGGTACGGATTCTCGAGTAAATGAATCTCCTACTTTTCATAATCTACTCCTCCTTTAATACATCAGTTGTCTCACGAAAAAAGATATTGACCAACAGCTTTACAAACGTGTTGGTGAACAATCTTTTTCTGAGTAAAAACAAGATGATAAACAGCAGTAGAAAAAAGCCCCCCGTAATCAACGAAGCAGCGATCGTGCTGTCTAGCAATTGTCCCAGCCATTGCGTAGCTCCTGTTGCCAGAAAAACAAGGGCTATCAGAAGCACCAAAATGAGCAAGAAAACACTCAGCAGACGGTTTACAATTACGCTGATGCTTTCTACCAGTCCCAATTTGAAGGCATCTGACTTGAGACCCAGATATTCTTTAGCGGAATCTTTTATGTTCATTTCTTTATGCCTCTTCATCCGGACCTTCTTCCTGGTTGACGGGAAAATGCTTTTTGTATTCTTGTTTCAGATCTTCCACTCCTTCACCTATGGATTCTTTGAGTTTTTGTCTTGTTTCACTCCCTTTGGCAGGAGCAAACAATAAGGCCAGGGTGGCACCAACTAAGGCTCCGCCCATAAATGCTAATACGTTTGAACTTTTCATAATACAATACTTTTTTGGAGAAAATGTCTCCTTACAAAGATAAAAAAAAGATTATCTTTACACGCTATGAAGAAAAGCAATCTTTTTGGCTTATTTCTTTTATGCCTTTCATTGACCGCTTGCGAGAGATGGTTCTTTCCTTGCAGCGGATATACCCATAGTCTTTTAATTTATATGGCAGCCGATAACAGCTTAACGGACTTGGCCGAAACCAATATGGCAGAGATACTGGATCATTCACGCTTGCCGGAAGACCATGCGCTCTTTGTATATACAGACCGCAAAGACGTGGGCGCCTTTCTCATTCGTATCACTTCCCGCAACCATACCTTACGGCCCGATACCCTTTATAGGTACGGAGCGGTAAATTCTGCCCATCCATCTGTATTGGAACAAGTGATAGAACATACAAGGAGTGCTTGTCCTGCCAAAACGTACGGATTGATTCTCTGGTCCCACGGCACGGGTTGGCTTCCGGAGGGGTTGTATGGCGAAGCGCCTAAATATGCGGTTGTGCCGCAATCTGTTGTCTCGCCTTTTTTATATGACATATACGATCCGGTATATCCACAAACCAAAACGTTTGGAAAAGACGGAAAGAACGAAATGGAAATTCCCGATTTGGCGCATGTCCTAAAAAAATATTATCACGAATACGTGTGTTTTGATGCCTGTCTGATGGCAGATATACAAACGTATTATGATCTGAAAGAAACGGCTCGCTACCTTATGGGGTCGCCTACGGAAATCATAGATACGGGATATCCGTACGATAAGCTTACAAGTACTTTGCTCCCCTATAAAGGAGAAAGAAGTCTGATTGCGCTGTGCAACGCATATTATAATAAGTATGAGTATGCAGAACAAGGGGGATACTACCGTTCTGCCACCATTTCTCTTGTGAGAACAAGCGGTATTCCTCTGTTGGCGCAAGAGTTTAAAGAAATCCTGAAAAACAATCCTTTGAACCCGGAATCTGTCGATCGTAAAAACCTGCAAACGTATGACCGTCTGAGGGAGCACGTGTTTTGGGATATGGAAAATGTGGCTGCAGCCCTGGGAACGGCTCAAGACCTTGCCTCGTTTTCCACAGCACTGGAAAATACAGTCGTTTTTAAAAAAGCTACTAAGGATTTTATTACTATTCCTATTGAATCTTTTTCAGGATTGGCAGTTTATCTTCCTATTTCTACATTGCCTCGTACGCAAACGGCTTTTGAATCCACTTCTTGGAACATCTTTCTGGATTGGATTCCGTATGAAAAATAATTTTGCAAACACATAGATTTTCACTACTTTTGCCCGCCTTTGGGCAGTGCCCCGGTAAGGTGCCATGGGATTCGGGAAAAACCCGAATTGAGTAACACTTTTAACGAACACACGTATGAAACAATTAGAAATCAATGCCCGCAAGCGGGACAACTTCACAAAAGCGGCCGTTAAGCAACTGCGTAGAGAAGGGAGAGTACCTTGTGTACTATACGGCAACAATAAAGAAACCCTTCATTTTTCCGTTTCGGAAAAGGAACTGAGGCCGTTAATTTATACACCCAATTCCTATATTGTAAATCTTAATGTGGATGGAGAAAATAAGCTTTGCCTGTTGCATCAAGCGCAGTTCCATCCTTTGTTGGAGCAAATATTGCATTTGGATTTTCTCTCTATTGATCCGGAAAAACCTGTATCTGTTCATATTCCCGTAATCTTGAAAGGCAGCTCTATTGGAGTACGTGAAGGAGGCAAGATGTATGTTTTGAGCAGAAAACTGTTTGTTCGCGCTCGTTTGGAAGACCTTCCCGACTCTTTGGATGTAGATGTTACAAAATTGGCTTTGGGTAGTTCTATTGCAGCAGGCGATCTTTCATTTGACAAGCTAGAAATTTTGACACCCAAATCAACGCTCGTCTGTATGGTTAAGATGACGCGTGCCTCTATTTCTGATGCAGCCGCACTGGAAGAAGGAGAAGAGTTAGAAGAAGGAGCAGAAGAAGGAGCAGAAGGAACAGCGCCGGAAGCTACAGAGGAAGCGTAGTCTTTCTTGCTTATTATGTCTTACCTAATCACAGGACTTGGAAACATAGGTTCCGAGTATTCAGGTACGCGGCACAACATAGGTTTTGCTGTTTTGGATGCTTGGGCCAAGCTTCATAAAACCACTTTTTCCACGTTGCGTTACGGCTCTATGGCTCAGGTTAAGTATGCAGGGAAAGCCATATGGTTGTTAAAACCTTCCACCTATGTCAATTTGAGTGGAAAAGCAGTCAGATATTGGATGCGGGAAGAGCGGATACCCTTGGAAAACATCTTGGTTGTTACGGACGATGTCGCTTTGCCGTTTGGTAAGATGCGGTTGCGGGCGAAAGGAACCGATGGTGGACACAACGGATTGAAACATATTGCCTTGCTATTGGAAACAACAAATTATGCCCGGCTCCGTTTGGGCATAGGCGACGATTTTCCAAGAGGATACCGGGCAGATTACGTACTCAGTCCCTGGAATAAGGAAGAAGAGAAAGAGTTGCCTTTTTTAAGTCAAAAAGCCATTGAAGCCGCTCAGCTTTTTGTAAAGCATGGGATTGATCATGCTATGACGTTGGTAAATGCGGATTGATAAATATTTGTGGGCTATACGTGTTTTTAAAACACGTGCACTGGCAGCCGATGCATGCAGGGGAGGTCGTGTAAAGATAGATGAAGTGTCTGTAAAGCCTTCTCGTATCATTAAAGAAGGAGACACATTGGTTGTCAGGAAGGGGCCTGTGTATTATTCATACTTGGTGTTGCAGAAAACGGAAAGACGCCTTCCGGCAAAAGAGGTGCCGCTTTATGCCCAAGACTGTACACCGGAAGAAGAACTGGCCAAGTTGCAACAACCTCGCGAATCAATTGTGATTTACAGACAAAAAGGAACAGGGCGTCCCACAAAAAAAGAACGCCGTCAGTTGGATAAAATACGCGGTTTTAACGAGTGATTTCCAGAATTTTCGTTTGCGGACCGGGTACGATTTTCCAATAATCCAATGAAGCAGGAATCAATAAACAACCTCCATCAGAGGGAGTGTATACTTGTTCGTTACAGGCTACGGACAGCGTTCCTTCCAAAACCATATATAAGGTAAATCGATCTTGCCGGGAACCATCCATTTCCATGGGATTGTTCCATTCTTTCAGTGTTACGGTAAAGTAAGGCGAGTCTACCAAAACACCGGTGGTGGTAGGGGTTGGGACGTGTTTGGAATAATCTATACAGTCTATGGCCAAATCCACATGCATTTCTCTGGCCGTTACCGGGTCGTGTTCTCGGCCCCAATCGTATATGCGGTACGTAATATCAGATACTTGCTGAACCTCGGCAAGTGTAATACCGCCACCGCAAGCATGAACAAGTCCGGCCGGGATGTAATAACATTCGCCTTTTTTGGGAGTGATGCAATTCATCACTTCCGGCAATGTGTTTTTTTGGCAATGTTCGTAAAAAAGCGCAGGCGTCATGGGACGGTTGAATCCCAAATAAATTCTTGCTTCCGGACCGGCATCTTTTACATACCACATTTCTGTTTTCCCAAAGGCATTGTGCATTTCTGCAGCTGTCTTATCGTCCGGATGTACTTGTACGGATAGAAAACCGTTTACTTGCAATTCCTTTGCAAGCAAGGGAAATTCGTCGCCGCTTGTCTGGTACAATTCGCTCCCCAATAAATCTGAGAGGTAAATTTCCAAAACTTCATTTATGGTGTTTCCTGCCAAGAACCCGTTGTCTATCAAAGAAGCATCTTGATCCAAACCGCTCAGGACCCAAGATTCAGAGCCCCATACACGTTCTTTGTGCAAAGGCTTAAAGGTCAGAGGATACAGCGCTGTTGTGTTCATAATGCATACGTAAGGAAGGGGCCGGAGCCAAATATTTGTGCAGATAGAAAATGGACAAGGCCAGAGCTGCCAAAGAAAGCCCAAGCGCTATAAAGAACGTTTGGTTGCCTACAAGAGTGCGTAACGACTCTTCTACTATAGAAGCCGGAAGGACAGCCACCAAGAAAAAAGACATTCCGTTGTTTAAAGCATGCAATGCCACACAAGTCCAGTAGGATCGGGTTCTGTAGTATATCCATCCAAAAAGACATCCCATCAAAAACGCCGGAATGGCTTGCCAGGGGTTCATGTGGATGACTCCAAACATGACGGAAGACCACAAGATGGCTTTGTGGGGAGCCATGTGTTGCAACATACCTTTTAGTGCCACTTCACGCAACAGCCATTCTTCCAGCAAAGGAGCCGCTATGACTACGGCAACAAAAGTCGGGATGTTGGTTTGCGTTATTTTCCCAAACATTTCCTTTATGAATTCCGGCATTTCCAACCATTCCGTAAGCGGGTCCATAATGACCGACATGCTGATGATGAGGACGGGGAGCAACAAAATAAAAAATACAAGGGGAACTTGTCCTATTTGTACCGAAGGATTGGGATAGCCGGACATACCATTATGCAACGCCTCTTTGGATTTGTTTTTAGCTCTTAACCAAACAAAAAGGAATACTGCTATAAAGGGAAGTATATACAAGATGGGGATGGCCCACCCGTTTGGATTGTTCAACGAAAGAGTTCCAGGAAAAACATAATTAAGTACAAAAGCAGCAACAGCAGTAAAAACAGATCCGGCCAGCAGCAATATGCCAATCATAATCAACCAAGATTCTCCAAGACCGGGCCGGTAATAATTGAGGATTTTTTTCATAAAATGTACATTTAAGGAAATAAGGGAGTAGGGTATGCTCCCGATGCATGCAAAGCAGCCAGCCGGTCGACTACTTCCGGGCGGTCTTCTTTATACGTTACTCCAAACCATTGTGCCGTTGTTTCCAACACGTGGCAAGCTCCTTCTTCTGCTTGAATAATTTCATTGACCAAAGTAGGAAGATGGTATTCGGCAGATAGGTCGCTTTTATATTGAGTCAAGAATTGTTTAATACGTTGTGTGGTTTTTTCATAAATATCCGGTAAAAAGCCCCAGCAATTCATGGAACAGAGGGCATCTGCTGCCGGTTGGTGGTATTCTTTGGTGCCGTCATTCAGTACGGTATGGCTTACGATGGTTCCGTCGCTTTCTTTTTGGATACCGTAGTGCTCTGTCACGCTTGTCAGCAACCCATCTTGGTTGCGACTGCATATGCCTCGCGATACGGGACCTGAAGGAGAAAGGGTATTTTCCAGTCTATAACCGGGCATGGCGTAAGAACCTGAATTGTTGTCTTGTTGTTTTAAAAAATTGGCCAAGACACAAAAGGCATCTTTTCCATAAAAATCATCTGCATTGATAATGGCAAAAGGCTTGTTCACCTTCTTTGCCGTTACCCACAAAGCATGACCGGTACCCCAAGGTTTTATTCTACCGGGTGTGGGAGCCATACCAACCGGCAATTTGTCAAGATCTTGTGTGACAAAGTCGTAAGGAAAGTTGTTGCCGTATCGTTTGGCGCATAATTGCTTGAACCGGTCCATAAAATCTTTGCGAATGACAAAGACAACGTTTTCAAAACCTGCTTCAAGAGCATCGTAAATGGAATAATCCATCAAGGTTTCTCCGGATGGTCCCACTCCGTCCATTTGTTTGAGGCTTCCGTAGCGGCTCCCCATTCCGGCAGCCATGATGATGAGTGTAGGTCGCATATTGAAAAACCTGCTATATTTGTGAAAAATCCAACTTCATGCGTTTTCGTTCCTTTTTTGGCCGACTTCCTGCGTTGCTCAAAAACAGATACTTTATAGTAACTGTTGTCTTTTTGGTTTGGATATTGTTTTTTGACAACAACAGTTTTATCGGTTGGTTTCGTGCATTAAAGGATTATAACGAAAACAAGTCACAGCAAAGATACTATAAAGAACAAATCCATCAAACAGAAAAATACTTGATGGAATTGCAGTCAAATAAAGACTCCCTTGAAAAATTTGCAAGGGAAAATTACTTTTTTCATAAAGACAATGAAGATGTTTTTATAGTCTCACCAGGTCCTTCAGATCCCGCAGATCGTGTCCCATATAGGTAGGGCCTCCATCACAGGGAAGGCGTTGAGGATTGTAGAAATATTGATCAATTCCAAATACTTGCGCACCTTCTATGTCGTTTCTAAAATGGTCCCCAACCATTAGCGTTTCTTTTTTCTTTCCGTTAATGGCCGTGAGTGCAGCTACAAAAATACGTGGACTGGGTTTATGATACCCCACTTCTTCCGAGATAAAAATACGATGGCCAAAAAACGCATCCAAACCGCTGCTTTCAACTTTCTTGTATTGCACCTCTTTGAATCCGTTTGTAATAAGTGCCATGCCTGCGTTTCTGCTTTTCAGATATTCCAGTACTTCCTTGGCGTAAGGCACCAGTTTTGTTTTTGTGGGCATCAATGCCAAGTACGCTTCTCCTAATTCCGGGGCGAGCGTATCTGCATTGGGGACCCCGGCTTGTTCCAAAGTAATGGCAAAACGTTTGGAACGCAAGGTTTGCTGACTCATTTGTCCGGCTTCATACAAATTCCACAAGGCTTTGTTGTTGGCATGATACGCATTATAGAAGGCTATCGGATCTTGTATGTACGATTGCAAATGGAAGGTGTCAATCAATTCAATTACACAATCGCGGGCGTTTGAATCAAAATCCCAAAGCGTATTGTCTAAGTCAAAAAGAAAGAAACGGTATTTCATTTAGTATAAGAATCAATGACTCGATTGATGGCTCTTTGGCATACGGGACAAAAAGCCGGAGCGTTGTTCGTATGCATACGGCAATCTATAGCCGGACGGTACATGCCTTTTGCCATGTAGGCGGCGCCTTCATATACGCCAACTCCTTCCAAGTGCATGATGTCTTCCCATTTGGAAGCAAAGTCAACCAAAGTGGTGATGTTGGCTTCCCATGGTTCAACGTCTGTAGGATACATATCTATGTAAGCGACATCTGATGTATAATATTCATCTGCCAATCCGGCAAAACTGTGTCCAAATTCGTGTACAAAAACTTCTTTACTCAAACTGTGGTCGGAAGTACTTATGCCGTAATAATTGTAAATACCACCTCCGCCGTATATGTCTGAATTGACAATGATGAATAAGGCATCGAAAGGGGCTCCTGATACAGCTTTGCCTAAGGGCGAAAAATCGGGGAGGGTTAAGTATCTTTCCAGGTAAAAAGTATGAAAAGCACTGTAAAGTGATGTTTGAGTCCAAAGTCCATGTTGCGGAAAAGAAGGACCGGAAGTTTGTGATTCCAAGGGGAGTATCCATATGTTGAAATCGGCCTTCCTAGAGGTAAACGGCTCGTATTCAAAAAGATAATCTACAAAGCGCGTTGCATCTTGTTTGAATTTTTCCAATTCATGAGCTTGATAACCTTCCGCCACAAAAAGAAGATCCACGTGGTTTTCAACGGGACCGTTGTAGATGAGGGCTTCTGCTTCACAAATGGGAGCCTCTACACGAATGAGTGCATCTGTTGGTTCAATACGGAATCTCTTTAACACTCTCCAGGCTCCGGTGCTTGAAACCCTTTGCGATACTTCAAACCATACGGTGTCTTTTGGGTACGGCATCCATAAAGAAGTGGCAAAGGCCTTGTCTTTTTCCAAAGCTTCCTCTGTAGTTGTCCACTCGGCAAATAAAGAATTAAACCCTTTGGAGAACAAGAGGACATTTTGTGTGGAATAGACGTTGTAACGACAATCTCCATAGTCAAAAGGAGCTGTTAAAACTGTTTTTGATCCTGCCCACAGAGGTTCTTTATGTAAGGAATGCAGGAACACGTCTTGCGTCTGAGCGTTTCCGGTAAAAACAAGGTCTACACGAAGCCTTTCCGGTGTGAAATGTGTTTTGTAATCAATATGTTGAGCTTGCACCATTACAAATAATGTCAGGCACAGCATCATGGCAACTAATTTTTTCATAAAAATGGGATACTAATTTCCTGTATAGGTTGAGGGAGTAATTTGCAACAGTTCGTCTTTGATTTCTTGGTCAATATCCAGTCCGTTGATGAACGTATGCAAGTATTCTTTGTCAATATGCAAGTTGGTACGCGTCAATTCTTTGAGCGTTTCGTAGGGTTGCGGGTAATGTTCTCTCCTGAGGATGGTCTGAATGGCCTCTGAAATGACAGCCCAATTGTCTTCCAAATCTTTATCTATGGCTTCCCGGTTGATAAACAATTTGCCAAAGCCTTTTAGCAATGCTTTAAAAGCAAGTAACGTATGCGCCATAGGAACTCCAAGATTGCGAGAAACGGTAGAGTCTGTCAAATCTCTTTGCAGTCTGGATATGGGCAGTTTACAAGCCATGTGATCAAACAGTGCATTGGCCACACCCAAATTCCCTTCCGCATTTTCAAAATCTATGGGATTGATTTTATGAGGCATGGCAGAAGAACCAATCTCCTGGTCTTTTATCCGTTGTTTGAAATAATTCATGGAAATATAAGACCACATGTCTTTGGCCAAATCAAGGCATATGGTGTTGATTCTTATCAAGTTGTGGCAAAGGGCCGCCAAATGGTCGTAATGTTCAATTTGAGTGGTAGGGAAAGAACGTTGGAGGCGTAACGTTTTATTCAAAAATTTTTCTGCAAATTTATGCCAATCAATTTGAGGATAGGCTATGTTGTGAGCATTGAAATTGCCTGTTGAACCTCCAAATTTGCCGGCAAACGGTATTTGCTCCAGCAATTTGAGTTGTTCTTCAAGCCGTGCTTTGAATACCAAAAGCTCTTTGCCCATTCGCGTGGGAGAAGCCGGTTGTCCATGTGTATGTGCCAACATGGAAACGGAACCCCATTCGTTTCCTTTCTCTGCAAGCAAAGCTATGAGTTCCTGAAGAATGGGAAGGTATTCTTTTTCAATGGCATGCTTGACGCTCAAGGGAATGGCTGTATTGTTGATATCTTGTGATGTGAGCCCAAAATGGATGAATTCTGAGTATTTGTTCAAGCCCAAAGCTTTCATTTTGTTTTTCAAAAAATACTCTACCGCTTTGACATCGTGGTTTGTCACTTTTTCTTGCGCTTTAATTACTTTGGCGTCTGTAATGGAAAAATTTCTGTAAATATTGCGCAAGATGGGATACCAACGTGAATCCACATCTTTTAACTGTGGAAGAGGCAGCTTGCACAAGGCAATGAAATATTCCACCTCTACTTGAAGGCGGTATTTTATAAGTGCAAATTCCGAGAAATATTGGTTCAAAGGGGCCGTATGCTTATAATATCTTCCGTCAATGGGAGAAATGGCCAGCAGGGGGTTAAATTCCATAATAATGTATGTTTTATTTCTCAAATATACTCATTTTTTTGTAGAGGGCGACTATTTCTTTGGCAGGTTTTACATCGTGTACCCGCAGTACCGATACCCCCTTAAAAAGCAAGTGGAGGTGGAGGGCCGAGGTGGCAACAAGCGCGTTCTCCGGGGTGATGTGCAGCGGTTTGTACGTCATTCGTTTTCTGGAAACACCTACGAGTAGCGGAGCCGCAGGCGTTCCGCTGCTGTCTGTCGGCACCAAATTTGGCAACGCGTTTAGCACCATGAAATTTTGATTTGTATCTTTATTAAAACCAAAGCCGGGATCTAAGAATACTTGTTTGACCCCCCATTTTGCGGCCGTCTGTATTGTTTCTGCAAAAAAACGTGCTATGCCTTCTGTACCTTCAAAAGGTTCTTGATGCATGGCTATCCAGGGAAGTTCCAAACGCGCAACCAAAGGGACCATACCTGCATCTGCACTACCGGCCATGATGTCGTTAACCCAGAACGACCCTATGAGGTTGTATGCTTTTTCTACAATGCCCGGTCTAAAAGTATCTATGGAAAAAACAACTTGAGGGAAACGCTCTCTTAAGCTTTTCAAAACAGGCTCCAACCTTTGCCACTCTTCCTTTTCAGAAGCCCTTACAGCACCGGGACGAGTTGAACAAGCACCTATATCTACAATATCTGCTCCTTCCAACACCATGCGTTCTATACGTTCTAAAGCATCTGCGGCATGGGCGGCACGAGAGCCTGCATAAAAAGAATCGGGTGTCAAATTGACGATCCCCATAACGGCCGGGAAAGGAATTTTCATAAAACAAAAGTAAAAAAAAAACACGGACATGTTTTTTTGTGTAATTTTGTATCATGTTATTAGTTTTGGAAGGTTTGGACGGAGCCGGCAAATCAACCCAGCTCAAAGCCATGCAAACATATTTTACAGAACAAGGCAGACCGTTTAGGTATCTGCATTTTCCACAATACGACACCCCTGTATACGGTACACTTATAGGACGTTTTCTACGTGGGGAAAGCGGGGATAACGACGCCGTGGATCCTTATCTGGTAGCGCTTTTGTTTGCCGGAAACAGGTTCGAAAAGGCCGCACAGATTACACAATGGCTGCAAGAAGACAAAATAGTCCTATTGGATAGGTATGTGTATTCCAATGTGGCTTTTCAGTGTGCCAAGTTGGCCGGTCAAGAGGAAAGGAACCGTTTGCGGGAATTTATACTGCAGATGGAGTACGATTTTTTTGGAATTCCCAAACCGGATATCAATTTGTTTTTGGACGTACCGCTTGACTTCGTAAAAAACAATTTGGTAGCGGCACGTACCGGTGACGACAGACACTACTTGGAAGGAAAAGAAGACATCCACGAAGCTTCTGTAGAATTTCAGCAACAAGTTAGGGAAGTATATTTGGAACAAGCCACTTTAGACCCCTCTTTCCATTTGATATCATGCAAAGACAATCAAGGCAAGATGGCAGAGTGGCAAGAGATATTTGAACGCATCAAACCGTATCTTTCATGAGAAAAACAGCCCGTATTGTTTTAGGTTTTCTTTTTGTGTTTTCAGGCATCGTGAAGGCAGTGGACCCGGTAGGGTTTTCTCTTATTTTAACAGAATATTTTCATGCCTTTCACGTGTCTTTTCTGGATCCGTTGGCATTGACAGGCTCTATTGGTTTGTCTGCCGTAGAGTTTTTGCTTGGGATTATGCTCTTATTGGATTTTAGGAAGCAATGGACGGCCTGGGGAGTGTTGTTGTTTATGGTGTTTTTTACCTTACTCACATTGTATTTGGCACTTTTTAATCCCGTTAGCGATTGCGGATGTTTTGGCGAGGCTGTCACATTGACCAACTGGCAAACGTTTTTTAAAAACCTTCTGTTTTTGCCTTTTGCCATTCTGTTGTTTGTTCAAAGAAAAAGAACGCCCCCTGTAGCTCCGCCGGGAGCAGAGTGGCCTGTTTGTGCTTTCTTTGCTGCAGTAGTCGTGGCAGTTTCTATATACAGTTACCGCCATCTTCCCCTTGTAGATTTCAGAGGATTTAAAGTAGGTAACGATATAGCCTTTTTATTGGAAGAAGCACGGACTCGACCCGAGTTTTTGTTTAAAACAGAATTGATATATAGTAAGGACGGAAAACAAGAGGTGTTTGAACCGGAAAACCTGCCCGATAGCAGTTGGACTTTTGTGGCTTCACACACAAAAGAAATCAAAACGGGCGTGCGCCATAAAATAACAGATTTTTCTGTATTCGATTCAGCGGGCCTCCTTATGACAGATTCGCTTCTGCAGGAGAAAGAAACATCCCTTTTGTTGCTGTTTTCTTCTGATTATCATATAACGGATAAGGTGTTGAATGAGCTAAAAGCGTTGGTAGAAGAAAGGCAGTCACAACATCTTCCCGTATATGCCATAAGCGGTCTTTCTGCTCAAGAATTGGAACCCATCATGAGAGCCAAGGGGATAGAAATACCCATATATAGGGCAGATAGGACTTTGCTTTTGACTATGATAAGATCTTCACCCGGGTTGATGGTTCTCAAAGAGGGAGTAGTTGTAGCTAAATATGGTTTCAGAGATATCCCTACTCTGAAGAAGTGGAAAAAACTTACGCAGGAAGATTCTGAATTGGTGATTACGCGCAACAACATACACACGCGCCTGAGGACGCAGCTTTTTGTGGTCATTCTGTTGGCACTTGTCTACCTTATACGAAAAGGTTACAAAGTCCTCTTTACTTCAACAATCTTATAGGCTTCTACGATATCACCTACTTTGATGTCGTTGTATCCATCAATGTTCAATCCGCAGTCGTATCCGGTTTGCACTTCTCTGACATCGTCTTTAAAACGTTTGAGCGATCCCAATGTTCCGGTATAGATAACAATGCTGTCTCTGATGATTCGTACTTTGGCGTTCCTTGTGATTTTTCCTTCTTTCACCATACAACCTGCAATGGTGCCAATCCGTGAAATTTTGAAAATCTCACGAACTTCCACAGTAGCAGTAATCTCTTCTTTTTCCATAGGTGCCAACATGCCTTCAATACCCTTTGTGACGTCTTCTATGGCGTTATAAATGACAGAGTAAAGACGGATTTCAATTTCTTCTTTTTCCGCCAGTTTTCTGGCAGATGCAGATGGACGTACCTGGAATCCAATAATGATGGCATTAGAGGCAGTAGCCAATAATACATCCGATTCAGAAATACCACCCACTGCTTTGTGAATGACGTTCACTTGGATTTCTTCTGTACTCAATTTTATGAGAGAATCTGAAAGAGCTTCTATAGAACCGTCTACGTCCGCTTTAACAATGATGTTCAGTTCTTGGAAATTGCCTACTGCTATACGGCGGCCTATCTCTTCAAGGGTAATGTGTTTTTGTGTACTGATTCCTTGGATACGAATCAACTGCTCTCGTTTGGCTGCAATATCACGCGCTTCTTTTTCGTCCTCCATGGCGTTGAACAATTCACCTGCCGCAGGAGCACCGTTCAGACCCAACACAGACACGGGGTGGGAGGGACCGGCTTCGGTGACCCTTTGACCGCGTTCGTTAAACATAGCCCTTACGCGGCCCGTACAACATCCGCTCAACAGAATATCGCCTTGTTCCAAGGTTCCGTTTTGAATCAAAATGGTAGCCAGATAACCTCGTCCTTTGTCAAGAGAAGATTCAATGACTGTTCCGCTGGCACGTCTTTTGGGATTGGCTTTCAGCTCTAACAAATCGGCTTCCAAAAGTACTTTTTCAAGGAGCTTGTCAATGTTCGTTCCTTTCTTTGCAGAAATTTCCTGACATTGGTATTTTCCTCCCCAATCTTCTACTAGGATATTCATATTGGCCAGTTGTTCACGGATTTTTTCCGGATTGGCTCCTTGTTTATCAATTTTGTTAATGGCGAAAACCATAGGTACACCGGCTGCAGAAGCATGGTTGATGGCTTCTACCGTTTGCGGCATGATGGCATCGTCCGCTGCAATGATGATAATGGCCAAGTCTGTTACTTTGGCTCCTCGTGCCCTCATGGCCGTAAAGGCTTCGTGCCCCGGAGTATCTAAGAAAGTAATCAAGCGACCGCTTTCCAAGCGAACGCTGTACGCACCTATATGTTGTGTAATGCCTCCGGCTTCTCCGGCAATGACGTTGGAGTCGCGGATGTAGTCTAGCAAAGAAGTTTTTCCGTGGTCAACGTGTCCCATGACGGTGACAATGGGAGGTCTTTCACGCAAATCTGCGGGATCGTCCTGTTCTTCTTGAAGAGTTTCTTGCAAATCTGCCGTCACAAATTCTACTTCAAAGCCAAATTCTTCAGCTACAAGAACCATGGCTTCTGCATCCAAACGCTGGTTGATGGATACCATTAAGCCCAGGTTCATACAAGCGTCTATGACTTTGACAACAGGCACATCCATGAGTGTAGCCAATTCATTGACTGTAACAAATTCGGTAACATTCAGAACGGTGCTTTCCATTTCTTTGCGTTCCATCTCCTGTGCCATTCTTTGGCTCACGATTTCACGTTTTTCCCGACGGTGTCTGGCGGCTCCTCTAGTTCTGCCTCTGCCTTCAGTCATACGTGCATACGTTTCTTTGATTTGTTTTTGGATGGCATCTTGGTCCACTTCCGGATGAATGGGTTTGAAACGTTCTTTCCCACGACCTTTGCTTCTTGCACCGTCTGTGCGTCTTGTAGAGACTTTGCTGACATCCACACGCTCTCTCTGAGGCTTTTGAATACGTTCTCGTTTTGTTTTTTGCCTTTCTTGTTTTGGCTTTTCTTTTTGTTCCGTCTGTTTTTTCCTGTCAAATTGTGACAAATCTATTTGGCCGGTAATTTTGGGACCGGCTAATTTTTCTACCTCTGTATGAATATGGACAGGTTTTGGTTCAGAAACAGCTGCTGTTTTTGTCTTTTTGACCGGCTTTTTCTCTTTTGGCTTGGCTGCCGCTTTTGGTTTGGCTGCTGCTTTTGGTTTTTTGGCCGGCTTTTCTTCTTTTGGACTTTCTTCAGCCGTCTTTTCTTTTGTTGCAGCCGCTTTGTCAAATTGAGTGAGATCGATTTTTCCTAATACTACGGGACCGGCTTCTGCCTCTTTGGTTTTGGCAGTTGGTTTTTCTTTGCTTACAGGTTTAACTTCTTTTTTCTGTTTCGGCTCCTGTTTTTTTGGTTCCGGCTTGGGCTCAGTCTTGGGCTTCGGCTCGGACTCAGGCTTGGGCTCGGCTTTCGGTTCCGGCTTGGCTTCCGGCTTTGGCTCCGGCTTGGGCTCGGGTTTCAGCTCGGCTTTGGGCTCGGGCTTTGGCTCGGGCTTGGGCTCGGCTTTGGGCTCCGTTTTGGGAGCTGCTTTCGGTTCTGCCTTTGGTTCCGGAGTCGACGCAGGTGTAGCAGAAGTGTCATCTTGAACGACATCTTTCACTTTCAAGATAATTTTTCTAGATTCTTCCTTAAGCTTCAACTCTTTGTTGAATTCTTTTTCAACAAGAGCATAAGCATCCGGTGAAATCTTGCTATTGGGAGACGGATCTACGTCTATACCGTTCTCTTTAAGAAAATCGGTAAGTGTTCCAATCCCAATATTAAATTGCTTGACAACTCTGCTTATGCGAATACCTTGCTTTTCCGACATATATGATTCCTTAGTCTTATTCTGTTGTATCGTTTTCAAATTCTGAGCGGAGGATGCGTACAACATCTGCCGCTGTTTCTTCTTCTAAATCTGCTCTTCTAATCAATTCCGGAATGGGAATGGCCAGTACACTTTTTGCCGTGTCGCAGCCAATTTGCTTAAGAGCATCTATAATCCACTGGTCAATTTCATCGTTGAATTCGTCCAGCATGACGTCTTCTTCGTCTTCATCTACTTCTCTGAATACGTCAATTTCGTATCCAATGAGCATACCGGCCAATTTGATATTGGATCCGCCTTTGCCTATGGCCAAAGATACTTCACTTGGTTTCAAATACACACCCACGCGTTTTTCTTCTTCGTTAATCCTGATGGACGAAATTTTTGCGGGACTCAATGCCCTTTGAATGAGCAGTTGCGGGTTTGTTGTCCAGTTGATGATATCTATATTTTCATTTCTTAGTTCTCTGACAATTCCATGAATACGAGAACCTTTTACTCCAACACAGGCACCAACGGGATCAATGCGGTCGTCGTACGATTCAACGGCTACCTTTGCTCTTTCTCCCGGAATACGAACAATTTTTTTAATGGTAATCAATCCGTCGTAGATTTCCGGCACATCTTGTTCAAAAAGTCTTTCCAAGAATTTTGGAGAAGTGCGAGAGAGTGTAATGATGGGAATGTTGTTCCTCATTTCTACGGACAACACGACAGCTCTTACTGTATCTCCTTTTCTGAAGTAATCGGTAGGTATTTGTTCTGTTTTGGGTAAGATGAGTTCGTTTCCTTCTTCGTCTAAAACGAGGACTTCTTTTTTCCAAACTTGGTACACTTCTCCTACCAGAATTTCGTCTACGCGCTCTTTGTATTTGGCATAAACATTAGCTTTTTCAATGTCCATAATCCTTCCGGCCAAATTTTGTCTGAGCGTAAGGATGCCGCGACGGCCAAATTCCGAGAGCTTAACCTCATCTGCATACGATTCTCCTACTTCGTAGGAATCATCTATTTTTGAAACTTCTGCAAGCGAGATTTGAGTATTGGGATCTTCTACGTGTTCTACAACCTCTCTGCTTCTCCAGATTTCAAAGTCTCCTTTGTCAATATTGATGATTATGTCAAAGTTATCTGTACTTCCATACATCTTAGTCAATTGAGAACGAAAAACATCTTCCAGAACGCTCATCATAGTAGGGCGGTCTATGTTTTTTAACTCCTTGAATTCCGCGAATGTACTGATCAGATTTAAACCTTCCATTTTTGGTTTTTTTTATTGTGTAATAAAAAAGAGGACCTGGGTCCTCTTTCACATGTTCCTAAGCGGCTGCAAATGTAAGTATTTTACTGATTTTTAACAAATTTATTTTGGAATTTGCAATATATCATTATTGGAACGAAATTTGTCGTAAATCAGTATCATACAAAATCTCATGGAACTTACAGCCCGGATGATCGCGGAACAACTGAATGGGGAAGTAGTAGGAAATCCTCATGTAGTAGCAACAAGTGTTGCGCGAATTGAATATGGAAAGCCGGGAACAGCCTGTTTCCTGGCCAACATGAAATATGAAAAATACCTGTACAAAACAAAGGCTTCTATTGTTCTTGTAAACAAAGTGTTTGTTCCAAAGAAGGAAGTAAAGGCCACCTTGATTCAGGTAGAAGATGCATATGTTGCTTTTGCTCAGGTGATGGCCATGTTTGCAAGCGATAAGAAGAAAAAAGGAAGGGAATACCCGCACACTATTTCTCGTAAGGCACAAATAGGAAAGAATGTATACATAGGCACCAACTCTTACATAGGCAAACGAGCCGTAATTGGTAACGGGGCTCAGATTTATCCCCACGTATACATTGGAGAACGTGTGCATATTGGGGCGGGAACTATATTGTACCCCGGTGTTAAAGTTTACGACGGGTGCGTTATTGGCAACCATTGCATCATACACGCCAATGCCGTAATCGGTTCGGATGGATTTGGCTTCGCGCCCACAAAAGAAGGCGCGTATCTTAAAATACCACAAACAGGAAATGTGGTTGTAGAAGACCATGTGGAAATAGGTGCCAATACGGTTGTTGACAGAGCCACCATGGGATCTACCATCATTCGGGAAGGAGTGAAATTAGACAACCTCATTCAGGTTGCACATAACGTAGAAATAGGTGCTCATACCGTAATTGCTGCGCAGTCGGGAATTTCAGGCTCCACTACGTTGGGCGACCGTTGTATGGTAGGAGGACAGGCCGGTTTTGCAGGCCATCTGAACATTGCGCCCGGAACACGTGTAGGAGCACAAGCAGGCGTCATTGGCTCTGTGAAAGAAGAAGATTCAGCTGTTGTAGGTATGCCGGCCATAGATCATAAAACCTACATGAGGGCGTATGCGTTGTTTAAAAAATCGGGTGAAAAAGAAGAATGAGACAACAAACCCTTAGGAGAGAAATACGTGTGGAAGGCAAAGGTTTGCATACCGGGCAATTTGTTACAGTAGACTTGTTGCCGGCAGAAGAGGGATATGGGATTTGTTTTGAGCGCACAGACTTACCGGAGAATCCCTTCATTCCGGCGTTGTCTTCTCTTGTATCCTGTACGCAAAGAAATACGACCATTTCTTTACATGGAGTGGGAGTGGCTACTACGGAACATCTTCTGGCTGCGCTCTACGGGATGGGTATAGACAATGTGCATATACGTATAAACGGACCGGAAGTACCGGTGTTGGATGGAAGCGCCCTGTTTTTTGCACAAGCCATACAAGAGGCAGGCGTTATAAAACAGGAGAAAGGCAGAGAGTATGCACAAATAACCTCCCCTTTGATCTATGAAGATGCCGCTACGGGAACTGCAATCAAAGTACTTCCATCCAATAGATTTTCTTTGTCTGTAGAGATAGATTTTAAGCCCAGAAAGATAGGAAAACAGGTGTTTTTTTATGATGAAGACATCCACTTTATAAAAGAATTGGCGCCGGCCAGGACATTTGTTTTTTTAGACGAACTGGTACCTCTTTTAAAAAAAGGGTTGATACAGGGCGGAGATTTAGACAACGCACTTGTCATTGCGGACGGTTTTGTTAGTGATGCGGATAAGGAATGGCTGACCCGGTTGTACGACTATTCCGTTGAGCAATGGAGTGCCGGTTATTTGAACAAAGAAGGACCCAGGTATCCCAACGAATGCGTCAGGCACAAAACAGTAGATTTGCTGGGAGATTTGTATTTGGTAGGCAAAAGATTGAAGGCTTCTGTGCAAGCCTATAAACCGGGGCATAAAGCCAATGTTGCCGTTGCGCAGATGATAAGAAATCATATAGAAAGTCATGAAAACAAATGAACAGTACACGGTAATACATCCGGGAGCCAAATTGGGCAAAGGAGTACAAGTAGGTCCTTTTACCACTATTGCGGAACATGTGGAAATAGGGGAAGGAACGGTTATAGGACCCAATGTATGTATTATGGATTACGTGCGTATAGGTTCTCACGGACATATTTTTCCGGGTGCAGTAATAGGTGCCATTCCTCAAGATTTAAAATTTGCCGGAGAAAAATCGTACGTAGAAATTGGGAATCATGTGACTATACGTGAGTACGCTACTATAAACAGAGGTACGCGTGCCAGTGGAAAAGGAACCACGATAATTGAGGATAATTGCCTGATTATGAGCTATGTACACATTGCGCACGATTGCCATATAAAGAAAGGAGTCATTCTTACATCGTACGTAGGCCTGGCAGGAGAAACGATTATAGATGAACACGCCATTGTTGGAGGAGCATCTGTGGCGCATCAATTTTCAAAAATTGGGATGTACTCTATGGTGGCGGGAGGTTCGCTTATAAGAAAAGACGTGCCGCCCTTTGTGTTGGCAGGGCGTCATCCGCTCAGTTACGGCGGAATCAATCTCATAGGGCTGAGGAGAAGTGGATTTACACCGGAACAGATTAACAGGATACGCGATGTATATAGAATCATATACCAGGTAGGATTGAATGTAAGCGATGCTTGTCGTAAAGTGGAAGAGGTGATTGAACCCTCTGAGGAAAGAGATATCATCCTGTCTTTTATAAGGTCCTCAAAGCGCGGTATCATTCCGCATAGATTTGATTCGGAAGACCATGAATGACCGTAAAAAAGCTTGGTTCCCTATAGCGTATTGGCCTCCTATATCTTTTTTTTCTTTATTGTATCCGGAGGGCCAATGGATTGTTGAGCAACATGAGCATTATATAAAACAAACGGTGCGCAACAGGTGTTACCTATGCGGAGCCAACGGCAAACAGGTGCTTATCGTTCCCATAAAACGCAAACGTGGCGTAAAAACACGTATTGGCGATGTCTTGTTGGACTTGTCGCAAGATTGGCAGCGTATTCATTGGTTGGCCATCGAATCTGCTTACGGTTCTTCTCCTTTTTACGAATATTACAAAGACGAAATAAGGCAGTTTTATACGCTTACACAGCCTCTTTCTCTTTTTGAATACAACACATCCATACTTGCATGGTGTTTGGAAGCGTTGCAAGCCAACATTTCCATAACAACCACTCAAACGTTTGAATTGCAATACGGGAAAAAGGATTACAGATACCGGCTTCCACCGGAAAACAACAAACCTTATTACCAGGTGTTTTCAGACAAAATGGGTTTTGTACCCGGATTGAGTATCTTGGATTTGGTCATGAATGAAGGCCCCGAGGCGTGGAAAGTGCTTTGCACAGGCATGTTTTAAAAACGGAACCCTACTGTAAAAGCAACTCGTAAGCGTGTTAACGTATTCATACCGGGTGCCGGAGTATCTGCTATGTCGTAGAGACTGAAATATTCGTTTTCTTTAAGTCTGTATGAAACACCCACATCTGCAAAGCTTCGTTTTCCTCTTATGCCCAACCCCCCTGATACCCTATGAGAATCGTTCAATAGTTCTTCACCGGCGCTGTAATAACTGTAACCCCCTCTAAGCGAAAAGGTGCCAATTCTAAATTCAGCTCCGGCTCTGATTATATGAGATATGCCAAAACGGTAATCGGGACTGCCTAAGCGGATGTCATCGTTTTCTTTGGCAAATTCCATTTTGTCGTAAAGGGCGGACATATTCATGTTTCTGTAGTCAACTCCTTCGTAGTCTACGGATATAAGGCCTGTATTTCCTAAAAGGTATGTTGCACCTACGCTGTATCTCCAAGGGGTTTGTACTTTGTAAGAGTACCTGCCGTATGGGCTGTCTTCGTGTTCGTATCCGTCTACAAACCGGGCTGTCATACGCTCTTGCCATTCATCGGTAAGCGTGGTCCAGGTAGGTGTAGTAAAAGCTGCACCTATGCGTAGGTTGTTCAAGGGCAGGGCTATGATTCCTACTTTCATATGAAAACCTGATCCTGTGGTCGTCTGTTGGTACGTATGTGAAAAATCCCTGAATCCGGTTTGGAATTCTTGAGGATTTTGTGCCGTTTCCACATATTTTTCAAACGTACGGTAGTGAATGTTACGAAATGCAAAACTTGCTCCTACAAAAATGCGGTCGTTGAAATTGGATCCCAGCGCAAACACATAATCACCCATACTGCCTTTAGACTCCCTAAGAAAACGTTGGTCCAAAAGTCCTCCAACGTATATTTCTTGATTGTCGTGGTCAATATTTTCTGTTCCTCCTATGTACTGATTGTGTGTATCCGGAATCAAATCCAACAGATACGTGTTCCATGCCAAAACGGATCGCCAAGGAGCTCCCGAATCATAGTAGGGGTTGTATCCGTCTTTATGTTCCAGTTTTTCAAAAGAGATTCCGTCTGTCAGTGTAGCTGCAGAGGAAAGCCAGCTTGTAGTGGACCCGTTTAATAGGACGGAAGTTTGGTGAGTGAAGTCTTGTACTTTATTATACCCGGCAGCAAAAGAAAGGGTAATGGGCCCTTGTCTTTTCCCGGATAAATTCCAGCTGCCCACGTAACCAAATTCGGATACTCCCAGCCTTGTATATTTGTCGTTAGCAGGTTGGTTGAAATAATCTACCTGAGAAAATCGGGTGGTAAAAGCCGGAGTAAAAGAAAATTCTGAATAATGGTACAGGCCGGCAGCTGCCGGATTCATACTTATAGAGGTGAAATCACCCCCAAGTGCCGTAACAGCATTTCCTAATGCCAAGGAACGTGCCGATCCTTGGTAGCTGATATGTGAGTAACGGTAGGCGTCCCAAGCATTTTGTCCAAAAAGCGTATAAGGAACAATCCATGCAAGTAAAATCAGGTATTTCTTCATTGTATTTCATTTGGTTACCTTCTGCGGTAGGAACCGCTAGATCCGGACCTTGCGGTTCCGCTGCTTCCGCTACTTCCGCTGCTTCCGCTGCTTCCACTGCTTCCGCTGCTTCCACTGCTTCCGGTGCTTACGCTGCTTCCGGTGCTTCTTGAAGTAGTTCCTGACGTACTTCCTGAGTAGGATGAAGAGCGTGTTCCGGTACTCATACTTCCGGAACTCGTAGTACCGGTACTCCTATAATTGGATGTTCTGCTGCTCTGGTTGGAGTAATTGCTTTTTACAGCAGTAGTGGAAGAGCGTTGTCCGTCTCTGTAAAAACTACGGCTGCTACCCGGGTTTGTTGTAGTAGTCCTGTTTGTTGTACGCACATCGGAACCTGTATTCGTTCTTGTACCTTCTGTACTGTTGGACGATCTCCTGTAATACGTATTTTCAGACGGTGCTCTGTAAACAGCTTCTTTACCTGAGATATTTCCTGTACTTTCTGAAGTTCTGCCCACTCTTCTGTATCCCGTATTTTCAGTAGCAGTACTTGTTTCCGTTCTTCTGTCACCCGACACTTGATTGATTTGCGGAGACACCCTTCTGTAAGATCCACCGGAGCGAGAACTTGCAGCAGGTGTAATTTGCGTGCTTCCCGGGCTGATGCGACGCGTAGTGTTTTGTCTGCTTACAAAATTTCTGTCTTTGGAATCACGACCGGTAAAGTAGTACCTGTTGTTGTATCCATAATGAGGATATCCATAGTAGTAAGGATAATGGAAATCTGCATACCAGTAAGGTGAGTACCAATAGTGCGAGTACCAGTACGGCGAATACCAGTACGGACTATGCCAGTGAGCATGGTATCTCCAGGGGTAGTACCAGTGATACATCCAGTAATGGTGAGAACTGTAACCAAATCTGAAATTGTACCAGGGATCGTACCATCCGGGGTAATACCAGTCATCATAAGTGAAACTCATGTTGATGGTAAGGGAAAAATCCTCTTGCGGTTCATCACTGAACATTTCCAGTTTTCGCTCGTATGAGTCGTCTTGTGAGCTCATAATCAGGTAAGTGGTTCCTGATTTAACATCTATATCTACACTGCCATCGGGGTCAGTATATATAGTTTCTACGCGTGTGCCTTCTTTGGCTGCTTGTTCCAGTGTTTTGTTTTTTAACGCTTCAGCTTCCTGAGCTGTAGCAAGCAATTGCACACGTGCTGTCACACCCGGCCGGAAATATGCGGCGTCATCATATGCAGAAGAAGTTGATTGGTACCCTGTTCCGCAGGAAACGGCGATCAATCCGGCGAATACTATCCATATGTGGAAAAACCGTTTCATTATACACCTCCTGTTATTAAATTGTTTCAATTTATGTACTTTTGTACCCAAATATAATCTGTTACCCTATAAAAAGCAAATATTGTACCAAATAAAAATAGAGGGATAAATGGCTAAAGAAATAAGAAACAAGGAAGAAAATTATTCGGAATGGTATAACAACCTGGTAATAAAGTCTGATCTGGCAGAAAACTCTGCTGTCAGAGGCTGTATGGTCATCAAACCATACGGCTATGCCATTTGGGAAAAAATGCAGGCAGAACTGGACAGACGGTTTAAAGAGACGGGGCATGTGAACGCCTATTTCCCATTATTCATACCAAAATCATTTCTGAGTAAAGAGGCAGAACACGTAGAAGGATTTGCTAAGGAGTGCGCTGTGGTCACGCACCACAGGCTGAAAGCAGACCCGGATGGGAAAGGGCTGATAGTCGATCCCGAAGCCAAACTGGAAGAAGAATTGATTGTAAGACCTACTAGTGAAACAATCATTTGGAATACGTATAGAAACTGGATTACTTCTTATAGAGATTTACCCATATTGATCAATCAATGGGCAAACGTCGTTCGTTGGGAAATGCGTACCCGACTTTTTTTACGTACAGCGGAATTTCTGTGGCAAGAAGGACATACGGCTCATGCAACAGAGCAGGAAGCCATAGAAGAAACACGTCAAATGGTAGAAGTGTATGCAGAGTTTGCCAAAGAGGTATTGGCACTTCCCGTATGGGTGGGCGCCAAAACACCATCTGAACGGTTTGCAGGAGCAGTAGAAACGCTTTGTATAGAGGCTCTTATGCAAGACGGAAGAGCCCTGCAAGCGGGCACTTCGCATTTCCTTGGGCAAAATTTCGCCAAGGCTTTTGATGTACAATTTACGAACAAAGAAGGCAAGCTGGAATACGTTTGGGCGACCAGCTGGGGTGTTTCCACACGTCTGATGGGAGCTATGGTTATGGCGCATTCAGACAACAACGGCTTAGTCATTCCACCGGTCTTGGCACCTATACAAGTAGTGTTGGTTCCTATCTACAGAGGAGAGGAAGAAAGGGAGTCCGTATTGGCGCATTTGGATGATTTAAAGGCTAAGCTTTTGGCCAAAGGTTTGCGTGTAAAACTGGACGACAGAGACAATGTGCGTTCCGGGTTTAAGTTCACGGAATGGGAAGTAAAAGGCGTTCCTTTGCGTATTGCCGTTGGTCCTAGAGATTTGGCCAACAAAACAGTAGAGCTGGCTTTCCGAGATACGTTGAAAAAAGAGATTCATCCGCTGGAAGGCATAGAAGACAAAGTGGTGCAAATCATGAAAGACGTACAGGAAAATATATACAAAAAAGCTTTGGACTTCAAAGAGAAAAACACGTTTGAAATAGACAGTTACGAAGACTTCAAGGTACGCATAGAAGACGGAGGCTTTTTCCTGTGCCATTGGGATGGAACGGCAGAAACGGAAGCAAAAATCAAAGAAGAAACAAAAGCAACTATTCGGTTGATTCCGGAATGGGACAATCCCGTACCGGGAAGATGTATGGTAACGGGCAAACCTTCAACACAAAGAGTTGTTTTTGCAAGAGCTTATTAAGAAGATTTTAAGAATACGAAACATATGAAACGAATTGTTGTAGCATTATTTGCAGTCGTATTATCCTTTGGAGTATTGCAAGCTCAAGAAAACAGGGAGCCGGACACGGTAGAAATTCCAACGTACGAGGAATTGGCAAGAATGTACACCAAGTTGGTGGCGCAAGTAGATTCAGCACGCCAAAGGGCTATAGAGGACTCTATACTGATTGCCCGTTTTGTGGAAGAGAGCCGTCAAGCGGCATTGGCTGCTATGCCTCCTCCCAAAAAACCTACTTTTTGGACAAACACGTTGTTGTCTCAGCTCAACTTTTCCCAAACGGCTCTTGCCAATTGGGCAGCCGGAGGAAACAGTTCTGTATCATTGGGAGGATATATAGATGCTAAGGCCAATTACGACAAGAACGATTTGATTTTTCAAAACCGTTTGCAGGCCGGTTACGGTTTTGTCAAAACAATCGGCGACATTATGAAGAAAACGGACGACAGGTTGATCTTCGATTCAAAATTGGGATACAAAGCTACAGAAAGGTTGTACATGTCAGCAGCGTTAGGGGTGAAGACGCAATGGGCTAAAGGATACAAGTATACGGCAAAAGATACAACACTTGTTTCACAATTTGCCGCACCCATGAATACGATGCTGGCTTTAGGTATGGATTACAATCCGTGGCCTTGGCTTTCCGTTACGTTTGCACCGCTCACGGGAGGACTCGTAATAGTTTCCTTGCCTGAATTAAGAGAAAATTACGGGAACAAACCGGATGAAAAGATTCGTGTGGAATTTGGAGCTCAGTTGAGGACAAAATTTGACAAAGAGATTTTCAAGAACGTAAAAGTAGATACGGAACTCATTCTTTTCTCTGATTATTTGAACAAACCACAAAACATTCAAGTATATTGGGATTTGTCTATTTCTATGCAAATCAATAAATTTATGAACGCCAACATCAGGACAAACCTGATATACGATGACAACATAAAAATTGCAGACAAGTACGGAAACAAAGCCCCGCGTGTCCAATTTCGAGAAATATTGTCCATAGGTTTTTCCTATACGTTGTCTAATAAATAATTGGAATACATGCCGATTGAAAGAATATTTAGAAAATCGGCAGAAGTACTGCTGAACTATGAGGATAACGGTCTTCTGCTAGCCGTTAGCGGGGGGTCTGATTCTATGGTCATGCTCCATTTGTTTGCCAAATGGGTACAAACAGAGACAGGAAGGCAGATATGTCCTTTGTTGGTTGTGGCTCACATGAACTTTTCTTTACGGGGAGATGACAGCGAAGCAGATCAAGCGTTGGTGGAAGAGAAAGCAAAAGAGTATGGATTTCCTATACGAATAAAGAAGGTAGACGCAGCGGCTGTAGCCCGTAAGCGAGGTATTTCCATAGAAATGGCTGCCCGAGATCTTAGGTATGCGTGGTTTGAGGAGCTGTGCCAATCGGAAGGCTTGACGCATATAGTCGTAGCACACAATGCCAACGACAGGGCAGAAACGTTGCTGTTAAACATGATGCGAGGAACGGGGTTGAAAGGACTTTGCAGCATGAGAGCAAAAAGAGGGATGGTCATCCGCCCGTTGTTGGACATTCCTGCTGCCGCCATTCAGTCGTACGCGGAAGAAAACGGCATCGCCTACAGGATAGATGCTACCAATTTGGAAACAACGTTTGCAAGAAACAAAATCAGGCACCAGGTGATGCCGGTGTTGGAACAAATGGCTCCCGGAGTTGTTTTGCGTATGGGGAAAAATGCAGAACACTTGTTGCAGGCTTCTTTGGTATTGGATGATTTGACAGAGAAAAAACGACAGGAATGTGCTTGTGAAGACGGTTTCTCCATTCCCTGTCTGCTGCGGGACGGTCATACCCTTTTTTGGATACATGCCTTGCTGTCTCCTTATGGCTTCCACCCCAATCAAACAGTACAGATAGCGCAATCGTTGACCGGGCAGAGCGGGACAAAGTTTTTATCTCCCGGCTATGCGCTATGGATTGACAGAAATCGTATAGTCATACGAGATCTGGCTGTTTCTGAATTGAAGAAGCAGATAGAGTATGAACAAATAGAACGAAGGGCTGATTTTTCTATCCCCACGGACGAAAAAACAGTAGCTTTGGATGCAGACAAACTGGAATATCCGTTGACAGTACGTTCTCCTCGCCCGGGAGACAGATTTATGCCTTTGGGCATGAAAGGGTATAAGAAAATCAGTGATTTTCTTATCGATGAAAAAATACCGCTTTACGACAAAGAGAACGTACAATTGCTTTGTTCGGGCAACGACATTGCTTGGGTGGTAGGCTTGCGTATTGACGAACGTTTTAAGGTAACGCAGCACACTACCACAATAATGCTTCTTCGTCAAAAGGAAGGCGAGCCCTCACACCCCGCTCTTTCAGAAGAGTAGTAACCCACGATGGCACTCCCGTGTATTCCCCCTTAACTCCAATCCATTGTGAGAGGGTCATGGGTTTGGGGTAGGAAACCAATCTATATTGTGTGATGCCGGCTATAGATGCGGCCCGGTCAATGGCTTGAGTAAGGCCTCCAATATGATCTGCCAAGCCGTTTTCCACGGCCTGGGACCCCAACCAAATACGTCCGTGAGCCAACGCTTCCACTTCAGACAGATTCAAATTTCTGTTTCTGGATACTGTTTCAATAAATTGTTGATATGTATGATTTACAGATTCTTGGATTATGTCTAAGGCTGCAGGGCTTTTTTTGTGATAAAAAGATTGAAAACTACCGTACGGATGCGTTTGTATGGTTTGAGGATGAATGTTCAGCAGGCGATTCATGGCATCTTCCACGTTAAAATACAAGCTGTACACCCCAATAGACCCCGTCATGGTAAAGGGTTCCGTAAAGATTTCAGTGGCTCCGGAGCTTATCCAATACCCACCGGAAGCTGCCACATCTCCCATAGAAACAATAACGGGTTTGACTTTTTTAGTCAATTCTATTTCTCGAGCCAGTATATCCGATGCCATGGGGTCGCCTCCGGGACTTTCTATTCTTACAACTACGGCTTTCACCGTACTGTCGCGACGGTAACGACCCAGTTGCTCTGCAAAAGGCTCTGAAGAAACTACTGCCTTGTTGTCACCCGGCATGATTTCCCCTTTTAAGTATATAGTGGCAATTTTTTCTTTTACGAATTTTTTCTTGGTCTTGTTATAATTTACATAACGTATGTATTTCTTTAAGGGGACAAAAGGTATTCTGTGTTCCGGAATGCCTTCATAGACATTTGATAGATAAGACATCATTTCATCTCTATGCCAGATCTCATCTGCCAATCCTGAACTGTTTGCCTGCGGTGCAGAAAAGAGGAAAGAGTTGTTGCACAAGCCGTTGATTGTTCCTTGTTCCAAATGGCGCATGGCTTCCATGCCTTTTTCCCAATGGTTCCAAGCTCCATCCATATAAGAAGAAAGTTGTTTTTCATCTTCTTTGCTCATGTATGCTTGCGTATACATTTCTCCTCCTGTTTTGTAATTGCCGTGCCGTACCCATTGCACGTTTATACCAAAACGGTCAAAAAAGTCTTTATAATAATTCAATGTCAAACTGAATCCTTGCAACATAATATTTCCGGAAGGGTGTATGGCAATTTTATCTGCAGCCGTAGCCAGGTAGTAAGCTTGTTGTGAATACACTCCCGCATAACTGATTACGGGTTTGCCGCTTTGGCGGAAATACAACAAAGCATTTCTGATTTCTTCTATATGTGACATTTGGGCATTCAGCGCTTGTGGGTCCATGTAAATCAAGCGCACGGAAGGGTCGTGAGCAGCTTCTCTGATGGCTTGTGCCATGCCAAAGAAACTTGTACCTCCTTGGACTATTCCCAATTCTTTAGGTAAAAAAGCAAGGACAGGGAGGTCGGAATCTTGTGTGGATATACCTTCTTCAAACGATACGTATAAGATAGATTTATCCGGAATGGAAGCAACAGAAGCATCTGACCCTATGCGGATTAAATTGGAAACAGCTCCCAGTATCAGAAAAAAGCCGAGGATGCCTGTTAGTATTGTACCTAACAAAACAGCGGCTAGGATTTTGAGAAATTCTTTCATAATGGCATTGTTCTTGTGATTTACAAAAATAACTATATTTGCAGACAAGAATGAGAAAAACCCTACGTATTCTATCCGGTTTTTTGGTTACGGCTGTGTTTCTTACAGCCGCCATGGGGTTTTCTGTGCATTATTGTGCACATGAAAAAACACCTCACGTGCTGCTGCTTTATGGCGGAGGTGATTGCGGACATATCCATGATCACACGTACGACCAAGAGAACCACGATGACCATGACAAAGATTGTTGCAATACGCAAGTTTTCTCTATCCACGATCTGTCTTTAAAAGGCAGCGAATCGCATACGCCCAAGTTGGTTAAGACCATTACACCGCCTGATTTGTTTCAGGCTGTTATGGCTAAAGTATCCGAACCAACACCAGGCTCTTTGTTCTTAGAAAAGATGTTCCGAACGGGACACCGGATACCTTCGTCTTATGTAGATAATGATTTTGCTCCTTTGCGTTTATGAATGATTGTTTTCCCCCTTTGTAAAACAATAAATTCATTCATTACAACACGCAAAGTTTTATGAAAAAGACAATCTTTTATTTTTTAATCTTTTTTCCTCTTTTTTCTTATGCACAACAATTTACCGGAAAGGTATTTATAGCCGGTGATAGAGGCCGTTTGGAACCGGCTGCGGCTGCAGCTGTGTTTTGGGCGCCTGAAACGCCGGGTGGCACTGTCAAGGAAGTCGTTTATACAGATGAAAACGGAGGCTTTCGGATTGCTGCCGGCAAATCACATTTGCTGGTGGCTGCATATATGGGCTTTGCCCCGGACACGATACACGTACATGAACCTTCCCATAATATAGAATTTATCTTACACGAAGATGCAGGTGCTTTGGAAACGGTACATATCTTGGGACGTCAGAAAGGCAACTTGATTTCCAAGTTTACACCTATAAAAACAGAAGTGATTACGGCGGCCGGCCTTTGCAAAATGGCTTGTTGCAATTTGGCAGAGAGTTTTGAAAACTCGGCCAGTGTAACAGTGGGATATGCAGATGCCGTAACAGGAGCACGTCAAATACGTTTGTTGGGATTGAGCGGCAATTATACGCAAATGTTAGAAGAAAACAGACCGGCCATGCGCGGTGTACAAGTACCTTTTGGCTTTTCATTCGTTCCCGGACAATGGTTGGAAAGCATCCAAATTGCCAAAGGAACAGGTTCTGTAGTAAACGGGTACGAGGCGGTTACCGGCCAAATCAATATGGAATACCGCAAACCCACTGCTCAGTTGCCGTTTTATCTAAACTTGTTTTTGAACGACGCGTTACGTACAGAGGCCAACATCGCCTCGGCTCTGCAACTGAACGACCACTGGAGTACGATTACTTTGGCACACGTGTCGGCAGACTTGTTGCCGCACGATGGCAACAACGATGGGTTTTTAGACGAACCGCTGACCAATCGTTATCAGCTGGCCAACAGGTGGTTGTATGAACACCAATCAGGTGCTCAAGTACGTTTTGGTTTCAGAGGATTGTATGAAGACCGCAAAGGAGGTCAAACGAACGCCGTTTGGGTGATGCCGGGACAGGCTCCGGAACAGACACGTTGGGGATCTCGTATTCTCAACAAAGGTCTGAATGCTTATTTGAAAATAGGCATTCCACTCGTAGCGCACGATCACGATCACGACCACGACCACGATCACGACCACGACCACGATGGCGACGACCATGATGACGACGATCACGACGATCACGGCGATCACGACCACGACGACAACCACGTGGATCCGAATATTGCAATAGTGCTGGACTACAACTTGCACGAACAAAACACGTATTTTGGATTGAAAGAATTCAATGCTTTTCAGCAAGAATTTTTTGCAAACGCCATGTTTTTGTCCAGCATAGGAAAATACCATAAAATTTCTTTGGGTCTGTCAGCTCACTTGGAACACTTGGATCAGACGTTATGGGACAGATGGGCCGGCGGCGGAGAAGAATTCTATGACCTGGGACGTAAAGAACATGCATTTGGAGGCTTTGGAGAATATACGTTGCAGGTAGATGACAAATTGGTTTTCATAGCCGGAGCAAGGGCAGATTACAATACGGTTTTTGGATGGCTCTTTACGCCGGGTGCCAACGTACGTTACAATTTTACGGAAGAAATGGTGTTGCGGGCTTCGGCAGGCCGTGGTTTCCGTTCCCCATATGTAATTACAGACAACATAGGTTCGCTTTCTACGGGAAGGCGGCTTCTGTTTGAAGGTACGCCGCAAATGGAAGAAGCTTGGACATACGGCGTCAACTTGACGTTTGATTTGCCGTTTGGTTACGAAGAACCCTCTACTTTTAGCGTAGAATACTTCCGAACGGATTTTAAGAATCAAATGATTGCAGACCAAGAGTTTATGTTTAATGCGCCGGTGCCTGCCGTGTTGTTTTACAATTTGGAGGGCCGCTCCTATACCAATACGTACCAAGCAGATTTTACTGCAGATTTGTTCCGTGGATTTACGTTGCTGGCTACTTTCCGTTACAACCAATCAAAAGTAGACTTGAAAGGACAAGGATTGGTGGACAGACCGTTGACAAGCAAATACAAAGGGGTGTTGAATTTGCAGTATACCACACCTTCTGAAAATTGGGTATTTGATGTTACGGGACAATTGAACGGGCCGGCTAGAATTCCTTCTTTTGCGGCAACGGAAGAAGACGCCTATTCACCGGTGTTCCCTATGTTCTTTGCACAAGTCACCAGAAAAATAAACAAATGGGAAATCTACGTAGGAGGTGAAAATTTGTTGAATTACAAACAGCCCAATCCCATCATTTCTGCCGACGATCCTTTTTCTCCCCATTTCAATGCCAGTGTCATTTGGGGACCGTTGATGGGCATCAGAGTGTACGGCGGATTACGATTTACACTCTAAGGTGTGATAGAAACGGCTATATTTGTAAAGAAGTAAAATCTAGTATTATGAGACACTTTTTTGCAAGTATAGCTTGTTTTCTTATTTCTTTGACGGCTCTTCATGCTGCGGACACAACTGCTTGGATACGCATCAATCAAGCGGGGTACCTGCCTGAAGACATAAAAACAGCCGTTCTTATTTCTCAAAAAGAGGTAGCTGTAGATGGTTTCTCCATTGTAGATGTTCGAACGGGAGAAGCTGTGTACAAGGGGACTGTTCCCGGCCAACAGGTACAAGAGGCACGTGCGGAGCATTGGGGCATGGCCAAAGCGTACAGACTGACATTTACCAATCTGAAAGAACCCGGCGGATACAAAGTGGTGGCTCGGTTGTCTGACGGCGGTACCATTGAATCTCCGGCTTTTGGTATCAATACGAAAGTCTACGAGGGTACGACAGATTTTCTACTCCGCTATATGCGCCAACAACGGTGCGGCTACAATCCTTTCCTGGATACCTTATGCCACCAGAACGACGCATATATTGTGTTGCACCCGGAACGTTCCGGTGAGAAAATAGATGTACGCGGAGGCTGGCACGATGCCGCTGATTATTTGCAATACCTGCCTACGAGTGCAAACGCTACGTTTCAGATGATGTTTGCCTACACGCAAACAGCGGACAAAAGCATTTTTGCAGACCAACACGATGCTTTGGGACGCCCCGGGGCCAACGGCATTCCCGATATTTTGGACGAGGTGCGTTGGGGCTTGGAGTGGATGTTGAAAATGAACCCGGAAGAGCGGGTGATGTTCAATCAGATTGCAGACGACAGGGACCACATAGGGCACCGGTTGCCCGTAGGCGACAGGGCCGATTACGGTTGGGGACCTGACGGAGGAAGACCGGTTTATTACATTTCCGGGAGGCCGCAAGGCTTGGGACCGTATATAAACAGATCTACGGGGGTGGCTTCCTCTGCCGGAAAGTTTGCCTCGGCTTTTAAAATGGGTGCAGCTCTTTTCAAAGACATAGACCGCGATTTTGCCGAGGAACTGGGTGCCAAAGCGCTTCCGGCTTACGCCTTTGCAGAAGAAATGCCGGGGAATACGCAAACGTGTTGTGTGCGATCGCCGTATTTTTATGAAGAAGACAATTACGTGGACGATGTGGAATTGGCGGCCGCTGTGTTTTACCACCTGGGAGAAGGAGAAGAATGGCTGGAAAAGGCCGATTATTGGGGCCGCCTGGAAGAAGTGACGCCATGGATGGAATTGGGACGAGCGCGTCATTATCAATTTTATCCGTTCATCAATTTGGGCCATTATTATTTGGCGCAATCGGGGACGCATGTGTCGGAAAAGTATATGGATTTCATGCGCCAAGGATTGGAACACATACGGCTAAGAGGAGAAGAATGTGCGTTTTACAACGGCGTTCCTTTGATTTGGTGTTCGAACAATTTGTTGACGGCCGCCATCACGCAAGCCCATTTGTACCACAAATTGACCGGTGACGAAACATACAGAGAAATGGAAGCCTCTTTGAGGGATTGGTTGTTCGGTTGCAATCCGTGGGGAATTTCCATGGTTATTGACTTTCCGCAAGGAGGCAATTACCCTTTGGACCACCATTCATCGTACCTGAAAGTGTTGGGTGAAAGTTCACCGGGCGGTTTGATAGACGGCCCGCAATGGAGGAAAAATATGGAACAGCACAGCCAGTACATTTCTTGGGCAGATGCAGCCGTTTCTTATGCAGAATTTAACAAGGGCGATGCTTTTTATCACGACCACGATTGGGATTATGCAACGAACGAACCTACTATGGACGGAACGGCCGCATTGACGTATTATATGGCCGCCAAAGAATGGGAAGGAAAAGAACAGGAGTTAAGATGGCAAGCCGAGGGAAAACAAGTGCGTGCGGTGCGTGACGCAATGGGAGCCGTCGTCAAGATGGATCCTCATGCAAAGAGCTTGTATCTGGTGTTTACGGCCGATGAACTTTTTGAAGGAGGACGCACTGTCTTGAAAACATTGAAAAAACAGCAGGTAAAGGCGTCTTTTTTCTTAACGGGGAATTGTTTGGAAAACAGGAAATGGAGGCGTCTGGTTCAAGATATTGTAAAGGACGGTCATTTTGTAGGACCGCACGGACACAGGCATTTGCTGTATGCACCATGGCATGGAGACAGAGAAAAATCATTGGTGACTCCGGACAGTTTGCGTCGCGATATAGCGGACAATATGAAAGCGCTGGAAAAAGCGGGAGTACATCCGGCCGGTGTCCGGTGGTTTATGCCTTCTTACGAACATTACAACACAGAGACGGTGCGCGTAGGGGCAACTATGGGGTTGGAAGTGGTGGCACCTACGTCCGGTATTCTTACAAGAGCAGATTATACCACACCCGATATGCCGTCTTATAGAAGCACAGAGGAATTGGTCCGGCAGCTGATGCATGTGGAATCAAAGGAAGGACTCAACGGTGCATTGGTACTCATCCATCCGGGAACGGAAGACAGCCGTACAGACAAGTTGTATAACCGTTTGGAAGAAATCATAGACACCTTAAAGCAAAAAGGCTATACGTTTGAACGCTTGCCGTAACCTTTAGTACAGGGCTTTTTTATATCTTTGCCCATCTTTTAAGCCTTAGGTTATGTATGACATTTTGAAAAAACGTTTTTTGGCACCCGATATTTGTTTGATGGAGGTGCTGGCCCCGCGTATTGCCTCTTCTGCCAAACCGGGACAATTTTTAATTGTACGAGTAAGTGAAGTGGGAGAAAGAATTCCATTGACTATATGTGATTACAATCCCCTGGCAGGTTCGGTGACTATAGTAACTCAGCAGGTAGGTGCTTCTTCCCGCAGAATTTGTGCCTTGGAAGAAGGCGATGCATTTGTTGATTTTGCCGGCCCGCTGGGAGTGCCTTCGGCATTTATTCACGAAGAAGATGAGGCATTGAAACAAAAGAAGTATTTATTTATAGCCGGAGGGTTGGGAACGGCACCTGTCTATCCGCAGGTGAAATATTTGCATGAAAAAGGAGCACACGTAGAGGTCATTATAGGAGCCAAAACGAAGGATTTGGTCATTATGGAGGAAGAGATGCGCCAAGTAGCCAAAGAAGTGTATGTGTGTACAGACGACGGTTCGTATGGTTTTAAGGGTTTGGTTACAGAGAAAATGAAAGAATTGCTGGATGCCGGGCACACGTACGATCAAGCCGTTGCCATAGGGCCTATGATTATGATGAAGTTTGTTACGTTGTCAGCCAAAGAGTACGACTTGCCGTTGACTGTGAGTTTGAACACATTGATGGTAGACGGTACGGGCATGTGCGGAGCATGTCGTGTTACGGTAGGAGGTCAAACGAAATTTGCCTGTGTGGACGGTCCGGAATTTGACGCGTATCAAGTCAATTTTGACGAGGCCATGCGGCGTCAAGGCATGTACAAAACGCAAGAGGCAGATGCAGATCATAAATGTAGAATTGGATTAAAAAATGGCTAAAATACAAGCAAACAGAATTCCTGTAAGAAGTCAGGACCCGGCAGAACGGGTTAAAAATTTTGAAGAAGTAAGTTACGGATACAATACAGAAGAAGCCGTTCTAGAAGCAGCCCGTTGTATTCAATGCAAGAATCCGCGTTGTGTGGCGGGTTGTCCCGTAAGCATTCAAATTCCGCAATTTATCAAAGCCATTGTGGAAGGAAATATGGAATCTGCCGCTACCATCATAGCTGCCGACTCTTCCTTACCGGCCGTATGCGGAAGGGTATGTCCGCAAGAAGTACAATGTGAGGGGGCTTGTATCATGGGCATCAAACACGAACCTATTTCTATTGGGAAGTTGGAGCGTTATGTGGCAGACTGGGCTAAAGAGAACCAATTTTCCACAGCAGAGAAGGTGCCGTCCAATGGGAAAAAAGTAGCCGTCGTTGGATCGGGACCGGCCGGGTTGGCTTGTGCTACAGACTTGGCCAGGGCCGGTTGTGATGTAACTGTTTTTGAAGCGTTACATAAGCCCGGCGGAGTGTTGGTGTATGGAATTCCTGAATTCCGTTTGCCTAAGGAAGACGTTGTAGAGTATGAAATAGGCCAATTGCAGAAGATGGGAGTTACTATAGAAACCAACGTGGTGGTTGGCCGTACCGTTACGGTTGACCAACTGTTTGAAGAAGGTTTTCATGCTGTATTTATTGGGTCGGGAGCGGGATTGCCCAAATTTTTGAACATCCCCGGAGAAAATTTGAACGGAGTTGTATCGGCCAATGAATTTTTGACACGCAGCAATTTGATGGCAGCGTATGATCCGGAATCGGAAACGCCCATATATGTGGGTAGAAAAGTGGTAGTAGTAGGCGGAGGCAACGTAGCCATGGATGCGGCACGTACTGCGTTGCGTTTGGGGGCAGAAGTGGTGGTAGCTTACAGGAGAACAGAAAAAGAAATGCCGGCCCGAATTGAAGAGGTACACCATGCCAAAGAAGAAGGAGTGGTATTTCAATTGCTTACAAACCCGACGGCTGTGTTAGGAAATGAGAGAGGTTGGGTTACCGGTTTGCAATGTGTTCAAATGGAATTGGGAGAACCGGATGAAAGCGGCAGACGCAGGCCGGTGGAAATACCCGATTCCACATTTGATATTTCATGTGATGTGGTAATCATAGCTTTAGGTACCGACTCCAACCCGCTTATTGGAAGAACTACTCCCGGTCTGGAGATGAACAAATACAACGGAATAGTAGCCGATGAAAACGGCGTGACTTCGCGAGAAGGCGTCTTTGCAGGGGGAGATGTGGTGACAGGAGCCGCAACGGTAATTTTGGCCATGGGTGCCGGTAGAAAGGCGGCAAAGTCTATTTTGGAATTTCTGAAAATCGGGATTTTATAGTAAATTTGTAAGAATAAATCCTAAAAACATGGCACAAAAACCTTCTATTCCTAAAGGAACGCGGGATTTCACACCCATAGAAGCTTCCCGTAGGAATTACATATTTGATACCATCCGGAACGTTTTCAAAATATTTGGGTATGCTCCCATTGAAACGCCGGCAATGGAAAATTTATCCACTTTATTGGGAAAATACGGTGAGGAAGGAGACCGTCTGCTGTTTAAGATTTTGAACTCCGGAGACAGTTTTGCTCCTTTGGCAGGGAAAATTCCTGATGATCCGGCTTTGATAGATTCGAATGCGCTTTCTTTACAAGTATGTGAGAAAGGCTTACGTTACGACCTTACCGTTCCTTTTGCCCGCTTTGTTGTACAGCACCAAAACGAACTGATTTTCCCTTTTAAACGGTACCAGATTCAACCTGTTTGGCGGGCAGACAGACCGCAGAGAGGACGTTACAGAGAGTTTTATCAATGCGATGCAGACGTTATCGGGTCCGAATCTTTGTTCAATGAGTTGGAAATGGTTCAATTGATGGATGTCGTTTTCAACAAATTGGATTTGAGGGTGCTCATACGTATCAACAACAGAAAGGTGTTGGCCGGAATCGCCCAAGTTATGGGGTATCCGGAAAGACTGGTGGATATAACGGTCGCCATGGATAAATTTGATAAGACAGGGTTGGAAGGTGTCCGTAAAGAATTGTTGGAAAAAGGCATCACATCGGAAGGATTGTCCAAGTTGGAACCGTTGTTGCTCTTCAAGGGAATAAACACATCAAAAATAGCCTTCTTGAGGAAGCTTTTTGAAGATGCAAAATCTGATATTGGTTTAAAAGGAACGGAAGAACTTACGTGGCTGTTCAACAAAATTGAAAAAACGGGTATAGAACAGGAAGTAGAATTGGATTTGAGATTGGCGCGCGGATTGGATTATTATACAGGTGCTATTTTTGAGGTGAAAGCCTTGGATTACACCATAGGCAGTATATGTGGCGGAGGCAGGTACGACGATTTGACAGGCGTGTTTGGATTGAAAAACATGTCGGGAGTGGGTATTTCGTTTGGAGCAGAAAGAATTTACGACGTGTTGCTCTGTTTGGACAAATTTCCTGAAAACATTTTGGATGCTCCAAAAATGATTTTTTTCAATATGGGAGACAAAGAAGCTGCAGCTGCGCTTGATTATATAAAACGTTTAAGAAAAGTAGGCATTTCTTGTGAATTGTATCCGCAAGCGGCCAAGTTGAAAAAACAGTTTGATTATGCATCCAGAAGGGGAACGAATCATGTGGTCATCATAGGAGCAAAAGAAATGGAAGAGGGGCAGGTTACCACTAAAAATTTGATGAACGGAGAGCAAAAAACGATGGATGGAAAAAGATTTATCAGGATGCATGGTGGAGTTGTATAAAAATTTTGTATATTTGTAATTCTTGATCGCGGAGTGGAGCAGTTGGTAGCTCGTTGGGCTCATAACCCAAAGGTCGGAGGTTCGAGTCCTCCCTCCGCTACAACAAAAAAGAGGACGATATGGTGTCGTCCTCTTTTTTTTAGTCGTCTTCTTTTTAAAGATATTCGTACAACTCTTTAATGATTTTTGATACAGAAGATTCCGGAGCCCACTCTGTGATGCTTTTGCATTGTACCATGGCATGGACTATTTCCGGATCAAAAGGTATGAGAGCCGGAATGGGGATGTTTTCCTGTTTGCACCATTCTTTAATGGCTTCTGTCATCTTCTGATTCAAATCGTATTTGTTGATGACTACATACCGCTCTACTTTAAACTTTCCGGCCAATTCAGCAATGCGCTTTAAATCATGCAGGCCGCTCTCTGTAGGTTCGGTTACTATCAATACTTTATCTGTACCTGTAAGAGATGCTATGGCTGAACACCCCGTTCCCGGTGGTCCGTCAATGATGATCAAATCCGTACCGGCTTCTTCTGCTGTTTCTTTGGCCAACTCTCTGACTTTGCTTACCAACTTCCCTGAATTTTCTTCCCCCGGAGCCAGACGGGCATGGACCATGTTGCCGTTTCTGTAATTCCCAATAAACCAACGGCTCCTGTCTTCCGGAACCATGATAATGGCTTCTTCCGGGCATATACGCGAGCACAATCGGCACCCGTCGCAATTGATTTCATCAATGGTGATTTTTCCTTTTGGAAAACCTTCTTCCTGTTTCCTGTCTATAGCATCGAACCTGCAGTATGTCATACAAAGGCCGCAATGCGTACACAAATCGTAGTCTATAACGGCAGAATGTCCGGACACAAATGCATCTTCTTTGTAATTCTCCGGATGGAGTACCAAATACAAATTGGCTGCATCTACATCGCAGTCGGCTATTACAGGATCTTGGGCTAAGGTGGCAAACGCAGCTACCAATGAAGTTTTTCCGGTACCGCCTTTACCACTCAATACAGATATTTGTTTTATTTTTCGCATAGCTCTTCTACTTTTTGGAGGATTTCTACAAAGTGTTTTTTGTATGTTTCATCTTCTGCAGCCGGCAAATGGCCTCTGGCGTATATTTCTGCAATTTTCTTATCAAAAGGAATCTTCATAAGTAACGGTATGCCTTTTTCTTCCAACCAATGGTATACCTTTTCATCTCCCAGTCCGTCGCGATTTACTACAACACCAAAAGGTTTGTTCAATTGCTCCAATGTCTGGACAGAAAGAGACAAATCATTCAATCCAAAAGGAGTGGGTTCTGTTACCAGGATAACGAAATCTGCCGGAGCCACTGTGGCTATAAACGGACAAGATATACCCGGTGGTGCATCTAATAAAAGCAAGGGTGGATGACCGGATTTGGCCAAAGCTGCTTTGATGACGGGAACAGAGGAGTATACGCCTACATCTGCTCGGGCTTCTATAAGTACATTGTTTTTCTTAGTTATGGCTGTGGTAATGACACCCAAACGACGTTCTTTTTCTGTGATGGCTCCTACAGGACAGGCTACCAGACAAGCTCCGCAATCGTGACACAGGTCGTCCAATAAATAGATCTTGCGTTGTTCTTCCAAACAAACAATGGCATTGTATTCACACCAGTCCCTACATTTTCCGCAGTAAATACACAGCTGCGGATCAATGACGGCCAAGTTTTGCGACACCAATTTCTCTTCGATTGTTTTTCCTTGAATAAAAACCGATACGTTAGGTTCTTCTGCGTCGCAATCTGTAAGAGTAACTTGTCTTCCTTCTTTTGCGGCCACGTAAAACAAGTTGGTGGCTACAAATGTTTTTCCTGTACCGCCTTTGCCACTGGCAATTGCAATTTTCATAGTCGTCAAATATTAGTGGTCACAAAGATTGTCGTTCGTTTCCAGTGTCTTGTCCAAGTAATTGCGAACGATATTTTCCGGCAGATCGCTTTCAGCACCCACACATACTTCAATGTTATGTTGGGTAAATAAATTGATGGCTCTTTGTCCAATTCCTGCCGCAATAATGTGTGTTACTCCTTTTTCTGCCAGCCAAGCGGGCAGCAGACCCGGTTCATGCGGAGGAGGGGTGAGGAATTCTTGTGACGTGATGGTGTTTTCTTTTACATCAATGAGCGCGAATTGTTTGCAATGTCCAAAATGGGAGCACAAACGTCCGCTTTCCAGAGGAATGGCAAATTTTCTCATAACTGTACCTTATTTTTGTTGTTTAACAAATTTGTCCACAATTTGATTGATGGTCAAACTGGGATTTTCCGGAATAATCAACTGTACCTTCAGGCTGTCAAAAAGAGCCTTCACTTTGTTTCCAAATTCTCCGGAAATTACTTTGTCCACTCCTTTAGAGGCGACAAGCTGTACAGAAGCAGGGCCCGCACCCTCAATGGCGTCTTTATTGGGGTTGGGAACAAATTCCATAGCACCCGTTTTTGTGTCGTAAAAAACAAAATACATACAACGCCCAAAACGACTGTCCATAACAGAGTCGGGGCTGTTTCCTGAAGAAGTAATAGCAATTTTCATAATATTGTTTTTAAAAAGTTTTTTCTTTACAAGATGTGATATCGGTAGAAAGGCAAAGCGGACAAGCGATTGTTTTTTCGTCTTTCTCAAGATGATTAAAATAACAGGGGCATTGCCTGCAATAGTGCCATTGGCTGTCAAAGTACACGGGACCTCCTTGAAAGAGAATCGGTCTTCCTTCTACAAGAGCTGTAGCTAATTTGCGTCTGGCATGGGCATAAATACGAGTAAAGGTGGCTCGCGAGATTTGCATTTTCACAGATGCTTGTAAATGGTTGCTCATGTTGTAGTCGGCAAGACGCAAGGCTTCGTATTCGTCGTAGTTGATCAAAATAGGTTCTTGTCCTTTTCCGGTTGCCTTACCAATGGGGCTGAAGCCCTTTACAATGGGTGGGTTTTTCAGTTTTCTTAATTTCTTTGGACGTGCCATATTATGAGTATATGTTTAAAACAAATATAATGAACTTTTGTTTAATAACAAAAATTCATGTATCTTTGTGTACACAAATATTTTATATATCGTATAAATTTATTGTCATGGAAATGAAAGAAATGGAAAAAAATGTATCTATGCCGCGTATTGGAGATCCGGCACCGGAATTTAAAGCTGTGACCACACAAGGTCCTATGAACTTTCCCCAAGATTACGAGGGGAACTGGGTAATTTTGTTTAGCCATCCGGCAGACTTTACACCCGTTTGTACTTCGGAATTTATGACTTTTGCCGTAATGGAAGAAAAGTTTGCTGAAGTCAATTGCAAATTGGTGGGCTTGTCTATTGACGGATTGTTCAGTCACATTGCTTGGTTGAGGTCTATTAAAGAGAAGATAGAATTCAAGGGAATGAAAAACGTAGAAGTAAAATTCCCTTTGATTGAGGACATCTCTATGAATGTAGCCAACAAATACGGAATGGTACAACCGGGAGAAAGTGAAACACAGGCTGTAAGGGCTGTTTTCTTTATTGATCCCAAAGGAATTATCAGAACCATCATTTATTATCCGCTCAGCTTGGGTCGTAACTTTAACGAACTGTATCGTGTAGTTGTTGCTTTGCAAGCAGCCGATGCTTATGGTGCAGCTATGCCCGCAGACTGGCATCCCGGTGATGACGTAATCGTTCCTCCGGCCGGTTCCTGTGGTCTTGCCGAGGAAAGAATGACAGGCGGAGAAGATATGACGTGCCACGATTGGTACTTCTGTACCAGACCGCTGCCGGAAGAAGAGGTATGGAAAAAAATCAAAAAATAACCTTTTGACAGGTTGTTAAACAAAGAAGGCTCCCGAACAGGAGCCTTCTTTATTTTTGCAGGTATGCGTTATTCTGCAAAACGCTCTTCTACAACAGCCCAATCTACAATGTCCCAGAAGGCTTTTATGTAGTCGGGACGCCTGTTTTGGTAGTCAAGATAGTAAGCATGTTCCCATACGTCACACGTGAGCAAAGGCTTTTGGTCTTGTGTTAGGGGACAGCCTGCATTGGATTCTTTTGTTATGGCTAAAGAAACATCTTTTTCCACAACCAGCCAAGCCCATCCGGAACCGAAAACAGTGGCGGCTGCCGATGAAAATTCTTCCACGAATTTTTCAAAACTTTCAAACTGTTTTTCTATGGCTTGCAACAACGCTCCTTCGGGACGCTTTTTTGCTTGTCCGGAAGGTTTGAATTGGTAAAAATAGAAGGTGTGGTTAAACACTTGAGCGGCGTTGTTAAAAATGGGACCGGCAGGTGCTTTTTTCACAATGTCTGTTAAAGACATATTTTCAAACTCCGTACCCGGTATCAAGTTGTTCAAATTGTTAACGTAAGCCTGGTGGTGTTTGCCGTGGTGAAAACCTAAGGTGGATTCACTTAAGACGGGTGCCAGGTCTGTTGCCATAAAAGGCAATGAAGGTAATTGATGTGTCATAATAGATTGTTTTTTATTTGTAGGCAAATATACTTTAAAATGATTACATTTGTTATATGGATTACAATCGCTTGGTACAAGAAGAGCGTGATGTTTTTCTGAAAAACGCAGAAGAGAACAGGCTCCCTCAGGATCTGGAAAGGATAAAACGGGCCTACGAATATGCATATAAAGCCCATGAAAATCAAAAAAGAAAGAATGGAGAGCCGTATATTCTGCATCCCATAGCCGTTGCCCGTATTGTAAATGAGGAAATTGGGCTGGGGACCAATTCAATCATCGCTTCGCTTCTGCACGACGTTGTAGAAGATACCTCACACACACTGGATGAAATAAAAGAACTGTTTGGGGATGACATCGCTTTTCTTGTAGGAGGTCTTACGAAAGAGAAAAAAGAAGAGTATGAGTTATCCATGCAAGTGGATAATATTCGTAAGATGTTGATGACCATACAGTATGACATCAGAGCGTTGCTCATCAAACTGGCTGACAGGCTGCACAATATGCGTACCCTTGCCAGCATGCCTTTGAGGAAACAAATGAAAATTACGGGAGAAACAGATTTTTTCTTTGCTCCTTTGGCCAACCGTCTGGGACTGTATAGAGTAAAGACGGAATTGGAAAATTTGAGTTTCCGTTTTCGATCGCCGGAAGAATACAACAAAATCAGGAACATTCTGGAAGGCTATGCGCAAGATACAGAGCTCATCAGAAGCCGCTTTGTGGCGCCTATAGAGAAACTTTTGAAAGAACAAGGAATTGATGCCCAAGTGACACAAGACATCCGCAGCGTCTATTCCATTTGGAAACATATGAACCAGAAACAAGTTCCTTTTAGACGCCTGGAAAGCATCTATGTGTTCAATATTGTATTTGAACCCAATATGGGAAATTCTTGTGCTGTTTCTGAAAAAAACCAATGTTTACAGATTTACTCCTTGCTTACAGATTTGTATTTGGAAAAAGTAGGCAGTTTTCACAATTACATAGACAATCCAAAGGCCAACGGATACGAAGCGCTGCATTGTATGTTCATGACAGAACACGGAACGTGGGCAGAAGTGCATATACGTAGTACTCGTATGGAAACGGCCGCTGTAAGGGGATGTGTGGTAAAACGTGATAAAAACGTAGGTATTGGAGGTGTGGGAGCGTGGGTAGAAGAGTTTAGAGGAACACTGAAAGACATGGTGTACAGAGACAATTTTGGAAAAGACGGTTTTTTCTTGGAAGGCGTGAAAGCCAATCTGTATTCAGACGACATTCGTGTATTTACCCCAAAAGGCGAACAGATTTTACTCCCCAACAACGCATCGGCATTGGATTTTGCCTATGCAATCCATTCAGAAATTGGCAACCAAGCCTTATTTGCACGTGTAAACGGAATGCTCTGTTCTGTCAAAACCGTCCTCAAACGGGGCGATCGAGTTGAAATAGGAACGTCGGAAGATATTATGCCTCATAAAGATTGGTTGGATGCTGTTGTCACTTATAAGGCAAAGTCTTGTATTCGTAGCGCGTTGCGCAAACAAAACATTTCCATCATACCTTCCCGATACGTTTTTGCCAAATGTTGTTCTCCTCTTCCCGGAGACGAACTGTTAGGCTTTGAAGCACAAGACGGCAGCGACAAGGTGTATGTACACACACGCAATTGTGAACTAGCCATTCAGCTTTCAACGGAGTACGGAGAAACAATTGTGGATGTTGATATAGAAGCCGATGAAAGGACCTATTATCCGGCCATTATCCATACGTTTGGAGTAGATAGGAAGGGCATTACATTTGAAATATCTCAAGTCATATCGGAAGAGTGGAAGATGAATATCAACAACATGACAGTTACTACAAAAGACGAACTGTTTACATGTGATATTTATCTGGAAGTACGATCTGCGCAAGAACTAAACCAAATGATTTCCAGGCTGGAATCTATTTTAGGCGTAGAAGACGTGAGAAGGGTCTTCATAAGCCCTACTGCATAGTATTGTTTTGAAGAAGCCACCTACGAGCCATTTCCAGGTCTTCCGGAGTGTCAATTCCTTTTGGATAGCTGCATACTTCCACCATCTTGATGCGCATTCCGTGTTCTAGAAAGCGCAAATTTTCTAATTTTTCACTAACCTCCAAAGGACCGGGAGTCAGTTTTGCAAAAGAAAGCAAAGCTTCTTTGCGAAATGCATAAACACCAATATGTCTGAAAACTAATACGTTGCCGCTCACGCTACCCCCTACTGCTTTCTCTGCTGCAGACGCAGACCTTGTGAACAGGAGCGCATTGTGTTTCCTGTCTGTGACAACTTTTACCACGTTGGGATTGTGAAGTTCTTCTATAGAATGGATGGGGGTCATAAGCGAGGCGGCAGAAGGCCTGTCAGATGTAGGGTCTTCCATAGCGTGGAGCAGCGCTTGCAAAGGGGCTGCCTGTGTAAAAGGTTCGTCACCTTGTACATTTACTACGATGTCTGCCCATGGGTAATGCACCACGGCTTCTGCAATCCTGTCCGTACCACAGATGTGGTCTTTTTGGCTCATGAGTGCTACTCCCTTATGAGCCGTTATTTCTTTGTATATCAGATGACTGTCTGTTATTACCGCTACTTCTTTGAACAGTTGCGTGTTTAAGACAGACAAATACGTTTGGAGGATTACAGATTTGTCTCCCAGTTTTTCTAAAAGTTTCCCGGGAAATCTTTGGGCGTGGTACCTAGCCGGTATAAGGGCTATTTTGTTTGCTTTACATGTCATCAAAATAGCGTTTTATGGATTCACGCAAATTGATGCGTATGGTGTCAATCCTGAATGAGAAGGCGGGCAGTTTTTCATCTGTGAAAAGGGAACGCCCCGGGACGATCTTGTATTTTTCCGGAGTTCCTTGTACATCAATGCCTAAGCGGAAAGGCAGCGGAGATTTCAGCAGAGAAATATGGTAATGAAACGTTTTGTCTATATGGTGCGATCCGGCTATGGCTGCTCTGTATCTATCCATTTGCATAATAAAAGGGAAAACATCTACGCGGCTGTCGGATACTACGGCTTCTACTTGTATGCTGTCAATCAAATTGAGAGCTTTCTTTTTAAAGAACAATTTGGAGGAAATTTCTGAAAACGTTTCTCCATCCAGCAGTACAAGCCCGTGTCCTTTTATACGACAAGCCCCTTGCAGAGAAGGTAAGACCAGGTGCATGGTGGTGTCTAAATTTGTAGTGGCAGCCAATTGCAAATCCACAAGTCCCCTGAAAGACTGCATCATGGGAAACAACGTGTCCATGGAGGGGAGAAGCTGTGTGACTTCTTCCAGCAATACGTCTTCCATTTCCAGGTCTATCCCCGCCATCAGGCTGTCTTTGGCCGGAGTGGCGTAGACAGCATCCAAACGAAAATTGCCGATATCCGATTGTCCCTGCAAGTCTCTGATATGCAGCCTTCTGTTTATTGCTAACAAAGATCCGCTCACGTCTTTCAGATGAAGATGGCGGTAGTAAGCATTAGAAACTTCCAATAGGACACGCAGAGATACATTCCCCGGTACAATCAGCAAAGGATCTTCCGTTGCCGCTTCTTCTTTTTCTGAACGTATTTCTGTGGAACGAAAAGCTTCAATCAGTTCGTTGCCTTCCAAAGTGTCTCCTTGAATATGTATATCAAGACCAAGTCTTGCTCTACCTACAAGGGCTCTGCGGATGCCATCCAATCTTCCTTTCAATGTCACATCAGATTGCCCTGCTTTTACAGCTGCGTGGTGGATGTTCAATGTGTTGTCATTCAGCTCTAAGTCAACGGAGTGCATCTGGGCAGACAAAGGAAAGCCGGGAGCATTCCATGACAAATCGTTTGTTTTAAGCCGTCCGTTTGCTTGCCACTGGCGCAGCAATTGACGAGTTTCTCTGTCAAAACCAAAATCCCATTGGAGGTCTGCATGTGAAAACTCATGCAATGTGCGGGCAAAAGCACGTCTTTCAGATGATGCTGAGGAACTGCGCCGTGTGGTCGTATCTCTACGGGTTCTTGTGCTGCTTCTGCGGGAGGGTGTTTGCCGGATGTTTGTACTCACGTTCAATGCTTGGGCAACTATTTGATGCATTCCTATGGTTCCCTTTGCAGAACCGGCATCTATGTGGGCGTATAATTCCGGTGTTTTCGTAAGGGAATCGGCAGATTCAAAAGTCAGTTGGGCGTGCGCATCTTCCATATCCAGCCGGATGGTGTCGCCGGCGGCTACATGTACTCTTTTTGCTGTCAGAGAACCGGCCAACGGATACCTTCCCGTAGTATCTGCAAGAAAGATATCGGGATGGATGTTCAGATGCAACGACGTGCTGTCAGACTCCCAAAACCACTGTTTATCTGGTATATGGATTTTAAGAGCCGGAGTTTCTATATGTGAGGATAAGAAGATGTTGTGTATTCCATCTACGTTAAAATGACGCCATTTGCCTTCTGTTTGGATGCTAAGAGAAACGGTTCCTTCTGCTTGGTGTTCCGGCATATCTTTAAAACATTCGGCCCATTCTTCTGCATGTACTTGCCCGGTGGCGGTCAGTTGCAAGAACGGATCGTCCGTATAAGAGGCCAAGGAACCTTGTGCTTGGACTTCAAGGGCTTGGTTCTTTACATGCAATTTGTGTAAAAGAACAGTCCCGTAGTCTTTGTTTGCAGGATTGTATGTAGCTGTAATAGCCGTTTGGAAAGAAGTGAATGCGATGTTTTCTTCCGGAAGCGCCAAGGGACCTTTTCCTGTGGAAACGGCAAGGCGGTAAGACGGCCATTTTCCGGTATCGTAATAGTAGGCTCCGTCAATGGCACATTGGACCGTGATGGGTATATGAGTTACTGGCACGTTTTCAATGGGCACCAATGGGTCCGGGT
>Ga0265294_10000145_pt1 | contig 83603 bp, 86 predicted proteins | sample MunlanPumphouse3_FD_192504 | JGI IMG/M metagenome (GOLD analysis project Ga0265294, IMG submission 192504) | Groundwater microbial communities from a municipal landfill in Southern Ontario, Canada - Pumphouse #3 | ecosystem: Environmental > Aquatic > Deep subsurface > Groundwater | place...
CCACGTATGCAGACAGGTCATCACCTTCGGAAAGAACGCCTATCTTCATGTTGCTTCCACTGTGGCGACGATCTTATCTATGATCGTATTGAATGCTTTGGCAGATTCAGAGTCCGGATCATCTATAACGATCGGCATGCCCGAATCTCCGGACTCAACGATCTTAGGCTCGATGGGGATACGTCCCAAGAACTGTATGTTCATCTCTTTGGCGGTAGCCTCACCGCCACCCGATTTGAAGATGTTAGTTACCTTTTTGCAGTGAGGACATACGAAACCACTCATATTCTCTATGAGACCGATTATCGGGATCTTCGCTTGAGCTGAGAACATGATCGACTTCCTGGAATCGAGAAGCGCAACATCCTGAGGTGTCGTTACGATCACCATGCCGTCCGCCTTGGGGATAAGCTGTACTATCGACAATGCCTCATCGCCGGTCCCCGGCGGCATATCCACTACAAGATAGTCGAGCTCGCCCCATGCAACGTCCTCGATGAACTGTCTGATCGCGCCCATCTTCACTGGTCCTCTCCACATAACCGGTGAATCCTTATCGGGCAACAGAAAGGCCATGGACATGAGTTTCAGCGACGGCGGTACATCGATCGGAACGAGTCTTTCCTGATTTACGACCAATTTTTCGCCCTCGACGCCGAACATCTTAGGGATGTTCGGTCCTGTGATATCTATATCCATGAGACCGGTTTGATATCCCTTCATCGATAAAGACACCGCAAGGTTGGATGAGACCGTGCTCTTTCCGACACCGCCCTTCCCGCTCATCACGATGATGACATGTTTTATCTTTCCAAGGCTCTCTTGGAGTTTGAAGTCTTCAGAGTTTATCATCGGTTTTGCCATAAAGGATTCCCTCCCGTGGGTAGAGGTTATTCATTGTTAAAGGCTTATCGGAATCTGTTTAATATTTGTAAGCGTTGTTTACCTCATGCCTTTGGGAGATCCGCACGGAGGGAATTTCACATATACGGAAGAGGGATTGCCCGAGAATATTTTCGCGGTTATGATTCCAGTTAAGGACGTTTCGAGGTCTATCGGTTTTTACAGGGACATCCTGAAGATGAAGGTCGTTCTCGAGAACGAAAGGGAAGCGGTCGTTTCGAGGGAGAAAGCCATCTTTTTACTGAGAAGGAGTCAGACCGTAGGCGTTGACACAGGTGTGTACATCGGTGTCGAGAATCCGTACGATCTCCACAGACGTCTGATAGACGAAGGTGTCGTATTCGTACGTGATCCAACGAGAGGACCAATGGGAGTCTATACATCATTTCGCGACACCGATTCAAATGTGATACATGCCATAGACATGTACGCGCTGCTCGATTAAAATCCATGTCCATGCCCACTTCATTTGGAAATGCTTAAGAATAGGTAGGCATACGGGTGCATGAGGTCAGGAGAAGGGTACAGACGTTCCTATTGGCAGTAAGGGCAGGTGTCACGGTTGTTGGCAGTTGAGTCGTATCTTTCTCTATTGGTACTTCCGGCTGTTTTGGGTATGGTCGTATCAGTGGTACCCTTAAAGGGAGGCACACTGAAAGGCATAGGTCTTGTGCTCTGTGCATTCTCCAGCATTGTAGGAGTCCTTACGTATTTTGTCATCGGGGATTTTTCTTACGAATTTGTCATACCTTCCGCTGTTGGATCCTATAATCTGATGTTTGACCAGTTCACAAGACTGCTGATATCGATTTCTTCCTTGGTCTTTCTCATGGTGGTAATCCATTCGGTAGGATTTGAGGTATCAGATGATGAAAAGTACGTATGTTTAACGAATCTGTTGTTCATAGCCTGTATTTTAGCGATGTCTGCGGACTCCGTCATATTATTGTTGGTTGCGTGGGAACTGGTCTCCGTCACAACATTCTTGATGTGCTACGGTGCGGATGAAACATCGAGATGGAGATATTTTACGATGACTCACATGGGCGGACTCCTGATCATGTTGGTTTTTGCAGCAATGTGGTCGATTTCAGGAACGTATGTCCTTTCGGAGATGAACGGCATAAGTTCGATTGCGGGATCAATGGTTTCCTCAGTGCTGATTCTTCTGCTTTTCATCGGATTCGGTACAAAATTGGGAATACTTCCATTTCATGCTTGGATGCCGGATCTTTATGCAGGTGCGCCGATACATACGGTAACGTTGCTTTCAACCGTATGTTCCAATGTCGCAATAATGATCCTAGTCAAAGGGATTTTTCTCTGGATAGGTGTGCCTGACAATATATTTTTGATCGTCCTAATGCTTCTGATGTCGTCTGCCACAGCGATCTGGGGTGCAATGGAATCATTGGTCCAAACGGAACCGAGAAGGATACTGGCATATTCCAGTATGGAGAACATGGCTCTTGTCGTCATGTGTATCTCCGCCGCGATGCTGTTCTCACAGATAGGTTCCGAGTCCCTGGTTGCTGTGATGGTCGTTGCCGCGATTTTGCACACTATAAATCACTCGTTATTCAAATCGTTGATGCTGATGACCGTTGGCACCGTGGAGAACTGTACAGGGGAACATGCGATAGAGAAGATGGGAGGGCTGGCAAAGGTCATGCCCGTAATTTCGGTGTTTGCATTGATAGGCACTCTCGCGATGGCGGCAATTCCTCCGCTAAATGGTTTCATAAGTGAATGGTTGATGATCAAGACGTTGGTCAGTGCAGATACGACAGAATCCGTTCTAAGATTGGTGATTCCGTTGGTCGTTGCGGCATTGGGAATATGCGGAATGATGGCGGCGGTCTCGTATGCAAGACTGTACGGGTTCATGTTCCTGGGACGTCCAAGATCGGAAGCGGTGGCAAAACCAGGGCCTGTGTACAGAACGATGATTTTCCCTCTTGTGGTATTGGCATCTCTCTGCATAGTTTTGGGAGTTTTTGCCGTACCGCTGGTCAACGAGATTACAGAATCGGTATGTAGGCTATTTGGAACGGCTTACAATCCTTCGGCAAATGCGCTGTCCGGCTCATTAAATCCTCCCATACTGTCCGCCATACTCCTGGTCATAGCACTTTTGTTGTTGTTATTCAGTCGCATATCCAAGAAAAAGACGAAGTCATCCACGACATGGGACTGCGGTATCGAGCTCGAGAAACAGATGCAATACTCTTCAAGCGGTTTTACACAACCACTGGTACATGTATTTCATCCATTCTACGGGGATAAAATAGCATATGCTAATGACAATGAAGAAGAGGGCAGTTACAAGGTGAGGTTCGCAGAACCGTTCACGGAATATTTCTTCCGACCGTTGGGAAGGTTAGTGTACGGGATGGCCGAAAAGATCGGAAAGATGCAGACTGGGAACATCCAGTCGTATATAGGTTATATATTGTTCACACTTCTGACGATTTTATTGGGGGTCAGATTGATATGTTGACCGATGCAACGGTCATCTCTTTCATTCAGGCGGTCGTCCTGATAGCGATATCCCCTCTGATAACAGGGTTGATCAGAAAATTCAAGGCAATGATGCAGCATCGTATCGGTTCAAGCATCATTCAGCCCTACAGGGATCTACTGAAGCTGTTCCGTAAGGACTCTGTGGTATCAGAGAGTACATCATGGATGTTCCGTCTAATACCGTATGTCTGTTTGTCCTCGATGGTATTGATCGCGTTGATGATACCGTTCATATTCACCGGAATCATTGCGCCATACGGTGATCTGATAGCACTGGTCTATCTGTTCACACTGTACAGATTCGCCATGGTCCTCGGTGGACTTGAGGGCGGTTCCTGTTTTGGTGGTATGGGCAGCAGCAGGGAGATGATGATGTCGGTCTTAATAGAGCCAGCATTGTTGTTGTCTATAATGGCCATCGCCGTATTAAGCGGCGGGGGGACCGATATAAGCAACATCCCGGTGATGTTATGCAATATGGGATTTACAGCATTCTGTCCAGCATTGATATTGGCGGCATCGTCCTTTATAATCACAATGCTCGCAGAGAACGCGAGGATCCCGTTTGACAATCCCTCGACACATCTGGAATTGACGATGGTGCACGAGGCGATGCTCATCGAATATTCCGGGAAGGACCTCGGGATGATGGAATTGTCGGCCGAGATGAGGCTGACGATATTCATGGCGATGCTTTGTTCATTGTTCTTCCCCTGGGGAATAGCGACTACAACGGCGCCGTCGAGTATCATTACAGGCACAATAGCTGTCATGGCGAAGATGGTCACAATCGCTTTTCTCATAGCATTGTTGGAGAGTTCGTTAACAAAGTCAAGATTATTCAAAACACCGAACCTGCTTACAGCATCATTCGTATTGTCGTTATTGGCGATGGTGTCGTTGTACACACTCTGAGGCGAAGATATGGACATTATAATTTATGAGAATCTGATTGACATCTTTGCCGTTGCGATGCTGTTGCTTTCGATGTTCGCAATGGCAAGTTCACGTATGTTCCAACTGATCCGTATCTTCGCCCTGCATTCCCTGATGCTATCCGCTTTGGCGTTTGTTGTGGCTACTTACAGTGGCAATTCGCACATCTACATAATCTGCGTCCTCACACTGATACTAAAGGTCATTGTCATACCGAAGTTCCTGGATTATACAATGGAAAAGATAAACATGGAGAACGAGATCGAGCCGCTGATAGGGATACCGGGTTCTCTGCTCCTGTCCGCGGTAATGATCCTCATAGCATACGTGGTGGTAGAGCCTATGATCGGTTCATTGGTGACCATAGGGAGTAATTGTTTGGCATTATCTCTGTCCATCATACTGATAGGAATGTTGATGATGGTCACGAGAACAAAGGCAATGACCGAAACGGTGGGACTTCTACTCATGGAGAACGGTCTTTTCCTCGGGGCCATGACTATCTCATACGGTATGCCACTGATAGTTGAGCTCGGTGTGTTCTTTGACGTACTCATCGCAGTGGTGGTGACAGGGTTATTTGCGTACAGAATAAACCGTACCTTTGATTCGGTGGATACGATTTTTCTAAGGAGATTGAAGGAATGATGTTCGCTATTGAACTGATGTTATTGGTGCCTGCGGCTACAGCATTGTTATCACTTTTCCATTCAAAGAGGAACATAGTTGCTTACATCTCCGTAATCGGTTCTTGTTTGGGATTGATTGTTTCCGCAATGATTTGCATGCCAACATTCCTGGACGGGAGGGTATATGACTACAGCCTGTGGTATGTCGACAGTCTTTCCGCGTTGTTCCTGTTGATAATCTCTTTCATTGCCTTGATGGTCTCGATGTACTCAAAAGGATATCTGGATGTCGAGAGGAGAGAAGGATCACTTACTGCAAAATATGAACATTACTACTATTTTCTGTTGAATCTCTTCATTGCCGTGATGTTATCCGCCTGTGTTGTGAACTCCATGGGGCTACTTTGGATAATCATCGAGGGAACGACATTGGTATCCGCTTTCCTTGTGGGATTTTATAATAACGAGCATTCGACAGAAGCAGCGTGGAAATATCTTATAATATGTTCAGTAGGTATAACACTGGCTCTTGTTGGAATATCTCTGGTATACGCATCATCAATAGGCGTGATCACGGAGACATCCTCAGCTTTGGATTGGTCGGTCCTGTTTGCAGCGGCCTCTCAACTCGACCCTACATTGATGAGGGCCGCAATGGTTCTGATAATAGTAGGGTTCGGTACCAAGGTGGGTTTTGCACCAATGCACACCTGGTTGCCGGATGCACACAGTCAAGCACCCACACCGGTTAGTGCACTTTTATCAGCAGTCCTGCTCAATTGTGCATTTTACAGTATTCTCAGGTTCTATCTGATATCTGAGATAACGATCCCGGGGTTCTCGAGAGTGCTATTGCTATTATTCGGCTTTGTTTCCTTGGTGGTCGCAGCTTCATTTATATTGTTATCGAAGGACATAAAACGTATGCTGGCATATTCGAGTATAGAGCATATGGGGATAATCGCCATCGGTTTTGGTATTGGAACTCCGTTTGCGATATTTGCAGCATTGTTCCATATGATGGCCCATTCTATGACAAAGCCTATCATGTTCTTCACTGCGGGAAATGTTATACAGGGATATGGAACGCGCGACATGGAATCGATCCGAGGACTGAAAGAAAATATGCCCTATACCGGATTCATGCTTACAGCTGGAACACTGGCTATAGTCGGTGCGCCGCCGTTCGCGATATTCGTCGGAGAATATCTGACCATATCGTCGATAATCGATGCAGGTTATTGGTGGATGGCGGTGCTCATGCTTGCATTGATATTGATTATATTCGCAGGGTTCACAATGCACATATTTCCAATGCTCGGCGGTTCTACCGAGAAGGAAGTTCACGAATACAAATCGATTGTCCGTGCAGTACCCCTGACGATATTGTTCTGTACAACATTGTTTTTTGGACTGTTCATGCCAGATCAAGTCTATGACTGCTTCGAAACAATAGTGGAAAAAGTGTTCGGAGGGGCACTATGATGTGTGCTGATATTGAAATATGCAACTTGCGAGATGCCGTCGTGCGATATATCGAAGACGGATTTGGCGTTATATGCATGTATGCAATCGAGCCTGGAGAAGTTCCACGTTCCTTGCAGGTGATAATGCGCAAGGGCGAAGATATTGTAAGATTGTCATCCGATATCGACGGTCGTTCATATCCGTCCTTGGCTATATCGATACCCGAACTTCGTTTTTATGAACGCGAGATAAGCGAGATGAACGGTATAACATCGATCGGACTTCCGGTATTCGGACCGCAAAGGATAATGTGGAGATACAAGGACGCGTACCCTCTTCAGAAAGCGGAACTACCCAGAGACAGGATATCCGTTCCGATGTTAGGTAATGGGATCCAGGGAGAAGGTGTCTTTGAAATCCCAGTGGGTCCTGTGCATGCGGGCGTGATCGAGCCGGGGCATTTCAGATTTTCAGTTGCGGGGGAACCGATGCTGAAGGTGAAGGCTCATCTTGGTTTTACACATCGGGGGATAGAAAGATTGCTCGAAACATCTGCGGATAAGGATAACACAAGGATCATAGAAAGAATATCAGGGGATACTGCCGTTGCAAATTCTTTGGCATATGCGCATGCCGTAGAAGGGGAAAGGGAGGTACCATATCGTGCAAAATTGATGAGGGTCATTTTTGCGGAGTTGGAAAGGGTTCACTGTCATCTTAACGACATCAGCGGTATTGCACAGGATACGGCATTTGTAGTCCCGTCAGCATTGGGTGCGGGTATTCGCGAAAAGGTTCTAAGACTCAATGAGGAAATCGGAGGACACAGATATTTGATGGGAACGATCATCCCGGGTGGCGTCCGTAAGGATATTTCCGATGACGATATCGAGGCGATTGACAAAAGGATAATGAAGATGCGTTTTGACCTTGAGGAATTGATGGAGATGATGAGCTCATCGACAACATTCACGGACCGTGTCGAGACAACCGGAATATTGACCCATGAAGATGCCATGGCCGTAAGAGCAGTGGGTCCAGTGGCAAGAGCCAGTGGTGTTGTTTCGGATGTAAGAAAAGATCGTCCTTACGATGCGTATAATACACTGGGAATGAAAGTGGTGTCATCAGACAAATGTGACGTTCTTTCGAGATTGAAGGTCAAAGCAGGTGAGATCACAGAATCTGCAAGCATGATAAACCAATGTCTGAACCATATGGAGGATGGGCCTCTCTTTGAGAAGGTATCGTTGAGGGAAGGGTTCTCATTCGGTCTTGTAGAGGCACCAAGGGGCGAACTCATGCATGCCCTACACGTTGTAAATGGAAAGGTTTGGAGACACAAGATAAGAGATCCCTCATTCATAAATTGGAATGCACTGGAACTTGCATTGCCCGGGAACATAGTTCCTGATTTTCCCCTCATAAACAAGAGTTTCAATCTGTCGTATAGCGGCAACGACCTATAGGTGATACAGGTGTATAAAAAAAGCGTAAGAAATCTCGTATCTGATGCAAAACCGTGTGAACCGCTTATAGAGATGATAGATGCAATAATAGAGATGCCCATGGTGGATGAGAAATGTGACAGATGTGGCAAATGCGTAAGAAATTGCGCCTCAGGGGCACTCTTCATAAAAGACGGATGGTCAATAGATCTTGGAAAATGTATCCTTTGTTACGACTGTATGGACTCGTGCGACCATATCTTTCCAGTTCCGGCGCCACACTATGCGTTGAACAGAAAAGACCTTGTGATATCTTCTTCGGAAGATATTAAAAAATGTGAAACGGAACTTTCTAAAGATAAGACGAAGCGGATTGGAAAATCCGTTTTCATAAGGGAATTGGACACAGGATCGTGTAATGCGTGTGAATCGGAGATCAACTGTACTTCGAACAAATACTATGACCTGGAACGTTTCGGTCTTAGGATAGTTTCATCGCCGAGACATGCTGATGTAATTCTTGTCACAGGTCCAATGACAAGGAATATGTCTGCCGCTGCAAAAAAGGTATACGATGCGGTTCCAGATGATAAGCTGGTTATCGCCTGCGGTGCCTGTGCGATATCAGGTGGATTGTTCGCAGGAGGAGATGTGATGGGAAATGGGATTGAAGATACATTCCCAGTGGACATATTCATTCCAGGGTGTCCTCCATCGCCAGAGAGAATAATAGTGTCAGTACTGAAGGCCTTTGGGTTTATTCATTGAACCACGATCACAGTACATTTTGCATTGCGAACGACGTATTCGGAGACGCTGCCAAGGACGGCACGGTCGAAAGCCGTTTTGTCAGAACGACCCACAACAATCGTTTTTATATCGAATCTGTCCGCGGCTGCAAGGATCCCTTTTGCAGGTGTACCAGATTCCAGAAGTATCTCAGCATTAGCACCTTTTGCAATCGCTTTACTTTTTGCGTCTTCCAAATATTTTCTTACATGCAGGACTTCATTTTCTTTATCAAGCATATCCTTTGACGAGATCACAGAGAATATGTACAATTTGTCCTTATATGTCTTGGAATGTTCTATAGCATATTCGAGGGCTTTTTCGGTGTTTTTCATCCCATCATAAGCCAACATCGTCGCCATGTTACTCTATCTCTGATACTTGTTATGAGCTGCTATGTAATCAAAGTTCCGATACCCCGTCAAAGAATCTTGCCAGCTCTTTGAATCCGTTCTTGTTCAGAGAATACACATGAGTCGATCCATCTCTGTACGTGTTCACCAATCCGGATCTTGAAAGTGATCTCAGGCAGTCCGCCAATCTGTCGTCTCTCAAACCGAAGAGATTCTTCGGAAAAGGCGACCTGATCTCGGAGACCATGAGACCTCTGACAATCGCCAGAGTGTCCTCGTCCGCTAATACATTCAGAAGGTCGAGGATCGGGTCCTCGGAGATCGTTGAGACGGAGACCCCGCAGGTGCAGACATGCGGACCCCCACCGGGAATATTGCCCATGACCGCCCATCTGTTTCTCATAGATAAAATTTAGGAAAAATTGTTTTGTCAAAGGATTTCAATTGCCGAAGTTGGCCTTCTCGACAGCTTCGTCGATCTCTTTTCTGAGATTGTCAGGAAGACCCTTGATGCCGCCTACCAGGAATCCTCTGACGATCATACTGACCGCATCATCCTCTGTTATGCCTCTGGACATGAGATACTCTATCTGGTCTCTGGCGATCTTTCCGACCGCTGCTTCGTGAGTCATCTCCACATCTGCTACGCTCGTCTCCAATTCGGGGATTGCAAGGGTTACGCCGCCGTTCTCGAGTACGATACTTCTGCATTCCAGGTGCGCTTTTACGCCGGTCGCATTGCCGACCAGGCGTCCTCTGAGGACCATCCTTCCTCCACGAGTTATGCTCCTTGACATTATCTCGGCATTCGTGTTCGGTGCGTTCATTATGATAGATCCGCCGGTATCTATATCGGAGCCTTTATGTGCCAGGCAGATGGTGTTGTATCTGCATGAAGCGCCTTCGCCGTTGAGGTAGGTTATGGGGAAGCTCTGCAGGGTCCCTACAGGATTCAGCAGAACGTAGTTGTTCACATAATTGGAGTTCTTCCCCAGTATGGCAACTGTTCTGGGGCGTACTGCAGTATCCTTTCCCCAGTTGTGTATCATCGAGAAGGAGAGGGAAGCATTGTCCTTAACGTAGATCTCAGATACGCCGACGTGCAGGGATTCGTCTGCGTGTCTGCTTGTGGTGCATCCGGTGATTATCTCCAGCGATGCACCCTCATCTACGATGATGATGTTGTGAAGGTTCTGGACGGATTTATCCTTATTGAGGAGCATGCACGTTTGCACTGGATTTTTGATATGATATCCGGCCTTTACCCATACAAAATACCCGTCGGAATCCTCTAAGTAGCTCTTTGCGGTGTATTTATCCTTGGTAGGGTCCACCGCTTTCCAATTGTATTCTTTTAGCCAATCATATTTGCTGAGGGCCTTCCTGGTTGAGAGGATCTCCACTCCTTCCTGTGCTTTGTTGGAACAATGACTCATGCCGTTGTCGGTGAAAATAATAGTTCCGGAGCGGTCCTTCTCTGATGCGATAATACCTACGTTAGCAAAGCGGTCCCTGACATCTTCGGGGGTTCTATCGAGGTCGCTGATCTGATCCGGGGTGTATGTTCCCTCCTCGTATCTGTCAATCTCGATATCGGGTCCGTACGTACCCTTCTTTTTCAGTGCTTTCTTTACTTCGTTCACATCTCTACCAGTTTGCATGAGTCACACTTCCCGTATCCTCTCTCCCTGATATCCTTCAGGATGTCCATGGGACGGCCGCTGCAGCGTATAACCCCATTTCCCATCACGTATGCCTTGTCAGCCCCTATGTAGTCGAGGATCTGACCCGTGTGTGTGATCACCAATGATGAAACACTCCCTTTACGTTCAGGACTTTTACACTTGTTCGTATACAGCAGGTCGTGAACTTTCTTACCTATGAGGTCAATACTTTCCAGGTCCACCCCTGATTCAGGCTCGTCCAGCAATACAAAGGATGGTTTCTGCGCGGTAAGTTGCAATAGTTCGGACCTCTTGATCTCTCCGCCGGAAAACCCGACGTTCACGTCCCTCTGGAGAAAATTATCCATTTTGAATTCATCGGATTTGTCCAATACGCATGTGTCTCCCTGTGCGGCAGCTTTCACAAGGGTTCCAAGTTTAACGCCGACGACATTCGGAGGTCTTTGCATCATCATCCCGATGCCTAGTTTCGCACGTTCATCGACGGACATCTTTGTGATGTCAACATTTCTGAATATTATCTGACCTTCAGTGATTTTGCAGTATCCATATCCCATTATAGATGCCAATAATGTAGACTTACCGGAGCCGTTAGGTCCGAAGAGAACGCAGGTTTCGCCTTCTTCAACCTTGAGATTCACACCTTTGAGGATCTCTCTGTCACCGGCCTCCACGTGCAGGTTTTTGATTTCTAGCATTTACGCACCAACACTCCGTATCACATCTTCTACAGTTAAAAAGATTACTTCACTATTGTGAAGTTTATCAACGGAGTTTGAACGAATAAGATATAAAGTGTGCCTCAATCTATCTCGACATGTTTTCCGGTCACCATGTACGTTACCTTTTCGGCGATTTTACATGAGTGATCGCCTACCCTTTCGATATATCTCGATACGGAAATGTAGTAGATGCACGCGTCTACGCTGCTCGGATCCTCGTGGATATGGATCATGTTCTCCCTCAGGACCTCCTTTCTCATGCTGTCGAGATAGGTATCCCTTTCGCTGTAATCATGCAGATCCGAAATATCTCTGTTCTTGAATGCAAGTACGGCATCTCTGACCATTTTCACTGCAATCTCGCCCATTGCCGGTATTCCGTCCATCGAACAGACGGAAGGGTTGGTACTGAGGAATATCGCAGCCTTGGCGATGTTCTTGCTATATTTTCCGATCCTCTCCAGATAGGTGATGATCTTGAGTATCGTCGCCACGACCCTCATATCCGATGACATCGGTTGGTACAGCATAAGGATTCTCAATGCGTCGTTCTCGATCGAGGAATCCAACTGTGTGATCCTTCTGTATTTGTTGCTTGTGTCTTCGGCAAGTTCCGTATCTCCTTTGCTCAATGCCTTGACCGAGTTCTCGATCATCATTGATGTAAGCTCGCCCATTTCCAGAGTGTCTTCTATAAGAGCATCCATTTCATCTTCGAATTTCTTCATGGTATCATCCAAACCTTCCTGTGATGTATCTCTCTGTCAGATTTTCCGTCGGTCTGTTGAATATCGACTCAGTATCGCCGAATTCGATCATCTTGCCGATATACATGAATCCTGTATAATCGCTGATGCGGGAGGCCTGCTGCATGTTGTGGGTGACGATGATGACGGTATACTCCTTCTCAAGTTCGCATGCGAGATCCTCGATCTTCGATGTCGCAAGAGGATCCAATGCCGATGTGGGCTCATCCATCAGAATAACCTCTGGAGACACCGACAATGCTCTCGCGATGCACAGTCTCTGTTGTTGTCCGCCGGACAGTGCCAATGCCGACTGATTCAGCCTATCGCTTACCTCATTCCAGAGCGCAGCCTGCATCAAAGATCGTTCAACGATCTCATCCAGTTCTTTTTCATCGGTTATGCCATGGATTTTGGGCCCGTACGTTATGTTGTCGCGTATGGACATCGGGAAGGGGTTGGGTTTCTGAAAGATCATGCCTATTCTCTTTCTCAGTGAATTCACATCTATGCTGGGATCGTAGATGTTCTGTCCATGATACATGATCTGTCCCTCGATCTTGCATTTGAGGATCAGATCGTTCATTCTGTTAATGCTTCTGAGAAGAGTGGATTTACCGCACCCAGAGGGGCCGATGAGCGCTGTGATCTTATTTTTTCTGACGGGCAGCGAAACATCTGTCAGGGCCCGATTCTCACCATACCAGAGGTTCAAGGTATTTATTTCGATTATGTTATCGTTCATTCTGTCACCATTTGATGTTTTTGTTATTGTGATGCCTTATTACCGAAGCCAGCATGAACATGGATAGGACCATGATCAAAAGCACAAGTGCGGTTCCGTATTGATTTGTCGTCGATCCCGGAACCTCGGCGGCCAGATAGTAGAGATGATACGGCAAAGCCATCACAGGATCGAATATGGACGATGGTATCGAACTCTGGAAAACCACCGTTGCAGTGAACATGATCGGTGCGGTTTCACCAGCCGCGCGTCCTAAGCTGAGTATCACTCCGGTCAGTATTCCGCTGAGTGCAGCAGGAAGAACGACCTTCATGGTCGTCTCCCACTTAGTGGCACCCATAGCCAGAGATGCTTCCCTGAGGTCTTTCGGAACCGCGGATATTGATTCTTCTGTTGTTCTGATTATGACAGGCAGCACCATCACAGCAAGTGTTATGCATCCGGCAATAAGCGAGTGTCCCAATCCGAGAAAGATCACCAGTGCCGCCATTCCGAACAATCCGAAAACTACTGAAGGCGTTCCGTTCAGCGTGTCTATGGCATTCCTTATGATTCTTGTCAATCTTGTGTCCCCGGCGTACTCCGAAAGGTATATGCCAGATATGACACCGAGAGGTAAGGCGATGATCAAGGTTCCGACGATAAGTTTGATCGTACCTATGACCGCGGGGTATATGCCTCCGCTTCTGCCTTCATTGCTGGGATAATCGGTGATGAAGTCAAGGCTCAATGCAGGAAGTCCCTTTACTACGATGTCTCCGATGATGATGAACAGAACGACACACACGAATGCCATTATTGCAAAGAGTGCGGCATGCGCAATCTTCTGTCTGTCGGCAGGTCTGACCTTTATCGAGAATTTGCCGATGATGAGAGTCAGTATAGTCAAAATACTCGATACTATGACTGACAGTATAAGATTCGTGAACAATGATACGATCATCATGGATAGAATGAACAGCAGTGTGAGCCATGCAGATCTCTTTATCGAGGATATGCGGCCTGCAGAGATGTGTTTAGATATGAAGCCTTCATTGAACGAGGTCGATTCGCCAAATTTTCTCTTCGTCCTTTTCACGATCACTTTTGCAAAATAGTTTATTATCAACACCATGACCATCAAAATCAATGCTAAAAGAAACAGTGCGGAGTAGTGTGTGCTTCCTGTAACAACCTCAGGCATTTCAAGTGCCAGTGTTGCGGTCATTGTTCTTACCATGTCAAATATATTCCATAATGGTTCCGGTATCAAAGGAGAATTACCGGTGACCATCATAACAGCCATTGTTTCACCTATGGCTCTTCCTATACCGAGAATAGCTGCGGCCGAAATACCAGATATTGCGGCCGGCACCACGATCTTTCTGGTGGTTTCCCAGTGAGTTGCACCGATGGCGACGGAAGCTTCTCTGAAAGAATCAGGTACGGACCTAAGAGCATCTTCGGAGACAGATATGATTGTTGGCAGGGCCATTATTCCCAAAAGGATAGAACCTGCCAACCAGGACGATCCGTACAGCAAATGATCCGGGAACAGCTCTCTCAGGAAAGGTACGAGGACAATGAGTCCGAAGAAACCATAGACCACGGACGGGATCCCTGCAAATATCTCGCTGACCGGTTTTAGAATATTTTTTGCCTTCTGAGGTGCAACCTCAGAGATAAAAACGGCAGAGGCCAATCCGATCGGCAATGCAAAAAGTATCGCTCCGACTGTAACAAGTATCGTACCGCTTATCAGAGGTAACGCGCCGTATTTGTCGGCCGAGGGTTTCCAGGTATCTCCTGTAAGGAACTCCAAAATTCCGATATTTTTCACTGCGTCTATGCTGTTGCTCATTATGAAAAGTATGATAAAAACCATGATCAGAACGGTCACGGAAGCGACCCCCATGAGAACGTATCTCATGATTGCATCATCGTTTATTTTTTTCGATTTTTTCATGAAACCGTTCTGATCTGTAAACATGTTTCTCACCTTATCATGCGATTCTTACGAAACCCGCCTTTTCAATAATATCCTGGCCTTCCTCACTGAGGACCCAGTTTAGGAAGAAAGCGGTCATTCCTGTTGCTTCTCCCTTGGTGGCAAGGATGAGATTTCGGGAGATCTCGTATGAACCGTCGATGACGGTGCCCGAGGTTGCCGTTACTCCGTTCACGCTGATGGCCCTGGTGTTACTGGAAAGGTTTTCAGCGGCATTGAGGTTGACGTATCCGATCGATCCCGGAGTCGAATTGACCGCAGAGGTCACACCGCCGGTCGAATTATACGTGGCCACATCATCCTTCATCTCGAATGAGCTGTCAACGGTTTTCATTGCCGTATCAAAGCAATCACGTGTTCCTGAACCTTCTTCTCTTGCGATAACGGCTATGGTGAGATCTATTCCACCAACATCTTCCCAGTTGGTTATCTCCCCGTCATATATCTGCTCCAATTGTTCCAATGTCAGATCCGTGACCCCTACATTCGAACTGACGATTACCACAACGCCGTCCATCGCTATTACGTGAGATACAAGACCGCTTGATATCTCGGAAGCCTTGAGATCCCTGGAAAGCATACCTATGTTGGCTGTACCGTTAATCGCTGCGGTCGCACCTGCGCCAGAACCGCCGCCCGTAACATTCATCGTGACGCTTGCATATTTTTCAAATTCTTCCTGGAATAAGCTCATCACTGGCTGTATTGTTGTGGAGCCAGTCACTGTCAGGTCGCTGTTTCCGGAGTTTTCGTTGTTGGCCGTAAGGGTATAAGTTCCCGCAATACAGACAACAGCGGTCAACAGAACAGCTGCGATCATTTTCCTTCTTTCGTTCAAAGTTTAACACCTTGCGAAAGAGATTTTCGATAATGAATATATAGATTATCGACATAATATATAGTCAACTATATTGATTATATAGAACTATATTCAAAATACATAATTATTTAGCTTGTAAGAAGATTACCATATATGGATATTCGAAAGATTCAACAAACCGGCGGATCGTCGTACATCGTGACGTTGCCAAAGGATTGGATTTTGAAAACAGGTTTGAAAAAAAACGATTCGGTCGATATCCAAACACAAAAAGATGGGAGTCTGTTGATAACATCTGCGAATTCTGTCGTATCGGATGTGCGCTCTGAAAAAAAGATATGCGTGGATGAAATCTCAGACCGTGATTTTCTTTTTCGTATACTTGTCGGAGCGTATATGGCAGGATACAGCACGGTCAAAATATACTCATCAGAGAAATTCTCGAGTCCGGTAACGGATACGGTGAGGAATTTTGTACAGACCGCGATAGGCCTGGAGATATTGGAAGAAGACGAAAGTACCATCGTAGTGAGAGATCTGGTGGATCCATCCGAAATGAGATTGACCAGAGGGATTGAGAGGATGAAGGTCCTTGTGAAGAACATGCTCACTGAAACCTTCGGTTCGATAAAGGCGGGCGATGTTGCAAGAGCAAAGGCTGTGGTGGAAAGGGACAGAGAGGTCGATCGTTTGGAATGGCTCGTAACCAGACAGACCAACATGTTCAATCAGGACGTCTCGGTGGCAAAGCGCATGTGCCACACATCCGCAGAGGTAACAGGTTTCTACACGATCGCAAGGATAATCGAGAGGATAGGGGACCATGCCGTTACACTGGCAAAGAATTGCAGTTTTATAATGGAAAAAGGAGATTTCGACAATTCCATGAGAACCGAGATGCTGACCCTCGGTGACAGAATAACGAAACTCTACGGCAGAGCGTTGGATACGTTTATCAAGAAGGACCTCGACGATGCCAATGACTGTATCGAAGAAACGCTCAAGGTGGTAGACCTTTGCAGACAGATGAACAGATATGCGGTCGGTATGTCGGCGGAAAAGATCGTTCCGATAAATATGGTGGTTTCCAGCATGAGAAGGATATGTGAGTATTCCATAGACATATCAGAGCTTGCGATCAATGCTATGATGGCTGAGTGACCATTTGTTTAAAATCAGGTTCCGCATATATAGGGTCGATGAAGGTTGTTGCGTTCAACGGGAGTCCCCGTCTCATAGGGAACACATCGAATTGTTTGAACATCGTTCTGGATGAGCTGGAGAAAGAAGGCATCGAAACCGAATATATCCAGGTGTATGAGGATCATATGAACCCATGCAATCATTGCAATTCTTGTGAGGTTCGAGGTGACGGAAGATGCATCAACGAGGATGATGGTGCGAATGGTTATTTGGATAAGATGCGTCGCGCCGACGGAATAATCCTTGCATCACCCACGTATTACGGTTCGTGCACTGCGCAGCTGAAGATGTTCCTTGAGAGGGCAGGACTGTGTGCCACAACAGGTGGAAATCTTCTGAAAGGAAAGGTCGGCGCGGCAGTGGTGGTCCAGGAACGCGACGGCGGAAGCATGGTATATTCCGAACTTGTGAACTGGTTGTTAGTAAATCAGATGGTCGTTGTGGGATCTACGCCATTGTCCATCATAAACGGAGGGAATCCTATGGATTATGAAAAAGATGCGAAGGGGATGAAGGCCCTGAAGGAGTTGGGCAGGAATATCGCTCATTCTGTCCAACGGTTTCACGCCAACAAAGAGCTTTTATAAACAGATAGTCTGATAACAAACCGGTGGGTTTGGGATGAAATACTGGCGTGACGATTACGAAGACAAAGTTTCGACGCCCAAGAAGGCGTTGTCGTTCGTCAAGCCTGGTGACACGATATTCATCAGCGGAGGTTGCAGTCGCCCGAGATATATCGTAGAAAATCTCCTCAAGAAGGAGACATCCCACGACAACAAGATACTTACGCCGTTCACATTCCTGCCCTCGCCGTTCGTAGATGATGAAGTGCAAAAGAAATTCCGGATAAATTCATTCTACATGGATTCCGAAATCGAAAGGGATGTTATGAACGGTCATGCGGATTATACTCCGATTCACAATTCGGAATTGCCCTACATGTTTAGGTCCGGGAGAATAAACGTAGATGTGGCGATCATACAGGTCTGTCCTCCGGATCTTCACGGTTTCTGTTCATTAGGTACATCTGTCGATATAACGAAGGCCGCTGTAGAAGCTGCCAAAGTCGTGATCGCAGAGGTCAACAGACAGATGCCCAGAACACTCGGGGATTCCTTCATTCATGTCTCACAGATCAATTATTTGGTCGAGGTGGACTACCCAGTCGGTCATGAGATGGATGACGAGGCCGTTAGTCCGGAGGTGGTCAATGCCATCGCCGTGAATGCGGCCAAGTTGGTTGCAGATGGCGCCACCATACAGATCGGTATAGGCAAGATACCAAATGCGGTACTGGGTGAACTCAAGGACAAGAAGAATATAGGAGTCCATACGGAGATGTTCTCCGACGGACTAATAGACCTGGTGGAATGTGGTGCTGTTAACGGCAGCAAAAAGACAATTCACAGGAACAAGATCGTGACGTCTTTCGTCATCGGTTCATCGCGACTAATCGATTTTGTAAACAACAATCCGACCATCGAGTTTCATCCTTCGGATTACACAAACAATCCCGTTATTATCGCCCAGAATAACAAGATGATCGCAATCAACACTGCGTCGACCGTGGACCTTACGGGTCAGGTGCTCTCGGACAGAACGGGGTTGGATTATGTTCCGAATCCCGGAGGGATGCCCGATTTCATAAGAGGTGCTATAATCGGCAGGGGACGTTCGATCATAGTAATGCCGTCCACGACCGTGGACGGGAGTGTCTCAAGGATAATTCCGAGTATCCCCAAGGGGGCAGGTGTGGCAGCCACCAGGGAAGACATCCACTACGTCGTAACGGAATACGGGATAGCGCATCTCAGAGGGAAGACCCTGGCAGCCCGGGCGTTGGAGTTGATCAATGTTGCGCATCCGGACCACAGGGCGAAACTGTTGGATATCGCTGTCGCAATGGGATACCTCCCTGAAGATCAGAGCAAGCGTTCCTATCTCGGTGCACCGTACCCGAAAGAATTCGAATTCTACAACGAATTCGATGGACAAAAGATGTTCATACGTCCTTTGAAACCTACGGACGAGGATCTTGTAAAGGAATTGTTCTATTCTTTTTCGTCAGAGACACTGCAGCAGAGATTCATGACCACACGGCAGATCCAACCAAGATTGGAACGTATGAGCCAGGTGAATATAGATTACGATCTGACGATGGCATTCGGTGTCTTCATAGAAAGACACGATGTCATGGAGATGATAGCCATTTGCGGATATGACAGGGACCCCAAAAACAGCAGTGCCGAGGTGTCCTTCGCCGTGAAGGATGATTGGCAGGGAAAAGGCATCGGTTCATACATGGTGAACATGCTGATCAATGTCGGTAAGGCAAGGAACATCAAGACGTTCACAGCAGAGGTGCTTGCCACGAATGTCGGGATGTTAAATCTCTTCTACCGTACGGGACTGGACGTGAACGCGAAACTGGAGGACGATGTTTACGTCATATCGTTCAATCTGGTCAAAGGTTCGATTTGAGAAATCCTTATAGATAATAGTAAAAAAGAGAAGTCCGTCCGGAATGGACGGAATGAGTTTTATTGCCTGCCCTTCACAAGGTCTCCTATGATATCCGGATCTATCAGGGCCGATGTATCGATGTCGGAGCCATTGCTTCCACCGGCGATCTTCCTGAGGATACGGCGAACTATCTTTCCGCTTCTGGTCTTGGGTAAGGCATCGGTGAATTGAATCGCCTTGGGTGTGGCGATGGGGCCCACTTCGTTTCTCACGTATGTGACCAGCTGTTTCTTAAGATCCTCACTTTCAGTGAAGCCGTCTCTGAGCGTTACGAAGGTGTAGATCGCCTCTCCCTTGATCTCGTCAGGTATAGGAACCACCGCGGCCTCTGCGACTGCAGGATGCGAGATCAATGTGGCCTCTATCTCCGTGGCACCGATGCGGTGCCCGGCCACACTGATGACATCATCGACGCGTCCAGTGATCCAAAAGTCCCCGTCCTTATCCTGCCTTGCACCGTCGCCCGTGAAATAGTAACCGGGATACGGTTTCCAGTAGAGATCCTTGTACTTCTCGTGGTCTCCCCAGATCGTCCTGGCACACGATGGCCACGGTTTCTTGATGACGAGTCTTCCTCCGCTTTCGCCAACCGGTGTCGGTGTCCTGTCCTCGTTGAGTATGAACGGTTCGATTCCGAAGAAAGGCTTCATGGCCGAACCGGGTTTCTGCGGGTATGCTCCTGGCATCGGAGTGATGAGATAGCTTCCGGTCTCAGTCTGCCAATACGTATCAGATATGGGGCATCTGCTTCCACCGATCGTTTTGTAGAACCACTTCCAGACATCGGCATCTATCGGCTCACCGACGGAACCTAGGACCTTCAGTGATGATAGATCGTGTCTGAGGATGCACTCGTCGCCGGTCTTTCTCATCATTCTGATCGCGGTAGGTGCGGTATAGAAGATATCAACCTTCCACTTTTCGACTATCTGCCAGAATCTGTCATTCGTCGGGTAATTAGGAACACCCTCGAACATGAGTGTGGTCGCACCTGCGGCCAGAGGGCCGTACATGATGTAGGAATGTCCGGTGATCCAGCCTATGTCAGCCGTACACCAGTGTATCTCACCCGGTCTGTAGTCGAAGGTATACTTGAAGGTGAGCATCGCACCCAAAAGATATCCTGCCTGAGTGTGGACGACCCCCTTGGGTTTGCCGGTAGAGCCGGACGTGTAAAGCATAAACAGGGGATCCTCGGCATCCATCACCTCGCACGGGCAGTGTATGTCCGCTTTGGCGACCTCTTCGTGCCACCATGTATCCCTCCCTTCTTCCATGACCACATCGGCGCCGGTCCTCTTCACCACGATGACCTTCTCCACAGTGGTCTCACGTTCCAGTACCTCGTTGACCTTGCCCTTCATATCTATCTTCTTACCGCCGCGGAAACTTCCATCGGAGCAGACCAATACCTTCGGTGTACAGTCTACGACGCGGTTGTAAAGCGAATCTGTGCTGAAACCGGAAAAGACGACACTGTGTATCGCACCTATTCTGGCACATGCCAATAGCGTGATTGGGAGCTCGGGAATCATTGGTAGATAAACGGAGACTCTGTCACCTTTTCCAACACCCTTGCTCTTGAGCACATTTGCGAATCTTTCGACTTCGAATAACAGCTGACCGTAGGTGTAGACACGGCTGTCATCAGGTTCGTCGCCTTCGAAGATCAGAGCTGCAGTGTTCTTAAGACCGTTCTTGACATGTCTGTCAAGGCAGTTGTAACACACATTTAGCTTTCCGCCCCTGAACCATGAGAATCTGCATTCATTCTCATCGTGCTCGAACACCTCCTTCCAATCGGTGGAATACCAATCAATCGTCTTTTTTGCCCACTTTTCCCAGAATTTCGGTGGATCGGCAATCGATTCATTGTATATGTCGAAATATTTTTTCGCATTGTCAATGTAAGTCCTCTTGCGATATTCCTCGGAAGGTGTGTACGTTCCGTTCGCGTTCTCAGTCGGCATTTATCTCTCTCCGTTGTTGCGAAAACATATCAGCGCTTCCGCGATTAGGTTAAACGAGTACTTATATATTAAATGCACGGCTTATACTGTATTATCTACGATTATCGCAATATTTTATACGATGTAAAGAATTAATCGTAGGATATGATGCGATTTATGGTAATATGAGAAGTGGAAGAGATTTAAGGGGTTTTTTTGCATATCTTCTTCGGTTCTCAGAAGAAGAAGAACCCGCAGTTCTCGTCTACCGATATCTTAGCGACGGCAGCCAGGCGTTCCAACGGTCCCGAGTATCTTCTGATCATTATTTTTCCCTCCTCGGGCAATGATGCGGTCAGTATCTCAACTTCCTTGGCAAGCTCTGCTCCTTCTTCTGATGTGTACCTCCTCCTGCCCTTTGCACCTTCTGGTACCGATGCGACGATCGTACAACCTCTTTTTGCGGCTATTTCAGGTAACATACTGTTGTCGGGTCCGAATGCGCCTATGCATCCTCTGCCCTTGTCCCAGGAAAGAGGACATTTTCTGCACGTGTCGTTCATTTCGTCAAATGAAAGCTCATCCCATTCCGATACGCGGTCATCCTTGTTTGCTTCGTTCAGAGCGGTCTCCCTCTTATCCTCGTCAAGTTTGGAGAGGTCTATCCATCCTGTATACCTTTTTTCAGCGTGTTCAGAGAGTATAAGCGAATCATCTTCATTTCTTACCTTGTCCATGTATACCGCGTCGGTCTCTTCGCTGATCCTATTCCTTTTCAGAAACTCGTTCCAGTCTGGTATTTTTCTCTTGGCCTCTTCCAGGGGTACTACGTAATCTGCTTCTGCAATTTCCTCGTAGCCAGAGACATCTTTCAGGAGAATCCTCTTTACGTTCCTCTTCAATCTTCTGCAGGCAGCACTTTCTGCTTCAAGTTCACAAATAGCAATACTGATTCCCATGGTTATCCTTCACTCTGTAGTTTTTCGGCTTTTTCCAGCAGCCTTTTGCTGTTTTTTCATACTGTCCTCAAGATATTTTTCGCGGCTCCCAGCGAATTCTGCGAAGGAAAGAAAAGCTTTCGCAATGCAGATAATGACCATCATGTAGATTATCGGTGCGATGTCGATATTCACGGATACCGAATTGACGATCAACTGTTCTGTGTTTATGACGTTGTACAGGGAGATCAGGATGTCGCCGCCATTGGTGAACATTATCAACAGAACTGCAAGATACAAAGCCGCGATAATCCTGAACGGTATTTTGGCATAGCTGCCGGCGGAATAGAATCCTATCGGAACAGCCAAAAAGAGCATCGGGATGGAATATCTTATGAATTTTCTCACATAGTACCACAATGTAGACACTATCTCCTCGACATCGGATACCGTTTCCGGGTTCATTGTTCCACTGGCTATTGCCTGATCCGCCACACCCGAAATCAGAGCGTAAATGCTCAAAGGAACGACCATGAATATGAGCAGTGCTTTTGCCAATTCACAAAATGCACCGCCCACATCCCCGGAACCGAACGCAAAATCCTTCCTTACGAGTTCATTCCGTTTACCGTAATGCGTTTCCGGCATCATTCCGCCTCCAGGGTATCTTCTATAAGCGAAACCAATCCTTCCGCCGTAGTCTCGTTCAGGAACACCTGAAATGGTTCAGAACCGTTTACAGATACGTTGAGGGTCATTCCGTCTATCGCGGCGGCATCCAGATCCTCGATGATATCGCTGTTATCGGTACTGCTGACGATAAAATCGATATCGCAGCCAGATGTGCTTTCGGTCAGTGTCACTGAGATATCAACGGGACAATCGGATACGGTCATATAGAATTCTGGGATGTTCAACGGACTTTCGATACCCGTCACCGCGGATATTACCCTGATGAGATCGTCACCACTGTATTCCGTGATCGTATCCTCAACATGACCGGATTCTACGACCTTGGCATCGATATCGGCATCAATGCTGAGATTCATCATCTCCTGCATATACGAGCCGTTCACTTCTATAGTCAGAGGCAGATACATACCGGTTTCGGAAACAGACTCCTGATTGTCCACTATCAGGAAAAGCAGGAGTTCCGGGATCAGAACGCGGGAATCAATGGTGACAGTGTGCGACTCGTTGCTCGGAATGGTGAATTTGCCCTCTTTATACAGGTCTACTCTGACGCTTTTATCCGTCGATTCCATGTATATGTGCGGATCCACATCGCTTATGTCATACGGCAGTGTGGATGTTATGGTCAATTGTCCGGTTATATCAAAATAGATCGGAACCACCGGGTCTATCTCGACGGTAAGCTCCTCGTCTTGCGTGACATTCAGTCCGCCCGTTGCCACGGGATAAACGGCCAACATGACGAGTGCAAGTAAGGACAGAGATATCAGGATCACGAAGATTTTCAAGATGACGTGCAACAAGTTCATGTGTCGTTCCTACGGGCTATAGTTGCTTTGGTTTTTTAAAATAACGTGTCCGCAGAAGCGTATTCGAGTGAAACATTGAATATCGGAATCGTGATATCAGGATGATGGCAGATATAAGGGTCCGCAAAAGGAAGAGGATGCGAGAGAAGGACGTTAAGGCTCTGAAGGAGCAGATGAACACAGTCTTTGACATCAATACGTTCGACGAAGGCGATGCAGTGGACCTTGCAGAAAGCCCTGATTTCAATCTTATCTTTGTGAACAATGACGTCCTAGGAATGATATATCAGGAAAAGCCGTTCCTCACGGTGAGGGGTATATTGAAGTACAGACCGCGGGCACGTGCGGTAACCGTGGACATGGGTGCCGTTCCTTATGTCACGAACGGTGCCGATGTCATGGGCCCGGGGATCGTTGATGCGGATCCTAATATAAAGGAGGGGGATCTCGTTTGGATAAGAGATATCAAGAACCAGGTACCGTTGGCTGTAGGAGTCTCGCTCCGTTCGGCCTCAGAACTGATGACGAAGGAAAAAGGCAAGGCTATAGCCACTATCCACAATGTAGGCGATAAGCTCTGGAAATCTGGTGAATGATTTGAAGTTTCGGTTCAGGAAGAAAGGGAAGGCGGAAGAGGAATTGCCGCAGGTGTTCATCGACCTCGGCGATTACGATATCGAGGATCAGGAACCTCCGATGGGGATCAGGATAGTGGACGTCGTCAGAAGGAACGACGTATCATCTGTAAGAAATCAGACGGGCAATGGCAGGATGATATTGGTCGATGTCTCTATGTTCGAAGGGGACGACATCGAAAAGGAGGGAACGGTGAATGATCTTAAAACGGTGGTTCATGAGATCGGTGCTCAACTTTTCACGGTAAACGATAGTACGGCACTGATAACGACTGGCGGTATCGTGGTAGACAGGGTGAAGAGCAGGAAGAAGGCGTAGTATGATCGAGAGACGCAAGAAAATAGTGCACGACCCTTTGCACGGGAGCATATCCATAGACGGTGTTTTTCTTGACATACTTGACCGTCATGAGGTGCAGAGGCTTCACGCCATCAAACAATTGGGTCTCGGGAACATGGTTTTCCCAGGGGCGAACCACACCCGTTTCGAGCATAGTATGGGTGTCTATCATCTGGCTGGCAGGATGACCGAGGCCCTGGGAATGGACGAAGAAGAGTCGAACATCGTTCGTGCTGCGGCCCTTCTCCACGACGTGTGCCATCCTCCGTTCTCACACACCATGGAGGAGATAATGGAGAATGAGACCGGATTGGACCATATGGACCTTGCCAGAAAACTGATTCATGGCAGCATTCCCACGTTCTTGGATCGTGATGATGATATACTGGGGGGAGTCGAGCCGATATCGGAATTGTTGGAAAGAAACGGGGTCTCGCCTGGCAAGGTTTGCGATCTCATAGCTTATCCGGTATCGAAAGCGAAGGGATTGGAGTTTTTTACCGCAGTAGACGGAAAGCAGTCCTTCTTCGCCTCCAAGGACTACGCGCATCAGATCATCCACGGTCCAGTGGACGCCGATCAGATGGACTACCTTGTCAGGGATGCGCATTACACCGGGGTGTCACATGGATCCATCGATACTGAAAGGCTGTTGAACAAGATGAGGATACACAACAACAAGATAGTGTTGGAGAAGGGAGGGATAGTCGCGGCCGAAGGGCTGATGGTCTCACGGGCCCTGATGTATTCCTCAGTCTATTTTCATAAGACCGTTCGCATAGTGGAGATGATGCTCACAAAGGCAGCAGAAGTGTCAGACATGGATTTCTCACGGCTGTATCTCATGGACGATACAGATCTCATATCCTGTTTGATCGATTCCACACGCAAGGCATCCGAGATAACCAGGTCGGTCCTTCATCGCAGATTCTACAAGAATGCGTATACGCTGTACTCTATAGACCTGAGTGATGACGTGAAGGCCGGTCTCGTCAAATATTCCGATTACGGGTCAAGAAAGTCATTGGAATCGGAAATCGCGGACCGGGCAGGCATAGATCCGTCCGAGGTCATCGTCGACATACCGTCAAAATCCACATTGTTGTCGAACATAAGGATAGGCAAGACGGATGTATCCATACTGGAGGATGACAAGGTAAGGTCCATAACTAAATTTTCACCTTTGGCGAGAGCGTTGCAAAGCAGGGACATATCCGATTGGGCAATAATGATATCAGCTCCAGCCGATCGTACAGAGTCTGTGAGAAAGGCGGCGAAGGATATTTTAGCCTTTGACGACGCCGAGCGGTCTGAGTTTGGCAACCTTGCCGGTCAATCCTGAGCTACATACCACGGAAACGACCTGGTCTAGATCCTTGTAAGCCTGCGGAGCTTCCTCCAACAATCCCTCGTCGGATCCGTTTCTCAGATAGATGTCCCTTTCGGTCATCTTCTTCCTTACATCCCCTATTCTGAGCGTGTCGATGGCGGATTTACGGGACATCTGCCTTCCTGCGCCGTGACAGGAAGAACCGAAACTCTCCTCCATTGCACCCTTCAGACCTACAAGCACATATGTGCCAGTCGACATATCGCCGGGGATTATGACGGGCTGTCCGATATCGCGGTACTTCATCGTGACCTCCGGTCTTCCGGCGCAAAACGCTCTTGTGGCACCTTTTCTGTGAACCACCACATCCATGGTCTTGCCGTCCACGTCGTGGCGTTCCTTCTTGGCTATGTTGTGTGCAACGTCGTATACGACATCGATGCCCATGTTCTCAGCGGAGTCCTTCATCACCTTCTCGAACGATTCCCTGATCCAGTGGGTTATCATCTGGCGGTTGGCCCATGCGTAATTGGCACCGCAGGACATGGCCTTGAAGTAATCCTCCCCGAGATTCGAATCAAGAGGGGCACAGGCCAGTTGTCTGTCCGGCAGCAGGATGTTCTTTTTCTTGACATAGCTTTCCATCTCCTGAAGGTAATCGGTTGCGATTTGATGGCCGCAGCCTCTCGATCCGCAATGGACCGTTATCGTTATCTGTCCCTTTTCAAGTCCGAATGATCTGGCGGCATGCTCATCGAAGATCTCATCCACGACATCGACTTCGAGGAAATGGTTTCCGGACCCCAACGAACCCAGCTGTGGCAATCCTCTTTTCCTGGCCTTATCGCTTACCGCTATAGGGTCTGCCTCGGGCATCTTTCCTTCTTCTTCGGTCACCTCTAGGTCCCTTTCCCATCCGTATCCGTTCTCGATGGCCCATTCAGAACCGTTGAGTAGAATGTCGTCTATCTCTTTGCCGCCTATCTTCGTAAGTCCTTTGGAACCAAGTCCGGATGGGATGTTCTGGTACAGTTCATCGATGAGATGTCCGATATTGTCACCTACATCCTTCAGAGCCAGGTTCGTTTTCACGAGGCGTACTCCGCAGTTGATGTCAAAGCCGATGCCGCCAGGAGAAATGGAGCCGCTGTCGGCATCTACCGCTGCGATGCCCCCTATTGGAAAACCATATCCCCAATGTATGTCTGGCATAGCCATGGAACTGCCGACGATGCCCGGTAGACATGCAACATTGGCTGCCTGCTGGGGGGCGTTGTCATCCCTTATGTGAGGGATCATGGCATCATTGGCATAGATCACGGCGTTCGTGTTCATTCCGTCCATATAATCCATCGGGATCTCCCACCTGTTATCGTCGATCCTGATGAGCCTGCCGTTCCATGTCATGATGTCCCTCGTACGTTCGCTTAGCACAAAATAGTTGTTGTAGAGGATGGGGCCGGGACCGAGATTTGAACACGAGTCAAGGGATCCACAATCCCCTAGGATAACCAAGCTACCCTACCCCGGCCATAGAATGAGCAGTTGATTGCATCGTTATAGATAAAGTTTATCCGTGAATGCCCTACATCGGACACTTTAAGCCGTCTTTTTCAAAATGTCTGTCGATATGTTCATTGCGGAACGCAACCGTTATTATGATAGAGATTTTTCTACCGTGCCATGAAGCGAAACATCATCTCCGTCCTCGATATGAAGGACGATATGCCTGAGCTTGTGGATCTAGCGATAAAACTCAAGAAGGAACGTGGGGAGCACGGAGCACCTCTGGAGGGTAAGACGCTTGCCATGATATTCGAGAAGCCAAGCACGAGGACGAGGATATCCTTTGATGTTGCTATAAGCGAGTTAGGGGGTCATCCGTTGTACATATCGTCCAATGAGATGCAGATGGGCCATGGGGAAACCGTGGAGGATACAGCAAAGGTGATGAGTCGTTTCGTCCACGGGATCATGTACCGTGCGTATGACTACAAGATCATGGACCGTCTCGGCGACAATGCCGAGGTGCCGGTAATAAGTGGCTTGGACAATCTGGAACATCCCTGTCAGGCACTTGCGGACATGGTCACCATAAAGGAGAAGAAGGGGGGTTTCCGCGGAAAGAAACTGGTATATCTCGGTGATGGCAACAACGTTTGCAACTCCCTCCTGTATGCATCGGCCATAATGGGACTCGATATGGTCGCATGCTGTCCTGCGGTGAGGATGCCCAATGCAGAGATCATGCTGGGTGCGGCACGTATAGCAGATGAGAACGGTTGCAAGATCCTGGCGTCGCACGAGCCGTATGAGGCATGCAAGGACGCGGACATCATATACACGGATACATGGATATCCATGGGTGACACCACGTCGTTGGAAACCGCCATCAAGATCTTCCACGACTACCAGATCAACAACGATCTTTTGAAGATCGCGAAACCGGACTGCATAGTCATGCACTGTCTTCCGGCACACCGCGGTCAAGAGATCACCGATGAGGTGATGGACGGTCCGCAGAGCGTTGTGTTCGATCAGGCGGAGAACCGTCTGCATGCTCAGAAGGCGGTGCTCTATACTGTTCTCAAATGATCTGAGAGGAGACCAGATCCTCGACGATGTCTAGGAATTCCTTCTCCTTTCCCTTGGGTATGGTGGCCCCGGCGGCTATGTTGTGTCCGCCACCGTATCCTCCGACTATCTTCGATGCCGTCGTCATGACGACCGAGAGATCGAGACCCCTATCAGTGAGGGTCTTGTCTGCTCTCGCGGATACCTTCACGCCGTCGTCGGCATCCGCGAAGGCGATCATCGGGAGGTCCTTTCTGAATCCGTTGCTGTTCAGGATCATTCCTGCAACTATACCGACGATCGTCTCCTTGATGGCACTTCCGGCATTGAAATATTGGACGTATTTCCTGATCCTTATGACGTCGTTCTGTTTCACGAAGGACAGTGCGGCGGCGATATTATGCCTGTGTTCTGTCCTGTTGGCATCGGCATCCTCTATCGCCGACATGTCCCCCAGGCAGATCCTCATACCGGTGGCGGCATCATCGTATCTTCCGCATGAGTTCAGGAGCGTCGCAAACTCCTTTGCATCTCTCAATCCGCTCTTACGGGTGAAGTTCGGAAGGGTGTAGACCTCACCGAACAGCCTGCTCTTATTTTTGGCACCGACGAGTTTGAAAAGTGCGTCTTCGGTCCTTTCCTTTTCATTCGTCGAAAGATCGTTCCAAGACCTCCACTGATTCCCCCTTTTCAGGTCGATCCTGAGACCGGAAAAGAAATTCACACAGCCATCATTGTCATTAGTAAGGCCTGGCAGTACGGGATCGTTGCTGAATTGCAGAAAATGTACCAAAGAGCGTGTTTCCCTGCCGAACAGTCTGAGGTCCTCTTCTGCGACAACGTCCCCATTTGCGAGGGCATCATTCAGTATCACCCTGTTGTAACCGACGAGTTTCGATTCGCTGTAGTCCTGAAGGTCTCCGCATGCTCCTATCACCGCGAGGAATGCCAAGTCCATGTTCGAGGGGTCCACGAATTTGGATACGGTGTATGTCATTCCGGCACCACAGACCTCGGTGGAACCGTTCAGTCCGTAATTATGGGGGTTGAGATGGCAGATGTCCCTGTAGTCGTCCAGGAAGGTCTGTCCCCTTCTCCATTTGGCATCCGGTACGTGATGGTCCGTCACCAGTATGCCACCTCTTCTGTAAGCGGAGAGGTATCCGCTCCCCAGATCGACGATCCATACAAGGGAAGTCTGACTGTCGTTGATGGTATCAATCACATTCTCGTCCATCTTCTTCACGAACAGCGTTTCGTATTTTTTACCCAGCCGTTCGCATGTTTTTGCCGCAATGGAGGCTGAAGTGATCCCGTCGGCATCTATGTGTGCTACGATCAGCACGTCCTCGGAGGAGACGAGCATTCTTGCAGCCCTTGCCGCATCATCATGAAATTGCCTAGGCATACCTTCCGAAACCTGCATATTCTGTCACTAGCTTCCCGTATATCGTCTTCGAGATATTCTCAAGATTCACCGTATCGGCACGGTTGTATTTTATCAGGCGGTTCAGGGCGTCCCTGTCGCCTCTTCTATCCCACAGCTTCCACAGGGCGACGGCCTCTTCGCCGTCTACATCATGGATGTCGTCCGATCTTCCGATGCCAAGTGTCCTCTCGATGCATTTCAATCCTCCGGTGTATCCGACTTTTCGACATCCGAACCTCAGGTCAAAGTGAGGCATATTCAGATCCACCTTCGGAAAACTGTTCCTGAGCACGGGGATATCGAAACAGCTTCCGTTAAATGTCACCAGCACGGATGTGTCCTTCAAGGCATCCGAAAGCGTCTCTGCATTCAAATCATCGTTTTGGACCAAGGTCACTGTGTCCTTCCTGCTATGTATAGTCACCACAGTGACGAGCGAATCCCTTTCCAGACCGTCCGTTTCGATATCTAAGAAAGTGGCATTGTCACGGAATCTATCGAAAAGTCTCCACTGTTCACCTTTCGGAAGCATGTTCCCGAGAGATCTGGAATCTCTGTTGTCCAAGAACTCGTATGCCTCGGTCAGTATTGTATCGCTTTTTATCTTCAATCTCGACGAGATCCCCTCCACGGTATCGTTCGAGAGAAAATCGTTCCATTTGTCGATACCGGACGACCAAACCGTTCTCTCTTTCTTCACACCGACACCGGGAACGATGAGGAAGGTACTTTCTATCATCTCCCCTCCGATGGATGATTCTGTTCAAAATTCTTTCAGTCATTTCATATATATCTCACGCCGGATATACCGGACCATGGATTCGATCGAGATCCTTCCCGGCGTAAAAGTGACCGTGGACCGCTGTCTTTTTCTGAAAGAGGGACCCACCGTCGTGCTGGGGGACCTCCATCTGGGTTATGAAAGTGCCCTGGAGGAGGAGGGGATGTATATTCCGAGGATAAATACGAACTCCATAAGGGATGCGTTGAACACCGTGCTGTACAAGTACGAACCGAGGCGGATAGTTCTTCTAGGCGACATCAAACACGATTTCAGAAGGACCCGGAATGAAGGCTGTGACGAGGTTAAGACGATAATAAGGATGCTCACGGATGTAGCAGAGGTGATAGTGGTGAAGGGGAATCATGACAACTATCTGCAGAACATACTGTCGGATATGGGTATGACGGCCGTGGATTATGTCGACATATGCGGTTTCAGAATGGAGCACGGGCACGTGGATACAGGCAGGAGACCGGTCATAATAGGACACGAGCACCCTTCGGTAAGGATCGCAGGAGCGGTTAGTGGCAGTCTTAAATTGCAGTGTTTTCTGCACCTGAGGAAAGAAGGGATAATAGTGATACCACCCTTCAGCCCCATGTCCTCGGGTTCGGATCTCTCTTTTTCCGATTCGGATTCTTTTATGTCCCCTGCATGCAATGCTGCTGATACGGGAAGTGCGGATGTATACGGTATATCGGAAATGGGAATTTTGGCAATGGGGAAATTAAGCGAGATTTCCGATATAGAGCTGTAACCACCGAAGACGACAGTATAGATACACTTAAGTACTCCCTAGGACACGCGCGACTACATGGCTATGGACATATAATCCATCCATCAAAGCCTTTAAGTCTAACAATCCAAATGTGTGTACCAACATCTCATGCAGATGGAGGAATACTAAATGAGCGCAGAAATGGACGCACTTGTCAACATCGTTGTCACAGGAAAGATAAAAGAAGCGAAAGATGCAACACAAAAATGTCTGGACGCGGGATTCGACGCGAAGACCATCATCTTCGATGCCCTCTCGAAAGCAATGGGAATAGTCGGAGAGAAATACGCGGCGAAGCAGTACTTCCTCCCACAGGTTCTCCTGTCCGCCAACACACTCTATCAGGGTCTGAACCTCGTTCTCCCCATGCTCACCGGCGGTGCCGGCGCTGGAAAGGGAACGGTAGTCCTCGGTGTTGTCGAGGGAGACGTTCACGACATTGGAAAGAACATCGTCAAAGCAATGATCACCGGTCTCGGTGTCACTGTCGTCGACATGGGGAAAGACGTACCCATCAAAGACTTCATAGAGAAAGCGAAGGAGACCAATGCGGGTATCATTGCGACTTCGACCCTCATGACGCCTACTCTTGCAGGAATGAAAGAGATGGAGACCTCCCTGAAAGAGGAAGGCCTGAAAGGCAAGATCAAGACGATGGTCGGCGGCGGCGCAACCTCGAAAGAGTTCGCGGATCAGATCGGTGCAGACGGCTGGTCCTACGACGCGGTCGAGGCATCACACGTTGCACAGAAGTTCCTCGGAATATAAGCGGATCGCGCTTGCCGAGAAAGTTCCAAACTTTTTCCAAATTCCATTTATGATTCTCATCTATAGTTATATCGTATAACTTTTGCGGAAGATTATACGGTATGCTTTAATACCACCAAAAAAATCACGCTCTCTATGGTACAAAGGTCAGAGTACGATCAGTGGGTCATCGACTGGATCAGGACCGAGAAGGAAGGCGGCCGCAAGTGTTTTGACGTTAAGAAGTCCGGGAACAGCTACTATGTGTACTATCAGACCACCAGGTACAACTCCGACACAAAGAAGAGAGAAAAGGTGTCCGGGTACCTGGGGAAGCTCGTTGAGGGCAAAGGGATAGTGGAGCCGGACACGTATTCGGAAGATGATGAGAAGATATCCACCGCAAGGTACGGATTGGGTATAGACACGGGCGGGACGTACACGGATGCAGTCATAGTGGACCTGGACGATAACGTCGTCGTTGCGAAGAAGAAATCCCCAACGGATCATCATGATCTGTCCATAGGGTTGTACGAATCGGTCGATGCGGTCTTCAGCTCATCCGACATAAAGCCTTCCGATATCTCGCTCGTCGGTATATCCACAACATTGGCGACGAATTCCGTTCTGGAAAATCACGGTGGCGAGGTAGGACTCATCCTGATCGGATGGAACCCTATGTCGTCGGTCAGTTTCGGTGAGAAGAATCAGGTATTCGTGAGCGGAGGATGCGACAGCAAAGGAAAGCCACTCGCACCGATGGTCAAGGATGAAGTGGTCGCGGCGATAAAGAAGGTCTCCGAGGGGGTGGATGCCATAGCAATCTCAGGGCTGTTCGCAAATGCCAACCCATCACAGGAGAAAAAGGTCAAGGACCTGGCTGTCAGGATGACAGGATTGCCAGTGATCGCAGGTCATGAACTCTCTGCGGCACTCGGCATCGACCTTAGAGCAGAAACCGCGGTTCTCAATGCAAAGCTCATTCCGATAGTCAGCAAGTTCTTCGATGATGTGGAGAAGACATTTGCTGAAAAGGGCATCACCGCGCCGATCATGGCCTACAAGGGAGACGGTTCGGTTATGACACTGGAGGAGGCCCGAATGCATCCAGTGGAGACCATATTGTCTGGTCCTGCGGCCAGTGCCATGGGCGGGAAGGTCCTTTCCGGACTGGACGACTGTGTCGTCGTCGATATCGGCGGCACATCAACGGACATCGCGATAATGGATGCAGGATTTCCGCAGATACAGTTCGAAGGTGCGACCATAGGCAAATGGAGGACGCGCGTGAAAGCCGTGGACATGTGCACAGTGGCACTGGGAGGGGATTCCAGGATATCGTTGAAAGGTTCCATGTTCGTCATAGGACCAGAGAGGGTGATCCCTCTGTCGACATTTGCGGCAGAGTGTCCCCACGTCGTAGAGAAGATCATGCTCACAGATATCTACGACTACTACGAGGCAGAGGAGGGATTCGACGAAGGGTCTCTGAGCGGAAGGGAGAATCGTGTGTTCAGGGCCATGGTTGGAAAGGGTCCTATGGACAGTATGGAGGTCATGAACGCTGCGGAAGGTCTCTGGATAATCGATCAGGAACTGAAATCCCTTGTCTCTAAAGGAGCGGTCAGACTTGCATCGCTAACGCCCACGGACGTGATGGTGTACGGTCATGCGTTCGACAACGGAAGCTATGATGGGGCACGTGCGGGCATACATGCGGTCAGTGAGAAATTGGGTATGACGGAAAAACAGGCCGTCAAAGCCCTCATCAATGAGATCAGGATCAAAGTGGCTGAAGCAGTGATGACAAAAATGCTCGATGATGAGATGTTAGATTGGCAGGACGAAGGCTCGTTCAGGCTTCTGAGAAGGATGCTTTCGTTGAGCAATATCAGCACCGTGCAGATGAGACCGAATTTCAAGATACCCATAGTTGGGACCGGTGCGCCGTCCAAATTCATGATGGAGGATATCGGAGAACGGCTTGGGACAGAAGTGATCTTTCCAGAAAATCACGATGTCGGCAATGCTGTCGGTGCGATTTCAAGCAAGATTGCAGAATCACTGTCGGCGACGATCGTCCCTACGCCTGACTACAGGTATCTGGCCAGTGTTCCGTTCATGGGGTCATCGTACCATACCCATCTGGATACCGCAGTGGCATCGGCCAAACGCAGTCTCGAATCCTTCCTGGAATCCAAGGTCAAGGGCTATGGTGCCAGGAACATCGTCACATCGTCGAAGGTGAAGACCTACATGGCGACGGAAGGTGGTGTCGGCAATTGGGAAGAGGAAGGTCTTGCAAGGACCGTTAACTATGTGGAGATCATATCGAGGGCCGTCGGAGATCCCCCGGAAAGGTACTGAGAAGGCCTTAACAATTTCATTTTTTTCATGTCGTTCAGCATACGCGTGGGACACCTGATGGATGGGTACGCTCACGTTAAATAAGTTGAGTGCCATGCAGAACCACAGGAGAAAATTATCATGTCAATGACTCCAAGAGAAAGAGTACTCGCAGCAATGAAACGAGAAACTTTGGACAGGCCTCCAGTGGCCGTTTTCACACAGAGCGCGACCATCGGTCAACAGAAAGCGACAGGCGTCTATTGGCCGGCGGCACATTCCGACGCCCAGATGATGGCTACACTCGGAGCGGCTCAGGCGACGGTCTTCGGATTTGAGGCAGTCAGGTCATCGTTCTGTCTTACGGCGGAGGCGGAAAGGCTCGGATGCGTCGTGGATCCCGGAAAACAGGACAGGACGCCCATGCTCAAGAAGCACCCGTTCAACTTCGACCCGATGTCGGGCGTGTACGACGAACCGCACATTATGTCACCCGAGGAATTCATAGCGGGCGGCAGGCCGAAGGTCGTCATCGATGCAACGAGGATCATGGCCAAAGAGCACGGGGACAACTACGCAATCGTCGCCGGTAACACCGGACCGTTCACACTTGCGGGTCACCTCGTTTCGACCGAGAATCTGGTTTTCGGCATAATGATGGAGCCTACGGAAGTAAGCAAATGGGTGGATGCCGTGGTTCCGGTCATCAAGGCGTACTGTCAGGCATTGTCGGATGCGGGTGCGGACATCATCCAGATGTCGGAGCCTTCGGCTTCCACGGACCTACTGTCCCCTGACATGTTCACGGAGTACTCCGGAAAATACATCAAACAGACGCTCGCGGAGACCAAAGGAGCGGATACTGTCCTGCATATCTGCGGAGACACGGAACCTGTACTCGATCTCATGATCGACACCGGCGTCACGGGTCTCTCGATCGAGGAGAAGGTCGATTCTGCAAAAGCGGTCAAGATCGTCAATGGACGTGCGGCGCTTGTCGGAAACATAGGTGTAGTTCACCCGCTTCTCCAGGGCACACCCCAGGAGTGCGCTGATGCGGCGAAGAGGATCGCAGCGGCGGGATTCAACGTTGTATCTCCAGGATGCGGACTTTCGGCGCTCATTCCAGATGACAACCTCAGGGCGGTCGTCAAAGCGATCAAGGGATGAATCTGAACGATTCTCAAACCATTTCCCCTAACCTCTTACTTTTTCAGAGCCGTGTGTGCCATATTCTCTTTTCGAGCAGACTGTAAACGGTTAATAACAAGTAAAACTATAAGCCGTTAAGAGGCACGATCATGGCATATGGAATAGCACTCGATCTTGGTACAAGTGGATTTAGGTCTCACCTGGTGGACCTGGACAAAAAGGGGAAGATATTGGATACCGCGATAACGGTCAGGCATCCGCTTCCCGGTGCCAATATCATGGACCATCTTCATTTCTGGATGAAATCGGGTTCGGAGATCAGTCACAAGATAATCATGCAGACGGTCTACAATCTCATAAGTCTGTACGGTAAAGAGAAATTGTCTCAGGTCGAGAAGGTCTCGATATGCGGAAATCCCATTCAGCTGTCTCTGTTCGAGAACATAGAGGTCCGTGACCTCGCATTCGCGGGTCAGAATAAGCTGAAAAGGCTCGGTGTCGTGAAACAGGACAGAAGAGCGCACACATCCACCGCCGGAAAAATCGGACTCATAGGATTGAAACCCGAAGTCGAGGTCCTGATCCCTCCGGCGATCAGACACGAGATAGGTGCAGATGCGCTTGCCATGATAATAAAGTCGGGGATGCTCAACAAGAAAGAGACATGTATGGTCACCGATTACGGTACGAATGCCGAAATGGGCCTTTACCATGACGGTGAACTCTATTCGGGATCGGCGGCAGCCGGTCCGGCGATGGAGGGGCAGTCGATCAAATGTGGGATGCTTGCAGCGCCGCATGCGATCTCCGATGTGGATCTGAGCGAGAACGGCATGTGGGACAACATCGTTCTCAACGATCAGCTCATACCGACGCTGACGAGGAGGGTGAACCCGATCACCGGTGAAGAGATAAAGATCCTGGATTACGAGGCAAGGGGCATCACAGGAACCGGTGTGGTCTCCTCGATGGCCGTCGGTCTGCAGTCGGATGTGATAAGACTGCCGAAGATCGACACCCCCGACGGTCTGATACATCTGACCAACGGGATAAGTTTCTCTACCAAGGATGTCGGAGAGGCGGGAAAGGCGATGGGTGCCATCAGGGCAGGGCATCGCACGCTGATGTTGGAGTTGGGTCTTTCGGACAGCGACGTTAAGACGATGTACATGGCCGGTGCTTCCGGAACGTATGTGGATCCGGTGAAAGCGCAGTACTGCGGTATGATACCCCGCGTTCTAGAGGAGGTCTACCAGTTGGGCAATACGTCACTGATGATGGCGCACGACCTGTTGAAGGACGACAAGACCCTGGACATGATGCAGGATGTCGCGAATTCGATCTCCGCTAACCATATAATGTTCGCCGGGTCGCAGAAATTCGAGGACATGTACGTTCTGGAATTGGCCTATTGGACGGAGGGGATGAGCCTCGAGATGTACAACGATCTCCTTGTAGCTTCCGGATTCCCCGTGCTTCCAGACATCGTCGTGCCGAAGGTCGTCAAGAGGATCGTAAAATCGGACATACCGGAGATGGGTGCGGGACTCCATACGCTAGAGAAGGTCGGAATGACAATGAGAGCCAGTTTCGAAGGATGCACCGGATGCAAAAGATGCGAAAGGGACTGTCCGGAGAAGGCACTCACGGTTCTGAATGTTGACGGAAAGCCGCAGATCAATGTTCGTTCGGATCTTTGTCTGGGTACCGCATGCCAGGCATGCGAGTTACATTGTACCGAGAAGGTTTTCAACTTCACGGATCTTAAGGTTGCATACGAAGACTGATCCCAGAGGGATCGTCGCTCATCTTACCGATCGGACGCAGGATATTTCTGCGGTCGAAGGGACTCCGGAATCAACGGATTTGAGCATCAAAACGGCAAAACATCAGGGTATTCTCAGGCGATCGTGCATCCCTGTTGCAAACATTTATTCCTCTGTGCGCCTTTAACATCACCATGTCCGAGCAGATGAATAAGAATGCAGAATATGCAGAGAAGTTCAAGACGGTATTGAAGCTGAGATCCGAACCTGTGGCTGTGAAACTGGTCAGGAAAGGCACAGAATACCCAGAGGGATATTCAGTACCCGAGAAGCAGATGAGCCATTGTCAGGCGGTGATGGGTGCCAGGAACGGCGGTGCGTACAAGGTGCCGCTGGATGCGCAGGGATGCCATGTGGGTGCGGCATGTCTGGGCATGATGAAGAATCCGGAGAAGGTTGCGAACGGGGAGTTCCATGCGGGAATAGGCATTCATGAATCACCGGCTTCCGCGAAGGCTATGATAGATCAGCGTCTGGATATAGATTATGAGACGGACGGTGAAGTCGTATGTCCTCTGAGGGATGCGGATTTCGTGCCAGATGTTGTCATATTCGTAGATGTGCCCGAGAGGATATACTGGTTCGAGTCCATGTCAACGTACGAGAACGGAGGTCGTGTAAAATACACCACAGCGCCTTTCCAGTGTGCGTGCGAGGATATCACCGCGATGCCGATCATGACGGGAACGCCCAACATCTCCCTTGGATGTTTCGGTTGCAGGAAGAAAACGGATATGAAACCTGACGAACTGGCTATCGGCGTTCCATATGGTCTCATTCCCGATATGGCCAAAACTCTGAAATTCTACAACGACGGCGTTCTCACGAAAGCGAAGAGGGACTGACGTTCCGTCTAAACCTTTTAATCTTTCCATAGGTTACATTGTGAAGACGAAATGCGGAACGGTGTTTCATTGTTCGAGTTAGACAAAAAAGATATCGAGATCCTGAAAATGCTGAAGGTGGACTCGAGGACCACCATGGGAGCCATCGGAGAATCTTTGGGTATATCCAAAGCGACCGTCAGCCGCCGTGTCACCAGAATGGAGGAGGACGGGATAATCAGGAAGTACTCCTTGGAGATAGATTTGTCAAGGATGGACCTCATGAAGTCGTTGGTTTTCATGCAGATAGTCGGCAATCCCGTCGCGATAGTCATTGAGCAGCTGAAGGCGAACAAGGAGATAGGACACATATACAAGACGTTCGGCGATCACAACATAATCTGCGAAATATACACAAAGAGCGTGGACGAACTGTACGAGATGATACAGACCAAGCTTTTGAAGATGCCGAGCATCAAGAACGTAGAGGTGGACATCCTCGTAGAACGTGTCACTATGAATGCAGACGCGGACCTCGCGACCTATCTGAGGTCTTTCGAATAACCCAAAGGTTAATTATCGTTAATTAGGTGACAGACCATGCAATTCCAACGCTGTCCTAAGATATCCGCTGATACAGGAATAAGGACTGTTTTTCCGAGGGAGACCCTTGAGAAGACAATCCCGCTTCTGAGCAAGATGGGTATGGACCCTTTGGAAGATATCACCGGAATTGACAACATAGGGATTCCAGTATTTTCGATCTATCGTGAAAGGACAGCAAAAGGCACGTTCGGTGACTATAACGGAAAAGGTCCTACCGTGGAACAGGCCAAAGCGTCTGCGGTCATGGAGGCGGTGGAGAGATACAGCGCGGAGCAGAAGGATTCGGACGAGATCGTCTACGGGACCATCGCGCAAGCCCAGGACAACGGTCCTACGGTTGATCCGGTGGATCTTATACTTCCACTTCGGGTCTTGGATTACGTGGATAGCGCGGAGATAGCATGGGTTACAGGGTCCGATCTATTCAGCGGGCAAGAGACATGGGTCCCGGCCTGTGCTGCGTTCTATCCGTATTATCCGAGCAGCGATCTTCAGTTGTTCAGATTTCACACGAACGGACTCGCTTCCGGTAATACGATAGAGGAAGCGGTCCTCCATGCATTGTTCGAGTTGATCGAAAGGGATGCATGGTCTGTAGCGGAGAGCCGCGACTATGCGAACGCGGACGTGATAATAGACGATGAGAATTCTGTCGCGGCACAGCTATTGAGAAAATTCAATGAGAACGGCGTGGAGATACACCTGAAGGATCTGACAAGCGACATCGGAATTCCGACGATAGGTGCCGCCTCTGATGACACATCTACGAGGGATCCCGAATTGCTTACCATCGGTGTCGGTACACATCTCAATCCGAATATCGCGGCCGTGAGAGCCCTTACCGAAGTTGCACAGAGCAGAACGACGCACAAACACGGTCTGAAGGTGAATGCCAAGCTTCAGAAGATCACGAAGGAGATGGGTTACGACAGGGTAAAGGCGATGAACGGTGTCTGGTACGCAGATTGCGAGAAGAAGGTCAGACTATCGGACATGAAGGACCTCTCTACGCCCTATGTTCTCGACGACATAGAAGTCGTGTTGGGCGATCTGATGGGTTGCGGTTTCAGGCAGGTGATAGCGGTAGATCTCACAAGGCCGGATATAGGCATCCCTACAGTCAGGATGATCGTGCCTGGTCTTGAGGTCGCGACAATGGATTCCGAACGCGAAGGAATGAGATTGTTCGGAAAATGGCCCTAAAACGGCAATCATATGCGATAATAACAAAGGATTAAATATCGAACCCTGTACACAAACATGCTCTGTGTTGTTTTATTCAGTACGATTTAATGACTGTTAATTTATGAGTTAACGTACGTATAATTGCGTTTTATGATGCCTTTATATTCTCACATTCGATTGGGGTTTCTTGCAAGGGGAGGCAAATTGGTTCGCCTTTTGCCAACTTATAAGAAAAACGGAGGTATGAAATGCCAAAATACGAGGACGTAATAGACTTGTATGACGATAGGGGAAAACGCATTGCTAAGCAGGTTCCTCTAGAAGCCATCAGCCCGTTGCGCAACGGTGCGATAAAGAAGCTCGCATCCTTGACAGAGAGAACCGTAGCGGTCAATCTTGCCGGAATTGAGAAAGCACTCAAGACTGGTTCGATGGGCGGCGAGGGTTGTGTCATCAAGGGAAAAGAGATCGACATCCCACTGGTTAAGAGCGCAAAGAAGATTGCAGGCGCAATCAAAGACATGGTCCAGGTAACACCTGACGATGACACTGTCGTTGAAGTCAAATCCGACGGCAAGAGTCTCGTCGTTGTCATTCCTGAAGCGAGACTGAACGCTGGAGTCGAGTACACAACTGGATTCACAGCAACTGCAGCAGCGACTGTACAGGCCATCATCGACGAGTTCAAGATTCCGATGTACAAGGCCAACATGGTCAAGGGCGCAGTATGGGGAAGATACCCGCAGAGTGTCAACTTCATCGGTGCGAACGTGAAGTCGATCCTTGAGGTTCCTCAGAACAACGAGGGTGCAGGATATGCACTCAGGAACATCATGTCGAACCACGTGGTCGCGTTGGTCGGCAGGAACGCCATGCAGGGAGTTGCCCTGTCGGCGCTGTTCGAGCAGCTCGGTGCATTCGAGATGGGTGACGCGATAGGTCCATTCGAGAGAGGACATCTCCTCGCACTCGCATACCAGGGACTCAACGCCAACAACATGCTTTACAGCATCGTCAAGAAGAACGGAAAGACCGGAACTGTCGGTACAGTCATCGAGTCTCTCATGGAGAACGCGATTGACGATGGAGTCATCAAGGTGAAAGAGACCCTTCCGAGCGGATACAAGGTCTACACCACGAACGATCTCCCACTTTGGAACGCATACGCGGCAGTGGGTCAGGTCGCAGCGGTAATGGTCAATGTAGGAGCTGCAAGGGCTTGTCAGGGTGCGCCTTCGACAATATTGTACTACAACGACCTTCTTGAGCATGAGACCGGATTGCCATCGGCAGACTACGGTCGTTCAATGGGTGTGTGCGTTGGAATGTCTTTCTTCTCACACTCCATCTACGGAGGCGGAGGTCCAGGTCTGTTCCACGGGAACCACGTTGTTACGAAACACTCTAAGGGAATCCTCATTCCTGCAGTCACGGCAGCTAACTGTCTTGATGGCGGAACACAGACTTTCTCAGCAGAGGCAACGTCTGGAATGTTCAGAGAAGTTTTCGGTGACATGAAGGAATTCAACTCACCGATGCAGATGGTTGGCGCGGAGGCCAAGAAAATCGCGAAGAAGCTGTGATGTCATATGACGAGTATCAACGATTCAGAGTCAACATACGCGGGTGTACCGCTCCCTGAGGTCAGGATAACGACCACACGTCTGCTTTCGGCAGACACCACTGAGACTGTGCTCAATGCGCTTGTGACTGTGGAGAACATCAGACAAATCAATCTGAAAGGCGAAAGTCTTCCCTCAAAGATCGGTAGCGGGCCGAACAAAGGTCTGCCGAACAATCATTCCGAACGTAGAACAATCAAGTTCGGAGAGAAGGAGATAGAGCTTCACCATATGGTCGGAGACATCTTCATCGAATTGGATGTTGCCGATGACGAGGAGCTCAAGGCAACCGTCGATAGCATCGATGCGGCTGTCAAGGACAAGATTCCTTTCGGATACACACTGGTGGTCGGGAGATACTCGAAATACAGACCCACACTATCGGATTATTATTGAAGGTGTTAAATATGGCTTATAAAAGACAATTTTATCCCGGAACCAGTATCCCCGCCAAGAACAGGCGCAGATACATGGATCCGAAACAGAACCTTAAGAAACTGCGTGACGTCTCCATGGACGATGTAGTTAGGCTTATGGGTCACCGTAACCCTGGAGAGGAATACAAATCCATCCACCCCCCAATCGAGGAGGGAAAAGAGCCCAACTGTCCCATAAGGGCGATCGTAACGCCTATAGAAGGGGCAAAGCACGGAGACCGTGTAAGGTACATACAGTTCACGGACTCTGTCTACTTCGCACCCATCTCACCCTACCAGAGGGCGTGGATGTACCTTTCCAGATACAGAGGACTTGACACAGGTACTCTCTCCGGAAGGCAGATCATCGAGATGAGAGAGAGGGACCTTGAGGTTCTCGCGAAGGAAATGATCGACAACGAGACCTTTGACCCGGCTCTTACCGGAATCAGAGGTGCAACCGTTCACGGACATGCATGCCGTCTCGATGAGCACGGACTTATGTTCGATGCTTGGCAGAGGTACGTATGGGACGACAAGAAAAAAGAAGTCGTATACGTCAAGGACCAGGTCGCACTGCCATTGGACAGAAAGATCTCCGTCGGAAAGCCTGCTAAGTTGGATGACCTCAAGAAGAGGACAACCATATTCAGAGCAGACGGCGTTGACATGAGAGACGACAAAGAGGTTACCATGTACGGACTCAGGATCCACAAATTGAGGACACTTGGTGGCTACCAACCTTACAAGGTTAAGGGGGCTTAAACATGGCGAAAGAAAAAATGTTCATGGCAGCATGCAAGAAAAAGTTCAAGGAAGAACCCACAGACATGTACACGAAGTACTACTGCTACGGCGGCTGGAGACAGTCAAAGAGGAAAGTAGAGTTCGTGGAGGCGGCAAACAAGATCGCCAAGGCCCGTGGAATCCCCATGATGAACCAGGATATCGGTGTCCCGCTGGGACAGAGGTCCTGGATGCCCTACCAGCTGTCGCATACCGACGTGTTCGTAGAGCCGGATGACCTGCACTGCATAAACAACTCTGCTATCCAGCAGGCATGGGATGACATAAGGAGGACAGTCCTTGTGGGTCTCGATTCGCCTCACCAGACCATCGAAAGAAGGATGGGAAAGGAGGTCACTCCTGAGACAATCAACGAGTACCTCGAGGCAGTCAACCACACTATGCCCGGCGGAGCAGTCGTTCAGGAGCACATGGCTGAGATCAACCCTGCGCTCGTTTACGACTCGTACGTCAAAGTCTTCAGCGGGAACGACGAATTGATAGACGAGATCGACAAGAGATTCGTCATCGACATCAACAAGCAGTTCTCGAAGGAGCACGCGAAGCAGTTGAAGGCGGCAGTTGGAAACACCCTCATGCAAGCGGTACGTGTCCCGACCATCGTCGGACGTGTAATGGATGGAGCAACCACCTCAAGACATGCAGCGATGCAGATCTCGATGGCCTTCATCACGACGTACAAGCTCGCAGCAGGAGAGGCGGCAATCGCGGATTTCGCATACGCAGCGAAACACCAGTCGCTCGATATGGGTACCATGATGCCCGCAAGGCGTGCAAGAGGACCCAACGAACCCGGTGGAATCCCGTTCGGATACATGGCTGATATCGCACAGTCCGACCGTATACACCCAGAGGATCCCGGCCGTGCAGCACTTGAAGCGGTTGCGCTCGGTGCAATAATCTACGACCAGATCTATCTCGGCGGATACATGTCCGGCGGAGTAGGATTCACTCAGTACGCCTCGGCGGCATACACGGATAACATCCTTGAGGACTACACCTACTATGCCATAGACTACATCAAAGACAAGTACGGCGGCTTCTGCAAGCTCGACCCGAACAACTATGATGAGATGATGAAGCTCGGTGACAACGTCAACTCATATGCCCTTGAGACATACGAGAAGTACCCGGCCGCGATGGAGACGCACTTCGGTGGATCTCAGAGATCGACCGTTGCCGCGGCTTCGACCGGTATCGCCGGTTCGATGGCAACCGGTATAGCCGACTGCGGTCTCAACCTCTGGTACCTGTCTATGCTTCAGCACAAGGAGAGGACCGGAAGACTCGGATTCTACGGATTCGATCTTCAGGACCAGTGCGGTTCCGCGAACTCTTTCGCATACAGATCCGACGAGGGTCTGCCTATGGAGCTCAGAGGACCCAACTACCCCAACTACGCAATGAACGTCGGTCACATGTCTGGATACACCGGAATCCCGAAAGCAGCGCATGCTGCCCGCGGCGATGCATTCACAGTCAACCCGTTCGTACGTATCGCGTTTGCAGATCCGAGCCTTGTGTTCGACTTCGCAAACGTCACCAAAGAGATTGGGCGTGGCGGACTCCGCGAGTTCAAGCCTGCAGGCGAGAGAACGGCTATCATCAAGGCATAAGCGTGATCGTGCATGCAGCCGGGTGAGATCTACAAGTATCTGCCGACATCGACGGTCGGAAAGGTGCAGGATGTTCGTGAAGTGGACGGTAAAGTTTGGGCTTTGCTCGACTTCACCGGACTCTGGTATGACGCCAGCGCTCTGAGTCCGGCCGATGCCAGTGAATACAAGGAGACCTCATTCAAATATCGCGAGTCGTCTCTTAAGACTGAGTTACAGTCCGTTGAGGATCTGATAAATCAGAACAAAGAGGTCAACATCGACGATTTCAATCTCGGCGGTGCCGGATAGTCGGATCATAAACCTTTTTCAATTTTCCTTTTATTTTTTCGTTTTTTTCGTCCTAAGCTGGATTCATGTATGCGGGGAGGCAGGTCTCCTGTCACGCATTGTTTATATCTGTATGTACAGATAGGGTGCACGATGGCATTAAAGACCCTGGATTCAGTAATCGGATTGCATGTAATCTCCCAAGATGCCTTCGATGTCGGCGAAATCGAGGACCTTCGTTACGATCCCGTCACGTGGGATATAGTCGGTTTCAAGGTCAAGAGCAACAAGATCGTTGCGAGTATGTTGAATGCCGGTTCAGGTAAATCGATGATCATGATAAAGCCGGATCATTATATCGTGAACGACGTGATATTGTTCCAGGATGCCATCGAGGAGGCCAGGTCCAGAATATCCGCCGACAATAACAACATCCCCTCTCTGTCGTATATCTCTGGGAGGAAGATCGTCACATCGGATAACATCCTCTTAGGGTCCGTTGATGAGATTCAATTCGATTCCGACAGATGGTCCGTGGTGTCGTTTAAAGTGAAGTTGGACAAGGCAGCCTGTCCGCTTCTTGGGTTGAAGAAAGGTCTTTTCTCGAAGATGGCCTACGGTCTTCTGGTCAGGAACATCGTCTCAGTTTCGGAGAATGTCAATCTGCGTCTTACGATGGAAGAATTGAAAGATGAACTGGTTTTTGATTAGATCTCGTTATATGCGATAAGGATCGATGCGAGTTTTCCGTTGTCCTCCATCCCATGCGACTCCCTGATCATCTTGTCACATGTGGGTGCGGGGCTGCATGATATCACATCTTTGCAGCCATTGCTCTCATTGAGTTCAGGAAAGGGAACAGGAGGCATGATGAAAGATTCATCATTATTCTCTCCTGGTTTCACGTCAGGAAACACCACGAAACCGTCGGAAAGCCAGACGACATCCTCCCTGTTCCTGTATTCCTTCGATGTGTTCGGAAAGACCTCGATGCCCATGACCTTTCCGTCACTGGATTCGAGGATCACGGTAGGTTCGGGGGGCGGTCTGAAACGCGGGTCCTTGACGATACATATGACCTTATCACGTTTGAGAGCCTGGTTAAAACCCTCATTGATGACATCGATCCCTCCGACAGCTTTGACGGTGGCCTCTTCTTCCTGAATTCTTTTAAGGGTCGTCGTATCAAGGTAGAATGCCGCCACAACCCCTCTCATCTTTTTTACGATATCCAAAGGAAGATCCGTCCCGGTCATAGACTCGAAAAAGAGGACAGATTATTAAATGTTGACGATTCTTCGCCCTAGCATGTCTCTTCATATGCTGAATGAAAAGGATCCCGCAGTCCTCAGGTCACTATATACCTACAGGAGGGAGGTATTCAAGGAAGGTTCTTTGACGGTTCGTGAAAAAGAGCTGATAGCACTCGCTCTGTCCTCTGCGTCCAAATGCGAAGTGTGTTTGGAATATCATGCGGAAGAGGCAAAAAAAGCCGGAGCTACAGGACAGGATATCCTGGAGGTGATGGAACTCGTAACGTATATGAACGGTCCATCAGGAATGATATGGACCAAGAAGATAGATGACATAGTGGGATAGACCCTCCTATTTCGGTCTCGGCTTCTTTTTAAAGTTAGTCTCAACGTGACATCCATTGTTCCGATTCGCGTATGGTCCGTATGGATGACGCGCCGAGATTCTCGTTAATACGAACGCAAAAGCAATCATCTTTGAAAAGGATCATTATGGGGTATGTGATTACGATTTCTCGGGTACAGCTGCGATTTTCATCATAGTTCACCACAATCCCGTTCTTCGCGATCACGGCGATCTCCATTCCGCATACGTATCCGTTGTCAGGTCTGCGTTACAGATTTTCATTCATTCCTTATTATGCTGTTCATGTTGGTAATGGATCTTATATCCACTACGCCAATCGCCGCAATGGTCCTGCCGTCAACATCGATCGGTGTGACGATAACCCTTGTACCCTTGTAGGGGCCGGACAGGGCAACCTTTCTTATCGTCGTTCCGACGCTTATCACCTCTTCCAGCACTGCTCCGGTATAGGCATTGTCGATGACTGCACCATTTTCTATCCTGATGCCGAGATCATCCCTGCTTTTTGCGCAGACCGGCAGTCCGCCTACGAGGTCATGTATCGCAAATGCCAGAGATAACAATTCACCGGCATTGCTCCTGGATGAGAGGATGTCCTTCAATTCACGACTCATTCTGAGTCCACCGATGAGATGGAGTGCCGCAGTCACTGCTCCTTTTTCCGCATTCTCGGGGGAGTCGGCGGTACCTATGATGATCACATCGTCATTTCTCATTCTGAATTTTTCTCCGAGGGCATTTTCCATATCGGCATCCACGGGATAGTCCGATCCTGGAAAAATCAAACCGCCGTTGGAATACACCAGGGTGGTAGCTCCTGATGCACCAGATTTTATGGCGACATCTCTCTCCTCACAGCCAAAAGATACTTTTTTTGCAGCATGCGGAACCCTCACCGCGCAATCATAATCGTTGATTGTAAGAGACGTGGATATGGGACAGATCTCCATGTACATCATATCCCTCGCGTCTGCGCCCTTGTCTGTGAGCATGACTCCATTCTTGTCGATGGATACGAATTCCTGCTCCGACAGTATATTCAAGATCGTTCTGGTGCTTCCCTCTCCGATGTTGAGTACGGTCGACAGTTTCTTTCGACCGAACGGTCTGGACTCGTCCAAGGACATCAGGGCTTTCCATAGGTGGTAGTCGGTAAATTTTGGGATCGGCCCTCCGAATCTCGGATGGCGGGAATAGAGCATGAAGGAAGCAATGGCAGTGTGATTTATTATGATTTGTCGGTGTTTAGGCCAGATACAGAATGTGTGTCATTATATATAGTACATTAACGGAGCTTATTAACGATGCTTATTTTCAATGTTATTTTATAACCACATGTGATAACAGGCGTATGGCCCGTAACAGAGTCGATATGCTCAAAATAGAGAATGTATCGAAGAAGTTTGAAGGAAGGACGGTACTCAAAAATGTCACTGCCACGCTGTCTACCGGGAGGATATTGGGACTCATCGGAAAGAGTGCTGCGGGAAAGAGCGTCCTTATTCATATGATCAGGGGAACAGTCGAATATGCACCTGACGAGGGAAAGGTTCTCTATCACGTGAACCGTTGTTGCAAATGCGGTCATTTGGACGTTCCGTTCGAAGGGGAGGCGTGTTCCAAATGCGGTGGAGAAACGGAAACGATATGGATCGATTTCTGGGCGCTGCCGGAACGTGATCCGCTGCGGCAAGAGCTCAAGGGACGTATATCGATAATGCTCCAGAGAACATTTGCATTGTTTGGCGATGCTACGGTGATGGAGAACATACTTGAAGCAATAGGGACCGAAGTTTCTGAAAGGGAAAGGATAGACAGAACCATAGAACTTCTGTCTTTCGTCAATATGACGCACAGAACGACACACATAGCCAGAGATCTCTCGGGCGGAGAGAAGCAGAGGGTCGTTTTGGCGAGACAGCTGGCGAAGAATCCGCTGTTCTTCCTTGCGGATGAACCGACAGGTACACTGGACCCCTACACCGCGGAGATAGTACATGACAGATTGGTGAAGTACGTACGTGAAAACAACGTGTGCATGATTTTCGCATCCCACTGGCCGGAAGCCATTGACAGGATGGCGGATGAGGCTATATGGCTGGATGCGGGGAATGTGATCGCCCAGGACGATCCCAAGAAGGTCACGTCCAAATTCATGGAGGACTACCACTTCGAGAAACAGGCGGCTACGGAACTCGGCGAACCTTTCATAGTCGTCGATAATGCAAAGAAACACTACTTCTCTGTTGTGAGAGGGGTTGTCAAGGCTGTGGACGGCGTATCGTTCGATATAAAGGAGAACGAGGTCTTTGCACTAGTGGGTCTCTCGGGTGCAGGAAAGACCACGACATCACGTATGATCGCCGGGATGACGCCTGCGACATCCGGCAGTGTGAAAATCAAGATCGGAGAGGATTGGATCGACATGTCCGAGTCCGGATTTATGGGCAAGGGAAGAGCAACGCCCTACATAGGCTTCCTCCATCAGGAGTATACGCTGTACCCGTTCGATACGGTTCTGAGGAATCTGACTGCGTGCATAGGGATGAAGATGCCCGCGGAACTTGCCAGGGTCAAAGCCGTTCAGGTTCTGCTAAGTGTAGGATTTTCAGATGACGATGTAGAGAAGGTACTATTCTCGTATCCGGATTCACTTTCTGTAGGAGAGTGTCAAAGGATCGCATTCGCACAGGTGTTGATTAAGGAACCGCGTATCGTTATACTGGACGAGCCGACAGGGACCATGGACCCGATAACGAAGGTCACGGTCGCAAAGGCAGTTCTCAAAGCGAGGAAGGACCTCGGAGAAACATTCATAGTCGTGAGTCACGATATGGACTTCATAGTCAACTGCTGCGACCGTGCAGTTTTGATGGAAGGCGGTAAGATAGTGACAATAGGAAGACCGGAAGAGATCGTTTCCAACTTTGACAACATCGAGAAGAAGCATGCCACTGAAAATGGTGAGTGAGCGTGAAACAGAAGATCGGCAGGTATCTGAGTTTTGTCGAATGCCGTGAATCCATGGGAATGGGCATGGGCGGCGGGCTTGCTCAGAGGGCAACAATCTCCGACAGCGGAAGGGATGTGGTCGCCATAGCCATGGGGCCAGGAAAAAGGCACATAACCAAACCGGTGTGTGAGATCACATATGCACTGAGGGAAGAAGGTATCGATACCTCTGTCCTTGTCGTGAATGCGGGAGGAGGTGTTCCAGCTGATGCGGAGGATGTATCGCATGCACAGTGCTTCGGTCTTGATCCTCTGGAAGTCGAGAGGATCCAGCAGTTCAAGGTTGCGCTGGTCCATCTTGGAAACGTTCGCAGTCATATAATCTGGAAGGCAAGGCTGATACTGAGGAATGTGAACATCCCTGCGGTGATAGTATCGCAATGTCCGGTCGATTTCGAGGATTTTGCAGCTATCGGAGTGAAGACGAGGTTGGTAATGCCACAGGACAAGGACATCAACACAAAGGGCAGCATAGAAGAGATAGTCAACGGTGTAATACGAGGTGTCTCCTGTCCACAGGATAAATTGGATGAGATCGTATCAAAGGTGTTGAGAACGCTTCCGGATTCTTCGGAAAAAGGTGAACAGCAATGAAGGTCATTGTTAACGGCAGCGAAAAGATACTCGGGGAGAAGGCCACCTTGAAAGATGCCGTCAAAGGTGAGCACTATGTCAAAGATACGCTGATCTCGGTACATCTGTCGACCGAGAAGACGACCATGGAGTCCAACGACTTCGAGATAATTACGTCTTTGGGATCATTGGTCATACATCTGGAGGATGCTAAAGCCGCCGAGATCTGGAAAACATCCATGAAGGAAATAGAAGGGATCACGGCCAGGTGGGTAACCCATGATATCGCTGCCTTCGGTTCTTTCGTTACAGACATCCCAGTCGACAGAGAGGTTCGCACGTACAAACGTTATGATTGCTTCTTCTCGTTGGGCGGATTCGATAACAACACAACATACATCATGATCGCAAAGGAAGATCACAAGAGGTCATACGGTGCTAAGATAGGTAACATAGGCCGCATAACCAAGGGAAGGCACATATTAGATGTCCTGAAGGAGGGCGACCAGATAACAGGGATAAGGCCAGTGACGTCGGAAACGAGTACGGATAACGTCATAGTCACATCGGATCTCAAATACAGACTGGAAGAGGGTTACAGGATCGACACCCATGTGTTGATAGAGTTGAACGAGCATGCGCCGGAATCTTCCGAGCATGTTCTCATCTTGGCAAGCAAGGGATTTATGAGGATATCCGATGCGACGGGAAGCTATGCAGCATGTTCCGACGACAAGGATGTGGCCATTCCGGACGAACCGCATGCGGTCAGGAACAGAGGTTCAGTGACCGTCAGAAATTCAGGGGAGGGATTGGGACGTGTGTTCTTCTACAGGGACAGAAGGCAGATGATCATCGCCCATAACGATGTCGGCCGTATATTGAACGGAATGGAGATAGCCTCGGTCGCGAAGGCGGGTGACAATCTCAGCGTTCTTACGTCACCCCAGCGGCTGCTGTCTGTCGGAATGACGCAGAAGGAAGGGGAGGTCTTCCTTGCGGCTGCCGGTGTGAAACAGAGAAGAACGGGGGACACATCAGATGATGCGATAATAGCGGAGCAGACGCCGGAACTGACGATCATAGCCTTGAGAGATAAAGAGGTAGAGACGTTGGGCGTTCCCAAGGAAGGTATATTCAAAGTCGCATTGGACAGAAAGAAAGCCCCTGAAACGGTACGTTATTTCGAAAAAGTCACAGGTCTCAGCCACAAGTCGATCGGTTCCATGAAGGTTCATTTCACATTCGAGGATATGCCGATGATAACATTTGAAGGGGACGATGTCAGAGGGCAGGTTCTATATCCCCACGATCCGTTCAAAAGGTGCAGGCGCGGTGATCTCGGGGTCACCAACCAGGTAAGGCCCTATCGTGGATTGATCGGGATCAGGCTGACCGACAGCAAGGAATACGGCCCTACCGGTGAAGAGGGATACGCAACAAACATCTTTGGAAGGTTCGACGATGATCTGGATAGGTTCATGAAGGATCTCAAGGAAGACGATATCGTATACATTACGGAGAGGAAATTATGAGCGAGGAGAGAGAGACAAGACTACTGATGATCTCGCCGGCATCCATGATCACACCCAATCAATTGGCGAGGGCCGTGCAGTCGATGGGTAAGGAGGTCACTGTCAAAGAGACCTGTTACGGATGTCTTGTCGAGGGTCCAAAAGCGGAGGTGCATGAGATCCGTGACGAGATAAGGAAATTGGACAACAATGGAATATTCTCCAAGGTCAGGGCATATCCGTGCGGAGATCCGAGGAGGTGCCGTGCACATCACGGGACGAGGCCCGGATTCGCACAACTGGAATCAGAATGGAAGACGCTCGCCGTGGTGAATGCAGGATTGGATGCCATGGACAGAGGCGAACAGGCCAAAGAGGTTCCGGTCAGGGAACAACTTTCGATCGATAAATTCAAGAAAATATGCGAGGTGAGCTGATGAAGGTATTCATAGATCCTCCGAACAGTCTGATACTGTACGACATAGTGGAAAGGTTCGGCCATGAGCCGCTCAGCACCATGGCTGCGATCCAGGAGAGGATCGACAATATGGAGATAGATATGCCGCCGATGAACGTCACTCTAGACGACGTCGTCAAGGGTCTGAAGTATGCCGGGATAGAGGTCCCATCTGGGATAAGGGGGAGGATGGCAGTATGGGGACCCCTGATCGATTCCGCCGATGCGGCCATAATCATGGATGATGCACCTTTTGCGTTCGGATGTGTCGGTTGTGAGCGTTCAAACATGATGGTGAAATATCTTATCAAAAGACGCAAAATTCCTACACTCCACGTAACATACCCGGAGGACGAGGAAGGCGGGAAGCTTTTCGTTGCAAAGGCAAAGGAATTCCTGGAGGGTCTTAAATGATCAAGATAGCTCAGTTGTCATGCGGTACGGAATACAGCGGTGTCCAGTACGAGATAGAGAAGGCAGCACGCAGCGTCGGTGCGAAAGTAGTCTATCCGGATGTGTCCGCGGCGGATATAGCCGAGGCCGTGGAAAGGTTCGGGTTCAATCCGCATTCTTCGCAGCTAAAGCTGATGATCGCTAGGGCGGTTCAGTTGGCGGACAAGAAGTATGACGCGGATGCGGTCTTCATAACCACCTGTTTCAGATGTGCCGAGGGTGCATTGGTAAGAAACGAGCTGAGAAGGTACATACAGGAGCACACGAGGCTCCCTGTTGTCACATATTCGTTCACTGAGAGGATGAAGGCGCCGCAGCTTCTCACAAGGATGGAGGCGCTCGTCACCGTGGTGACGAGAAAAGAGCTCTTGGCAAGAGAAAGGCAGACGGGTCTGACGGCAGGTATAGATTCGGGTTCATCCACGACAAAAGCGTTGATAATGAAGGACAACGTCATAATCGGAAAAGCGTGGACGCCCACAGGGGACGTGGTCCTGACTGCACAGAGTGTACTTGAAGAGGCAATGAAGGAGGCGGGTGTCAAATTCAATGATATTGAAGCCATAGGCACTACCGGATACGGACGTTTCACTATAGGGGAGCACTACGGTGCCAAACTTGTTCAGGAAGAACTTACGACAAATTCCAAAGGAGCGGTCTGGCTCGCCAACAGGCAGCGCGGAGAAGCCACGATAATCGACATCGGTGGAATGGACAATAAGGCGATAACGGTCCGTGACGGCGTTCCGGATAATTTCACTATGGGTGGTGTCTGTGCAGGTGCCTCTGGACGTTTTCTTGAAATGACGGCCAAGAGGTTGAAGATAGAGGTCACCGAGTTGGGTGCCCTGGCCGAAAAAGGAGATTGGAGAAATGCAAAGATGAACTCGTATTGTTCCATCTTCGGTATCCAGGACCTTGTGACGTCTTTAGGTGCGGGCAAGTCATTCGAAGATGTGGCGGCAGCGGCATGTCATTCTGTCGCCGAGCAAGTCTACGAACAGCAGCTTCAGGAGATCGATGTGAGGATGCCGATCATTCAAGTTGGCGGAACATCCCTGATATCAGGATTGGTCAAAGCGATAGGAGAGGTCCTCGGTAGCAAACCGATCGTTCCTCCGAATTCGCAATATATCGGGGCAGTTGGAGGAGCGCTTCTTAGTTCCGGATTCCTCTGAGGTAAAAGATATGGAAATAGAGGTAACTGGCACAGATGAGTACGGTAATGAGGCCTACAGGACTTTGCTCGATACCATAATGAACGATGTGGGCAAGGCACAGATAATAGAGAAGGTCAAACTTGTGCTTGAACCCGAGATACCGATGTTCATATTCTCATTGAAACTTGTCAATGAGCCAGGTATAAAGACGATTGCGGATGCGGCGGATTTCAGGTCTGAAGGATCGGAACTCCATATGTCGATCTCCGATGAGAGATACGCACCACAGATACTCTCCCTGCTGTGGAAAAGATATGGAAGGGCGAATGTGGATCAGCAGACAAGATTTGATATCCTGGTCCACGGCGGTGACGAAAAGGAGGTATCCGAAATGGTCGTCGATACCGGTGAAGAGACGAAGAAGGAAGTGATCGGTGCGCTTTGGAGGGTATTGCCTGAAGGTATCAAAGCCAGACATAACATATCCGAGGGCAGCGTCATAACCATTCTGGCCACAGAAGAGATAGTTAAACCCGAGATGAAAGAGGAAGCACAGCGTGTCCATGACAGTATGAAGGGGGCAGTCTGATGTTCGAGGTCATGATGTATGATGGTGGAGTATACCGTTCCGCCGAACTCTACGAGATGATAGAAGATGTCGGCGGGGTCGTACTCCAAAGTACCAGGAGTTCACAGATGCTCACTGTCACCATGTCCATACCAGGGGAGGATAAACCGGCGATGGAGGTACTGTGCAAATCCATCGGAGGCGAGGTGAAAAGCGTTCCCTTGGCCGGAACTGAGATCGCTGTCGTCGGCTGTACGCTCGGAAGACATCACATGCCCCATCCGATATGTGACATAGCAGAGCAGCTGAGACAGTACGGGTCGATATCCGTCGTGATGGGTCTGGCCCGAGGCAGAGGCAAGGCCACATCCCAGATATCTAAGACGGAAATGGATATAATCGAGGAATACGACGCCGCGATCCTGATGCTGGGCAATTTCAAGCAATGTATCGAGGCAAAGAGGGATCTGTTCAAGGACATCGGCATACCTATGATCCTTGTCACCGGTCCGATGCCCGAGGGTTTAGATGGAGACTGTGAAGCCATAATTCCCGGTGTGGGCCGCAAAGCGGAAAGGATGCGGACGACAGAGGAAAGAAAGAAGCTAGAAGAGATAGCCGATAAGGTCGATGAGGTCCTCAGGAGCAAGAGGAAGATACTGGAGGAGGATCCGTTGTTCGTTCATCCAGCGGAGCTTAAGAAGCTTCTGGAAGAGTATGAGCCAGTCAACATGAGTCTAAGACCGGCGCCGATTGTCCTTCACATGGATGGTCTGAGGGTCAAGATACCCTTGGGCGAGAACATCGATTACTTCAACACGCTGGAGATATACGGGCGCAAACTGACGGATATAGCAAGGATAACCGAATCCAAGATCAATGACGGCAGCACGTTAATCCGCATAAAGACACGGTCCGAGGTAGAGGATATGGACAGACTTAACGGCACGGAACAATGATCCGTAAAGGCACATATGCCGTTTTCATGTCATTCGACGAGGACGTAGGCGTCAACATAGGTTCACTGGGGCCCGTTGTCCTCAAATCCGGAGAGTACTGTTACATAGGGAGTGCCATGGGCGGGTTGGATCAAAGGATAGAGAGGCATCTTTCAAAGAGTAAAAGCATGCATTGGCACATAGACAGGCTCACGGTCGTTGCGGACAGGATGGAGGTCTATGAATCATTTCCCGACTATGTGCAGGAATGCATGCTGTCATCGATGGCGGGTAAGGCGGGATGTATGCCGATGTTGAAAGGATTCGGATGCTCTGACTGTCGGTGTGAGACACATCTGTTCATGGTCGATACGTCGTCGAAACGGAGATTCATAGCGTCTGCTGGACTCGTAAGGTATACCAAATCGGGTCCCGTAAAATGATGGTGTCGTCACCGCGACTTTTTTCTGACCGAAGTCTTATTAAGCATTATCCTATTTACACGTGTAAGTAAGCCGCGCTTAGGGAATAAGGGTGGAGGATTGTCAAATGAAATCGAACGGGGCAGAGAACCTATCACGAAAAGTAACGCCGGAGATTATTGCGAAACTCGAAGCAATCGTCGGCAAAGAAAACGTCAACACGAGCGAAATGGACAGAATGCTGTACGGACATGACCTTGCACCACTCCCGAAGGAGGCAGGTCTTGCGTTCAATAATTTCCCTGATGTTGTCGTCAGGCCGTCAACAGTCGAACAGCTTTCGCAGATCGCCATGGTCGCATACAAGAGCGGCGTTGCGGTTACTCCGAGAGGGGCTTCGACATGGGGTCTCGGAGGATCGATGCCTACCGCGGGTGGGATCCTTTTGGATATGTCCGCGAAGATGAGGAAGATACACTTCGTCGACAAGGTCAACATGTGCGTGAAGGCCGATGCCGGCTGCACGTGGAAGAACGTCATCGAAGCATGCGAGAAGGAAGGACTCCTTGTCGGTTCATATCCATCGAGTTTCCCGTCTGCGACACTTGGAGGCTGGGTGTCCACCAGCGGTGTCGGTCCTGGAGGGTACAAATATGGGAGTGGAAGGGACAACGTGCTCAACATGGAGGTCGTTCTTTCAGATGGGACAGTCGTTGTTTCAGGGTTCGACAAAGTCGGCAACAACATGTCCGGATACAACCTCAATCAGCTCTTCGGAGGTGCCGAGGGTACGCTCGGTATCATCGGAACAGTCACACTCAGGGTCTATCCGATCGGTGTAATCAAGCCGGTGGCGTACGACTTCCAGAACATAAAGGATATGGCTGGACCGATAAACAAGATCGTCAGTCATCCCAGCGTGAAACCCCTCCACATCGCATGGTCGGATTCCTATCACTTTGAGAACCAGAGAAGAGCGGGCCTCCATGCACCGGATGTGAACAATCTATTCCTTGTGACATTCCAGGGTGCGCCGGAATTCGTCGCTCTCGAGGAATCGATCGTAGACTCATTCGTTGAAGAAGCGGGCGGGAAGAAGGTCTCGAGCGAGATTGCAAACCACGAATGGGACGAGAGATGCTATGAGTACAGGGTCCGCAAGGCCGGTGTGGGATCTATCCCTGCAGAAGTCGTCATAGAGACCAGTCATTGGGCGGAATTCGTTGACGAGTGCTACAAGGGTTTTGAGGTAATGAAGATGGAAGCCGGCGGAATAGTCGGAATGATCGCCGATCGCAGTACTTCCATGTTTATGCCATACTACTTCAAGGATGACGAGTCTTTGTTGGGCATGACCGCATTCGCGTACAATTTCTATATGGGTGAGGTCGCCAAGAAGTACGGAGGGCGCTCGCTCGGTTTCGGTGTGTTCTTCGCATCGAACCTCGATACGACCCACGATGCGGGTCCTGCGGCCGAGCTCATGAGAGATCTCAAGACCTTTCTCGATCCGCACGATGTAATAAATCCCGGGCATCTGGTCTGTGGGAAGACCAGGTTCGGAATATCATTGAGCAAGAATCTCATGGGTGTCGGCGGATCCCTGATGCAAGGTATCAAAAAGCTGTTGCCCGCAAACACTACGTTCTCTGATAATCTTGACAGGTTCAGATACGATACTCTCGAAGAAGAGAAAGAAGAATCCAGAGTCGTAGAGTACGGCAAGGGAACTCAATAAACTTTTAATCTTTGGCAGGAAACTGCCATCTTCCAATTCTTATTTATCGACACATGGTCCGCGGATTCATGGTGTCGTTGCAACCGGATCGCACAAAAGTGTTACAAAGAAAGATCTAATCAATGAAATAAAGGTCATGAACGGAATCGATGACCGTTATGTTCTTGTCTATTCGATGCCAATCATCAATGTCGAATACGCCTGACAATACACCTATGAATCCTGCACCTGAATCATGTGCGCACCTATAGTCAAAGGCGTGGTCGCCGACATACAGTATCTCTTCGGGTTTAACATCAAGTTTCTCCGCTAGATGTAACATAGCTATCGGTGACGGTTTGGCCTCTTTTTCAGAGTAATCATCTCTTGCGATCACGGCATCGATAAGATGTGATACTCCGCAGAACTCAAGAGCGGCGTCAGCATATTCCCTGCATCCTCTTGTGAGAACACCGATTCCGTATTTCTTCTCACGGAATCTTTTCAGTGTCTCCACAGTACCGGGAAAAGGCCTCGCCTCCTCCAGATTCTGCATTTCTATATCCCTTGCGGCCTTGGTGATTTTTTCATGTATCATGGGGATCTCGTCGCCTCTTTTTTGCTCGATAAGATACTTCGTTCCTGATTCAAGATTGAATTTGAAGCCGTCTTTTCTTTTGATGACATTTTCAGGAACGCCCATCCGTACCATCTGATCAAAGACAAGGTTTGCCATCTCAACATAATCGACATGGGTATCCAACAGCGTACCGTCCATGTCCAGACCGATTGCACGATATTTAGAATCCATTTTCATTGCCATCCTAAAGGTGTGATCCGTATTAAACTATGGCAAAAAATCCAAAGATTGATGTAATTTGCGTCCAGTATATTCGACCGCAGATGCATATCCATTACAATAGAATTAAATATCAAACTCTATCACTGAGACAATCTTGCATGTTCAGATAAACCACTGAAGGCAAGAAAGTGTAAGGACTGAGACTAATTACGCCCGAATATTTGAGAAACCTATTGAGTCATCATGTAAATTTTTAGATTGCGATAGATATTGCAGGTTCCACCGATGGCAGTTTTTTATGAGTAAAAAATGTGTTATGTAAGCATGGATTATATTGGAAAAGCAAGAGGAAGTAAAAGGATTCTAAACACGAGAACTCAAGATGACTAAAATGTAAATTTTTAGACATCTGGCCACAAGTGTCAGGTGAGAGTAGTAGCCCCCCTTCTGTTTCAGGCGACATTCAACTAATGCACCCTACCCGCCGGTCCGTGGGCCATCACCCCGGCTGTATGGGTTTGCTCCGATGGGGAGTCGCCGTTTCACCAAATCCTCGGGAATGTCACTGTCAACAGATCATCCTTTAACCGAGACTGTGTCGTTTCTGGGCCCTTGCCCGAGCTCTCGCCCGGTCGGATTTCCCGACCCATCTGCCCTATGGAGGAGGGAACTTCCTCAGCTGGAACAAGTCCTACCGTCGGTCGCCCTCTCTCTCCTGACAGTCGAGGGAAGAAATCCAGGTATTAATCACTGTCGGGATTTTCCAATAACGATAGCAACAATCGAGGTCACGATAAAAATTGAAATGACATTCGTAATATTTTCAGTACGTTCATTCTGATCGATAGCTTTTGGATAAAATGTAATGCCGTCGGGACTTACACCAACAAGTCCAGGATAAGAGGTCCCGCCGTTGAAAGAAAACACGTTCGTATTTTTTTCGAATAACATATGATACGTAGCATTCGAAACAGTCATTTCCTAATTTTTTTAGACCCTGTGTATATTCAGTATAATCAAATCCATAGCCGATCGCCGTATCTATCGAGCATGTGTCAGTTCTGTAGTAGTTTGATTTGATTGTCGATATTTTGGATTGTTGAGATGGATGCTGTCTGTTATTCCGTCAGTATTTTCATCATCAGCATAGATATCTCTGATATTGTAATTATTCATCAATGTTAACATTCCATCCGTATTGCATACAGAAGAGCCAGCTATGCCACCGATATCAGACATGAAAGGAGAATCCAAGGACATTGTGCCAGTGTCATAACACCATGAGATTGCCGTATTTCCTTCTGTATTAGAGATCTCCCAACCGGATATGCCCCCTATAACGGAAGACGATGTCGTAGATCTCACCGCGATATTCCCTGTGTTATAGCACATGGACAGAGTAATCGGAACTGAGAGGGATTCTATTGCATCGGTTACACCGCCAGCATACATCGATATGCCTGAAGAATTTACGATTATGTCGGATGAGTTGATGCAGTATTCAGGAATGTATTCATGGTATTCGGATGGCAATCCCTTTCAATAAACCATCCGATCAGACCTCCTATGCAGAATGACGATGAGCCTATGGAATTCACTGAGCCGTTGATTACGTATATGTTGTTGACATTCGTATTTCTGGTTATTCCTAGAAGCATTCCAAGGTCGCTTTCTCCGGTCACTTTGCAGTTCAAAAGGATCAGATTCCTGAACCGCAGTCGACGGTACCAAACAATCCGGCAGAATAATCTTCAAGACCAGTATTTGCAACATTTACGGTCATATTGCTTATTGTGTGTCCTTTACCGTTAAACGATTCAGAGAAAAAAAGGTCGCCATCAACGACATCATCGGCATAATAAGAATAGCTTGCCAAACCGATCGGCAACCAATTGTATCCTTTGAGATCTATATCCGTTTCGATTTCAATGACACATCCTGCAAAGTCATATGCTGTCCTGCCGTCAATACCATTCATGATATTTGAAAGACCTTTTAGGTCGGCGGAGGTTCTTATGCTATAAGGCTCGGATTGTCCGTCATACCATTCATAGTCGACAAGGTCTGTCAAAGCACTTTCGGTGCAGGCAGATGTCGAGGTAACGGAAACGATAAGAAAAATCATCGAGATCGCGAAGACAACGGATGTGTTTTTGATCTTTGATTTCAGAGGTCCAGTCAGTATATAATCCAAGCTCGAACGTATCATCAGAAGTATAAATCTATGGTTCGGATTTAAAAAACAATGATAAAGCTTATTTACTGCATTCATATTGGGAAAGTATCTGCAAGGGTAGTCAAGCATGGCCAACGACGCAAGGTTGAGGGCCTTGTCCTTAGTGGTCCGTGGGTTCAAATCCCATCCCTTGCACTACTATTATAATCAAGAGTGTGGCACGAGTTTCCCGTCTGCGTTAATTCCGGTTGCGGAGTTTTTGACGGGGCGCCGTTCACGTGAGAATTTTTGCATTGACGCCATTGATAGATACTTTTGTAGGTCTTGATGTTGTCAATCCTTCAGATCTTATTCGAAGTTAACAATATAACGATCATCGCGTTGAATACAGATCAGAATCTCAGCGATTGACGGATTTTCATAATAAGTGTACAAGCTGCTACGGTTCTTCAATCGGCCTTCAGAATTCTGTAGATCAGAGAAAGATGGCCCTTATCAACGACCTCACAGTTTATCAATTCAAGTTGAAGTCTATTCGGTATTGACAAACTTCTGAACACACAGGGGGTATTGATACCTATCAGACACGGCGATATAACGAGACTGATTTCATCGACAAGCCCTTGTTCTATGAGTTTATTCGTCAATGTCCCGCCACTATCCGTTCTGAGTATTCTGCAGTTGTATTTTTTGTGCAGAATCTCGAATGCTTCGGTGTAGTTCACATGGTCTTCTCCGGCAACGATGAAATCGTAATTACGTTCATCCAAATAGTCGAGATAGGACTCGGGTGTGGATGCGGATACTAAGATAACAAAATCCTTACAATATTCTGTATCTCTAAAAACATGTAAATTACGTAGTTTTCCGCGACTATCCGGTACGACCCATAGAGGTCTTTTGTCGTTCGGCTCGTCCACTGGTTTCACAAAATTCCTTTCAGTTTCTGGAGGATATTGTTCTGCCGCCATACGAATCGTTTCACTTCCAAACAGCAGCATATCAGCATTGAATCGATTGGCGATTTCATAATAGATGCCCGTATCTACAAAACCACGAATGCAACCATCTAAACTTTGTTCTGCATGCATTATAACCTTCGGTCTCATTAGTTTCCTCCATGAGTTGTACTTCTCATCATTGGTAAAACGATCTCGGGTTTTATTGTTTATATCTTTGTCGCGAATGTTGATGGGGCGTTTCTTTAGATCGTTCATTCTGTTTCATTTAGAAAGAAAGTACTTCACATCAAATAAAATCATGACCCACAGTGAACACAGATATCATTAAAAAGTAACAAGACTGAATGTGTGCTGTGACTGTATTAGAAAAAAAGAATGGAATAACATATCGTAACGTCGATGAAAATGATGTTCCAATGATTTTTCAGAAGATCAAAGATCTTGCGGAGTATGAAGGAAAGACAAAAGAGGTCATTTCTACAGAGGAGGACATTCATTACATCCTATTTGTAAAGAAGATAGGATATGCTGTTGTCGCTGAAGGTGAGGCCGGTCTTGTCGGTCTTCTTCTCTATTACGACATTTTTTCAACGTTCAAGGGAAAAGCCGGAATCTACATCGAGGATCTGATAGTTGACAGGAATCACAGACATATGGGCATAGGAAAAACGCTTTTGGAGCTGGCATTCAGAATTGCAGGCAATGGTTATGTCGAGTGGATGTGTCTCAGACACAATGTTTCTGCACAGGAGTTTTACAAGAAGATGGGCAGTGAATACATAGATGAATGGGTATTGTTCCGCAAGGATTTATGAAAATTATGTTTTTAACATAGATTCGACATTTGTCTATTTTAATTTACTTTTAGACTGATTCATAGTAATAAAAGAATATATGAATAAAAAACGAAATTTTGTAATTACCAATCAAAATTGTCGTATTTTATTATTAAAAACATGTTACATCTTTTTTGTTTTTGCATTTATTGTTGTCATATCATATACAAATTTTAAAATGCAATTCTAATCTCTGTTTAACAAAATATTCATTTAAACATAAAAGTACATATATCATTAGACATTTGTCTAATTAAAACGGCTTAAATTAGATGCAAAAAATAAATGGAGAGAACAAAATTGAAGGTGTATAAGAAGATCCCGCTAGCACTTCTTGCGTTCGTCGCGATTGCAGTGCTGATGATACCTGGCGTATCTGCTTCCGACGGGGGAGAAGAGGTTCTCAATACAGTGGACATGACCTGGATCATTGTAGCTAGTGCATTGGTGTTCATGATGGCACCGGGAATTGCACTGTTCTACGGAGGCATGTTGAGGAAACAGAGTATGACCTCGACGATCTCACAGTGTATTTTGGCCATGGGGCTGGTGTTCTTTGTCTGGATACTTGTTGGATATTCGCTTGCATTCAGTGGTGATGTGGGCGGATTCATAGGAAATCTGGATAACATATTGGCCATGAACGTTCCTTACGATGCCAGTACGCTCGGATACACGATCCCTGACATGGAATTCCTGATATTCCAGGGAATGTTCGCGCTTGTGACAGCGTGTATAGTCGTAGGTGCCACTGCAGAAAGGGCAAGATTCCCAGCGATAATGGCATTTCTTGCCATCTGGACGATACTTGTGTATGCACCGATGGCACACATGGTCTGGGGAGGAGGTCTCCTGTCGACCGGTTTCGGACTCATAACGACGCTCGATTTCGCGGGCGGTACTGTGGTTCACATATGTTCAGGCATATCAGGTATAGCAGTAGCATTGGTGGTCGGAAAGCGCAGTGCAAAGACGATAAAGGAGAGACCGCACAACATCCCATTGATGTTTCTAGGTGCCTCCATTCTTTGGATAGGCTGGCTGGGATTCAACGGCGGATCGGAACTAGGTGTTGACGGAATATTGATCAACGTATTGGCAGTCACCTTAGTAAGTTCTGCCGTGTCCACGATCGTATGGAGCCTGGTTCAGTATTTCCATGTCGGACGCGTCAGTCTCAGCGGTATCTGCGCAGGTTGTTTGGCCGGATTGGTGGCCATTACGCCGGGATGCGGTTTCGTGGAAGTGCCTGCAGCCATAGTTATAGGTGCGATAGGTGCGATAGTGTGTTACTTCGGCGTTATATTCATGAGAGAGAAGTCCGGAGTCGATGATGCGCTGGATGTATTCGGTATCCACGGTATAGGAGGCATATGGGGCGCTATCGCTACTGGTATCTTCGCAATTCCTCTGCTGGCATGGGATGGCGTTGGAGGTCTTCTGTACGGAGATGCCTCGCTGTTCGTTGGACAGATTGCGGCAGTGGCATTCACTCTGGTATATTGTTTCGTTGTGTCCTTCCTGATAATGAAGGGATTGTCCTACGTAATGAAGATCCGTCTGACTGAGGAGGAAGAGATGATCGGGGCCGATATAATAGAACACGGCGAATCGGCATATGACATGTGAGTGTGATTCAGATGAAGATGATTATCGCATATATCCGACCGGAGAGACTTCAGAACGTCAAAGACGCACTCAAACTGAAAAACGTGAATGGGATGAGCATTACCAGTGTCAGAGGACGCGGGTCACAGTCAGGACTAAAATTCACGAACAGGGTCGGTGAGTTTGTGGTCGACGAGATTGAGAAAATCAAGCTTGAGATAGTGGTGGAGGACATCATGGAAGATATGGTGATAGATACAGTCGTAAGTTCTGCTTCCACCGGACGTATAGGGGACGGAAGGATCTTCGTTCTTCCCGTTGAGAGGTCGGTCAAAGTTCGCAGCGAGCAGGTTTGAAAGACTTCGTTCAAACCATTTATACAAATCCTTTATCAAATAGAATGGAGAAAATAAGATGGAAAACAATGAGAAGATACTTGAGGATCTCAAGGTTTCGATAGAAACCTGGAATCCCAAGATGGCAGAGTCTGCGACAAAAGCGGCCATCGAGGCTGGTCTGTCCCCAAGGGATATTGTGGACAAGGGACTGGGAAAGGGAATGGAGGTCGTCGGAAAGCAATTCGACGAAGCGAAGATCTTTCTTCCGCACGTTGTAGCAGCATCCAAATCGATGGAGGCAGCGCTAAAGATTCTCGCCCCTCTTATGGAGAAGGGGTATTCTGCCACAAAGGGAACCGTCATAATGGGTACTGTGGAAGGAGACATACACGAGATAGGAAAGAACGTATGTACCGCCATGCTGAGGGGAGCTGGATACAAGGTTATCGATCTGGGTCCTGATGTGTCACCTGATGCCTTCATCAAGGCTGCCAAAGAAAACGATGCGAAGATCGTGGGAGGTTCCGCATTGATGACGACGACACTCATGGTCCAGAAGGACCTTGTAGCTCAGATCAAAGAGGAGAAGCTGGACATCATGACTATATTCGGCGGTGCCCCTTGCAGTAAGAGTTGGGTCGAGAGTATAGGCGGCGATGGCTATTCTGCATCCGGCGCGGAGATCGTGAGTCTCGTCGATTCTCTTTTGATGGGGTGAGAAGATGGCTGCAGAAAGACCATTGTCGATATTCGATGTTTATGACCGTTTCCTAAAGGGAACCAAGACGGACGAAAGCGAATGGGACTATGTGACCATTCCCACGAATGCCATGGCGATGAAGGAGAAGTACAAACTTGACTTCGGAGATAAGATGATACCGGAAGACAAGGACGTGAAGGACAGACTGTTCCATGCTGGATTGGAGATGCTTGTCACAACAGGTTTCTACAACACAGATCTGAAACGTGTCATGCACATGACCGAAGAAGAAATCATGGAGGGTGTGAAGAAGACGCCGAAGAGTCTGCTCATGGGAGAGGGAAGGGACGCGGTTCATTTCGTACCCCGTCACGGGAATGCAAATTTCAAGCCAGTGATACAGGGCGGTCCGACAGGTTCTCCGATATCGGAAGACGTGTTCATACAGGTGATGCAGAGCTATGCTCAGGAAGCTACGGTGGATATGCTCGTTAACGGTGTGATGTCCACAATAGAAGGTCATCCTGCAACGACCAACACACCCTATGAGATACGTGCGACTATGGCAGAGTTAAGGGCGGTGAAGGAAGCCAGAGTGAGAGCCGGAAGACCTTATATGGCCATATAGGGACCTGAGACACCGCTGTCCGCGGCGGGACGTCTCTCATCGGATATGGTCCATGCAGGTCATAGAATCTGTGATGCTCACGAGTGTTCACAGTTGAACGAGCTCAAGATGGATATGACAGGACTGAACATGCTCGCAGGGTGGACTGCCAACGGCGATACGATAATGATCGAGCAGATGCCGATCTTCGGAGGATACTGCGGCGGAGTCGAAGAGACCGCGATATGCGATGTGGCGACCACACTTGCATCATTCGCACTGTTCAGTGGTAATTTTCATCTTGATGGTCCCATCCATATAAGATGGGGTATAACCACCTCGAGGGAGACGCTGCAGATTGCGGCACATGCAGCAGCGGCAATAGATGCCAACACAGACCTGTTGCTTGCGAACCAGTACTATCCGACAGCAGGACCTTGTACAGAGATGTGTCTCATCGAGACGGCAACGCAGGCCATCAATGATACCGCTTCGGGAAGGGAGCTGCTTTCAGGTTCGGCTGCTGCAAAGGGTGTCGTTCAAGATAAGACGACAGGAATGGAAGCAAGGATCATGGGAGAAGCGGCGATAGCCACGGCAGGAATGTCTATACAAGATGTAAACGAGATCCTTGAAAGGTTGGTGAGCAGCTATGAGAAGAATTACAACAATGCTCCTGAAGGAAAGCGCTTCCAGGAATGTTATGACGTTCAAACGGTTAAGCCTACAGCGGAATACCTCACCGTGTACGACAATGCGGTGAAGACATTGATCGAGGCGGGTCTTCCTATGAAGGGTTAGGTGTTTGAAGAAAACGCTTTATCATCTCCGAAACTGTTTTCAAACATTTTCCTCCGAAAACCATTTAATCAAACCTTTTACATCTTTTTTCATGAATCGTCGTCGGGTCTCCTCAGCTGTCTTATGGGAATGACCAATTAAGTATAATTTTGATTTTGATTTTAATGGACAATTGACTAGATTCTAAAAATATTTAGATGAAAAGTAGCATAAAATACTATTAATACTAGATGAATGTCTAGTGTGATTGTCTATAACGAACAAACTCAGTGGGGGAAGATCTGGGATCGCCAGGCCTCTACAGCCGTGGTAGCCGGGTTCGATTCCCGGTTCTCTCGCCTTGTCGGTTCATGGGGTATCAGAATGGATGTACATTTCACAGTTCCGCAGGTGCAGAGGTTGAAGGAATTAGGATGCGACGTCGCAGATGATGGATTTAAAAGCGTAAGTGAAAGGGAAAGCGCATTTGCGTCTATTATGACAGATCTGAACAGAGACAATCTATCCGACATAGAGAGTTTCAGGGCCCAACCGAGGAGGAACGAATTATCAGATATCGAGTTCTTGCTAGCTGGCAAACTCATCGAACTAGGATTCATGGAATTCAAGACGCCTACGATAATATCCAAGGATGCATTGGACAAGATGTCCATAACAGAAGGACATCCACTAAGGAGACAGGTATTCTTCATCGACGATAAGAGATGCATGAGACCAATGCTCGCACCCAATCTGTATGTATCGATGAAGAATCTTAGAAAATGCATGGATGGGCCGATCGGGTTCTTTGAGATAGGCCCCTGCTACAGGAAGGAATCACACAGTTCCAGGCATCTTGAGGAATTCACTATGCTGAATCTTGTGATAATGGACCCCGACGAGGAACCCATGTCATGTTTGAGATCCTGCATATCGAAGATCATGGAATTTCTGGGAATGGAATATGAACTGAGGGTCTGTCATTCGGATGTGTATGTCGAGACAATCGACGTGGAAGTGGACGGTCTCGAGGTCGCCTCGGGTGCCGTGGGCCCGCACATCCTCGATAAGGCACACGGGATTTGTGAGCCATGGTGCGGAGTCGGATTCGGTATCGAACGTCTTCTGATGATCAAAAGAGGCGATAACAGCATTCGTAGGTCCGGTCGGAGTCTAGCGTATCTGAACGGCGCAAGGATCGATATATAGGGGGTTGATTTGTTTGGACACTCGTTTAAAAGATGTTCTGGAATCGGCACTTTCCAGAGAGGAATTGTCCAGGGAAGATATAATGTACCTGTTGTCCTGCGAGGATAAACATTCGGAGGATCTTATATTCGAAGCTGCAAGATCGATGACGGAAAGGACGTTCAGAGGTAAGGTGTACACATACGGGTTTGTTTATTTCTCGACCTACTGTCATAACGATTGTAGTTTTTGCTACTACAGGAGATCCAACGATATAGATCGGTACCGAAGGACAGTGGAAGAGGTCGTGGATACTTCATATGCTCTAAGGGATGCGGGCGTCAATTTGATAGATCTCACGATGGGTGAAGATCCGGTTGCGTACAGAAACGAATACGCCGGTCTGTTACATCTGGTGAATGCGGTAAATGATGCGATCGAATTGCCAATAATGGTATCTCCGGGTGTAGTAGCTAGCAGTGTGCTTCCGCGTCTCAGAGCTGTCGGAGCGGATTGGTATGCATGCTATCAGGAGACACACAATCGCGAACTCTTTCGTAGACTCAGGACGGATCAGGATTACGAAAGAAGGTTCGATATCAAGAAACAGGCATTCTCGGCAGGCATGTTGGTGGAAGAGGGAATCATGACGGGCATAGGGGAAACGAAGGAGGACATTGTGGATTCTGTCATGATAATGAGAGATTCAAGTCTCAGACAGGTCAGGGTGATGACATTCGTTCCGCAGAGTGGTGCGCCGTTGGTATTCAATCGCCATCATCAATCGTCTGAATTGAGGATAATGGCTGTACTGAGACTTACAAATCCGGATAAACTCATACCTGCCAGTTTGGATATAGAGGGCATCTCAGGATTGGAATCCAGATTGAACGCAGGGGCGAATGTTATAACCTCGATCGTTCCATCAGATCGATCCCTTGCCGGTGTGGCACAGCATGAATTGGATATAGACAACGGAAACCGTTCTCCAGATCATGTATACGAAGTATTGGACGATCTCGGATACAGTACTGCGACCGGTAACGAATACAATTCATTCATCGAAAAGTGGAGTGTGGGGGGCAGTCGATGAGACTCTGTATAGTCGGCGGTGCATTACAGGGCATGGAAGCGGCATATCTGGCTTTAAATGCAGGGTATGAGACAGTAATAGTGGATAGGAGGGCCGATGCGCCGGCATCATCGCTCGGAGATCATTTTATACAAATGGATCCGGTCAAGGATCGTTCCAAGGCCTTGCAGGTCATTGGCGATTGCGATGCTGTACTTCCAGCCAACGAAAATATTGAGCTACTATCAGTTCTCAGATCGTTGGCATGTGAGGCAGAGGTGCCTTTGCTTTTTGATATGGATGCCTACAGGGTATCTTCTTCCAAGATCGCATCCAACGATCTGATGGGTCGTCTGTCTGTTCCGATGCCGATACAGTGGCCGACATGTGGATTTCCGGCAGTGGTCAAGCCCTCGTCGCAGAGTGGAAGTATCGGTGTTTCTGTCGTCAGGAATGAAGGGGAGATGAACAGAGGATTGGAGGAGGTAAAGAGACTGAAGGATGTACCAGTTGTTCAGGAATATGTACACGGGAGGAATTTTTCCGTAGAAGTGATAGGTAACGGGATGTCGGCAGTATCTTATTTTCTCACCGAGGTGATTCTGGATGAGAACTATGACTGCAAGATGGTTCGCTGCAATCCAGGAAAAGACAGGGGGGTATGCTTGCAGTTGGGATCATATGCTGTCAAGATTGCCGAATCCATGTCACTCAACGGGATTATGGACATCGAAGCCATAGAGGGGGAAAGCGGGATCCGTATTTTAGAGGTAGATGCAAGAATACCGAGTCAGACACCTGCAGCGATATACCACGCAACAGGTGTCAATCTTCTGAAAGAACTTGTCAATTCGAGGTCAAAGAGCATGACTGTTCCTAGATTTCACTCAGGTTCGTCGATCTATGAACACGTATACGTTGATAGTGGTATAATGAGAACATGCGGAGAGAAGATGTTCTCAAATGTCCGAGAACCGTACATATTGGACGGTCTCTTCGGAGCGGACCGTGTGATAACAGATTTTTCGCCGTCGAAGGAAATATGGTATGCCACATTGATATTTACAGGCAGAGACGAGGCTGAAGCGGAGAACAAGAGGAAGAATTCCATAAGTTTGATGATGGATGAGTGTTCCATACGAAAGTACTGTGATCCTTCCCCGGGGGTCAGGGTATGACAAGATTAACAACGGACATGATCCAGGATACCGTGAACGTGTCTCAATTGGATTACAAGCTTGTTCATTCCATAGGCATGGACACGCTGGGATTGGCAAAGAAGGCAGCGGGCACCTCAGCCACAGACACGAACCCTCGAAAATACAGCGCCGCCGTTGTGCCGATGACCTGCGGATTGGGAACGATATCTGGTTTTTCTGAATCGGTAGATGCTACATTGAAAAATCTGGGAATGAGATCATCCATAACTTCTGGCACTGATGTAGTGGGAATGACTGAAGCTATAGAATCCGATGCAGATATAGTATTCATGGCAGATGACGAACAGTTCATCGCTCTCAATGTTAGGATGCACAAGTATGTCGACAACACAGAATCGACTGCAAGAGGATACGTTGCAGCCTTGGAGGCTGCGAACGGTTCATTGCAGGACAAGACGGTGTTGGTCATAGGGTGCGGTAGAGTGGGATCGATTGCGATCGGTCTGCTTTCGGATTTATGTGCCAGAGTCTGTGCCGTTGATATATGTTATGAAAAGGCCATGCAACTTCGCGAAGTTCATTGCGGTCTGCAGATATATTCGGATACGGAAACGGCGGTGAGGGGGAACAGGCTCATAGTAAATTGTTCTCCCGCACCCATACCGGGAGAGTGGATAATGGAGGGGTCCATTATCTCCTCCCCTGGCGTTCCTTATTCTTTTGATCGGGAGGGAGAACGGAAAGCTAAGATAATCCACGATCCGCTGAGCATCGGCGTGAGTGTCATGGCCGTTATGAGTATGAGTCTATCACAGGATTCTGATGCGAGAATGGAGGAAATCGTGTTTGCAGGGGAGGGGACAGACGAGAAGGCAATGTGAGAAAGTGGCGGACATTGTGTGATCGAATATACATTGTTGATTCTGAATATAACGGACAGACTGGGGTTCGAATTTATTTTTGACGATTTTTGACAAAGACGGCCATAATATTGTCTGAGCAGGCTCTTGGAAAAGAGATGTCGGTGAATGCCTTGAGCAGGTATCTGGGTGTCACGGATAAGAGGTCATAGAAGTTTCTGAACAGGTATGTGGAGGAATTTATGGAAAAACAGGACACTTCGTAACCTGATCATTTCATGTGAACGATACCGTGCTCAGGTCCGGTCAAATATACGCCAGAATTTCAACTATATCGACCATATATCATTTTCATGATTGAAGGTAAAGATTCTTCAGCGATGGGAGAGGGAAAAAGTAAAGGTTTGAGAGTAAACGCGAAGATCTTGAACGGACATCCTGAGAACATGATCACTGAGGAACCCAGGGACTACGACCCGGTAGTTTGCGGTTCATTGGGACGTACAAACATATACAGGTCGTAATCAGCAGTGTTACGGAGAAGGTAGCAAGGCCGATCTACTGCCCGGTATTGATATGTCGTAAGATCGATCCGATGCGATTGGACGATTCTTCACAACATCAATAAATTTTCTCTTTTTTCCCTTCACACGTTTTTATAGGCATACCCTAATAGACGTATGATGGATCTGAACAAAGAGGATACTGTCAAATTATCAGAATTCGAAGAATCCGTTATCGCCATCTCGTCCGTTGACGGTGTTCCCGAGAACGTTATCGTTTTCCATAACGGTAAACTGATCGGTGCATCTTTGACAGACGATGTTCGCGGCGGATTTCCGATATGCACAGACAGAAAGATCGGTATGCCTGGAAACGCATCCATGGTCCAGGCGCCAAAAGGTATGAAGGCAAAGATCGTTGAAACCGAGAGCACCAAAGACATTGCACGCGACTTAAGGTTATCAAGAGTGTCCGTAACAAAGTATGAGGTCGTAAAGTTAGAACTATGATGCTTAGGTCTGCGTGTCCGATCACAACTGTGGGTTTTCGCACAGTTTTGCAATCTGGTCTGAGAATTCATAAGTTCCGTGCGTCCCGCCAACATCCTTGGTCCTGTAACCTCTTTTGTACGCTGTCAATACTGCATCTCTGAGGGTCCTTGCCTTTTCTGGCATACCGAGGTATTCAAGTAACATTGCACCCGAGAGCAGGGAACCGGTAGGATTTACAACGTTCAATCCGACAAGTTCTGGATTGGATTTGTGGAGTGGCTCGAACAGTGCTTTGTGTACGCCATAATTCCCGGATGGACAGAGATGAGTACCGCCTACCAATGCGGCGGCCTCTCTAGAAAGGATGTCCCCATACATGCTCATGGTAGTGATGACATCGACATTGTCAGGGTGAAGAACTATCTCAGCAGCCATGTCATCTACTTTTGTATCATCGATCTCCAATTTGGAGTCGGCCATCACTTCGTAGAAAGTGTTCTTGAAGAGGCCGTCCGCGATCTTGTACACATTTGCCTTATGGACACAGGTGATTCTTTTACGATCCTCGCATTCCGAAAGATTCCTTGCGAACTGACAGATCCTTTTGCATCCCTTGTAGCTGATCCTTCTTTGGTGGGTCACGCCGTCGAGGTCTTCGATCTCGTTCATAGAGAACAATCCTTCGGTGTACTCTCTTATGACGATTACGTTCAGATCCTTGACCCCTATATCCTGTGCGATCTTCTTTATAGGTCTGACATTTGCGAAAAGATCGAGACGTTTTTTGATTTCCATCACTGGATTTCGATATACGCGATCCGTGCCATCATCATTTACACATCCTACCAGGATGGCGTCACATTCATCGATCGTGTTGAGGGTCTGTTTCGGAAGTGCGCTTCCCGTACGTTTGTAGCAATCGAAACCTATGTCTGCGTTGACGAATTCTATGTCCAGACACAATGCGTCGATGGCGGATACGGTTGCGGATACGACTTCGGGTCCTATTCCGTCACCCGGTAGGACTGCTACCTTCTTGGTCATTTATAACCTATCCTCGAGGGCAGCTACGATAATCGGCAACGAGATCGTTGCATCTCCCTCAACGGTCATCTTTTTTGCATTTGCTTTCACTTTACCCCAGGAAACGGCTTCTCTGATCTGTGCACCGGAGAGGGAACCGTCAAATTCCTGAGCGGTTGTAAGGTAGACCGCATAATCGAGTCCCCCACGGAACTGATTCCACCATATAACATGATGTTTTGAAATTCCACCACCGATTATAACTGCACCCGTATATTTCGCGGCATTGGTCATTTCGCTGAGCATCTGCTCGTCACCGAACAGATCTATCCTGAGCTTACGATGCATCTGATAGTACATCCAGAGTTGGCATCCGAAAGAACCGTCAGTGATGCCAGGGACGAATATCGGAATGCCCATCTTGTGACACTGATAGAGCAAACTGTCTGGATCATCCAGTCTTGCACCGACCTGATCTATGATTTCGTGCGTAGAAAGTGAATCGGTGTGTTCGAACATCTCTTGGAACATAGGGGCGAGTCTGTCCTCGAGAACCTCTCCATAGCAAGAATCTGGAACAAGGACATTTCCGAGTCTGCTGACGCCATTTTTTCTAAGCATCGCGTCATCCATCATGAAATCGCCTTTGTAGTAAGCTTTCCATGTTCTCGAGAGGTCGTGATCGAGTGTTCCGCAGGTTGTGATTATAACATCGACCATTCCTTTCTTGACCATATCCACGATTACGCCTCTGGTGCCTGTGGCCATTATGCATGCGGGGAAAGACAGGATCTTCAGGCAACCTTCTTTCTTTATCATCTTCTCCACGACATCAACGGCGTCAGAGAGTTTCTGTGATGTGAATCCTCCAGATCTTCCCATCATTTTAATGAGTTCGCTCACAGTCATATCTTTTTTGATACTGATGTCCTTGACCTCAATGAGTTTTCCCAACTTGCTATCCATTTTTTAGCCCCTTTTCATTATGCGATTGAATGGCACAGAATATCGTCAGTTAAAAGGGTTACGTTACCTTTCCCGCTTTAGTAACTTAAAAACGTCGCGGATCAACGATATGGAGAAGTGGTCTTTTCCGAAATATGCTCTGTTGAATCTTGTGATGACATCGTTGCCAAGTTCGCTGCACGGCATCCACCAGATGTCCCTTTCTCTCTTCCCACTGTCCACATGTACATGGTGAGGGTGCATCAGTTCATAGAATCCCGCTTCGCTGTGTGTTATTCCGAAACCACTTTTTCCAGATCCCCCCCAAGGGGCAGCAGGAAGTCCGAAGGTATATGTCGTGTTATTTACATCCACACTGCCGGATTTTAATTTTGATGCGATCGCCCTGCCCTTTTTCAAATCTCTCGTCCAAACAGAGCCTCCGAGAGCGAAACCATTGTCGTTTGCAAGTCTGACACCATCATCCACGGTTTCAAAAGGGAATATCGTCACAATGGGTCCGAATATCTCGTTTGCATTGATGTCAGACTCATGTGCCAGATTAATGATGACAGTAGGTTCGAAGAAATAACCCTCTAGGTCGGGATTCCTCCTTCCTCCAGTAGCAACGGTTGCGCCCTGTTCAGAGGCACGGGCAACGACATCGACCATCTTATTCAACGCTTTTTCGTTGATCATAGGCCCTATCGAAACAGTTGGATCATCCCATCCATCACCTTGTTTTAGGAGATTTGTACCAGCAACGAATTTTTCTAAAAATGTTTCATAGATTTTGCTTTGGACATAAATCCTTTTTACACCTACACAGACCTGTCCCGCATTAACGAATGCACCCCATATGGCTCCATCCACCGCCCTGTCTATATCGGCATCGTCCAAAACCAACATGGCATCTTTTCCACCGAGTTCAAGTATCACAGGGGTTACGGAATCAGCAGAGTTTCTCATGATGGATATTCCTGTCTCCGTGCTTCCGGTAAACACTATCTTATCCACATCTGATGCGACGATTGTCTGTCCTATCTCGGGGCCGTTTACCGAAGTTACAAGCCCTTTTGGAAAACCCGCCTCTTCAAAAAGGTCAGCTATGAGTTTTCCGCACAATGGAGTGTCAGGTGATGTTTTAAGGATAACAGAATTTCCTGCGGTGACCGCCATTATTACCTCATTGAAAGGTATCGAGAAGGGAAAGTTGTAAGGTGATATTACTCCAATCACCCCAAACGGCTGATATTCTATGTAGGATTTTCTTTTCAGAATGACCATCAGTAAGGTCATAGGTCCCTGTTCCACCCTTTTTTCGAATTTAAAATCTTTGATCCAAGATTCGCAGAATTTTATCATTCCCAAAGTGTTGGTAATCTCTGTGCTGTTGCAGTCACTTCTGGTCTTTCCTGTCTCATCATGAATTATCTTACAGATCCTCTCAGCATTCTCCATCACGGTCAGTCTGAGGTTTTTGATCAGTGAATATCTTTCTTTAGAGGCAGTTTTGGCCCATTCGGTTTGAACAACCCCGCTTTGTGAAATTATTTCAGGGATGTCTTTTGGATTCGTTATTTCTACAGAGCCCACCTTTTCCAATGTGATAGGGCTATAGGAAAATAGTTCTTCCATGCTCAGTAAAAGCTTTTGGCACATTTATAACTGCTCGCACTACTCTCTGCTTGTGGAGGATTTGTTCAAAGCGAGAGACGAATCTACTATATCGCGTATCTGAAGCTCTGTGAAACTCTCTGTTTTGGAATTATCTATGATTATCCATCCGTCCGTGAGTCTTAACATCCTGTTCCTGGTCCGATCCAATTTTTCGGCGGATTCAAAAATCTCAAGGTCCTCGCCCCTCTCGGTTATTCTTTTCATCGAGGTCTCTGCGTCTAGATCGACAAAAATCCTGATATCAGGCATCGGCAGTACCCTTTCCAGTACTCTGTAAGCTATGTCGCAGATCTTTTCAGGAAGGTACCCGACCGCCATCAAATACCTAACGAATATGATGTCATCATATTCTCTTTTAGAGTTTCTGAGGATCCTCAGTGATCTGAAAACATCCAAGATGTAGAATGCGGGGGCAATCAACACAGAGACTCCGCTGTCTATATGGAGAAATCTCGAAGATATTCTTCCGAAAATTGAATTCCTGTTAGGATGTGTAATCTGCAAAACCCTTCTGCTCTCAGATTCGAGTTGTTCTCTGATCAAGTCAGAAACGGTGGTCTTTCCGGATCCATCCATCCCGTCGATTACATACCATACCATAATCAGAGCCTCGACAGAGTCATGAGACTGTAGACGGACGACGATACTATTTGATGTTGCAGTTACTGAGGGTCGACTTTTTCAACGTAGATGTGTCGACCAAGGTGATTGGTGAAATGATTTAAGCAGATATCACCCCCTGACTGCGGCAACCGTCGATTATCCTAAGGTCCGGTAAGCGTAAGACCACGAGGTCAAAATATTTGTATCGAGAATTTTATCGTTGGATCATACATTTCTCTGGAAATTTTATGTGTTAGTTGTTTTTCGACGATATTGTCGACATAATCTTCGATCACGATGGTGATGCGGGAACAGATGACGATACAGTATCAAAAGAGAGAAGATCCGTGTAACGATACTGACGCTGCGTGAGTATAGGTCAATGTCTGCTCTTTATGTGAGGTTCCCTCGTTTCAAGTTTTGCAACGTGATCCTTCATCATATTGGAAACAGCTAGAAAATAAAAGGAAATGACGTCAATAGACGCAAATCATCCGTCGGGCATGTTAAATGATCTGTACGGTATGTAACATTCGCTGTATCATAAGTCAAAATTTTCTTTGTAGAAATTAAAATACGTAGCGATGGAGCGTGTCATAATCAGATATGCCAATGTCATGGCGGTATTGCATCGGGCAGAATTTTCATAACTGAATTTTTGTGGTGACTTATTATACCGTATCTTCTTATGTGAACGCAATGCTGATAATGGCCAGGGACAGAAGTTATCTCGAACTTCAAGAAATTCTCAAAGACAGGAAAGTGCTGATTTGGACCTGCAATACGTGCGCTAGGATGTGCTACGGTCTAGGCGGAAAGGATTCTGCTGAAAGACTGGCCAACAGGCTCTCCGAAGACGGAGTGGATGTAAGGGGGGTATTGTCAGTTTCGGCTGCATGTATCGAGAGCAAGGTTCTTCTCAGGAGAGAAGAAGTTGAAAACAAAAATGCGGACATCATATTGGCACTTATGTGTTCCATAGGCACACGGTGTGCCGAAAGAATCTTCGGAATGCCGGTAGTCAATCCGGTCAAGACGTACGGTTTGGGTTATCTTTCCGCTGCCGGGGATCCGGTGATCGTATCAGAGGAAGGAGAGAGAATTTTGAGCGAAGTGTCGGATAATTCTGGACCATTTGTATAGAGCTGCGGTCCCAAGTGCAAACCTTAAACCCTTTTATATAAGGAAGGATTTGGGGAACAATAACGTTTAGGGGTTAACTCAAATGATTGACATAACAGTAGACAACTTGTTATTCATGATCCCTGTCGCAGTCATCGTAGCATTGATATTTGCACTCATCTTTTACAAGAGCGTCTTTTCAAGGGATAAAGGCACTCCAGAGATGCAGAAGATATCCGATGCTATAGAGACTGGTGCAATGGCCTATTTGAAACGCCAGTACAAGACAATAGGGGTTATCAGTATCATTGTAGCAATCATTATAGCCCTGGCAGGCTTAGTAGAAAGTTTCTCGGCCTACCTTGGATATAAGGTTGCCATAGCCTTCCTGATCGGTGCCGGATGCTCAATTCTCTCTGGTTTCATAGGAATGAAGGTATCCGTCAACACGAACATCAGGACAGCAAGTGCAGCTCGTACTTCACTGAAAGAAGCATTTAAATGCTCATTCCGTGGCGGGGCACTTTCCGGAATCACGGTCTCCACTCTCAGTTTGGTTGGGCTTTTCGCTGTGTTCTTCACTTATAACATATGGTGCGACACCGGCAATATGACGAGTATCGAGACCATGACAAGTACTCTCCATGCGGTCGTCGGATACGCATTCGGAGCATCCTTTGCGGCTCTGTTTGCTCAGCTTGGCGGCGGTATCTATACCAAGGCAGCCGATGTCGGAGCAGACCTTGTCGGTAAAGTCGAAGCCGGAATTCCCGAGGATGACCCCAGGAATCCAGCTGTTATCGCGGACCTTGTCGGAGACAACGTCGGAGATTGCGCAGGACGTGGGGCGGATATTTTCGAGTCGACTGCAGCCGAGATCATCGGTTCGATGATCATAGGCGTTGCAGTCATCAATGCCGCACCTACCCTGTCATTCAACTGGATATTCCTTCCGCTCGTCGTCATCTCGTTCGGACTCATCGCCTCATTGGTCGGTATCTCCGTTGTAGGACTTAAAGATGACAATTCAAATGTCTGCAACGCACTGAACAGAGGTTATTATGTCACACTCGCACTGGTCATCGTCTCTCTATTGTTCTCGACATATTGGATGCTTGAGCCAGAATGTGCAAAGTGGTACTATTACTTCCTCTGTGGAATTTTCGGTATAGTGCTCGGCCTGGCTATAGTGTACATCACGCAGTACTACACAGGTGACCACAAGCCGGTCAAGTCGATAGCGAGTGCATCCGAGACAGGTCCGGCCACGAACGTGATAACGGGCATATCGGTAGGACTTGAATCCACCGTTCTGCCGGTCGTGTGTATTGTCATTGCAATTCTTGGAACGTATCTACTTGGTTACTTCGCTGCACCCGAAGGCATGGCACATGAAGTTGCCGGTCTGTACGGAACTGCAGTCGGAACAATTGCAATGTTGGCCTCATCGGCATTCATACTTGCAGAAGACACCTTCGGGCCCATCACAGATAACGCGGGCGGAATCGCGGAGATGTCCAATCAGCCAGAAGAGGTTCGCGTAAGGACCGACAAACTCGATTCTACTGGGAACACTACCAAGGCGCTGACGAAAGGTTACGCTATGGCGTCCGCAGCACTGGCAGCATTCTTGCTTTTTGCAGCATATTTCGAGATAGTTGCGGAGATTACTGGCAAACCTCTTGTAGAAGCAATGTCGGTCGATCTCGGAAATCCGATAATATTCATCGGAGGACTTGTGGGAGCGGTTCTGGTGTTCTTCTTTGCATCACTTGCCATCCGTGCAGTCGGTACTGCAGCCGGACATATGATAGAGGAGGTCCGCAGGCAATTCCGTGAGGATCCAGGAATCATGGCTGGTACATCTGAACCTGACACCGCAAGATGTGTCGATATCGCGACACGCGGTGCACTCAAAGCGATGGTGCTTCCGGCACTCTTGCCAATCCTGGTGCCGGTCTGTTTCGGTCTGATCTACAGATACTTGCTGCCGACGGAACTTCAGATTTGGGCTCCAGCCGCGGTCGGTGCATTGATCATGGTCGGTACGATCGTCGGTGTTCTTATGGCCAATTTCCTCAACAACGGAGGAGGAGCCTGGGACAATGCCAAGAAGTACATAGAGGAAGGCAACCACGGCGGAAAAGGTTCACCCGCACATGCCGCTGCAGTTGTCGGTGACACGATAGGTGATCCCTTCAAGGACACCGCGGGTCCGTCCATACATGTGCTCGTGAAGCTTCTGTCGACCATCTGTCTGGTCACAGCGGTTTTGTATTGCTGAGTGCAAACGAATTAGGGGCTTCGGCCCCGTCTACCTATTTTTATTACTAATCGGAAGACACGGGCGCGGCGTGCGCGCGTGGTGAACTTTATATAAGAGGGGCATAATCCATGGGTGTTCAAGAGGATCCACCATGTATATGTTAACACAAGCCGAAAGGGTAGTTCGTATTCCACCAGCAGAGCTCAAAGAGGACATAAGCGATGTGATCGACGCCCTTACATGGGGTGCCTATGAGGGTAAATTCGGTGCTGACAAGGCCGTTACCGTTCTTATCAGGAATGTGGAAACAGTAGGGCCGGGGCGTATCGTTCACGGTGACGGTGCGGTCTATCAGACGGTCAAATTCGATCAGCTTGTCTTCAAACCAAAGGAGAACGAGATCATCGAAGGTGTGGTCGTCGAGGTAGTGAAGTTCGGTGCTTTCGTGAGATTTGGACCTCTGGACGGGCTTCTCCATATAAGTCAGGTGATGGATGATCGTGTGGATATCGATTCTGATAACCAAAGGCTGATAGGGAAGGATACAGGCAGGACACTCAGTGTCGGAGATGTCGTTAAGGCCAGGGTCGTCAGTCTGGATCTGAATGAAAAGAATCCTCAGGACAGTAAGATCGGACTCACGATGCGTCAGCCCGGTCTCGGCAGACTCGAATGGATCGAAGAGGAACACAAGAAAAAAGGTGAGGCCTGATGGTCGGACCTGTGATGAAGGCATGCAAGCAGTGCAGCTTCATTTCGGAGGATGATATATGCCCGCGTTGCGGTGGACAGACATCCAAAGAGTGGCAGGGTTATCTCGTGATCATAGACTATGAGAGGTCGGAGATCGCCAACAAGATGGGCATAAAATCCAATGGGAAATACGCTCTAAGGGTTCGCTGATTCAGATGTCCGGAGGGTGGAGGCTTCCTGAGGGCAAGAGGGATGCTTTCAAAAAACCCATCGGAAAAGAGTTGAGGGAAGCGGATCTTGGAAAACATAAAGATAAAAAAATCATCACCGTCGGCGACGTGGTATCGCTGACGGTGAGGAGGAGTGGCATAGTGCCTCTTCTTTCCGTCTATGACGGGAAGACGGAGAGGAATGTGATGACTGATTTCTCCATCCTCGTGAAACAGGAAGGGTGGAAGGAAAAAGTTGTCCACAATCCCGCAGGTATGATAACCTGTGAGCTCGTTGATGCTGTAAAAAACGCTTTAACTGGTACTGCGGAGATCATTCGCGTCGAAGGGGAAGAGGATTTGGCACTCATGCCTTGCATCCTCTATGCGCCGATCGGTGCGGAGGTGATCTACGGATGGCCCGGAAAGGGAATGATGTCCGTCACCACGGATGATGTCGTTCGAAGGAAGACAGAAGAACTCTGGAAAATGATGGAGGACTTTGAATGAAGATGGAAATAACGGAAAAGAAAGCCAACCCCCTGTTCGACAGGACGGAGATACGTTACACTGCGAACCATGCCGGTGAATCGACTCCTACAAAGGCAGCGGTAGTTGACGAAATCGCAAAATTGATGAAAGCAAAGAAAGAGACGGTCGTGTTGTGCAATGTCGATACCGTGTACGGCAGCGGCATTTCCAAGGGATATGCCAAAGTATACGGATCGAAAGAGTCTGCACAGAAATTCGAGCAGGAATATCTTCTCAAGAGAAACGGTCTTCAGAAGCCGGCGTATGTCGCACCTGCCAAACCTGCGGAGGAATGATCATGGCTGCGAAGAAGACAGAAGCAAACAAGGGTGGATCCGTTAAGAAAAAGGATGCGTACGAACTCAAGGACGGTTCTATAACCAGAAAGAAACCCGTATGCCCCAAATGCGGACCGGGTGTGTTCATGGCAACGCACAAGGATCGTGTTTCCTGCGGTAAGTGCGGATACACCGAATTCAGCAAGAAAGCATAAGGGAGGATTATCTTCATTCGGTCTCCAACCCTCTCAAGTGGGGGACCACAGGATCTCCGGGTTCATCGACCGGCAAACCTCTTTCCTTCCAATGGCTTCTAATATCATACATGGGTTCGTGGTATAGCTTGGATATTATCGGGGCTTCCGAAGCCTCTGACTCGAGTTCGAATCTCGACGGACCCGCATTCATCATCAAAGATACTTTACATAGAATACGCCATAGCATCTGCACGGCGGCTCTTTACAATCCGGGCAATGATGTCCCTCGGGACTTTCGACCATCAGATTCCAATATCCTGGTATGGATATGGTTTCTCTGAGCCCGATTTTCTCCAGTATACCTTTGATGTTGGTCGTTCCGTTGACGCTCCTCCATGCCATAGCGCATATGGCATTCACGTCATTGACCAACATCTCGTCATAACTGGCCCTTATAAGCTCGCTGCCGATGCCCATGCCCTTGAAGGTATCGTCTACGGAAGCAGAATCAAGGATGCCTATCCTTTTCACGGACAGTATCTCATCCCTTTCCTTTGAAAGTGGAAGTTTAAGATATTCATCTGCTTTTTCAGGTCCAAAAATGTGGTTTATTACAAAACCGCAAACTCTGTTATCCGAGACAGCGACCTTACAGAAGTAGCCATTATCCGGTTTTAAGCATTCCAGAAAATCAGATTCGAACAGATAGTCGATCCCCAGTTCCCTTTTTGAGATACTCAGCGCATCGGGGATATCTTCAATTCTGAGGTCGGTTATCTCTGTCATGTCTCTTTCCATTCTATGCGAGATATTGGCGGATATATAATAAAATCATGCTATCCAGCAAGATCGGATGCTCTATTTTTTGCTAAGTATTATATCCTTGCATTTTGCTGATTATTCAAGGGAGGTGAAAGTTACGGGAGCTGAAAACACACTAAAATCTATACTGTACGGATTGCTTGCCATTATCATAATGATAATTGTCGCAGTGATATTCTTTGTCATAGTGCTCTATGTCATTAAATTCGCAGCTGACTTTGTATTTGGCGATAATGCGCTTGAGGCAAATTGGGCGGTATTGAGCGCCGTGTTACTGACTGCAGCAACACTCATCGGCGGAGTATATTCTTCGTACGATGAATAAGCAATAAAACCTCAAAGGCAGGACTTTATGTCCTGCCTCCTTAAGAGATATATCCTTTGGATGCACTGTCGTTTTATGAATTGTGATAACATACATACGGAGAAATGCACATGTCCAAAAATCGATTGTCCCCGGCACACAAAGTGTTGTGATTGCGTTGCGTATCACAGAGACGAGAAGAAGAATCTCCCCGTTTGCCTTAGGAACATCTGACCAGATTTGGATATAGGTCATTTGTAAGTCTCCGATTCTGCGTTCTGACAGTATGCTGCCGAGAGGACGCTCTTCTCGAAAGCCTTTATCCTTGTAGCGTATACGGTCCGATATGGAACTCACCAGGGAAGAGCAGGCGATACTTGATGGAGAGTCAGGGGAAGGTGCCCAGAAGGCTATCGAGCTTGTTGTGGCATTAGGGAGGATATACGGGGCGGAAGGACTGGTGGATATAACCTCAGCACATCTGTCTGGTGCTTCATACAAAACCATCGGCGACGGCGGTCTGCAATATCTGGAAGATATGGTGAGAAGCGGTTCCAAGGTAAAGGTTCCCTCCACGTTGAATCCTATCGGAATGGATATGAAGAGATGGAAGGAGATGCATATCCCTCCCGAATTTGCAGAGAGGCAGTTGCGTATTGTAAGTCTCTACAGATCGATGGGGGTTAAGACGACGTGTTCGTGCACACCGTACACAGGGGATAATGTTCCCAGATTTGGGGACCATGTAGCATGGGCAGAATCTTCCGCACTGTCCTTCGTCAATTCATATATCGGTGCAAGGACGAACAGGGAAGGCGGTCCAGGTGCGTTGGCAGCAGCGATTCTGGGAAAGACGGCCAACTATGGTTTACATTTGGATAGGAACAGAGCGCCAACTGTCATCATCGAAGCCGATATCGACGGCTCTTTATTCCAGCATTCTCTGCTTGGTCAGGCAGTTGGGGTTCGGATAGGTTCCAGAATCCCCTACTACAAAGGTATCAGACCCGGAGTGGAGGAGGCGAAGACGATGGCTGCGGCCATGGCCGCCTCTGGATCAGTGGCCATGTTCCATGTGGAGGGCATCACACCTGAAGCCGAAAGATACGACATCTCCGAACTGGAGACGGTGCACATCGGTCGTAGTGAGATCGAAGAGGCTCGTGAAAAGCTGAACTCCACGGATGACGTGGAGCTCATAGCATTGGGGTGTCCGCATCTTACCGATAAGGAGATGCACGAGATCGCATCCTT
>Ga0265294_10000146_pt1 | contig 83374 bp, 72 predicted proteins | sample MunlanPumphouse3_FD_192504 | JGI IMG/M metagenome (GOLD analysis project Ga0265294, IMG submission 192504) | Groundwater microbial communities from a municipal landfill in Southern Ontario, Canada - Pumphouse #3 | ecosystem: Environmental > Aquatic > Deep subsurface > Groundwater | place...
GCTCCAATGCACAAAAGAAGTACTTGAGCAGGGAAATGCCAAGGCTGAAGAAATAGAGACGATTGGTATCACCAACCAGCGTGAGACTACAATACTTTGGGACAAGATCACCGGTGAACCGTATTACAACGCGATCGTCTGGCAGTGTCGGCGAACAGCAAGTTATTGCGAAGATTTGAAAAAGCGTGGATTCGAGACGTTGGTTCGCGAACAGACCGGTCTGGTCATCGATGCCTACTTTTCGGGGACGAAGATCAAATGGATTTTGGATAACGTTCCCGGCATCATGGATCGGGTGAAAGAACATCGGGTCTGCATGGGCACGATCGATTCGTGGCTGATGTGGAAACTGAGTGACGGAGCTTATCACGTCACCGATTTCAGCAATGCATCGAGAACAATGTTGCTCAACGTACACGATCTGGCATGGGATCAACGCCTACTCGACATGCTTGACATCCCGCGTTCGATTCTTCCTGAATTGAAACCTACCAGTGGGATCATGGCAATGACAGCTCCGAAGGTGTTCTTCGGTCAAGAAATTCCGATAGCCGGCGTCGCAGGCGACCAACACGCGGCGACGTTCGGTCAGACCTGCTTTGAAAAAGGTATGGCAAAAAACACATACGGTACCGCCCTTGCTTTGATGATGAATATCGGGGACAAGTTTGTTCCGTCGGAAGCCGGGCTGACGACCGATCTGTTATGGCATGTGAATAAAAAGACCTCCTATGGATTTGAAGGGGTCATTTTCATCGGTGGTGCTGTAGTCCAATGGCTGAGAGATGGTTTGAAAATCATCCAAAGTGCTCCTGAATGTGACCGTCTGGCTGAAAAAGTACCCGATACGGGAGATGTATATCTCGTACCAGGATTTACCGGCCTCTGCGCTCCGTATTGGGATATGTACGCCCGTGGTTTGATCATCGGTATCACCAGGGGCACTACGCAAGAACACTTGGCCAGGGCCGCGTTGGAATCAATGGCGTATCAAACCAAGGATGTGATGGATGCGATGATCAAGGATTCGAAAGTGACTCCCGCTACTCTCCGTGTTGACGGCGGGGCTTCAAAGAGCAACTTCCTGATGCAATTCCAAGCCGATATCTTAGGAATTCCTGTCGAACGTCCGATGGTATCTGAAATGGCAGCCCGCGGAGCAGCATACCTTGCAGGGTTGGGAACCGGGTTTTGGAAGGACATGAAGGAGCTGAGTAGTCATTGGAAGCGGGAAACCTTGTTCGAGCCCAAGATCGGTATTGATCAACGGGAAGAGCTCTACGCAGGTTGGCAAGAAGCGGTAAAACGTTCGCTCCAATGGGATAACCGGTCGGGAAAACGTAAGTAATGGGAGAAATGTTAAACAATATTACCATATTTATCAAAAAATAAAATAATAATGGTAATATATTAACATTTTTATATTGACATGGTATCGCTTAATACGAGAAGATAAATCGAGCAAGCCAACCTCAGGCTGGCGACACAAAGGAGAAAGAAACAACATGCGTCCTGACAGATTTACGGATAAGGTGGCTTTCATTACCGGGGGCGGACAGGGTATGGGGCAACAACTTGCATTGGATTTGGCAAATGAAGGAGCCAAAGTTGCCATAGTAGATATCGACCAAGCCGCACTGGACGAAACAAGAAAACTGTTAGATGAGATGGGTGCCGAATCATTATTGTCGATTTGTGATATCGCAAGCGACGTACAGGTCGAAGCCGCTATTAAAAAGACCCATGAAACATTCGGGAGAATTGACATTCTTGTGAACAATGCCGGATTGCTACGCAGTGCGACCATCGAGGATACGACGAACGAACTCATTGACAAAACCATCGATATCAACATCAAGGGCGTGTTGTATGCCATCAGGGCGGTTACGCCAATCATGAAAGCCCAGAAATACGGGAGGATCATCAACGTAGCTTCGATAACAGGTAAGAATGGGGATAACACGACTACCTTCGTTTACGGAGCTTCAAAAGGTGCCGTGATTACCATCACCCGTTCCGTTGCAAGGCAATTGGGTCCGTTTGGAATTACCTGCAATGGAATAGCACCCCATGCGGTGATGACGAAGATGATGTACTACTGGGATGAAGAAAAGAAGGCTGCGATGGCTGAGAAAATTCCGGTGAAACGATTGAGCACTGCCCAGGATATGGCTTATCTGATGGCATTCCTTGCTTCCGATGAATCATCGTTCATCAACGGAGAGACAATCAACATCAACGGTGGGTATTACATGGATTGAAGACCTTCGGGTTTCTTTGAATTAATGTTTTGTATTATGATTTGTGACAGTTTGGTTGCTGGAATGGGAGAAAAGTAACAGAATTTATATATCAATCGAGTTGGTGGAATACTTTATTGACGGTTCTTTTCCCACAATGGTATAATATCCACGATTTCTGTTATATTTATTTCATTTTAACTGAATCTTGTTGTAGCACATAACGATAGCAGGGATATTAGAGAATCTGCATAGCAAAGAGGTAAAGAAGATGGGAGTAGACCTAAGGACGTACGTGTTTCTGGATTCGCTGCAGCCGCAGATGGCGTCGTTCATCTCGACGGTGTCGAAGGGGTACTTTCCGGTGGCGGACGAGGCGTGCGCGATCGTGGAGATATCGCCGGGGATCGAGATCAACCGTCTGACGGACGTGGCCTTGAAGGCGACGGACGTGAAGCCGGGGATCCAGATCGTGGAGCGGCTGTTCGGGCTGCTGGAGGTGCATTCGCCGAGCCAGGGGGACGTGAGGCAGTCGGGAGCGGCGGTGCTGGAGGCGCTGGGGCTGGCCGAGTCGGACCGGATGAAGCCGACGGTGCTGACGAGCCAGCTGGTGAAGAACATGACGGACCACCACTGCCAGCTGATCAACAAGGTGCGCCACGGGAACATGGTGCTGCGCGGGGACACGCTGTACGTGCTGGAGCTGCAGCCTGCGGGATACGCGTACTACGCGGCGAACGAGGCGGAGAAGGCGTCGCACGTCAACATCGTGGAGGTGATCGGGTACGGGAGCTTCGGGCGGGTGTACATCGCGGGCGACGAGGCGGAGGTGCTGGTGAGCAAGGAGATCGTGGAGAGCCGGCTGGCGATGCTGGGCGGGCGCGAGGAGAAGGCGCGGGCGGCGGAATGAACCGGCGGCCCGGGAGCGAAGATACTGAATAAGGAGCACGGGATATGGCAGAGGTATTTGACAGCGCGTTGGGGATGATCGAGACGAGGGGGTTCGCGGCGATGGTCGAGGCGTCGGACGCGATGTGCAAGGCGGCGAAGGTGGAGCTGGTGGGGTACCAGCAGATCGGCGGCGGGTACGTGACGGCGGTGGTGCGCGGGGACGTGGCGGCGGTGCGGGCGGCGCTTGACGCGGGCACGGTGGCGGCGCAGAAGGTGGGCGAGATCGTGTCGACGCACATCATCCCGAGGCCGCACGCGATGGTGGACGAGGTGCTGCCGCTGGGGCGCACGGCGAAGAAGAAGTAGGGGATCCCCGTCGGGGGGAATTCCCGGGCCGAAGGGGGACGCGGGGCGTCCCTTGAAGGCGGGGGGGCTTGCATATGGTATTGGCCAGGGTGGTCGGCACGGTGGTGTCGACGGCGAAGGCGCACCAGATCGAGGGTCTGAAGCTGCTGGTGCTGGAGAAGGTGGGCCTTCCGGGGCTGGCGGGCACGGGCGAGCACGTGGTGGCCTTCGACGCGGTGGGGGCGAACACGGGGGAGCTGGTGTTCTACGTGGGCGGCTCGAGCGCGCGCATGACGGAGGCGACCGGCGGGAAGCCGGCGGACGCGACGGTGACGGCGATCGTGGACAGCGTGGACATGGACGGGGCGGCGGTGTACCGCAAGGCCGGAGGCGATCGATGACGCTGTGCAGGGTGGCCGGGACGGTGGTGGCGACGACGAGCGCGTTTTCCGGGCTTTGGCGCCTCGTGGTGCCGTGCGGGGCCGACGGGAGCGGGAACGGGCCGGCGCTGGTGGCCCTTGACGCGGTGGGAAGCCGCGAGGGGGACATGGTGCTGGTCGCGCAGGGCAGCAGCTGCCGGTGGACCAAACAGACGGACAACGCGCCGATCGACGCTTTGGTGGTCGGCATCGTGGATGCGGTGCGGCGCCACGGCGAGCTGGCGTACGGGGGCGGGATGTGAGCATCGAAGGATTGAACGAGGAACGCATCAGGCGCCTGGTGGCGGACCTGGTGGCGGCCTATGCCAAGGACACGCCGGAAGAGCGTCGGGTGGAACTGGAGAAACCGGGGGGGAACCTGGGGATTTTCGGTGACATGGAGAGCGCTGTGTTGGCGGCGGGTGAAGCGCAGCGGCGCCTGGCGGGGCAACCGCTCGAGACGCGCAGGAAGATCGTGGCGGCGATGAGAAGCGCGGCCGAACGGCACGCGGCGGACTTCGCCGGGCGCGCGGTGGCCGAGAGCGGGCGCGGGCGTGCGGACGACAAGACGGCGAAGAACCTGCTGGCGGCGCACAAGACGCCGGGGGTGGAGGACATCGAGACGGCGGCGTACAGCGACGAGCACGGCCTGGCGATCACCGAGCGGGCGCCGTACGGGGTGATCGGGTCGATCATCCCGGTGACCAATCCGGCGGCGACGGTGATCAACAACGGCATCTCGATGGTCGCGGGAGGCAACGCGGTGGTGTTCAACCCGCACCCTGGGGCGAAGCGCGTGTCGTGCCACGCGATCCAGGTGCTCAACGGGGCGATCGTGGCGGCGGGGGGGCCGGCGAACCTGCTGTGCGCGCTGGCCGAGCCGACGATCAGGTCGGCGGGCGAGCTGATGGCGCACCCCAAGGTGGCGCTGCTGGTGGTGACCGGCGGGCCGGCGGTGGTGCGCTCGGCGATGCTCAGCGGCAAGAAGGTGATCGCGGCGGGGCCGGGCAACCCGCCGTGCGTGGTGGACGAGACGGCGCACGTCGGGAAGGCGGCGCGGGACATCGTGGCCGGTGCGAGCTTCGACAACAACATGGTGTGCATCTGCGAGAAGGAGATCCTGGTGGTCTCGAGCGTGGCCGACCGCCTGGTGGCCGAGCTGCAGAAGAACGGGGCCTATTTGCTTGATGGGGCGCAGGCCGAGAAGCTCAAGGCGATCGTGGTCGAGCGTGCCGGGAAACCGGGGGACGAGGGAGCGATCCGCAAGGAATACGTGGGCAAGGGCGCGCCCGAGCTGGCCGGGTTGGTTGGTGTGACGGTCAGCGCGTCCACGCGGCTGCTGATCTTCGAGGCGGAGGCCTCGGACGCGATGGTGTGGACGGAGCAGCTGATGCCGTTCCTGCCGGTGGTGCGCATGGCGAACGTGGAGCAGTGCGTCGACCTGGCGGTGGCGTGCGAGCACGGCTTCAGGCACTCGGCGATGATGCACTCGATGGACGTGGGGCACATGACGATGATGGCGCGGGCGATGAACTGCTCGCTGTTCGTGAAGAACGGGCCGTGCGTGGCGGGCCTGGGCTACGGGGGCGCGGGATACACGAGCCTTACGATCGCGAGCCCGACGGGCGAGGGGATCACGAGGGCGCGCAACTTCACCCGCGAGCGGCGGTGCTCGCTGGTGGATTATTTCAGGATCGTGTGAGCGCGGGGGGAAGGCGATGAAGCTGGGAATGGTGACGGGGACGGTGGTGAGCAGCCACAAGCTGGAGAGTCTGGACAGGCGCAAGCTGCTGCTGGTGCGGCCGGTGGACGGGCACGGGAACCGGACGGGGGCGGAGTTCGTGGCGGTGGACACGGTGGGAGCGGGCGAGGGCGAGCTGGTGATGTACGAGGGCAGCAAGGAGGCGGCGCAGGCGTTGGAGAACTGGTACAACCCGTGCGACGCGGCGATCATCGGGATCGTGGACGGCCTTGAGGCCGGAAGGTGAGCGTATGGTGCTGGCGAGGGTGACCGGGACGGTGACGTGCACGGTGAAGGACAGGCGGTACGAGGGGCGCAGGATCATGGTGGTGCAACCGGTGGACGCGCGCGGGACGGCTTCGGGCAAGAGCCTGCTGGCGGTCGACGGGGTGCGGTCGGGCGTGGGCGACCTGGTGGTGGTCTTCGACGAGGGCGGCTCGGCCAGGGCGATCCTGGGCTGCGAGGGGTGCGTGACGATCCGCACGGTGATCGGCGCGATCGTGGACAGCGTGGACGTGGAGGAGTGAGGGCGATGGCGGTCAAGCGTGTGGCGATAGGGTGCGACCACGGTGCGGTGCGGCAGAAGGTGTTCCTGAAGCTGTACCTGGAGAGCCTGGGGTACGTCGTGGCGGACGTGGGGTGCGCCGAGGGCGAGAAGGCCGACTACCCGGACATCGCGGTGGCGGTGTGCCGCAAGGTGGTCACGGGTGCGTGCGAGCGGGGGATCGTGTTGGACGGGGCGGGCATCGGCTCGTCGATGGCATGCAACAAGGTGCGCGGCATCCGCGCCGCGCTGTGTTACGACGTGCGCACGGTGGTCAACAGCCGCGAGCACAACAACGCGAACGTGCTGGCCCTGGGCGGGCCGCTGCATTCGGCGGGCGAGCTCAGCGAGATGGTCAGGATCTGGTTGGAAACTCCGTTTGGCGGTGGAAGACACCTGCCAAGAATTAATAAATTGATGGCGATAGAAAGAGGAGAATATTGATACCATGGACGAACAGAGACTCATCCAAACAATTACTTCGGAAATATTGAAGCGCCTCCAAGGAGAAGCGATCGGTCAAAATACTGGCGGTCCACTTTTAGGTAGCGGATATCGTGTGCCGATGGATACAAAGGAGCTAGCTCAATACATTGACCATACGATGCTCAAGCCAGATGCTGTGACAGCAACTTTTGATCAATTGTGTAGCGAAGCTGTGCAATACCGATTTAAATCTGTGTGTGTAAACTCCTCATGGGTGCCCTACGTTGCGAAGAAGTTGCAAGGGACAAGCGTACGAGTATGTTCGGTCGTGGGATTCCCGTTGGGAACGATGACCAGCAGGAGCAAGGCGTTCGAGACCCGCGAGGCGATCGAGCACGGAGCGAGTGAGATCGACATGGTCTTGGCAATCGGGAAACTCAAAGCCCGTGAATATGCTTACGTTGAAGAGGATATCTTGGCGGTTCGCAGGGCTACCAGAAGCAATACAATTTTAAAAGTAATCATTGAAACTTCAATGTTGACACAAGAAGAGAAAGTACTTGCCTGCCAACTGGCCAAACGTGCCGGAGCAAATTTCGTGAAGACGAGCACCGGTTTCGGCGGAGGCGGAGCTACCGTAGAGGACATTGCTTTGATGAAAAGTGTCGTGGGCAAAGATATGGAAGTAAAGGCCAGCGGTGGTGTCAGGGATTATGATAAAGCGATGGCGATGATTGGAGCTGGAGCAACAAGGATCGGAGCGGTTTCCAGCGTGGCGATAGTAACCGGAAGCCGGGGAACGGGTAGTTATTAACCGATTGGTGGAATTAATTATGCAATCACAGAAGATGATAGCGGCATCTGTGCTTTCGGCAGATTTTACAAAGCTCGGGAAAGAGATCGAAGATGTTGAAAAAGCTAAAGCTGATTGGATTCATTTCGATATTACTGATGGACATTTTGTTCAGAATCTTACCATGGGAACATTGGCTGTTGAAGCTGCCAGACGAACAACCGATCTTCCGCTGGACGTACATCTCATGATCGAGAATCCTGAACGGTTTATTGAGATGTTCGCTGAAGCGGGTGCAGATTACATTTCCGTGCATTGTGAGACTACTCGCCACTTGAATAGGGTCATCCAGACAATCAGGGCATGTAATGTTCGTCCCGGAGTTGCTATTGGACCGGCAGCTCCCTTCGAACAACTCCGGTGGATATTGGAATATGTTGATTATGTATTAGTGCTTACCGTAAACCCGGGATTCGGAGGTCAGAAGATACTGTCAAATTCAGCTGAGAGGATTCGCACCTTAGCCGATAGCATCAAATCGAGCGGTCGTGATATATTGATTCAAGCAGATGGCGGTATCAATCTGGAAACTATCCATATGTTGTCAGAAGCCGGAGTAAATATATTTACTGTAGGTTCGGCATTATTTGGAAGTGATGATTATACTACCACGATCCAACGAATGCGAAAGGTGATGGAAGTATGATTGTTGAATTAGAAAATGCATTGTATTCAGCTTCGATCGACAGCATGGGTGCTGAATTGAAACGTCTCGACAATCGAATTGACGGTACAAAATATATGTTCAACGGCGATCCGTTCTGGTGGAATGGTTCTGCACCGGTGTTATTTCCCATCGTAGGAGGGCTTTCGGGCGGATCTTACACTTTCGAAGGGGAAACATATCAACTCGGTTCACACGGATTTGCAAGAAAATCAGAATTTGTCGTAGTAGAAAAAAGTGCTGACCGAGCGGTGTTCATGCTCCATGCTAATGATAAGACCAGAGTGCAGTATCCGTTCAATTTCAGATTGACCGTGTTATTCAATCTGGAGATGACAGGAATCACTGTTACCTATCAAGTTGAAAATTTCGGAACCAACACCATGTATTTTTCTATCGGCTCCCACCCAGCGTTCAATCTCCCGTTTGTTGGAGGTTCACTGGAACATTATTATATTGAATTCGAACAACCGGAAGCAAACAGTAGATATTTTTTCGTTGATGGTTGTATCTCAGCCGTTACCGAACCTGTGTTCAATAACAGCAAGCACATATTTCTCAATTCGACCCTATTTGATCGAGGGCCGTTAATCCTAAAGGATGTTGCCTCCCGATCTGTCAGTATCCGGAAAACAAGAAGTTTCCGAGCTATAAGAGTGTCTTTCGATGCTCCGAACGTCGCAGTGTGGTCAAAACCAAATCGAGCACCGTTCATTTGCATAGAACCGTGGTGGGGAACTCCCGATCCTATTGGATTTTCCGAAACTTTTGATAAGAAACCCGGAATAAGATCATTGTCTCCAAGAGAAGTCTTTACGACTCGATATGCGGTTGAAATACAGTGACTTTGGTGTGAAAGAAGGTGGATTCGATGGAAAATGAGTACTTTCTGGGTATCTATGAAAAAGCTTTTCCAAAACAATACCATTGGGAGCGACGATTCAAAACAGCCCGGGATATTGGTTTTGATTTCATTGAGTTTTCCATCGATGAGTCAGATGAACGCTTGGCTCGGCTGGATTGGGATGCAACTACTTGTCAAGATTTTCTTGCTATAAAAAATACTTATGATGTCTGCGTGCCCACTATGTGTTTAAGCGGGCTGAGAAAATTCCCTTTAGGGGCCTCAGATCCTTCAATTCGAAGCATGGGTCTGGACACTTTGCTCAAGGCAATCCGCTTGGCGTCGCGTCTTGGCCTATCAGTAGTCCAAGTCGCGGGTTATGATGTTTACAATGAAGAGAGCACGGAAACAACACGTGAGAATTTCAAACATCATATTGAAATCGCCCTCACAGAAGCACAGAAACTTAAGATTGTTCTTGCAATTGAAAACATGGAGACTCGGGCAACTGATTCACTGACGAAAGTAATGGAATATATCAATTACTTTGACAGTCCGTTTCTACAAATCTATGTTGATATTGGGAATCTCATCGCCATGGGTAATGATTTGGCTTCACAGTTAAGGATTGCCCAAGGTCATATCGCAGCATTCCATATCAAAGACGTAATGCCCAAAATATGCAGGGACATTCCATTCGGGCAGGGGATCGTAGATTTTGATCAAGTCTTTGCTGAGATCAAACACATTGGATTCAAAGGCCTGTTGTTGCTTGAGATGTGGGCAAATTCACATAGTGATCCAATCGAAGAGATGGCAAAAGCATACTCGTTCATTACAAGCAAAATTCAACTCGCACGTCCGTAAAGAATTTCTATCCTAAAAAAAAGCACCTATCACAGGTGCTTTTCTATGGATGAGATGAATAGATTAGAAGCCGCTAATATCCTGTGCCAGCCCATATAGGCATATTTCAGATACGCAAGCGCCTTTCGAAAGTGCACAGATCATATAACAAGCATCAGCGAAATGCTCGGGTCTCACCGCCAGTTCTTCATCCCATTCGAATTTGTTCAGCCCTTCTGCTTTTTGGAATCCTGTATTGGAACCTCCCGGAACCAACACCGTGACCCCGATACCAAACGGCCTTACTTCGGTGTAAAGACATCTTGAGAATTCCCTGATTCCGGCTTTTGCAGCAGAATAAACAGAAAAACCTGGCCATGATCTACGATCGCACACACTAGAAACATTGATAATCTTTCCTTCTTTCTGTTTCTTGAATTGTGCCATGAACGTCCGGCAACTCATAATGGTGCTGGTAAGGTTAAGGTCGATTACCTTCCTATTGGTTTCATCGTCAAGTTCTTCAACCATAGCCCATTTGACAGCCCCGCCGGCAAAATTAATCAGGAAATCTATTTTACCGAAATGCTTCATGCATTCGTCCAACGCTTTGGTGAATGTCTCAAGTTTGGTCACATCGGCTTGGAAAGCAATTACTTTAGACCCTGCATCAGTACAATGTTTCACCGTATTATCCAAAGCTTTCTTATCGATGTCCATAAGCACTAGATTGCATTGGTCCTGTTTCGCAAACAACTCGGCCGTGGCCTTCCCAAAACCTGAACCCACACCTGTTATTACAGCAGTTTTACCTTTCAATGATTCCATGTACAAACCTCCATTCTTGAATAATTATTTTTTTGGTTGTGTTATCTGGCCATAATTCATAAATGAATCCACAGCGTCTTGAATCTGTGACGGAGTCAATTCAGGGACCGCACGAATTGACCTGGCAACACAATATGTTTTAGCGGCATCTTCCATATACACCGCCGCATACAACGCTTCTTTAAGATTCCCTCCAATCGTGATTATACCATGTTGTTTTAATATTACAGCCCTTTTCCCATTTAAATACTCTACGGCAGCAACCCCCATGTCTAAGCTGGCAGCAGAACTGAACGGAGCAACACTCACGGGACCGAGGGTCGCATTTACCAAAGTGGTGACCACAGCTGGAAGCGTATCCGAAAAAAGCCCCACAGCTGTCGCATACACCTGGTGAGTATGGATTACCGCCCTAACCTCCGGCATATGGTTCAGAATATGTAAAATGGCAATTGAATCAACCGAAGGACGCCTTTCACCTTCTATGATGTTCCCATGCAAATCCAAAACGACAATATCATCGGGGACAAGATCTTCATACATCATTCCTGATGGGGTGACCAGTACATGGTCTTCTATTCGAAGACTGACGTTCCCTCCGGAAAGGCTTATCAATTTGTATTCATGCAACTTGATTCCTGTCTCAATAACATGCTTCTTTTCCTCTTCGTACATACGATTCTCCTACTAATATTTCATTGTGATTGATAGCGTAACATATGCTATAACAGATGTCAAGCTAGAATATGTGAAGAATTACTTTTATATAATTGTTTTTAAAGTTATATAATAAAATAAATAAAAAAAATAAGATGATTAAAAATATTACTATGTTTTTTAGCTTTCTATTTAGATTTCATGTTGGGAGAGCTGTGAAACAATCGGGTGCTTAAAGAAAACGGGGCTGGGCAATAAATAATATTTCTTAGTTGACAAATGTTATAGCAAAAGTTAAGCTTTATTACAGACTACCTGTCAAAAGGATTGGGCCATGGGAACATACGTGCTTGGCATTGATAATGGCGGGACCGCGATCAAAGCCTCATTGTACGATGAGTACGGGCATGAGGTAGCCACTACGGGTGCAAAGACTACGCTGATAATTGAGAAGCCTGGCTTTATCGAACGGGACATGCACGCATTATGGAAAACAAATTGCGATGTAATCCGTTCAGTACTCGAGAAGGGAAAGCTGGCGCCATCAGAGATAATCGGTATCGCAGTAACCGGGCATGGAAACGGATTGTATGCGATTGATGGAAAAGGAGAACCGGTTGGCAAAGGAATTCTATCAGCTGATTCAAGAGCGAATTCTATAGTCCAAGACTGGTATGCTAACGGATTGGCCCATGAAATATCATCTATCAGTTGTCAGGATGTCTGGGCAGGCCAACCAGTCGCCATCCTTTCATGGATGAGAATCAATGAACCACATACGTTTGAACGAATCGCTTGGATCCTCATGTGTAAGGATTATATTCGTTATCGACTGACCGGGGAAATCTGGGCGGAAAGAACGGACTATTCCGGAACTAACTTTGTTGATCCGCATTCAGGTGAGTATTCAGACCAGCTTCTTGCGCTTTTCAAACTGCTTGATTGTAGAAAGAAGCTTCCCCCAATCAAGAATTCCATTGATTATTGTGGTTCCGTCTCGAAATACTGTGCACAAGAAACCGGTTTGGCAGAAGGAACTCCGGTATATGCGGGGATGTTTGACATTGATGCCAATTCCATCGGGATGGGCATCACTAAGTCAGATATGTTTTGCATTATTGCAGGAACATGGAGTATCAATCAATGCATTTCTACCGTACCTGTATCGACTGACCCTCCATACCGGTGTACGAATTATTGTATCCCTGGATATTGGCTTATTACCGAAAGCAGTCCGACATCTGCTAGCAACCTTGAATGGTGCATTTCGCATATGCTTGATAAGAGTCACATTGAAGGTTCTTTATATGAACACTGTGACAAGCTTGTACGGGAAACCGATCCTGATAGTTCGAATCTGCTTTTTTTGCCATTTCTCTATGGTAGCAACGTCGGTCCGAACGCCAGCGGAGGATTTCTCGGATTAACCGGATGGCATACGACAGCTCAGGTAATCGCGGCAGTGTATGAAGGGGTTGCTTTTTCACATCGCATGCATATCGATCGGCTTAAAACCCATTTTCATGGAAATAAACAATATCGTGTGTCAGGAGGAGCTGTTCGTTCTCATGTTTGGGTACAGATTTTTGCAGATGTTCTTCAGCAACCGATGGAGATTTTGGAGAATGAAGAAATAGGAACTTTGGGAGCAGCGATGGCTGCTGCCGTAGGAGCTGGTTTGTATCGTTCATTTGAAGAAGCTGCAAATAAGATGGTGAGGATTCAGAGTGTGATAGAGCCAAGATCAGATATTTCTAATACTTTTCAAAGAAAATATTTAAGTTATTGTAATGCTGTTAATATTTTACAAGATTTCTGGAATGGTAATTGCCTTTAGTAAACTTGATTTTTTCAATATAGTGGTATAATTTTTCGATATTGCGAAATAAATAGTATGGATTTGCCAAGCGGCAAGGAATCCGAAGGAGTAACGTGGCACGATATGAAACAGCTTTGGTGGTAACAGTCTCCAAACTGTATTACCTTAGTCAGTTAAAACAAGAAGAGATAGCCTCACGGCTTAAAATATCCCGTGCCTTGGTCTCATTAATTTTAAATGAGGCCAAACGGATGGGGATAATTGAATTTAAGATCAATGACCCCCAAGAAGAGAATAAGGTTGTGGCGAAGGAACTGCAGAGACATTTTCCAGATGTTCAGTTTGTCGTTGTTCCTTCCTCATCGAAAGATGAACAGGTCTTAAGAGAGTTTATAGCCAGTAGGGCTGTGGAAGTTATCAATGATCAGATGCTTAACGGTGAAACAGTAGGGATATCCTGGGGAAGGACATGCTACTCGATCATGAGTTCGTTCACCGCCAAAGGAACGAACAATTTGTCAAGAATCGTCCCGATGGTGGGTGGAAGTAATAAAAACTTGCCAAGGTTTCAATTAAACGAGCTAGTGCGGGTGTTTGCTGCTTCGATGGATGCCCAACCTCATTTTATCCATGCTCCGGCATTGCCAGCGACCCAAGAAGACTTTGACCTGTATATGAAAAGTAGTTCGATGAAACAAATATGTTCATTGTGGAATAAGATTGATCTGGCGATTCTTTCGGTAGGTCCACCGCCGATTGATGAAGAATTCGACGGGAGTCCCGTCATCGAGCCTTATAAAGAAAAATGGATGGGAGCAGATAAAACCTTGAAGCTTCCTGTCGGGAATATGTGTGCCCGTTATTTTGATATTGACGGGAACTATGTCGAGAATGATGTGCAGCGTCGTATCATCGCGATTCCATTCGATCACATGAAACGAATCCCGAAAGTGATTGCGATATCAGCAGGATTGGGACGAGTTCATTCGGTTGTCGGAGCACTTAAGACAGGTATCATCAAGACCCTGGTCATCGATGAATTGTCTGCGAAGACTGTCGCCGCACTGCTTGAGAAGGAAAGGCTTCATGGCCTCGAAGAGGACGTGAAAAAGCTCTATGGGATTACACAATAGGCTTATTCGATAATTCAACACGATAATACGGTCGATATGCTTTTACTAGGCAAGTATCGGTCGTATTTTTTTTTGTGATTTGACGTCCGTTGTTTTTACATAACGATCAGTATTAATTTATCAGTTTATTTTCTCTATGATTTTCTTTTTTTGCAAGTATTGGCAATTTCAAGAATTACACGCATGAATTATTTTATAATTAATTCTTGACATCTGTTATGTCAAATGTTACGATTCAAACAAGGTCAATCGCAAGGAGGTACCTATGAAAAAAAAGGCATTGATGAATATTGTCGCTGTAGTGGCAATATTGATGTGTGCGCTTCCTGTTTTTTCTGCCGGACAACAAGAAGCGGCTGGAGATGAGATACAAGTAACATTCATGGTCCATGACCTAGGGAACCCATTCTGGGCGACCCAGGCTAAGGGTGCAACCGATAAGGCCAAAGAACTTGGAGTAAAGCTTACAGTAATTGATCTTCAGGTAGATGCGGCTAAGGAAATCAGTACTTGGGAAAATCTCATTACTGCAAAAGTTGATGGAATTATGATTTCGTGTGTAGACGAAGAGGCAAGTAAAGCGTATTGCCAGAAAGCCCAGGCAGCGGGCATTAAGGTCATGGCGACCGTTCACCCGCTGGCAGGTGCTGATGGATCGCTTGCGAATGATGAATACAACTACGGATTTTTGGCAGGTGAAGTAGCTGGTACATTCATCAAAGAGAAACTCGGTGGAAAAGCAAAATTTGCCTTGTTGGCAAATGATGCGACCGCATTTGTAATTCCAAGAATTGATGGTGTCCGTGATGGTATTCTTTCTCAAGCACCGAATGCGGTCTTGGTCGCTAGACAGGATGCTTTCCAAACCGATACGGGCTTGGCAGTCACTGAATCATTACTTCAAGCCCATCCTGATCTTGCTGTAATAGGTTGTCTGAATGACGATGGAGCACTTGGTGCCTATGAAGCAATGAGAGCTGCCGGGAAAGATCCTGAAAAGGTTTGTATCACAGGAACCGATGGTATCACGCAGGCTTTGGAATTAATCAAAGCAGGTTCGATGTTACGGGCATCAGTAAGTATGGCTCCTTATGAGTCAGGTAAGGCTGAAATGGATATTCTTTACAAACTTATAAAAGGATTGCCTGTAGAGCCACATCAAAAGATTCCAAATGAGGCCATTACTACTGCCAATGTTGATAAATATTTGTGATCTTGGGGTGATATGACAGCTATTCCGTTCGGATCGAATCGATCCGGACGGAAATTTCGGGTGTGAATTCCAAAACAGGGAATGCGTCATGGACGAGCAAAAAATTCTGGTCTCAGCAAGACAAATAGTAAAACGATATCCCGGAGTGCTTGCTCTCGATAAAGTAGACATGGATTTCTATAGCGGAGAGATCCATGCAATCTGCGGGGAAAATGGTGCCGGTAAATCAACATTCATTAAAATCTTGACCGGTGCAATCCAACCTGATTCTGGATGTATAGAAATTGATTCTGTGGTTCGTAATGGATTTGAACCGCATGAAGCAATGAACGATTTTGGAATTTCGGCTATCTACCAAGAATTCAATCTGATCCCGGCACTTAGTATTGCAGAAAACCTGTTCTTAGGAAATGAACCGCGAAAAAATGGTCTGATTGATGTCAATAAGATGAATAAAATGGCAAAGGAAATTCTTCAATCACTCGAAGTTGATCTGGATCCCAAGCTGCCGGTTGAAAATTTAGCTGTAGCCTATCAACAGATTGTAGAAATTGCAAAAGCTACGTATCACAAAGCAAAATTGCTCATCATGGACGAACCCACTGCTCCTTTGACCATACATGAAGTCGATACTCTGTTTGCATTGGTGAAGCGACTCAAAGCCCAAGGCATTACGATAATTTACATATCGCATAGACTTCTCGAAATCTTTGAGTTGTCAGATAGGGTGACTGTATTCCGTGACGGTAAGAAAATTGCCACATTGAAAACCTCGGATACTTCGAAGGATGAATTAATCCACCTCATGGTAAATAGAAAGTTAGAAGAAACATACCCTGAGAGGAGTCATTTTATCGGTGAAAAGATTCTAGAGGTACTTCACGTATCAACTGCCACTCGTCTGAAAGATGTAAGTTTCTTGCTGCACAAAGGAGAAATTCTAGGATTTGGAGGATTGGTAGGTGCGGGGAGGACAGAGCTTGCTAGAGCTGTGTATGGAGCTGATCAGATAACTGCCGGGCAAATCTTAATTAACGGTCACAAAGTATCAATTCGGCATCCACAGAACGCAGTAACTCTAAAAATCGGATTGGTTCCTGAAGACAGGAAATTGCACGGGATAATTTCTGAATTATCAGTAAAAGAGAATATTTCATTCAGTTCATTTAATAAAGTCTCTAAGTTAGGATTGATCAATGTTTCCTTACTCGAACAAGCTGCTACATACATGATTAAACTACTTAGGATCGCAACTCCAAATACACAAAAAAAAGTGAAAGAACTTTCCGGAGGGAATCAGCAGAAAGTCATCATCGGGAGATGGCTTACCTCCGATTGCGACATTATTCTGTTTGACGAACCGACAAGGGGAATCGACGTCGGGGCAAAACAAGAAATCTACGAACATATCAATGAACTGGCTTCCCAAGGGAAGGCAATTATTCTCATATCTTCGGATATGCAGGAATTGTTAGGTATGTCAGATAGGATAATCGTAATGCATGAAGGGGTGATAACTGGGGAATTAACCAAGGAGGAGGCGACGCAAGACAAAGTACTTCGTCTTGCATCGGGAGAATAGGGTATGAGAGCTAACAAATCGAACAATATAAAGAAATATGCCATCTTGGGAGTACTGATTCTCCTTGCGGGGTTCTTCTCAATAGTTACCGATTCTTTTCTTACGGCAAGTAATCTGATGAATATTTCACGCCAAGTTTCGATGTTAGGTATCTCAGCAGTTGGGATGACGTGCGTAATATTGACTTCTGGTATTGATCTCTCTGTAGGATCTGTAATGGCAATAGTGAATATCATTGGTGCGAAGTTGATGACCGAAGCCGGTCTGCCTATATTCCCTGCTGCTGTCATTACATTGATAGTAGCTGCCATAGTCGGATTAATTAATGGTGTGATGATTTCATATGTCGGGGTCCCTGCCTTTATAGTAACCTTGGCAACTATGATTTCACTCCGAGGATTGGCTTATGTGCTATGTGCCGGAATGCCTATATGGGGTCTCCCAGATGCATTTAGAACCTTGGGGCAAGGATATCTTGGACCAATTCCAATCCCGGTGATAATAATGTTGATTGTCTTCGCAATCGGGTGGGTTTTTCTCAACCGGACAAAAACCGGCCGTTATATCTATGGGTTGGGTGGTAATAAGGAAGCTGTCAGGCTTGCTGGCATCAGAACTGCCAGGGTAGGAACAATTGCTTACATCATTAGTGGATTTCTCACCGGTCTGGCAGGATTGATAATGTTGTCCCGGATAAATACCGGACAACCGAAGATAGGTACTTCATTCGAGATGGATGTTATCACTGCAGTAGTATTAGGCGGAGTGAGCATGCGCGGGGGTAGTGGATCCATTTTAGGCGTGCTGGTTGGTGTGTTTATCACGGGAATTCTATCCAATGGAATGATATTGCTAAATATCAGTGAATATTATCAACAAATAGCAAAAGGTTTGGTCCTGCTGTTTGCCGTTACGTTGGATACCGTTGCCAACTTGCGGAAGAATTGACCAGAAATAATTGGGGGCAAATGTTTGGATTTACGCAAAAGAGTAGATATTTGTTGCCTGGTTGAGTATTGCATTTTTTATAACATTTGACAATTTAAGCTACATTTGCTTCCTAATTAAATATATAATATGGAGAGAGGTCTTTGATTTCACTCCAGACGGTTTCACATGTGTGATACCGTATCAAAAAAATTGGAGGATTTGTATGGGAAAGAAGAGGGTAGTTGCATTGGTACTCGTTCTGATCGTGATGATGATCGGATCATTGCTCTTCGCAGCCGGAGCTAAAGAAACTGGGGAGAAAAAACCAACATTCGTTATGGTACCGAAACTGGTTCATCCATTCTATGAACCGTGTATCGAGGGATTTCAAGATGCCGGTGCAAAGTACGGAGTTAATATCGAAGTTGAAAGCCCGCCAAAACTAGATATCGCGCTTCAAGTAAAAGTAATTGAAGATTTGATTGCAAGAGGTGTTGATGGCATCGCGATATCTGCAGTTGATAACAAAGGTTTGATGGCGGTTATCGACGAAGCAATCGCCGCTGGAATCAAGGTCATATGTTTCGATGCGGATGCTCCCGATACCAATCGTGCGACTTATATCGGAACAGTGAACAAACAAGCCGGGGTTACTGCTGCTGAATATCTGTTTGAATTAATGGGCGGAAAGGGAAACATGGCGATTATTCAGGGAGGGCTGACTCCAAACCTCAACGAACGGCAAGAGGGAATCAGAGAAGCTGCGGCAAAGTCTAATGTAAAAGTTATCGCTTTTGAAGATTACCATGCTGATTTTGCTGAAGGTGTCGATAAGACCGAAGCTCTGCTCGAGACGTATCCTGAACTGGATGCGATCTTTGGTGTTGAAGCCTATGGCGCACCTGTTGCAGCGACAGTCTTGAAAGAACAAGGGCGTGCCGGTGAGATCATTGTCGGAGGATTTGATGATCTTGCAGAAACAATTACTGGAATCAAAGATGGATCAGTTCATTTCTGCCTTGTGCAGAAAGCTTACAAGATGGGTTGGATGTCAGTAGAAATTCTTTTGGACATGATGAATGGCAAAGAGATTCCGAAAGTAATCGATACTGGTGTGATAATCGTAAATAAAGACAATGTTGACAGCTATATGGCTCAAGTAAAGGCTGAACTCCAGCAGTAAGCCAATACAGTACTTTACGTGGATGCTGGGCAGATTCTGCCCAGCATGCTTAAGGAGCGAGAATGATAACTGAAAAAGTACATACATCTACGGATAAACAACCATTTTCTACGCGTACGAAGCGTTTTATACAAAGAACTCTCCGAATGAGAGAATCCGCGATTTTTCTTGCGTTATTAGGTATCATGCTTGTTATCACTATCGTTGCGCCTCAGTTCGCGACATCAGGAAATATTTATAGAGTTTCTCGCCAAATCTCTTTCGTCGCCATTGCGGCTCTTGGTGTGTTCACCGTAATTCTTACTGGAGGGATTGATCTTTCTTTGGGATCGATCATCGGTATCAGTGGTGTGATAAGTGGTCTTTGCATGGCCTCGGGCATGCACTATCTGTTGGCGATAGTTATTGGTCTGATAACTGGATGTGCAGTAGGGACAATTAACGGATTGCTCGTATCGTATGTTGGCATCACGCCTTTCATCGTCACATTGGGGATGTTGAGTGTCGCCAGAGGAAGCATTTGGATTATCACGAAAGGTTGGCCGGTTGAGAATATTGATGACCGGATATTGGCATTAGGCCAAGGAGATGCCTTTGGTATTCCACTCCCTGTGATTATCATGGTGATTGTTTCGATTATCGTACATTTCTTCTTACGCTCAACGGTATTCGGTAGACGTGTGTATGCAATCGGCGGAAATGAGGAAGCAACCCGTTTATCCGGAATTGATGTCAAGAAAATTAAGTGCCTTGTATATACGATATCCGGGCTAATGGCAGCGATTACCGGTATCATGCTGGTTGCACGCTTCAATTCAGCACAAACATCTAGTGGAGATGGTTGGGAGTTGGATGCAATCGCAGCTGCTGTAATCGGTGGAGCTTCTCTTCAAGGAGGAGCGGGTAGTGTGGTCGGAGTCCTTATCGGAGCTGCCATCATGGGTGTGATCAGGAATGGACTCGTGTTGATGAAAGTCTCAGCCTATTGGCAAACAGCCATAATGGGCTTGATAATAATACTTGCAGCCGTTATAGACCGTATTAAAAATAGGAAGGTGTCATGATGGCTGAATTTCTTATTGAGATGCGGCAAATTTCCAAGCAATTTCCAGGAGTGAGAGCTTTACGTGATGTTGATTTTAGTATCAAGAAGGGAGAGATCGTATGCCTTTTAGGAGAAAATGGTGCTGGTAAATCCACTCTAATGAAAATCCTAACCGGGGTATACAAACAGGATTGTGGGTCGATCTATTATGAAGGAGAAGAAATACATCTTACTGGCCCGCGAGATGCATATGAGCGTGGAATAAACATAATTTTTCAAGAATTCAACCTCTGTTCCAATCTTTCAGCAATGGAAAACTTATTTCTTGGGAACGAAAACAGAACGAAAGAAGGGTTCTTCTCTTTTACCCAGACAAGAAAGAAAGCTAAAGAGTTGTTTGAAAAGTTGCATATTGATATAGAGCCTGATATAAAGGTGTCACAGCTTAATGTCGCCAGGCAACAAATGGTCGAGATCGCCAAAGCCTTGGCATATGATACGAAAGTTCTGATCATGGATGAACCAACATCGGCGTTGACAAGCAAAGAAATCACCACGCTTTTTTCTATCATGCGTACATTAAAGGAACGTGGTGTCGCCATCATTTTCATCAGCCATAAGCTCGAAGAAGTATTGGAAGTGACCGATAGGATCGTTGTACTGCGAGACGGAGAGAACTGCGGGAATGTGATTACTTCAGATGCGACAAAGAATCAATTGGTTTCGTTGATGGTTGGGAGAGAGATCCATAATTTCTTTACAAAACGCACACAAGCCCCCTCGGATGAAATACTATTGGAAGTGAAAGGGATATGTGGAAATAAAATCAAGAAAGCATCCTTTAACATCAAAAAAGGGGAAATTGTTGGATTTGCAGGATTGGTTGGCTCAGGACGTTCCGCTCTTGCACGATTAATTATCGGGGCAGAAAAGAAAAGTGAAGGTACCATTCTGATGGATGGGAAAGAATTGATTATCCGGCACCCGAAAGATGCCATTGCTGCGGGAATTGCCTACTTGCCCGAGGACAGAAAGAATATGGGGCTAGTGCTTCCGATGACTGTGCGAGAAAATACAACGATGTGCATCCATCGGAAACTCCAAAGATTATTCGGATTAATCAGCAACAAAGACGAATATGATATTACCGATCATTATATTGATGAGTTAAAAATTAAAGTGTTCTCAAGGGAGCAGATAGTAGAGACCCTCTCTGGAGGCAACCAACAAAAAATAGTTATTGCCAAAGCATTGGCAGTTACGCCAAGATTATTGATTTTATGCGAGCCGACCCGTGGAATAGATGTGGGGGCGAAGGCAGAAGTTCACAATATCATCGCTACTCTCGCAGATCAGGATATTTCAATAATTGTGGTATCCTCGGAATTGCAAGAAATCTTTAATCTTGCCGACCGGATATTGGTCATGCATGAAGGAGCCATCACCGCTGATATCCCGATTGGGGAAGCTAATCAAGAAGTGGTGATGAAAGCCGCAATCGGTGCTGTTTAACCACATGATATGTGTAAATCACAGTCTCTGTGTCGGACCGTTCTACCCGAAGTATCGTCGCATCAGGTAACATAGCTATGGAGACTCGGAAGAAGAATGTTTACACCGATGAAGGTGAAAATTACAGAAGCGAATCCGATAATTGCAAACCAAGCAGCTGGTTTACCTCTCCAGTTGCGTCTCAATCTTAGGTGAAGATATATGGCATAGATAATCCAGGTAATCAATGACCATGTCTCTTTCGGATCCCAAGCCCAATAACGTGACCAAGCTTTTTGTGCCCATATCGCACCGGAAATAATTACGACCGTCAGCATCAGTTGACCAAAGACGATTACACGATAAGCGAGCATGTCACTGATTTCTCGATCCTTAAGTATGCTCTTCCCTTCTGGTCTTTTCACATCTATCAAATAAATGACTGCCAATGCACAAGATAACGCAAAGGATCCATACGATAATATGGCTGTCCCGACATGGAATGTGAGCCAATAACTTTGTAATGCGGGCATCAATGGTTTGATTGTCTTGGATTGCATCGCAGCGTACCCCATTACCAAAATTGCCAACGGGAGCACAAACGACCCGATTGCTGCAAATTTATAGATCACATACAACACGATAAAACATACAATGATTCCCCATGCGAAGCTCATGGCGAATTCATATTGGTTACTTAGTGGTAAACGACCTGCTCCGATGGTACGAAACACCATTGCAATCGTATGGAATAATACACCCGCACTGGTGGCGATGAGAGCGGGCTTCTCAACTTTCTTACTCAACTTAGAGAGAAAAAGGAGAAACAAAATGGCAGCAACCACATAAAGACCGAATGCGATAGTAAATGTAAAATTCTCAAAATATGCCAAATCCATGATTATTCCTTCTTATCATCAGCAATGTTGCCTTGAAGGCGTCTTGCGACCGATTGGGCAAACACCCAATTATTCTTCCTGCTGTACGTTATCAACACTCCATCGGTGAAACTGACAAACCGGGGATAGAGATAGAAACTGACGACCATTCCCAGTACTATGAAGATGAATCCCAGTGAAACCACGACAAAACTTGGATCCGTCCTAAATAGAAGCCCCGTATATGTTTGAGAATGGACGAAACTAATATCATATTGACCGTATGGAATCACCTCCTGAGGGCCTACGATGTAGGATCCTATCGGATTGCCAAATTCATATAAAATCACGGCATAGTGAGGATTGATTTCTCGCTCTGAAAGATTGATTGGCTGCTGGTCGTTTCCTATCGCCAACTCAGGGAAATATTTGAATAAATAAATCGTGAGATGTGAATCTTGATGAAAGTAGTTTGAATTGTTTCTAAGGTACTGTTCATCTACGATCTCTTTCGTTTCCCTATCAGTGATCGTGAGATAACTGATCCATCCATAACTTGCTTGATAAAACTTGACTCCTTTATGTGATACCGGATTATTAACCCACATTGTTCTTTTCAGCTCCGTCTTGTCTTCATCGATAATGGTGATATCGCTGACATATTGAGAGATGCTTCCATTCTCATCAAATTCGATGTTGAAATCATCAAGGCGAAGTACAAATTGTTTCTCGTCGAACGAAACTTCATTTCCCGGAAGAAGATTCACAGAAGCTTCTTGGGCTGTCATGGCGCCGATAACACCCCCGAGAATCATAATCAGTATACCGATATGAGTGATAGCAGCCCCGAGGACTCCCCATCGATATTTACTCGCCGTAAATCCTATATCTTGTTGTTCGATCTGATAGTGGCGTTTTTGAAAATAGGCACGAGCATCATCCAAAGGTATTTGTTCGATGCGATGCCCATGCGTAGCTGTCGCTGGAGAAAATGTTTTTTTCGATTGTGCGAACTGTCCGCGAAGAGATGTAATGGTACAGGTGATCAGATTAATTGAAAATAGGATCGTAAGAACGATGAAAATCGCAGACGCATACACATCATCGAAAGACATTGCTATTAAAAACTTGCCGACATCTTTATATCTCTGAGTGTAATACGCTGCATCCATGTGCTGAGGGATAAGTGTTCCGATAATGATATATAGAGCAATCAGGATCAATAAAACAATGGCTACACCCAAGGAAGAGACTATTGAATATATTTTTTTAACAATTCTGTTCATGTAGGTCCTTTATATACAAAGAATGAACCGGAGTACAATAGCTCCGGTTCATTCTTATGGTAATTCCGGCTACGCATATCAGTTGTTAAGGGCTGGCGGGGCTCCCGTAACAACAAGACTGGTAGCTTTGCTATCTGTCGGTCTCAAATCTGACTCTCGTAAGAATATCCTGTCATTGCCATGGCACGAATCACAGCTTTCGTTCTGGAATGTGGACTTTTGGATATTATGAGATGGAGAGTACTTCCAGTTGGAACTTTCATCGAAGTTAACCAATAAATCTTCTCCCGCTTCAATGAATGATTCCGCAGTCGTCGGGATATGGCGTAATGCCACATATGTATACGGACGCTCTTCAGTCGGATTCGGATTGAGTCCGATTCTAAAGAGGACTCTCATTTCCGAGCTACTTGAAAGGCTCTGCCGATCTTCAGCGATGGAGACGTGGCATTCGAAACAGTTTTGGTTTGCACTAGCATGACATACTTGGCAAGAAAGATTAGTCCCATGGACATTGTGGGCTACAATCTCTGATTTCCCGGGAACAGCATTTTCATGGCAATCGAGGCAACTTGGAAGTACGGGTTTATCCCACATCGATGCATATGCTTCTCCGGTACCATGGAAATTGTCGACCGTATGGCAATCGACACAAGTCATTCCTGCATCAAAGTGCACGTCGGTCGCATATCCTACCGTTCCCATGAATTCACCGGCATTACGCGCACCGTGACAGCCATAACATGTCTGATCCATCGGAGGAGTACTAAAGAACTCATGCTTGTTGATCAGTCCCCCCGCATAATTGCTTGGTCTGCTCACATGGCATTCTCCACATGAAGCATGGCAATTCATACAGTTAAGGTTCCACACCTCGCCAAGACCCTCATGGGCGTCAGCCAGTGCGTCTTTATCTCCGGCAAAATTAATCAATGAATTTGAAAACCCGCGGACAGTATAGTGTAACGAATTCTCATACGTCTCTGTGACTTCAGAATGGCATTTTGAACAAATACCATTCGTATCAGCAGAAGGCGATGGATTCACACCGATATGTGCTTCTGTATAAATTTCACTGTTAGGTCCGCCATGGCAGGTAACACAGCCGAGCTGGCCGTGGGCGGTCTCGAGAAATTCAAAAGATACTTGATATTTTTCTAGCGCCGAAAACTCCGGCGCAGACGGGCCTCACCCACCTTCCCCACCATGACTTGATGCGACAGGTTCGGAAGCAAGCTTGGTGATCGGGTGAGTTTTTGTGTGACAAGCAATACACTTATCACTCGGTTGGCTTTCGATTTCAACAGGGCTGGTAAATCTGGCTGTTACCGCCATGGTCTGGCTTGGTTCACTTTTTTTTGAACAGCCACTAAACATGAAGGCAACAATCAGTGCCAAGCCCCAAAAAAGCCAATACGATGCAGTTCTTTTCTCTTTGTTGCTCATAAATTCCCCACAAACCTAATAAATGTATCGTTACGCTATTATAGCATTTCATATCGATAAGGCAATCTCCATTTGGAAAAATCTCTTTCTTAAGCTATATCATTCATAATATTTTCCTCATATCGCCAATTCTAGCGACAAGTTTCTGCTCTTCCATCTTATTCAACAAAGGAATCATGTATTTCCTCGAGAGATTGACATGTTGTTTCGCATCCGCAATCGAAAACAGATCTCCTTTCTTCTTTTGCCCAATGATCTTTTTAACAATCGTTACATATATCTCGGATGAGTAGACGAACATTTCTCCGATGATAATGGCTTGTTCGTCACGTAATAACTCACCAAGTGTTTGTTTTTCTTCCCTGCTCAGCAGTTTGATCTCATAACCGAACATTCCTTTCGCGGTTATTTTCCCTAATAATGTCTCAGCCTGAGGAGAAATGGTGATCTTCACTTTACCGACCGGGCACAGCAACGAATTCTTTCTTCGTATGAGTTCCTTGGTAAGCAATTGGCGAATGATCACATCACTGACCGCATCGTCAATCGATAATTGTTTTTTAAGATCAACTAAGGGGATTCTTCCTGAAGTAGTAACCATGTCGATTATTTGTTTGGAAATCACCGTATGCAGTGATCGTTTGATGAGCCATGTGCCAAAGGCATCGTATCGTTCACCACACAGCACGATAGACTCTTCTAGTTTCCGGTTGCAATTGAAAAATCCATGAATGACAAGAGCTAGATATCCCTGTTCATCAATCTCATCAAGAATATTCTCTCTTTCGTAAATAAGTCGTGCTATCTTTTTATACATACTTGGAGTTCCGGAAACGCTCCAGACGATTGTTCCGAATGCAAGCACGGTACTTTTTCCAGGTTGAAAGACAATTAGCCGCTGCTTCCAAAACCAGATGCCTTCATCCTGTGTAACCAGTCTCGCAACGACAGTCTTCCGATTTATCTTATCCGATCCATCAGATATGAAATGCAGTTGGCAAAGTGAATGACGGGTCCCATAAGCAATCCCAACTTCTTGATGATTTCTAATATGTAACGATTCTGTTTCTTTTGGAGGCCGAACAAGCACTAAAATCTCTTTCGAAACTTGCAAAAGAGACGGTGATTGAGTGATACACATCCCTTTGCTTACCCGATCGTTTTTCACTGACTGGATATTCAGTGCCGTGCGACTATTGGGAAAAGCAGTGGTTACTTGTTTGTCGAACTGCTGGATTGATCTGATTTTGATAATTTCATTACCGGGAAGCAACGTCGCCTCATCCCCTTCATGTATCGATTGGCCCATCAGCGTACCGGTGGCAATCACTCCTGTTCCGGATAGGGTAAACGTCCTGTCGATATACATGCAGGACGGGAAGTTTCTCTCATCGGCTTTTTTTACCAACATGCTGATTTTAGATGTCAGTTCGATCAAACCGATATTTTTATGGCAACTAATTTTAATTGAATCGCATGGTTTGTTAAAAATCTGGCTACAGCGGTATAAGGCCTGCTGTTCAACTTCATGTGACCGTTCACAACTCACCAGATCAATCTTGGTGATGACCAGTAAGACCTCGGATGTTCCCATACCTTTCAATATCAATGCATGATCCTCGGTTTGAGCCATCCATCCGTCATCTGCCGCAACAAGCAAAAGAGCACAGTTCAACGCCCATGCACCGCTGGCCATGTTTTTAATGAAACGCTCATGTCCCGGAACATCAATGATTCCGATCTGCATGCCATCGGAACCATAAAAAGAAGCAAATCCGAGATCGATGGTCAATCCGCGCCGTTTTTCTTCTTTGAGATTATCGGTGTCCTTACCGGTCAGAAATTTTACTAACGTAGTCTTTCCGTGGTCTACATGACCTGCTGTTCCAATCAGATACACGCAAGATCCTTCAATACATCGCGAATAGCCGATGCAATAATGGTAATCTCATCATCGAACACCGCAGCCAAATGCAGATGCACTTTTGAATCAATGATAATCGCTATAATCGGAATTGGCCTGTCACGCAACATCTTTAGGATTTGATGTGGATTATGGAGGCTGTCAATTTTAATCGCAACGCTAGGGTACTCGCCCTCAGGGTCACTACCTCCTCCAAAAGCCATCGGAGATTCGACAAGCGCCAGTTGTTCGTTGCCGGTAATCGAGATGATACTATTTCCCATCTCTCGCAGTTCGTTCATGGAGCGTTTGAAAAAAGACCCGGGAACACTTGGGATAGTATTTAATCTATCGATTAAGGTGTGTTCGAATATGCTGAGAACTGTTTTGCCAGGTCTGAGTACTCGATACAACGGATGTTTAGCCAACTGTTTGACAATCTTTGTCTTACCACATATGCAGCCGATTTGTACCGAACCAATCAGCTTATCTCCAGAAAATGTAATGATATCGGCACCTTGTTTGAACAATGTCCTCGTACTGATCTCACCCGGAACCGAGTTGTCGTGAGCTCCGGATCCCTGATCAACAGCCAATATCGCTCGTCTTCCGATTGCCTTGGCCAGTTCGTCTACTGATGCTTCATTAGTAAAGCCATGGATGCTGAAATTACTTCTGTGAACCTTAAGTACCATTGCAGTGTTCTCGTCCAATGCATTCACATAATCCGAGACCGTAGTTATATTGGTTGTCCCGACTTCCACCAACTCAGCTCCAGATTGTTGCATTATTTCATGAATTCTGAAGCCACCGCCGATTTGGACCAATTCGCCACGACTGACCAACACACGTTTTCCTTTCGCGACTGCGGCGAGTAACAAGAAAAGAGCAGCGGCATTGTTATTGACGACGATCGCATCTTCCGATCCTGTCATGTGATGAAGCAAATCCGATGAAATATCGGCTCGATTACCACGTTTACCAGTGGAAAGGTTAAACTCCAGATTGGTGTACCGGCAATTTGCTTCTTTAACTGCATCCCACACCGATTCAGAAAGCGGTGATCGACCTAGGTTGGTATGGATAAGTATGCCGCTGCAGTTTACCACCCGTATAGGATGCATTCGTTCACTCGATTGGCAAACTTGTGCCACTTGATCAATAATTGCCTGAATGCCATCGATGCTTTGGCCGTGCAATATCATCCCACGAATCTCGTGTAGCACTGAACGCACAACATCGACAACTCTCGGTCTCCCGAGAATTCTGATCCAATGAGAAAGTTGAGAATCGGAAACTATTGTTTCCACTTGAGGTAATTCAGATAATTTATCCATGTGCTTACGGAAGAGGCAGGAATCGAACCTACCACTGCAATAGTTGCAGCCAACGGTTTTGAAGACCGCGGGAGCCTCCAGACCCCATCAACTTCCAATTACAGGGAAGAATGTGACAAACACAATCTCCCCTGATTCATTAAATTTATTTTGTGACAACTGGAAGATTTGCATTGATCCATCCAGCGGTCATGCCGGATGAGAGAGAATATGCATCATAACCCAATGTTCTGAGAATCCCGACAGTCTGGCCTGAAGTCTGTCCGGAGAAACAAGCGATAACGATCTTGTCACTCTTGGACAATGAATCAAGCTGACCGCCAAATTGTGCCCAAGGAACGAAAACTGCGCCGGCGATATGACCAGCATCAAATGCTTCCTGTGAACGGATATCAAAGACCTTGAAGGCTTTTGGATTTACATCAAGTTGGTCGCTAACATCCTGACCTTTGATGATTTTGTTACCATCGGTACCGACTTTCACGAAATTTGCCTTTGCGGCTTCCCATAGCACTTCCTGCTCTGCATCCTTAGGAGAAGAAACATTAGCTCGGGCTGACAATTCATTTGCTCCGGTTCCGGTGACTGGCAGCTCAGCAGCTTTCCAACCATTATTCATACCACCCTGAAGAGATTTAACATTGGTAAAACCAGCAAAGCGAAGAGTCGCCACAGCTTGTCCAGCGGTTTGTCCTGAGTAACATGCAACCACGACCTGCCTATTTTGGGGAATCTTTTCCATCACATCACCAAGTTTTGCCCAATCGCTGTGGAATGCACCTTCGATATGGCCAGCTTCAAAATCCGCACCGCTACGAATATCTACGATGAACACTGCCTGTGGATTATCATCCAGCATGGTCTTGAGATCTTTCGCAGAAATCATGTTGTTGCTCTGTGCAATTTGAGCGAAGAAATCTTTTGCTGCTGTAACAAGAACCGCATCCTTGTCAATTGCCGGTGCTGCGGGTTGGGTTACTGCTGGTTGAACGGCAGGGGCTACGGTTGTTGTGGTGGGTGCCGGGGCAGCAGCCTGAGTTGGGGCTTCAGCCTTTTTGCCACATCCGGTCAACCCGATTACTACTACAAGTACAAGGACAATCGCAAAAGCCCAGAATCTTTTTTTCATACACATCTCCTATGAAAATTTATATATCTTATTCCCAAGAAGGGGAATTTCAAAGGATGAAATCCAATATAAAACCATGTGTAAAGATAATGATATATCGATAAACAAAGTTTATATACAAGAGCATGTTATCATATGGGCCACATAACAGGCAATGCCTTTTATACCGCTCTTAAATGGAACTGGTAGAATTTTCTAACGACCTATACGTTTCCAAACAAGCAAGGCGATTGAAGATTTCATGTCGATGCATATGGTGGGGGAGACTTAGGTTGATAGATAATTCCGAGATAATGATACTTGTATCAATAAGCGAAAGAAAGTTATGCTAAGGACGGTTGCGATATGGTTTGTACCAAATTTGATTTTAAGATATAACCTAATTACAACCAATGAATTCGAAACAACATTATGGCAATAGGGGGCTGCATCGTGATAGAACAATATACTCATCTTTTTTCACCGGGGATCATCGGGCCGTTCAAGACTATCAATCGGTTTGTCTCTCAACCGATGGAAGGAAACGATTCCGATCATGGTGCGGTTTCTGCTGATGTGTTGGAACGCTATCGACAGTTGGCTGCGGGACGTTGGGGTATCATCATTGTGGAAGCATTGACAGTGGATGCAGCCGCACTGGCAAGAAAAGACCAATTGGTAATCAATAGTAACAATGTGCCAGGCCTGACCAAACTGATAGATGCAATAAAAGCTATTGCTCCGGATACGTTGGTCATTTTCCAAATCACCCATTCCGGACGAAAAAGTGGGAAAGCATTTTCACGGCCAACCGCTTTGTACGCTCCCACACCCGACGAGCATTTGTTGACTACAGATGAAATCCAAGAGATTCAGGATAAGTTTGTCGAAGCTGCAAGATTGTCAGAACTTGCCGGAGCTGATGGAATCGACTTTAAAATGTGCCATGGATATCTCGGTGGTGAGATACTCCGACCGGCTAATATCAGAGATGACCGCTGGGGCGGTTCGTTTGAGAACAGAACCCGTTTTTTCAGGGAAGGGTTCGCCAGGATTCGGGAAAACCAACAAAGAGCCGATTTCATATTGGGAAGCAGGATTTCTTATTATGAAGGGATACGGGGAGGCTGCGGAACTGTTGCCGCTGACGATGTGGTGGAAGATTTATCCGAAATGGATGAGGTGATTCGTATCATGGCACATATGAAATTGGATTACCTCAATGTAACTGCAGGTATCCCTGGTGTTACTTCAGAAATTGGCAGGCCGACAGCTACTTCCCGGTGGTTATACCTACAGCAGTTCAGATACGCCAGACGTGCGAAGAGTTTGGCTCAGGATATGAAGATATTCGGTTCCGCCTACACCGTATTACTGGAAGAATCGATCAAAGCAGCGGAAGAGAATCTTGCCAGAGGCGATGCTGATTTTGTGGGATGGGGCAGGCAATCCCTTGCCGATCCGCACTTTCCTGCAAAAATAGATCAAGGACTTGCGGTCGATTATTGTAAGCTTTGCTCAGGGTGTTCCAAACACATGGTACGTCAAGAAAAAGTCAGGTGCATTTTTCGTACATAACAAATCTGCTTAATCCGGGCGGTCAAAGGAAAAATCAGATGCCAAAATCCATTCAGACTATCGAGATCGAAGGCTTGTCCATTCCCATAATTCACACCGACGTATTGGTTGTGGGCACCGGAGCTGCTTCTCTTTCTTGTGCGATCCATCTTAATCGCTTAGGATGCAAAGATATTCTGATTGTCACAGATAACAGTAAGGGCGGGACTTCACGGAATACCGGCTCCGATAAGCAGACATACTACCGGCTCAATGATTCCAGTACGGTTGCCGATTCACCTTATGAGATGGCAAACACCTATCTTGAAGGGGGGTCGATGCATGGGGATATTGCATTGGTCGAATCCATGGTATCATTGCGCGCTTTCTATAATCTGATCGCTTTAGGCGTTCCGTTTCCCCATAACACGTACGGTGGGTACACCGGATACAAGACTGACCATGATCCACATAGCAGAGGCACGTCAATTGGTCCATATACGAGTAATTCCATGGTTGAGAAACTCTGGGAGGAAGTCAATCGACGTGGCATCCCATACCTTGATCATAATTCGGTTGTGCGCTTATTAGTCGATGAGAACAATACCATGCTTGGTGCGCTTGTACAGGATACGGTACATCTAGAGAATCAAAGCATGGGTTTTTCACTGGCGCTAGCCAATCATGTCGTGTTCGGAGTGGGCGGCCCGGCCGGATTCTATGCTTCTTCGGTATACCCTCGGGTACATTCGGGAGGAATCGGCCTTGCGTTGGAAATTGGAGCGGAGGCGGCAAATCTCACCGAATCCCAATTCGGTCTTGCTTCCACAAAAGTACGCTGGAACCTATCCGGAAGTTATCAACAGGTATTGCCCCGTTATTACAGTACCGATCAGGATGGCAATGATGAGCAGGATTTCCTTTCATCATATTTTAATGATTGGGAGGAACTGACTGGGGCGATTTTTCTTAAAGGTTACCAATGGCCATTCAATTCCTCTAATCTTGAGTACCATGGTTCATCATTGATCGATCTGCTGGTATATCATGAAATATTTGTAAAGAAGCGAAGAGTTTTTCTTGATTTCCTCAACAATCCTACCGGCCAAATCGGTTGGCCACCCTTTTCCGTCGATGTCGTTGATGCCACGGCTCTTTCATATCTACACAATTCCAATGCTTGGAAAGAACGACCGATTGAACGGCTTGACATACTGAATCCCAAGGCGATTGAGCTTTACGAGAATCTTGGCATCGATGTATGGAGCGAACCGTTGGAAATTTCCCTTTGTGCACAACATAACAACGGAGGACTTGCAGCCGATATTTGGTGGGAATCGACGTCAGTAAAACATCTTTATCCCGTTGGAGAAGTAAATGGAAGCCATGGGGTGAAGCGTCCGGGCGGAAGTGCTTTGAATTCTGGGCAGGTGGGATCCATCAGGGCTGCAACCAGGATCATGGGATATTCGAATCATGGACCGATTGATGTACTTCACTTTGTTGAACAGGTGAAGTCTCAGGTCCGAGACATTGTTTCCTTAGCTAAAAATTGGGTTGAGCATGCTGTTTCACATGGTACTCGCATCGAACAGGCAAAAAGCTATCTTGAACAAATCCGTCTTGCTTTCCGACAGCGAATGTCGACAGCTGCCGGTCCTATCCGGTCTCTCGAAAAAGTCCGCCGGGCAATAACCCAGGCCAATACTCCTGAATCATCTATCCCGTTAGACGCATCAATTCCTTTGATGATGTTGCCGCAAGCCTTGAAACTAAGGCATATGCTTATCGCTCAACACTATTATCTTTTTGCTGTTGAGCATTACCTTGCCAACGGGGGTGGTAGCAGGGGAGGGTACGTGGTCTCAGATGAATCAGGGAAAGCCGTTCACCCGCAACTCGATATGTACCGGGTACAACCAGAAAATGAAAAGCTTCGGGAGAAAATTCAAATTGTAGTCGATGACGGACACGGATCACCGGTCGGGCATTTTATTAATTGCCGACCAGTTCCGACTCAAGAATTCTGGTTTGAACGAATGTGGACTGAATTCCGTGAAGAAACTTTCTTCGAACCTACAGTCTAGGGATGTGTAACCCTCCGTCGACATCGATCACCGATCCGGTTGAGAAAGGCATCGAACCATCAATCAATGCCTGTACTGTCTTGCCGATATCTTCTGGATATCCCCATCTATGCTGGGGAACCAATCCTTCATCGATCATTCGGTTGTATTTATCAATAACCGTACTTGTCATATCTGTCTTTATTATACCCGGCCTGACTTCATAGACATTTATATGCTCAGAAGCGAGGCGTGCTGCAAACAATGACACGGCCATCGAGATACCGGCTTTACTGATACAGTATTCGCCTCTATTGGTTGAGACCATGGTCGAGGAGATCGAAGAAACAAAGACGATGTGCTTTTGAGTAGAAGTCTCTCTTTTTTGCCATTCTTGGGCAAACCTTTGCGTAAGGAAGAACGGTCCGACAAGATTTACATCCATGACTTCTCTGAACGACTTTTCCGACATCTGGATCACATCATCGCGTTGACGCGGCGCAATGCCTGCATTATTCACCAACGCATCAAGTGAATCGAATTCGTTGAATACGGTTTGAACAAATTGATTATGTGTCGATGTATCTGAAATATCGCATTTCAGCGCGACAAACCTCTGATTTTTGTCAATCGCTAATTCTTCGCATTGGCGTTTCGTTTCCATCGCAGCATCAGAATTATTCACATAATTTACGACCACTGAATAACCAGTCTTGGCTAGTTGAATGCAAATGCCTCTTCCAATGCCGCGACTTCCACCGGTAACTACTACTGATCCTTTCATGTCACTATCCTTTCCCATGTGATGTTGTAACTATGGATAATCAAGATGATGTTGTCAATTCTAACATATTATGAAAATCTCTCTGTGATAGTCATGAAATGGACGTTTTATATTACTTTACGTATATTCTTAGCATATAACAATCAGAAAGCTTGGAGGATAGTATGATTACACATCTGCAAGATACGGTGAAATTAAATAATGGTGTGACTATGCCCGCCTTTGGTTTGGGCGTGTTCAAGGTCCGGGAGGGCGACGAAGTCGAACAATCCGTGAAATCCGCTCTTAAAGCCGGATACAGACTTATCGATACGGCAGCTGCTTATGGCAACGAAGAAGGAGTGGGCAAGGCTATTCGGGAGAGCGGTATTCCCAGAGAAGAAATTTTCGTAACAACAAAACTGTGGAACAGAGACCAAGGGTATGAGACAACACTAAAAGCTTTCGATGCGAGTTTGAAACGCCTTGGATTGGAGTATCTTGATCTGTATTTGATTCATTGGCCGGTGAAGGGAAAGTATGTAGATTCGTGGCTGGCTATGGAAAAACTCTATAAAGAGAAAAAGGTCAGGGCAATCGGCGTAAGCAACTTCCAGATGCATCACTTAAAAGATGTGATGGAAGCAGGAACAATCGTGCCAGCCGTAAACCAAGTCGAATTGCATCCCCATCTGAATCAAGAAGAATTGAGACAGTTTTGTCTTGCGCACGATGTGAAGGTTGAAGCATGGAGCCCGATCATGAAAGGCAATCTTGATATTCCTGAGATTCTCACGATCGCCAAGAATCATGACAAGAGTCCTGCGCAAGTCGTCCTGCGATGGCATCTCCAGCATGACATCATCGTGATACCCAAATCGATTCACGAGCATAGGATTATCGAAAATTCACAGATCTTTGATTTCTCACTTTCAGACAAGGAGATGGCTACTATTGACTCATTGAACAAGAATTTCAGATTCGGACCGGATCCGGATAATTTTGATTTCTAGTAGGCCATTATCAGAGCATGGTCATGGGTGCCGGTCAGCACCCATGATAATCAACTGGGTCTGTCGATAAGTTTGATGAAGAGTGAACGTAAGGTGGAGGATACCTCTGTGTTGCTTAACAATGAGAGATCAGCCAGAGCACGTTCTCGGTATACGTCACACATATGGGAAGATTTTTCAATCCCGCCAAGGTCAACAACCATCCGTACTGCTTTCGCAGTATCCTTGTTGTTCATCTGTCTGCCCTTATCGGTGAGCAATGCAGCCAAAGGCCGATTGCTATTGTTCTTGCGCTCTTCTGCCAAGGCAAGGATCAATGGAATTGTCGGGATTCCGCATTGTAGATCTCTTCCGGTCTGCTTACCCAGATCATTTTCATTACCGACATAATCTAATATGTCGTCCTGAATCTGGAATGACATACCGAAGGCATAGCCAAACCGATGCATCCGATATTGGTCGGTAAGTTCAGCTTTTGTAGTTGCTGCCCCGGCATAGCAGCTGAGAGCGAAAAGTGCTGCTGTTTTTCCAGCAATCCGTCTGATGTATGTGGGTTTGGAAATAAAGAAATCTCCTTGGGCGGCATCTTGGTCAAGTTCACTTTCGCACAATCGTCCGAAAGCATTGGCAACGGCACTCGCCTTTAGGTCTCCTTTTGAATCTCCGACCAAAGCCATGGCTTTGGAAAGCAGATAATCACCAGCAAGTACGGCTTGCTTCGCTCCGACCTTTGCATAGAGCGTCGGAAGACCGCGCCTTGTCAATGCCATGTCTAAAATATCATCATGGATTAAAGAAGCCAGATGTACCATCTCGAGTATGCTTGCGACTTTAATCGCATCAAATCTGGAATCCTGATTTCCAAGACGTGATGAAATAAGGACAAGGGCGGGTCGTAACATTTTCCCGCCCGAATTTACATGCCCTTTTAATAAGGATTTGATAAATCCATGTGATTGGTCGACAGTGTTTCTTATTTGCTCTCTCACCAAATCCAGATCATGTTTTAAAACACTGTCGGAACTCCAGAAATCTTCCATATATTATGCCGAGACATCCTTTTTACGGGCTTCTCGCTTTGCCTTTTGTTTTTTAGTAAACTCCGGTTCGCCAAGATAGAGATAGGTTTTTTTTGCCAATGGTGTTTTATTCCAAATCTTCTTGATCCAAGGCATCACCCAATAGTCAAGCCCGAAAGCTCTGCCAGCTCCTCCGATCATGATGATCGATACGGCGATATACCATAGGATTTCTTTACCGGCCATAGCCCCGATGAGGAACATCAGTGAAAGACCGATAGAGACAACAGCCGCCGGTGCGGTAAATAGCCCGCCGATGAAACACAACCCGATGGCAACTTCGACCAGCGTAATTACTATCTGGAAAAAGTAAGGTGCGGCAGCTACCAAATTATCGTTCATCCAAGTATAAATTCCCAAAGGCTGAGAAAGTAACGGAGGAGCAAACTGTTGGACGGTTTCACCCGCGGCTTGACTTGCAGCAGCCACAGTTTCCACTGCCTGAGTAACCGCGGCGACAGCTTCGGCTCCTTCAGCGACATAACTGGCTGATGCGACCGAGGGAGAACCTACCGATTCAACCAATGCTCCCGCGGTAGATGCCACTGCTTGGGAAGCTCCTGCAACCGCATCACCACCCGAGGGACCCCAGTAGACTTTGCTGCCGGTAGTATCGGTCAGCCAACCTGAGGTAATCTTGTTGATTCCTTCAATAAGCCACATGACTCCAAGGAACATCCTAAGAATTGTTGTCCAGTAGGAGGGGACTTTAAACGTCGCCATTCCACCAATAAGGGACCTGCGATCCTTAATTTCCAAAATCTCATGCTTAAAGTAGTTCCATACGCCGTTAATACCACATACTCCGAATTGATAATACATATTGATCATATGCTTGATCGCCTGGGCGAAGAAGCCCGACATGGCCATTCCCATGTTATAGGAAACAGCATATCTGCCACCCAAAGAGACCATATACCCGTGGAAACGTGATTTGAACGGAGCAACAGGTTTGGTTTTCAATCCAAGCTCGTTGCGTATCGAGTGGATGATCCCGTCAGCCGCTGTAGCAGCAGTTTGTTCGGCAGCCTCGACAATCTGTGGAAGTGGCTTTCCATCTTCCATGAACCAGATGCCGTCACCCGCCAGGTATACATTCTCATAATCCGGAGATTGCATGAATTCATTGACCCGTTTGCGACCGACTTTTCCATCAGTGAGTTCCAATGCGGAGCAGAATGTAGTTCCACGGATACCGCAAGTCCAAACGAGCGTTTTAGTTTTGATAACTGTCCCGTCTTTGATCGTGAATCCATCGGCGTCAGCATTGACAATGAGTGAATTCAACTTAATTTCAACACCTTTTTTCTGAAGATAGGTAACAGCTTTGTTACGCGGACCATCAGGAAGCATGTTAAGGATGCTTCCGAGGGCTTCAACGTTGATCAGTTTTACCTCGTTGTAATCGATACCGTGGGTTTTGCAGAGAGTAGGAAGCCATTCGGTCAATTCACCGACCAGTTCTACACCGGTGAATCCTCCGCCGGCAACGACAAAGGTGAGTAACGGGGCTCGTTTTTCAGGATCAAACTCTTTCGCAGCCTCTTTGATTGTCGCTTCGATGTGGTATCTGATCCTGATCGCATCTTCAATGCTCCAAAGATAAAAAGCATGTTCTTTGACCCCTGGGATATTGAAGTCGGTGGCCTCGGCACCCGTACTGATCAATAACTGGTCGTACTTATAGTTGCCAACTTGTCCCTTCAGTACTTGTTCTTTGAAATCAATCGTACAAATTTCATCCTTGATTACATGTACCATCTTTCCGCTGAAGATTCGGTCAAATGAAATCTTTACCGATTCCTCTCCAACACGGTTTCCGGCAACCTCATGTAATTCAGTCATTAGGATATGGTCTCGGCGTCTGTCGATTAAGGTGATTTCCACCTGATTGCGCATTCGGCGGAATGCCTTGTGGAGTCTTTTTGCAGCGTGTACACCGGCATATCCTCCCCCCAGAATTACGATGCGCTTTTTTTCCATAATCAAATTCTCCTCGGTTCCGCTTTCCGTGTAGCGGTTCTTTCATTATACTTCTACTATTGTAGTACAAAAGGTTGCAATACACGAAGTATATTCGCATAATATGGCAAGCCAATTAACAGATATATCATGAAACTAATAAAGATTTCAATTCGATTTGTTTTTATCGCTATCATTTTCCTCGTTTCTATTACTTTTGGGTGTTCAAAAGGTACTGAAACCGAAGCAACCGTTCCGGTTGCACAATCGCAGCTTCTTCTCGGGACAGTATGTAAAGTCACCATCTATGACTATCCGACAGATAAAGCTTTTGAAGCTGCTTTCAAGCGAATCGCTGAGATAGAAAGTCGGATGAGCCTTCACACTGATACGAGTGAGATTGCAAAAATCAATGATTTTGCAGGAATTACACCAGTCCGAGTATCTGATGATACATTTACCGTTATTGAAGAAGCGTTGAGGATTGCAAAGTTAAGCGGCGGTGCGTTCGATCCGACAATCGGACCACTGGTGAATGCCTGGGATATCGGCGGAGACAATCCTCGCAAGCCGTCCAAAAATGAAATAGATTCACTATTACCGTTGATTGATTATACTAAGGTGCTGATCAACAAGAAGGACAAGACAGTGTACCTGCCGACAGAGGGGATGATGCTCGATCTGGGTGGTATTGCCAAAGGGTACGCAGCTGATGAAGTTGCTAAAACGTTGGAAAGACATGGTGTAAAACGGGCGATCATCAATCTTGGGGGCAACATTCTGACGGTAGGGATGAAAGCTGACGGAAGTAAGTGGCGTATCGGTATCCAGGACCCTGAGGATTCGCGGGGAGCTCATGTGTTGATCATGCAATTTGATGCATTGGCATTGGTAACCAGCGGACCATACGAACGTTATTTCGAACTGGATGGAAAATTATACCACCACATACTCGATACGAACACAGGATATCCGGTAGAGACAGACTTCACGAGCGCAAGTATTATCATGCCTTCTTCATTCACGGCAGATGCCTTATCCACAGCGGTCTATTCATTGGGTTTGGAGAAGGGCTTGGAGTTGATTGATAAGATGGAACAAGTGGAAGCGCTTTTCCTTACCGATGAGTATGAAATTATTCTTTCAGACGGACTGGCGAAAGGCTCGATTCCTCTAGAAATAACAAATAAAAAGTATGCAATAAGTCAATAGAAGGCCTTAGTTGCGTAACAAAGGTTCAATAACATCAATCCACTGTTGATTGCCAATGAAGAACAGTATCCAAAAACATGCAACAAAGCATATGGTCTTTACCGTAGCACCTGGTGATGAAATAGCTTCATACCCATGTTGTTGAGCTTCCACATATCCATTTTCTTCAATATCAAATGAGATGAGTAACGAATCCAGCGCTTCAATCGGATGCCTTTTATCCAAAGATGACCATCTGTTCCTGATAAGATCAAAATAATAAAACTGTTGGGCGATAAGATTGCCAAGCTTGCCGGGGAACGCAGGGTTTCCCGAAACCATGTACTGGGATAGATACAACAAACCGATCAGCAAGAAGGATTTGTGCAAGCCGATCAATATCGCTCCGGAAGTGATCGGATAGCCTAAGATAGAGAAAAGTAATTTACCGTTTGGCTGGAATATGTTTGCAACGACCACAGCGAAGAGGATCATGAGATTTGGGAGCAATTTAAATTTCCTCCCGCTAAGCAGCGCGATACATACCGCAAGTACTGTCTGTAACACCAATGCATCGAATGAGTTTTGGAACAACAGTGCCGGAAGCATGACCAAACCGGCAAGCAATTGGGAATTTGCTTTCCGAATGCTCATGAGACACTCCTTGATTGGTACCATTTTGATGTTTTGATAAAGGTATTGGCGAACAAACCCAACAGGAGTGCCGTCACCAAACCCATCGTAAGAAACGGAGGTGCGATCAACCACGCGCTTTCACCAAAAAGGATAAAACGTGAGAGGATCAATTGTACGATATTGCTTGCCATGGCCCCCGCTATGGCAATTCCCACCATCCCGACATGTTGTTTCAAGCCATGATACAGAACAAACATCGTAAGCGCGCTTGCCAAGGTGCCTCCGAATGAAAAGACCGCGACATATGAAAAAATGGTACCGGTTACCAATTGTTGCCCGAGGAATTTCAACAATACTAGAAGCGCGTACTCTTTATACGTGAATAACCCCAACGCGATCATCAGCGGAAGGTTCGCCAAACCGATGCGCATGAACGGCACAGGCTTGGGGATGAGGTACTCAATAGTCGACAAAAAGAGAGTGAATGCAGCCATGATTGCCACTAGACGTATTCGTACAGGAGCTTGGTCTTTAGAAGGATATCGCATCGACTGCTTGCTCATCTTGCTTTTCAACTCCTTCTATCATTATGAACACATTGTTGGGCAAACAAATAATCCAGTCACCGATGGCATGTTTCCACCCCGAAGAAACGCATACTTTATTTTTACAATCAGAATCTACTACGTGGACTTGTCCGTCATGAATTTCGATTTCAGTTGATCCGATCGGACCCTCGACAATGAAATTGCGATCAACGGATAGGTCGTACACCCACGTCTGGGTCCCAACTTTCACATGTACCATCGGTTTGCCACCGACTTCGCCATAGGTAAAGTAACTGCCGACAACGATTGCAAGAGCAATGACAAGGATAACAAAGTCGCCCCACCTAATTGATTTCATCGAATCAACTGTAGCAGTTCGTCATTCTCTTGTCAAAACTCCTATTGCAAAACATTACCATTTGCTTATATATTAGAAATGTTCAATCGATATATTAGGAGAGAATAGTATGAAAAGACATTTTGTCTCAGTTTTTGGGATCTTGTTGCTCGTAGCAATCATGCTACTTGCTGGATGTGCTAAGAAAGAAGCACCCGCTCAACCGGCAGCACAGGCAACTACGACGCCTGCGGCGACAACGTCAACACCGGCACCGGCCGCAACAGCATATAAGGATGGAATCTACTATGCTGCAGATGACGCATTTGGCTCTTCAGGGTGGAAAGAAGTGGTGACCCTTGAAGTTCGTAATGGTGTTATCACGGATGTTGATTGGAATGCGGTGAACATCAACGGTGGTGCGGATAAGAAGACCTATGATAAGGCTGGCAAGTACAATATGGTGGCTTATGGAAAAGCCCAGGCAGAATGGTACCAACAGGCTGAAAAGGCTGAAGCGTATCTGCTCAAGACCCAAGATCCATCCAAGATTACCTATACTAATGACGCGGGTAACACCGATGATATCGCTGGAGTTTCTATCCATGTGAAAGCGATGTTTGAATTGGCGAAAAAGGCTCTTGCTGCTGGTCCTGTAGGTAAAGGTCCGTTAGCCGATGGTGCTTATTTTGCAATTGATGATACGTATCCTAGTTCCGGATGGAAAGAATACGTGTCCTTGACTGTGGTCAATGGTAGGATTGCAGCAGTGAACTGGAGTGCCGTCAACAAGACCGGAGATGACAAGAAACCGTATGACAAGGCTGGAAAATACCAGATGGTCGCTCGTGGCAAAGCCCAGGCAGAATGGTATCAACAAGCTGAAAAAGCAGAAGCTTACCTGATTGCAACCCAAGACCCTGCCAAAATCAAATATACGAGCGCTGAAGGCAATACCGATGACATCGCAGGAGTATCTATTCATGTGAAGGCCATGTTTGATTTGGCTAAAGAAGCTTTGGCCGCAGGTCCCGTAGCACTTGGCAAGTATGCCGATGGCGGATATTACGCGATTGACAGTGAATTCGCCAACGGATGGAAAGGATTCGCATCAGTATTAGTCCACAATGGAAATATCGTGAATGTGTACTGGAGTGCCCTCAATGAAGCAGGTGATGACAAGAAAGTGTTTGACATGGCCGGTAAATACCAAATGGTTGCCCGTGGTAAAGCCCAGTCAGAATGGTATGAGCAGGCAGCACTTGCCGAAGCATATCTCTTGTCAACTCAAGACACCAAGAAGATCACCTTCAAGGATGAAGCGGGTCACACTGACGACATAGCTGGAGTATCGATTCACATCGGTGATTTCTATGCCCTGGTCGACCGTGCGTTCGCTGCAGGAGTTAAAAAGTATTAATAGTATGTGATTGTATTGATATGTGAGAGGGCTTGGTCATAAACACCAAGCCCTCGAATTTTCATGTGCCAACACACAATTATTCAGAGAAAAGTGGAGTGGATAGATATCGATCTCCGCTATCAGGGAGAATAACAACGATGGTCTTTCCTTCCATCTCGTCTCGTACTGCTATCTTGAGTGCCGCAGCCAATGCTGCTCCGGAAGAAATCCCAGCAAGTATACCTTCAGTTTTTGTAAGTATTTTTGCAGTGGCGAAAGCCGATTCGTTTTCAATCGTAATAATTTCATCATAGATCGACGTGTCGAGCGTATCGGGAACAAATCCCGCGCCGATACCCTGAATCTTATGCGGACCGGCAGTGCCCTTTGAAAGAATCGGAGAATCCGTCGGCTCAACAGCAATGACTTTCACGAGCGGATTCCTTTCTTTAAGGTACGCACCTGCACCTGAAATCGTGCCTCCAGTACCGATGCCAGAAACAAATACATCAACGGTCCCATCCGTATCTTCGTAGATTTCCGGACCGGTGGTTTCTCGGTGGGCTTTGGGATTGGCTTTATTTTCGAATTGGCTGGGAATGAACGAGTTGGGATATGAACTGGCCAATTCCTGAGCTTTTGCAATTGCGCCCTTCATTCCTTTCGCACCTTCGGTAAGGACAATTTCAGCTCCGTAGGCACGTAATAACGTCCTTCTTTCTACGCTCATCGTGTCTGGCATGGTAAGAATCACCTTATAACCTTTTGCTGCGGCGACCATCGCAAGACCGATGCCGGTATTGCCGCTGGTCGGTTCGATGATTATCGAATCGGGTGTAAGTAATCCTTTTTTTTCGGCATCGACGATCATTGCTAGGGCAATCCTATCTTTTACACTACCTGCCGGGTTCAATCCTTCGATTTTCGCTAAGATGTGAGCTTTCACATGATGTGCTTTTGTAAACCGACTTAGTTCGACTAACGGGGTTCTTCCAATTAGTCCGGTAACATCTCTATATATATTGGCCATCAACTCCTCCTAATCCTACATATTAAATAGGATATCTAAAGAATATGTGTCCGATTCCCCTACCGTCAAGCAAACGCTTTGAAATAGTAGCATCCGAATCCAATAATCAGCAATCAAAAGGAAACCTTATCGCCATGACTGTGTGATACAATCTATTATCGATGATACCGACATGGCGGATGTAAGGGAATTGAGATGAAGATCAAAAAGCGAAAGACGGTACAGATGTTCACACGGTGGGGTAAAATTCTTCATGACGATAAGGACGCGATCCCCCTGGCTGATTATCCGCGGATGCAACTGCGGCGGACACAATGGCAATGCCTTAACGGTTGGTGGGAGTATGCCATTGTTCCTACCGGTGAAGAATGTAGCGTGTTCGAAGGTAAGATCAGGGTCCCGTTCTCACCAGAAGCAGCGCTTTCAGAAGTTAATAGAACACTATTGCCACACGAAAGCCTAATTTACCAACGGGATGTATTTTTTGAGGATGAAAAACCAAATTCCTCTGTATTGCTCCATTTCGGTGCTGTCGATCAACGTTGTGAAGTCTTTTTTGACCAAAAGAAAGTCGGGTCGCACACTCATGGATACTTACCGTTTACCATCAATTTGGGAATGATTGAGAAAGGCCTGCATACCATACGCGTGATTGTTCGGGATGACAGCGATACTTCGTTCCATTCCAGGGGCAAACAATCATTACATCCACACGGAATATGGTATTCCGCCCAATCAGGAATCTGGCAGACGGTATGGTTTGAAACTGTTCCTGAATCTCATATTCAAACTCTATATACCGAAAGTGACATTTTAACGGGGACTTTTATCATTACCGTGCGGGGTACGGGAAATGAACGGGGCATTATCAGGATTTTTGCCGATGATGAAGTAGCCGGTGAGGCATCTTTCAATGGTTCTTCCAGAGTTACTGTTCCTGTCCGATCAATCCGCCTTTGGTCGTGTGAAGAGCCGTTTTTATATGATATTGAAATTACCTATGGTGACGATACTGTGTACTCCTATGCGGCGATGAGGACGATTTCCATAGGATTTGATAACCATACTGTTTCAAGGCTCTTGCTCAATAATAAGCCATATGTGCATAAAGGTATCCTGGACCAAGGATATTGGCCGGACGGATTGTATACCGCTCCTTCGGACGAAGCCTTACTGTTCGATATCAAGACAATGAAATCAATGGGTTTCAATATGTTGAGAAAGCATATCAAGATAGAACCTGACCGTTGGTATTACCATTGTGATCGTCTTGGTATGCTCGTATGGCAAGATATGGTTAGTGGAGGCTCTTCATATAATCCACTATTGATCGCAGCGAATGCATTCTTAAAATTACCGGTAGATGATCAAAAACATCGGCGAATCACATACCGGACTTCGCTAGAAGGCCGTTTGGAATTCGAACATGAAATAAAGAAAACGATCAGGCATCTCAAAGGCCATCCTTCGATAGTGGTATGGGTCCTGTTCAATGAAGGCTGGGGGCAATTCGACAGTCTTCGTTTGGCAAAAGAAGTTCGTGAATTGGATGCTACCCGTATCATTGACCACGCTAGCGGGTGGTATGACCAAAACGGACCTGATTTGAGAAGCCTTCATATCTATTTCAGAAAGATTCGTATGCCAAAAGACCATAGACCCATCGTGCTGTCTGAATTTGGTGGATATTCCTTACCAGTGGAAGATCATGTATACAATGTTGAAAAAAGTTTTGGCTACAAGAAGTTGAGCACCGAGGAACAGTTGAACACGGAGCTGAAAAAACTCTATGAGCACCAGATTATCCCGTACATACCAAAGGGTCTTTGTGCTACTGTTTATACCCAATTATCGGATGTGGAAGACGAAATTAATGGTCTTGTCACATACGATAGGGCAATCGTGAAGGTAAATCCGGATTTGATAGTGCAAGTACACGACAAAATGATTTTAGGATAAAAAAAAGTATGGCTCCATTGAAGAGCCATACGTATATCCTGCGGCTAGATATCAGTTATTCGGTAACCGGCATCACTTCATGCAATTCAACATCCATGATCAACAACGTATTTGGCGGAATCGCATCATTTCCCAATTCTCCGTAAGCAAGGTCAGGATGGATGTAAAATTGATAATAACCACCTTCGCTCATGATTTCGGCTCCCTCAACAAATCCAGGAATCAGGTTCAGCATGCTGAACACAGAAGGCTCGCCCCTGTCGTATGAATTATCCCCGGTGGTCCCATCGATGAACGATACCTTGTAATCTACCTTAATCGTGTCGGTTGATGTCGGTTTCTTCCCGTTTCCTTCTGTGATGACTTTGTATTGAAGTCCCGAAGTTGTCGTTACAACTCCCTCTTTCACAGCATTTTCTGCAAGGAAGGCTTCGGCTTGAGCGAGATTCTCATTTGCGAAAGCGTCCATCGCTTCTTGGTATTGGCGATAGAGCATGTCTTCATAAGCTGCAAACATCCCATTGATTTCTTCATCGCTAAACGTGAGTGGAACGCCGACAGTAGCATCAGTGATTCCTGCATTGTAACGATCGATGTCGACTGTGATTCCTTCGGTCATCACGTTGTACATCACAAGATAACCATATCCATAACTGAAACGTTCAAACAAGGATTTCGGTACCATCGGATCATCGCTAGCACCTTCCATCACCGTAGCTTCTTCCATCGTTCCGTCAAGGTACGCCTGATAATCTACGAACGCTTGATTGACGTCTTCCATGGTTAGTTTCATATCAGCGTAATTCACGAAATCACTCGATCCTAGTGCGAAAAATGCGGGGTGAATCTTTACACCTTGAGAAGCGATATTCGTACCTAGAAGATGTCCGTACACATAGCTGAATTGTTCAATTATCTGGGCATCAGATATAGTTGTTTCAGAAACCACTACCGGTTCCTCAACCGGAGTCTCAGCTACGGCTTGCCCTTGTTCTTCAACGGCCGGAGCAACTTCTGCCGGCTCGGATTCAACTACTTCAACTTCGGCACTCTCTACGGGAACCGGCTCTTCTGCGGCCGGAACTTCAACCGGTGCTTCCTGAATTGCTATGGCTGGTTGACTAATAGTTTCGGTTGGCTCTGTGGCTTTTGTCGCACAAGAGGCAAACAAGAATACTGCCAACACAAATAAAATCAATACATATCGTTTTTTCATTAAGACATCTCCTTGGTTGGATCACAACACATTATGGAATAAATATGGGCATATATCTTAGATTAGTCAATGAAAAGAGGCATTTCCAGGGGAAAAACCTCCTCTGGAACATATAAAATCAATCAACCAATAGCTGTTGTAAGCGATCAGGATAGTCAGAAGTAATAAAATCGACACCCAATTTTGCCATTCTCAAGATAGCTTCCTTTTCATTCACTGTCCAAGCCCCAACTCCGAGTCCTTTCGCCCTGAATTCATCGTACAAGGTTTGAGAAAGGTAATTATAATTGATTCCGACATAGTCGACATTCAATGATGCGATGTTCTCGGCAACGGCTTTCGGTCCTTTCGACCCAATTTCAGTCATATATTTCTTACTGATCAGAGCGCCACGTTGTAATGAGGGCTCCAATTCATGTATCCTTTGCAATGATGGAAAATCAAACGAGATGATTACCGACGAATCTATCCGATCGTATTTTCTTAACAGAGCAATCAATTTCTCTTCCAACTGATCGTATCGGGACCCGTCCTGTTTTAATTTTATTTCGATCTGAAGGAGAACAGATTGTTCGCGAGTCTGTACATATCCTAACACCTGTTCAAGCGTTGGAATCGGCTGGAATCCGAATAACCGGGCATCCTTATGTGTTTTCGCAGCATTGAACGTGGCCAAGGTAGCCGCATCATAATCGGATATTTCTTTGGCCTCACCGGTGGTACGAGATAATAATGGATCATGCATTACCATGAGCACGCCGTCATTGCTCAAATGTATATCCAATTCCAATGCATCGGGGTCATAGTTCAATCCTGTTTCAAATGCGGCGAGGGTATTCTCGGGAGCCAAAGCTGCTCCACCGCGATGGGCTACACGCATAATAGTTCCTTTTGGTCGAACACTAGTTTGACGAGTTTCTTTTGTGGACGAACATCCGCTGAGTATTGTCAAAACGGATGCTATGGACAAAAAGAAGACGATGGCCGCAGTTGCGGCCACCGTCCGAGTACGCTGAGACGATTTATTTGAAGTTTTCATTATACTCTTTTTGTAAGTCAGCTGTGGTTTCAGCCATGACTTGTTTCGGGTCCATGTTGGCAATCAACAATTTCTCCAACATCTGGCGAAGAATTTCAGTGCCTTTTGGTAAGCTGATCACACTTGCTTGCGGGCGTACATAGGCCAATTGGTCGAGTGCAACCTTTCTCACAGGGTTGGCATTGTAATAAGCAGCCAAATCTGGATGATTGCGTGCTGATGTACTGTTTGGCATGTAGCCGGTCATCTCGGCCAAGTAAGCTTGAGCATCGGTGCCGGTCATGTATTTCATAAATTCCCATGCTGCCCACTGACGATTCTTATCAGTGCTTGGCATTGCCAAAACCGAACCGCCTACCGGGACCAGATTTTGTTTCTGGCCTGGCATGAATGCTGGGATTACTTCGAAATCAGCTCTGCTGAGAAGGTTTCCCATACTGCCTGTCGAACCAAAAACCATACCAACTTTCTTGTTCAAAAAATCATCGTGAGAGTTGGAAGGAATTGCGGTCTTATCTTTGAAGACCATATCCTGCCACAACGTGGCGACTGCGAGAGCTTCCGGGCTGCTAAGGTAGATGTTGAAATCCTCATCGGATACCAAGCCGCCATAAGCATAGACCGCACCCTGGAAATACCAGTGGCCGCTGGTTACGGTTGTGGTAAATCCGGCACCCAGTTGCTCAGCTTCTCCAGCTGCATTGTATTTGGTCAATTGCTTAGAGAATTCTCTGAATTCATCCCATGTTTTTGGTGCGCGTCGTGGCAGTCCTGCTGCTGCAAGCATATCACCGTTGACATACAGCAACGGGGTGCTTCGGAGAACCGGAAGGGCAAAAAGGCTGTCATCATAGTATCCGTCAGCTAACAGTCCTGGGATATAGTCATTCAGGAATCCTGCTTTTTCCTTCTTGACAAAATCATCGAGATTTACCAAAACACCGTCTTTAGCGAAAATCTGCAAGTGCGGTGAATCAAGCAGTACTAAATCTGGTACGTCACCAGCTGCCAGCGCCGCTTGGAGTTTCTGTAAGATTTCAGCATACGCTCCTTGGAATTGTGATTCGACGATGATATCACTACGTGATTCATTGAACCGTTTTACCACTTCGTCCTGAGATTCCCCCGCAACCCCGGTAAGACTTCGCCAATACACGATCTTTACTGGCCCGGTTGGTTTTACTTCAGCTTGTGCAGCTGCCCATAAAGAACCATTGGCCAACAAAATAACAGCGAGTAAAAGAATCAACACAAGGCTTCTTCTTTTCATGAAAAACCTCCTAAAGTTTTCCTTCGGTATCCACACAGGATACTTTCTAGTTATGTAATCTCAGCAAAAATCAGCCTTTGACTGCTCCTGCTGCGATTCCCTCTATCAACTGTTTCTGTGCGATAAAATATACAACAAGCACAGGAACCAATACAAAAATGGATGCCGCCATCAAATGTTCCGGTCCGATCGAATATTCTGCCGACCTGACCATCGCCAATCCGACCGGCAAAGTACGCATATGCTGTTTCGTGGTCACGATCAACGGCCAAAGGTAGCTGTTCCATTTGGAGATGAACAGATACAGGACCAATGTTCCCAATACGGGTCGTGCTAACGGTAGAGCGACATAGAACATTGTTTTCAAATGCCCTAATCCATCAATTTCAGCTGCATCATAGAGCGAAGAAGGGACGGATAAGAAATACTGGCGTAATAAGAAAGCTCCGAATACACTTGAAACGTGAGGAATCACGATACCTTGGTAGGTATTAATCCATTTCAATTTAGCCAGAATTACGTAATTTGGAATCAAAGCGATTTGACCTGGAATCATCATTGCCGCTAACATGACAAGGAAAAAGAAATCTCGATATTTGAACCTGATCCTTGCAAAAGCATAAGCTGAAAGAGCTGCGATCGCCACCTCAAGAAAGACTCCAGAGACCGAAGTCACAATACTGTTGATATAAAAACGACCGAACGGTGCGGTATTCCATGCCTTGACGAAGTTATCCCATCGTACGGTTTCCGGCCACCAAATCGGAGGAAACATTGCCACTTCGGCAGGACTCTTGATCGCTGTGGTGAGCATCCATAAAAATGGTAATCCGATGATAATCGTTGCAAGCATTAGGATCGCATGGATGAAAGTTCTTCCCGCATACCACTTCAACGGTCGGTGTTTGATAGCTGCTCGTCGCATAGCCGACCTCCTAGTAATGTACCCAGCGGCGAGAAAGCCGATTCTGGACTAGGGTGATTGCCATGATGATTACAAATAGTATCAAGGCAAGGGCGGACGCATACCCTGTTTTAAACCACTGGAACGCGTTTTGGTAAAGGAAGTGAACAATTACGTTCGATGTGTTCAACGGACCACCGTCCGTCATGATCGCCACGATATCAAAAGCTTTGAGTGCCCCGATGAATCCGGTGATGGTTAAAAAGAATGTTGTTGGTGAGAGAAGCGGGAAGGTGATGTACCAAAAGTTCTGCCAAGGTGATACCCCGTCCACCAACGCCGCATCATAGATTTCAAGGGAAATATTTTTGAGTCCGGCAAGGAACAACACCATATCATAACCGATTCCGCTCCATATCAAAACGATGATGACAGCTGGAAGCGAATGGGTTACGCTTTCAAGCCAATCAAGCGGAGGAATGCCGAACGGTCTCATGAACACTCTGAGTAATCCGAAGTTCGGATTAAATATCCATCCCCAAACCATTGCCACGGCTACGCTGGTAGTGAACGTCGGAGAAAAAATAATCGCCCGGTATACCGAGCGACCTTTCACATTTTTATTCAAAGCCAACGCTAGTCCAAGGGCTATTGCCATCTTCACCACTACGGTGAAGAATGCCAAAATCAGGGTGTTCTTGGTAACCAACCAGAATACCGGATCATTGAACATTGTTTGGAAATTATCAAGTCCGATGAACGTTTTTTTTGGTGCGATCATATTCCATTTGAAGAAACTCAAATAAAGGCTATACAGGATCGGCCAGAATACGAAAACCCCCAGAAGGAAAAAGTTTGGAAACGTAAACCCTAAAAATGCAAACATATCCCGTTTTGCCCTGCGAGTCATCCTGATGGGGACAACACCCTCTTGGCGTAGAGCCGTTTTCAGCTGCCTTTTAGACACTAACACCTCCTATGAAACAACCTCAATGTTCTGTGTCACTCACCCACAGCAAGGTACAGTATACCCTATATCCAAAAGATTGTAAAAAAAATAACATTTAAAACTGCGCATCGGCAACTGATTTTGGGAAGAAATACATAATTGATTACATTATAGGATATTATGTACAATATTTTTTAATGAGGAAGGAGTTATCGAAAGTACAAATGTCTTAATTTCCTTTTTCATCGGAACCATCAGATTGTTAATAATCGCACCAATCGGAGAAGTATTTTTCTTTGCTGAAGTAGTTTGGGTTTGGTAAGGAGCTTCTTTGAAAGCGTTTCGCATCTCGGTCGTCACCCGAAGTTCTGAAAGATCCCAGTTCTTCAAATGAAACGATGATTCGACCATATCTTCGATATCATCTTCCAATTTGTAAAAGAAATCGAGTTCGGTTGTCTGTTCAACGACATCGATGCTGGTTGCATAAGCGGTGATGTCCTTGGTTCCTCGTTCATTCGGAACTATGAACCCGATCGCATCGTAGTGGTCGTCGGAGGCATAGAGGATAGCTTTATAATAATAATTTGGTACTGAGACGTTATTCTTACCGATCGTTTTATAGGGACCGTCTGAAAGCACAGGTCCTGTTACGACATAGATACTTCCTTTGGTATAGGCAAGATTGCGGACAATCGCTTCCAATGTGCTCCAGAGCCCCCTGTTGAACGACGGCTCTTGGGGACTCATGTTACTCATGTAAAACGAATCAGACATTGCCTGTTCGGACCAATTCAAGTCTGCTGCTGGAATAAGATGTCCTCTATCATACCCACTTGACCGGTAATCATCCAAAGTCGCGCTACCGGAAGCAATCTTCGGATCTTCTCGGAAGTTATCCATACGATCGATTTCACCCATCACTTCTGCACGTGTCAGTTCATAGGCGACCCAGTCAGCTTGCTCGTGTTCTTCGTTGTATACGAGACGGTATCCGGTATGTGAAATAATCGTATCTGAATCTCGAGGAGCCGGTAGTTCCAAATCCGCTATTTTGCTACCGCTCGTTGTGCTTTCATATTCCTCTGCAGAAGGTGTGATGATCCAAAGGACGATATATGCGATGAGCAGCAAAGCTGCTATGAGAAGAATTCGTTTGAAACGTTTTGATTGTTTCTTTTTTACTTTTTTATTTCTTAATTGCTTCTTTGCCACAAGAACGCTCCCTGGTGTTGTTTTGTCTATAACGGGCAAACCAGAGTCTAACCTTTTGGTTACATTGTGGGAAGCATAAGATTGTCTGCTACGTACCGCTCAAGCCATCACGAATCATGGTAATGCATGTATGTACCAATGCCTTGATTTCATCGGTATCCATCTCATCGGTAATGAGCGTGTCGATAGAAAGCAATACCGTAGAGATGATCTTAACGATATGTTCCGCTTTGAAGCGATGTGTCAATTCTCCTGTATCGATGGCATGATAAATAAGACGTTCGATACTTAGTTGGCCTTCAAAAGAAAGCGGAGCTGTTAGTTTTTCCCGGGTTATTGTATCTTCCGCTATCAACCTGCGCCAAAAATCATAGACTTTTCTATCTGTCTGGGAAAATGCAAGACTGTCGGCCAACAAGACCTCCATGTGTTCGAAGAAATCAAGATGTTTTGATTCTACCGGATCAATTACGTAACGTTGTTTGTCAATCGCGATCTGGCGGGCAATCCAATGATAGAGATCTAGCTTATCCGTAAACCAATGGTAAAAGCTCCCCTTGCTTATGCCTGCATTCTTGATAATCATATTCAAAGAGGCCGCTTCGAACGGTTTGCTGCCGAATTCAGAGATTCCAGCATCAAATAAACATGCGAAACGCCTAGAGTCAGTTTTTGATAGGGCTTCTGCTTTTGACATGTTCACTAATTTCCCTGAAGATACGTTTTGGTGATCTTCATGACATCTTCTATGCTCGGTGGCGAGTATTTCGACGCAAGGGCCTTCAACGGTTTTCCATGCTCATCGAAGATAACACCGTTTGATGATGCGAACTGATTTTCAAGAGCTAACAGTGCATATATTTCTGCCATCGCTTTGGGAGAAATCGACAGCTTCTTTTTCATCGAGTACAGTTTTTTAAGAAATCCTGGTAGGTCGGGATATCGGTTGATATCAATTTCAACGGCTCCGACACGGATACAGTTCGCTGTGACCGAAGTACCTTTCAATTGTCTGGCTAGCCAGACGGTGTACATCTCCTGAGCCATCTTTGATTGATAGTAGGCTTTAGCCACACTGTAACGGCGTTTCCTGAACTCACAATCTGAAGTATCTACTTTGGTAAAAGGCAGCATTGCCAAACCTTTGGATGAGATCGTGATGATTCTTCCATCGGTACTTTTCCCTAGTAATGGCATCAATGCTTCGGTGAGCATTACCGGGCCAAGGTGATTCGTTGCCCATACCGATTCGATTCCCTGCGGAGTATATGCCGGCTTCTTGCGCGAAATATCAAAATCAGCGGCATTATGGATCAATATATCAAGATGATCGAACTTCTGTGCGAATCTTTCTGAAAATTGTTTGATTGAAATATTATCAGCCATGTCCAGTATCATTATCTCCAATGACATCGATGAATCTACAGAGAGTATGTCTTGGCAGGCCTTCTCAGCGCGTCCACGGTTCCTGCAGGCCATGATGACGTGCACTTGTTGTTGGGCGATAAGACACGCAGCTTGCTTTCCGATTCCTGAATTCGCTCCGGTGATAATACAAATTTTCTGTTCCATGCAATAGATCCTTATACGTTGGACTGGTCAGTCTAGACCAGTTGGTCTAATAATAAGATGGGTACATATCCCCTGTCAACTGTGTTTATATGGAAAACCTTTACGCTTTTATGGCAATGCGTTATTATCTCATTATATCGGGAGGATTGACGATGGAAGAACGAACAAAAGGACTTGATGAAAAATATTGTTCTTCGTGTGGATCAATTATCAGTATCAGTGCGGAGATTTGTCCGCATTGTGGAGTACGGGTCGCTCCACCGCCGAGAAATGATTTTATTGCTGAGCATCGAACCTGGCTGATAGTGTTATTACTCTGTGTATTCCTTGGTCCGCTGGGAATTCATCGGTTTTATGTGGGAAAAATCGGAACGGGTCTTTTGATGCTGCTGACCCTTGGTGGTTTCGGGATATGGGTTGTCGTTGATTTGATATTAATCGTTACGGGAAATTTCCGAGATAAGGACGGGTATCGGATTTATTAACCTTTGAAAGAATAACCAAAGTTAAAGCCGAACATACGAGCAAAAGTCCCATATCATACAAAGGTGATTGATGTTCTTGAATAAACATTGGATAACCAACCATTGTCGAGCCTTTATAATTGACTGCGAGTGCGATAAAAAGGTTGTTGCCGGCGTGGGCTCCTATCGCGATTTCCGATCCGTTGCTTCTAATGGTCAGTTCCATGAAGATTAATCCGGTAAGTAGATAATAGGCTATCACAGGGAAGCTCTGGATGGCTGAGGTTACTTCCCGATTAGCCACATGAGCCAAAGCGAAAGTGAGGGCAGAAACAACCGGTGCTACATAACGCCATCGATAGAGCATTCTCCACAGGTATGTTCTGAACAGCATCTCTTCCGCAACAGATTGGATCGGGGTGAGTACAAGTGCCAATACGATGAAAACCAAACGTGATTTGATATTGATCGGAGTGAATGCGATAACCGACAAATCGTCTATGAAATACCGGATGATCACAGCCAATGATGGCACGATTATCCAAACGCAGGCAGACAATGTCATCAATGACCACCTGAACTTTTTGTGGGATGTCAAGAATGACAGAATGGAAGTCTTTAACACGAACTTGATGAAAAGTAAGATAAGTACTAACAGAACAATAAAATTCATATTAAGCGTGACGAATGCTATCAAGGTAGTATCTTGGATTACCCGGCGTAGCCCTATTTCGGTGTAATGGGTAATAAAGCTTCCGATGAAGGTCCACATCAACTCGATGAATATGAAGCTTGCCACCCATACGGGCAAAGAAAGGTCGTTTTGTCCGATAGGGGATGGAGACATCGGCTTGAACATGGTGGCAGTATACCATCAATGATGATACACTGCCACTATGGATAAAGGTCAGAATGAGCACATACGAACAACGATTCATGCATTGCTCGACGAAGATAATGTAACCTTGGTGTTCCCGACCGAAACCGTGGCACAATTTTGGGCTGCCGACTATGCTTTTGGCAGTGAAAAAGGTGCGATTTTTCTTGATAGGGTGATGTCTTGGGATAATTTTCGGGCATTGTTCTTATCGGTTCGTTCACAACTACCGGTGAATGCAATAATCAGAAGCTTGTTCGCACGTGAATTTGTTGATTCACCTGTAGGTTCCAGATTGACTTGGTTTGTTCGTCAGACAGCGGGTGAAACAAACGCGGTCTTTGCTCCGACCATAGCAAAATTGCTTGGAAGACTTGATGCGTTTAAAGAGATGGCCCAAAAAGAACCCGAGCTCTACCGACGTCTTCCTCACTCTTTGCGTAAGGATATTGCCATCATCAGAGATGCATACTCTCAATTCTTAGCTCAGCGGCAATTGTTCGAACCGTCATTTGAACATGTTTCAATCTCCAACTATACATCAAGGCGAGGTCTCCAACGCTATGTCGTCTGCTTTCCTCAGATGATTTCCTTTTTCAGCCGATTCCTACAGGAACTTGGTACTCCGAATTGGATTGAAACTATGTTTGACAACCTGTCTTGCAACGACGTGGTCATAGAAAAATTTCCAAACGAACTCATCGAATTGAGAGTTCAACTGCGTCGTATCAATCAATTGTTGGCTGAGGGTACAGCAGCTGATGAGATCGTAATCACACTCGCTGATTTGGAACATTCAAGTGAATACCTGCTTCATGAAGCGACTACGATGGGTGTGCGTCTCGCAGTTATCGGAGGGCGCCCTCCCGTCCAATTCAGTTCGGGCAAATTCCTTTTGAGATTACAATCATGCGTTCGCCATTCGTTTTCGATCGACTCGATGAAAGCGTTGTTGCTCGATTCGGGATTACCATGGAGACAACTTGATCTGAACCGAAGTCTGATTACGAGAGCTATAGAATTGAATATTGTTTTCGGGAGTGTTCGTAGACCGATTGAAGATCAATGGGAGATGAAACTTTCAACATACAGTAAAGATAAAGATCTGTTGAATTATTACCGTTTGATAAAGGATCGACTGACAGCTTTAGACAAAGCGTCTACATATCAAGAGCTGTCAAAGGCATTACAAAGTATCCTGAATGAATTACTTGTGAAGGATCAATGGCCTGAATTAGAAGCTGACGTGCTTGCCTTTTGTATCGATAGACTGGAGGACGTTAAAAGAGCGATGTCAGTTTGTGCTATCGAGCACGTCAATGGTTTGTTTGGCTTTTATCTGACACTACTTGGGCAAACACCGTATGTCGTACAACAACATGAGCCGGTAATACGTGTCTACCCATATGGAGTCAGTGCGGGATTGCAAGTCGCACACCATTTTGTGTTGGGGTGTACGCATGATGCCACTTCTGTTGCTTCAGATCTCTTTGGCATTTTCCCTGAAACAATCAAATCTATCACGACAGATGAAAAGGAAGATCTGAGTTCGGCACTGTTGGCTATCTATGCCGCAAGCGGCGCGAATGTGCATATGTCGATGGGGAACATTTCCTTTGCCAATACGGTGGCTCTCATTCCTGTTTCGGTCAGAGAATTTGGCAATGATGTGGAAACTTTGACAGAATCTTATCCGGTCGACAGTATTCAACTTGAGTCTTTGATGTGGAAAACAGGGACAGTTCCAAATATTCCGGCAAGTATCCAACAAACCAGGTGGTTCGAGTATGCTAGCCGGACAGTCTTCGGGACGAACCGTTATGATTTTGCCATGCAAAAAGCTCCTGCCGCCGTACTTTCAAGAATTGTTGATGCACAGGGTTTGTTCCAATGCTCTCCCACGGCAGTAGATGTGTTCAAAACATGTCCGATGAAATGGGCGTCGATGTATCTCTTCGGTCTACGGGATGTCACATTATTCGATTCACAGCCGTTAAATGCGATGGACATCGGGAATCTTATCCATTCGGTGTATGAACGGTTCTTCGCATGGGCTACGTCTCTTGGGCCGTTCACCATGGCATTGCATGACCGGTATCACACTGAAATAATGACAATATTCGAAGAAGAGTTCACAAGGTTCGCAAGCGATGCGGCAGCACCCGCAAAAAGTACTCTCAGATGGTTGTATCGTGAGTACTCACGCCTTATCCCAATGGTGGTTGATGCGGAATTATCATTGTTTGACAGATCCAATGGAGTAGATTTCGAATATGCTTTTGATAAAGCCTATTACGAGAAGAAGTATCGCCTGAAAGGGCGGATTGACAAAGTCCTTGCGCTCGAATCGCAACAACATGCCGTGGCGATCGTGGATTACAAAAAGAACTATAGGGGAACTGTCGGCAGTTATATGGATGTCGGGAATCGAAACATATCATTCCAACTGCCGATGTATGCCAAGATTCTTGAGGAAGATGATAGAAATCTCGAAGTGCGTCTCGCAGCATATTACGATACCGCAACCGGTACATATAAAGTGATTTGGAATACTAATGAAAAGAATTCCAAACAGGAGTTGCTTGCAGAATTAGAGCGACAGTTGGATACAATGGTCCGCCGATTATCAGAAGGTGATTTTATTGCAACTCCTTCGAAGGAGAACTGTAAGAATTGCCAATATCGTCAAATTTGTAGAAGGAGGTATGCGTTCAGATGATGTATGATACCGACTTCCTTTTAAAGAAACTTGATGATAAACAACGCGAGGCAGTGGTATGTGATTGTAATTGCGTAGTGAGTGCTGGTGCCGGGTCAGGGAAAACCACGGTCCTGGCTCATCGCTTTGTATACCTTGTGCTAGAACAAAAAGCTCATGTCGATGAAATCTTGACCTTAACATTCTCAAAAGCCGCTGCTGCAGAGATGCATGAAAGAATCCATTCCATGCTACTTTCGATGAAGGATACTGGTCACTTAGTGAGAGAGTTGGAAAGATTTCCAAATGCTACTATCAGTACCATCGACAGCTTCTGTAACCGAATTGTTTCCAATGATGCCATCCGGTACTCATTTCCTTCTGAAATTGTATTGGATGACGAAGCAAATCAGCTCCTGGCAAAAGAGTGTGCATTGGAATTGATTCAATTGATGGAACATCATCCCGGGATGGTGTTTTTGGCTTCACATTGTAAACCCGAGCTATTCATTGAAGATTTTTGGACAAAAATGGCAGCTGCGGCATTTCATCCTTCTGCTGTTTTCGATAAGCAAAAAGCTTTCGAAGCTGTTAACGATCTCATTGATGACTACTTGTTTGCCGGTGCAACCGCTTTGGTCGGGCTCTCCGATAAGATCTGTTCTCTTCAAGGTTCAGGAAAGACGTTTGAACAAGCAGTCCAAAATTGTGCTATGGTGAAGACCATCTGTATGAAGTTGTTAGCTAAATCCATTGATCCGATGGAAATATATGAATTAATTGAACCGATGCAATTGAAAAAGACGGTGAGCAGGACATGGGAAGAAAAAGAGGTATACGCAGGATTGGTCGACCGCTGGCATGCCGAATTGGATTGGCTGCTCATCGCAACCAGAGCAAAAGCTGACGAGCAGATCCTTGAAAACGTCCTTGAAGTGATCGACCGTTATTGCCGTCTGTATCTTCAGGCAAAACGAGCGAATGCCTTGGTTACTTTTTCTGATGTGGCACACATGGCTGTGGATATTCTCATCAAGAATCTTGAGATTCGTTCTTATTATAAACAACGCTACAAATACATCATGATTGATGAATTTCAAGATAACAATAGCCTCCAGAAAGATCTTTTATATCTTTTAGCGGAGCGAATGGACCTGGCTGGTGACCATGTTCCCCATGTCGATGAACTGGAAGGATCCAAATTATTTTTTGTCGGCGATGAGAAACAATCGATCTATCGATTCAGGGGTGCCGATGTAAGTGTTTTCAAATTACTGGCAAAAGAATTGGAAAGTGTTGGGGGCCGACACATAGAATTGGACCGAAACTATAGAAGCCATCCGCAGCTTGTCAGATGGTTCAATGCTGTGTTCCCAAAGATCATGGAACCGAGTGACGAGTTGTATGAAGCAAGTTATTCACCATTAGACGAACACACTGAAACCTCCGGCATGACACCTTCGGTATCGCTGTATATTAAACCTTTGGCGGATGAAAGTGCGTCGGTACAAGAGGACGATGAAGAACAAGTCTCTTCCGTAGAAGCCGAAGCCTACATGATCTCTCAGCTTATCGTCACGATTACCACCACCGACGATTATGTGATAGCTAATCGTGAGGGGGTGCTTAGAAGACCTACTTACGATGATATCGCGATCCTGTACCGTACGAGCAGTAATCAACTCCATTACGAAAAAGCATTACGTGCTGCGGGGATTCCGTATGCAATCAGTGCGGTCCAATCACTGTTTTTAGAATCGGCGACCAATGATATGTATCAGATGCTCCAATTGATTCAATATCCGAACGATCGGTTCTCATATGTCGCTTCGTTACGCTCTCCTTTTTGCAGATTGTCAGATACATCGATACTGGAGGTGTTGGATCAGTATGAATCGGATAAGGTCCCGTTTAAACCCTTGCAGCGGCAATTAGACGATCCTGCAGAAAAACTGGCATACGATACCTGCAGCAATTTATATCACAACATCCAAAAACAAGTAGGTATCATGCCGATAGCTAATCTCGTTGCCATGCTATGGTACGATGGAGCCTATCGATATCACCTGATGGCACATCCTTCCAGGCATGTATATCTCGAGCATGGCGAGTATCTGTTGGAGATGGCCCGGCAATACGATGCGAAAGGTCGTTCATTGTCCGATTTTATCGATTTCATTCGCGATCGATTGGGTAAGAATGAGAAAATTCCAGATATTGAGCTACTTAGGGAAGAAACGACCGGAGTAAGGATGATGACCATCCACAAATCGAAAGGGTTGGAATTTCCCATTGTGATCTTAGCCAATACCGGAGCGAGCATCCGCCAATCAGAGAATCCCGGATGGGCTCTCTTGTCCAAAGGAACACAAGTACTGCCAATTCCTTGTCATATGGAACCGTTTCTCCTGAAACGCCATAAGAGCAAACGTAAGGTTGATAATATTGTGTATGAGAGGAACAGAAATCTGGAAGAATCTCAGGAAACAGCAGAAATGAAACGTCTATTGTACGTAGCTGTCACCAGAGCGGAGAGCCATCTGATCATCACCGGATGCGAATCGAAGCAAAATATTGGAGAAAATTCACATCGAAGGAACATGATGATGCTATTACGCAACGTAATCGGTCTTGATCGTGTCGAAGTTTTTCGTAACGGAATCTTTTCAATCAATACCATACAAGATGCCCCGGAAAGTGTATTCACGCCATCAATCTCAGAAGACAATATCAGAGAAAGGGTTATGGCATTATCAAAATTCTACACACAAAATTTTGTCCCGCCATATCAGAGTCGACCGATTGTTACGGTTACGGAATATGCCGATACGTCAGAGTGCCGGTTATCCTCCTCTTATAAATTACGAGAACTTGATATTGATACTCTCCTGCTGGAAAAAGATCTTGAATCAGCATTCGGCACATGGTGTCACAATGTGCTCGCACACGCTATCGGATGCATGGCCAAAGATAAGAAGACCATACTCGAAGCCCTTGATCAATATGATTTTTCTACGTCAATGCCCAAAGATATGGAAGTATTATCCGAAAAAGAACTGACTCGTGTCGCACTGACAATCAGGTATCTGGTACAGCAGTTCTTCTCATCCGTCGCGTGGTCCCGGATAATCACCGGCAATCCTGATTCAATCGATCCGGAACGTTCGTTTGCTTGTAGGATGACAATCGATGGGACCGTGACGTTGGTATATGGGAAAGTGGACCTGATCATCACATACGACGACAAGATCAAGATCATTGATTTTAAGACCGACGCCTATAGGAACGAAGCTTCCCATCAGAAGCAATTAGCCTTGTATGCCAAAGCACTTCATTTGATTACCGGCAAGAGGGTTGAAACCGCCCTGTGTTATCTGAGAGATATCGATGTCCTTCATTGGGCTACAGCATACTGATGGCTTTACTGATATTCTCAAGGGCTTGGTCGATCTTCTGGCGCGAGGTCCCGAAGTTGAAACGGACGAAATGGTCATACCCGGAACCGAACCAAGAACCGTCGTTTAAAGCAATACCGGCTCGTTGTCCAAAGAAACGTGACAACAAGCCTCCTTCACGACTTGTCGCCGGATCATATAACCGGGGGAAACGAGATGCATCCTTTCGTACTCTCTCGAATATCTCGGTACAGTCGATCAATCCGATAAACGATGCGCTCGGTACGACAGCATGCAAACCAGTATGATTGTCACGTAAGAATGATGCGATATGAAGGGCATTATGCTCGAGATATTCGGTGAGTTGCATGAGCCATTCGTAACCTTCGGCATAGGCTGCACTCGCTGTTACGGATGAAAGCAGGCTAGGGCCCAGAAACAAGGTTTGCATCCTGTCTATGAATGCTTTGCAATCTTCGGCATCGGTACATACGACACCACAATAGTGTTCGCCTGAAATATTGAAGGACTTGGAAGGGGCCATACAGGTAACGGCTCGGCAACCTTGACGTCGGGCGGCAACGTCAAACGGGATGTGAACCGTTGACGGATAGGTCAGGTCGGCATGGATTTCATCGCTGAGCACCATCGTGTTATATTTTTTGGCCAATGATGCTATCGTGTCCAATTCATAATCAGAACTCACATGACCCGTGGGATTATGAGGCGAGCAGAATAACAACAGAGAAGATGGATTGGCTTTCAACAATGATTCAAGTTTTTCTAGATCAAATGAGAATCGGTGTGAAATCTCGTCATATTCGAGAGGCCACTCTGTCCATGGCCGTTTTAAAGCCTGTGCCATTTTCACGAAGGGCTTGTAAGCTGGCATCGGGATGATGATGGTGGTGTCCGGACTACTGAATAATTCAACCATTAACGCAAGGGATGTTAACATCCCCGGACCGATGGCAATACGATTCAAAGAAATGTCCCATGCGTGGCGTTTGGCGCTCCAATAGCAAAAATTCTGTCTCAGATTGGTAAAATAGGGATATCCCAACACCCCGTGAGAAACTTGGCCCGCTAAAGCTTGTGAAACTGAAGGAGGAACGGAAAAATCCATGTCTGCAACCCAGAATGGCATCGCTTGAGCATTGTTGCAGATACTTCTTATTGCATCGGGAGCATATTTTACCGATAAGGAATCGGTTCGATCGACAATAGTTGAAAAATCAAAGCTGTGCACGATGCTCTCCCGTATGTGAATATGTTTGGAAACCAGAGCGTTTATTTGGATACCAAGAGTACCCTCTTGCAGGTTTCTTGGTAAATGAGATAGCATGGGCGGGACAACAGTGGTAACAGCCAAAGCATTGTTCACACGCATGGTGATACTTAATACTCTGTTCATGTAAAGTGATATTACCTGCAGGGCAACGAAGAACACATTGGCCACATTTCGTACAGGCCTCACTGACGATAAAGCGATTATCACCGGCTGGATATTTTTTGATATGATGATCCCAATATCTCTGATACAGATTGGATAAGATTGGTCTGGTCGGTACCTTAATTGATTGACCGGCAATGTCATCAGCAATCATTGCTATTTGCTTATCGGCTCGTTCATAGACAGCATCTTGGGTGTTCGTATCAGGAATCTTGAATAACGGTACGTATGAATCAACCATTTTAATCCCTGTGGCATATGAACATCCTACATTAGCCGAAGCGAGCAGTCGTTCCATTATCGGAGCGACATATAATGGCAATCCGCCATGGGTATACACAATAAATAAGTACTCGATATGCTCTGAGACCTTGGGAATTTGTTCTTTGATGAAGGCTTTTACCATAGCCGGCGGGCCACCGAAATACACTGGAAGAACAATTCCGACAATCTCTGATGGTTCAATATCTGAAAATCCAGGGTGTTTCTCAATTCTGCATAGAGTGCAATCGGGCAATGATGAAGCGAGTTTTGAAGCGACATAATATGAATTCCCTGTTCCCGAAAACCAGTACACGGTACTTTTCATGCAACGAACTCCTGTGCTTTGATCGTACGTATGATAGCACATACTCTTTCGGTATCTGATTGACTGAAGTCGAGGTGAGTGACCAAGCGAATAGTACTACCATCTCCTCCACAGAGTATCTGATGGTTTTTAAATACTTGGACAACCGTTTCAAAATGAATGTCGGGAACTGAAAAGAACACCATGTTTGTTTCAACATCATCGGGTTCAATTCGAGCCCAAGTTGTTCCAGACAACGCTGTCGCTATGGCTTTTGCGTTTCGATGGTCCTCTGCCAATCGCTGAATGTTGTGTTCAAGGGCGTAGATTCCCGCAGCAGCGAGGATTCCCGACTGACGCATTCCTCCGCCGAGCATCTTCCTGATTTTACGTGCTTTATCTATGAATTCTTCAGTCCCACATAACATGCTGCCTACTGGAGCTCCTAATCCTTTTGAAAGGCAGAAACTCACCGTATCCGCGCATGAAGCAATGGTTTTCACATCCACATTGGTGGCAACACTGGCATTGAACAACCTGGCTCCATCCATATGGACCTTCATTTCGTGTAATTCTGCAAAGGCCTTGATTTCTTTGAGGGTATCAATCGGGTAGCAAATTCCACCGATGGTATTCTCAACTTCTATCATCGCGGTTCTAGCCAAGTCATAGGCGATCGGTTTGACGTGTTCTTTTAGACAAGCCACATCAAGCAATCCTCGAGGCGTATCGATTCCGATTGGAATCACACCTGCTATCGCAGCGGCGGATCCTACCTCATGATGGATGATGTGACTGTGTGCATGAGCGAGCACCTCAGCAGCCCTGCCTCCATTCAGATAGAGAGGTATCAAGTTCCCCATGGATCCTGATGTGACGAACAATGCTTTTTCTTTGCCGGTAATTCCTGCAGCGATCGCTTCTAAACGGTTTATAGTAGGATCTTCAAAATACACATCATCACCAACTTCTGCATGAGCCATCGCGACGCGCATCGCCTCGCTAGGTTTCGTAAATGTGTCACTACGCAATTCATACATGATCGCACTGTCCTTTCATTTGTGTTTGATCGTATCCAATAATGTGAAAAAAGTCGGGAAGGTGACTTCCACGGCATCGGTTCCCCTGATCGTGACTGATTCAGAACATCCCAATGATGCGATTGCCATTGCCATGATGACTCGATGGTCTTCATAACCATCACAAATGCCACCTGTCAGATATCCTTGGCCATGGATGATTAATCCATCGGGGAGTTCTTCTATAACGGCTCCTAACTTATTCAGGTTGTTACACATCACAGTTATCCTATCCGTCTCTTTGATCCTAGCTTGCGGCACATTGTATAGGACAGTGGTCCCTTGTGCAAAACAAGCTGTGACCGCAAGGATGGGCAAAGCATCGGGCATGGTGTTCAAATCAAAGGTGCCCCCTGCCAAAGATCCTCTCGCCGGTCCGGTGATCGTCACTGAAGTATCTTTCCATTCGATCATGCAACCCATTTTATGTAGTATCGTTAGTATCTCTTTGTCTCCTTGGGGATCCTCAGGATCGAGACCTTGGATCGTAAGGGGAGAGCCGGTAATCGCTGCAGCGCAGAAGAAAAAAGAAGCTGAAGAATAATCTCCTCCGATAGTTGCTTCGAAGGGCTTGTATGATTGATTGCCTTTTACCTTTATTAATGAGAGTTTCGTATCATATTCAAGCTGTATGTGTTGTTTTGCCAACCAATGGAGAGTCATTTCAACATAAGGCCGTTCATTGAGTAAAGGAACGGTGATGACCGAATTGCCTTGCGCCATCGGCAACGCTAGCAGCAATGCCGATAAGTATTGACTTGTCTGGCATTCAATGGAGGTCGCCCCTCCCTTGATCGGACCCTGTACGCTGAATGGTGGATAGTGGCCAAGCTGACTCTCTACAGTCACTCCCAACGCTTCCAGACTGTCTAACAAAGCTGCCACCGGGCGGCGAATCAATTGGTGATCGCCGGTGAAGGTTGTTTTCTGTGACGAGGCGCTTGCCATCGCTGCCGCGAGGTACATGGTCGTTCCCGAATTGCCACAATCTATGGTAGTAATCCGATCGGGAATTCTTACACCGATGACGCGCAATGAATTTTCATTACTTCTTTCAATCAAAGCACCAAGAGACTTACATGCTTCGATGCATGAATAAGTATCCTGGGATATCAAAGGATTGATGATCGTACTTTCACCTTCTGCGAATGTCGCTATGAGCAATGCGCGGATCGTATGGGACTTGGAAGATGGAATAGAGATGATTCCACCAATCTCGGCCGGTGTGAGGATGATATCCATGGATGGACTATAGCCGTTTTTCTTTCCTATGGCAATAAAGACATGGACGTAAAAAAACCGCCACAGAGAAATCTGCGGCGGTATATGTCCGACTTGTTACACTACTTAAGGTAGATGTTCTTGACCGGATGGATATCCATCGTATTGGTATACCATCCACCCCATTTGCCAGTATCAATCATGTTCTTTGTAGTATAGTAGTACATGTTCACGATTGCTTGATCTTGGGTTACCAGCAGGTATTCAGCCTCTTTCATTACGTCCATTCTGTCCTGACCCGAAAGGTATGCTGCTTGCTCAATCAACAGATCATACTGCGGATTGGCATACTTTCCACCGTTCATCGCGGTTCCAGTTACGAACATGTCAAGGAATGTGTTCGGATCCTGATAGTCCCCGGACCATCCTGCACGAGCGACCTGGAAGGTTCCTTCGTTCCTTGAAGAGAGGTAGGTTGCCCATTCTTGGTTCTCAAGTTCGACAGTAACATTCAAGTTCTTCTTCCATTCATCCTGTAAGAACTGGGCGATATCCCTGTGTGTTTCACTGGTGTTATACACCACGCTGGTCTTCGGGAATCCAACTCCATTCGGATAGCCTGCTGCTGCGAGCAATTTCTTTGCTTCGGCAACATCGAGCATCGGATCGCGAGCAAGTGCTTCGTAACCGGCCATGTCGGGTACGATACCCCAAGCGGGAATCTCTCCGCCCTTGGTGACCTGATCGACCAATGCCTGGCGGTCAAATGCAAGTGCAAATGCTTGGCGTACCCGGACATCGTCAAACGGTGCCTTTTCGGTTTGGAACACATAGTAGTAGGTGGTCAACATCGGTGCTCTGTGGAAGTCTTTGCGCAATGAAGCAGCTTCGAGCTGATCAAGGGGCACTGTATTGATCCAGTCAACTTCACCGTTGAGGAACATGTTGTAAGCGGTGTTGTTGTCATCTGTGGCATAGAAGATGACTTCATCGAGCTTCACGGCATCAGCATCCCAGTACTTGTCGTTCTTGGCAACTCTGATAAGGGACTGGGGAACCCATTCCTTGAGGACAAACGGACCGTTGCCGACGAAGTTTTCTGGATTGATCCACTTGTCGCCATACTTTTCGATCGCATGCATCGGGACAACTGCGAAACTATAGTGGGCCAAGGCTCCGATTGCATACGGAAGAGGTCCTACGAGTTCCATTTGGAATGTGTGATCGTCAAGCGCCTTGATCGCGACACTTTCAGAACCAGCCTCTCCGGCATTGTATTCGGCAGCACCCTTAAGGAACATTGCCGGGAACCATGCGTACGGAGCTGCTGTTGCAGGATTGAGAATCCTCAACCAAGAATCCACAAATGTCTGGGCAGTGATTTTTACCCCGTCGCTCCATGATGCATCGCGGAGCTTGAAGGTGTAAACCGTTCCACTTTCATCCACGGTCCAACTTTCTGCGAGACCCGGGATTGTGCTTGCATCTTCGGGATTATAAACAACCAAGCCTTCAAAAATGGCAGTGTACAAACGGTGTTCGGGAACACCCTGGATCTGATGTGGATCAAGACTTTCAGGCTCTGCGCCGTTGACCATCTTGAATACAACCTTTTCTTCAACTGCCGGAGCAGCTGGAGCAGCGGGGGCAGCAGGTGTTACTGCCGGAGCAGCGGGTGTTACTGCCGGAGCAGCAGGTGTTGCAGCTGGAGCCGTTGTGGTTGGTGTTGCAGCTTGAGTAGTAGGGGCTGGAGTCTGAACCTCGTCGGCCGCTTTCTTCCCGCAAGAGATGAAGAGAGCTCCGACAAGGAGAATAGCCAATGCAAATAATAGCACTTTTTTCATATACACTTCTCCTTGTGAAATATATGCGTTCCATTCTACAGTACCCTAAAGCACTGTATTAATCAAGAAAAATTACCTCATGAGCAGTTGTAACTGGTATCTAAAACACGTATGGTTTAAATTGGTTGCAACCTTATGAGATAAAATTCCAAGCCACTATGAGGTAGTAGATTATAACATAGCGAATTTGAATATGCTATATTCTTATTTAAAAGCAGGTTAAGAATCTTGAATCCTAGAAGGAATCGAATATGAGAATGATAATGAAAGTGCTAAAATCAGGAGAAATTTCCTATGCAATACAAAACCTTTACCGATTAGTCTATGCATTGTTTTGCATTGTTATCGGTTCGGGCTTTATCGTGGCAGTTACAGAAGGCTCACTCACTGTTGCTGCAATCATCCCGGTAATCCTGTTCCTTCTGGGTCTGATTGGACTAACCTACCAGGAAAGTTGGGTGTTTGATCCGCATGCTGAAATAGTGAAATCACGGTTTGGAGTAGCTGTTTTCATTAAGAAAGAAACCATCCCATCAGATAAGATTAGGAGTATCGAGATAACTCATTTTGTGAGGGGAGGAACTACCGGCGATACTTCTGTAATTCCTAAGGGAAGAAATAAGGCGATGGTTGTGTTTTCGATAGTGCTGAACGACAATACGAAAAGAGATGTAGAAATCATACCTGAAAAAACATCAGCTGGAAGAACGGAAAAGGCAGCTCAGGCAATTGCAGCTGCCATGAATCTGCCTTTCTATGCAGATCGCGAATACGACAATATCCAAAAAGTAACTGTCAGCGAACTATGATGTTACTTCATTCATATAACCAACATGCCACCTCATGACCTTCGGATACCTGATGTAGTGGAGGGATGTTAGTGGCACAGTGTTCCATGCGCATCGGGCAGCGCTCATAGAAATAGCATCCTTTGTGCTCCTTGATTGGAGACGGGACATCTCCGGTCAAGATGATTCGTTTGCGTTTACGTTCTATTGCCGGATCAGGAATCGGGGCAGCAGATAACAATGCCTTGGTATAGGGATGCAACGGGTTATGATACAGATCGCGCGATTCGGAAAGCTCCACGATGATACCAAGATACATCACTGCGACCCGTGTGCTTATATACTCGATAACAGCTAGGTCATGGGCGATGAACAGGTAGGTCAACCCAAGATCTTTCTGTAGATCGTTGAGCAAGTTGAGTATCTGTGATTGGATTGATACATCCAACGCACTTACAGGCTCGTCAGCCAATATAATCTTCGGATTCAATGCCAAGGCCCTGGCGATACCGATACGCTGGCGTTGGCCACCGCTGAATTCATGGGGATAACGGTTTTTGAAGGCTTTGTTCAAGCCAACGCGTTCCATCAACTCTTCAATCCGAGTCTCAATTTCTTCTTTTGTCATCTCAGGTTGAAGCATCTTCCTATTTGAATAGATGGTTAACGGTTCACTGATTATCTGGCGTACGGTCATCCGAGGATTCAGCGAAGCATACGGATCTTGGAATATCAGTTGGATATCTTTGCGAGCTTTGAGTAGTTCATCCTTGGATGCATTCACCAAGTCCAAACCATTGAACATTACTTTCCCGGCAGTCGGTTTATATAGTTGTGCGATAGACCTGATAGTGGTTGATTTTCCGCATCCTGATTCACCGACGATTCCCAGTGTTTCTCCCGGATAGACGGAGAATGAGATGCCATCAACGGCACGGACCGCTCCGATTTGCCTTTTTAGGATGAATCCCGATTCAATCGGGAAGTGCTGCTTTAAATCAGTAACGGTTAAAAGTGGTTGTCTTGTAGTCGTTGCTTCAGCCATTGGAGCGCTCCTGGTCATCGGTATACAGCCAACATGACACTTCGTGGTGTTCTCCCAGGTTCTTTGTAGGAGGGTATTGAGTCCTGCATACATCCATCGCCTTTTCACATCTTGGATGGAACGGACAACACGGTGGAAGATCGATTACATTTGGCGGTTGACCTTCGATTGAGAATAGTCTCCCGTTTTTTGCCTTATCCAATCTTGGAACTGATTGAATCAACCCAAATGTATAAGGATGGGCTGGGTGGGCATATAAGTCTTCTGTTTTTGCTTTTTCAACGATTTTGCCCGCATACATCACACATACATTGTCACACATGCCGGCGACCACACCCAAATCGTGAGTAATGATGATTACGGAAGTATTCAACTGGCGCGATAATTTTTGGATAAGCTCCAATATCTGAGCTTGAATCGTAACATCCAGCGCAGTGGTCGGTTCGTCTGCAATGAGAATTTTTGCTTCACAACTCAGTGCCATCGCAATCATCACCCGTTGACGCATTCCTCCGGAGAATTGATGCGGGTAATTGTGGATGCGGCTTTTAGCATCGGGAATTCCGACAAGATTCAACATATCTATCGATTTCTCCAATGCTGCCTTTTTTGAGATATCCTGGTGAATACAGATTGTCTCAATCATTTGGGTTGAAATCTTTAAAAATGGATTGAGACTCGTCATCGGGTCCTGGAATATCATCGAGATCATGTTGCCACGGATATGGCGCAATTCACTCTCTGAGAGTTTCAATATATCCTGGCCTTCGAAAAAAATCTCGCCTCCGACAATTTTTCCCGGAGGACTTGGAATCAGACGCATGATTGAAAGATTTGTAACTGATTTTCCGCATCCCGATTCCCCGACAATGCCAAGAGTTTCGCCTTGCTTTAAATCAAATGAAATTCCGTCAACGGCTTTTACAATACCGGCATCGGTAAGGAAGTGGGTTTTCAAATCGCGTACTTCGAGCATATTATCAAATTGCTTGGTTGTTTTTTTGCTCATTTCAATACCTATAATTGGTTTTTACTTTGCGGGTCAAATGCATCGCGCAGTCCATCACCGAGGAAGTTCATCGCAAACAAGAAGATCGTCATCACGATGGCAGGGAAGAAGAGTCTCCAGGGGTAAAGGGTCATCCCGCCGACCGCGTCTCCCACAAGCGATCCCCATGAAGCGAATGGAGCCTGAACTCCGAGACCCAAGAACGATAAGAACGATTCAGTCATGATAAATGAAGGAATTCTCAAGGTTGAGAACACGATGATGACGCTAAGCGAATTCGGAACAAGATGTTTGAATATGATTCTTCCCGTTGAAGCGCCCATCGATCTGGCGGCTTCGATGAACTCTTGATTCTTAAGCGACATGATCTGCCCACGCACCATTCGGGAGATTGTCAGCCAACTGATGATTGCCAGGGCAAAAAAGAGGTTGAGGATATTTCTGCCGAAGATTGCCATCGCGATGATCACCAACAACATATAGGGTAATCCATACATGATGTCGACGACCCTCATGATGAAGTAATCGACCTTCCCCCCGATATAGCCGGCAAGCGATCCGAGGATTACTCCAATCAACACGCTAGTAAATGTTCCGATTAATCCGATAGCAATCGATACCTGGCTACCATATATGATTCTTGACATCAAATCACGACCTAAGCGGTCTGTTCCCAGATAATATCGCCGGTCATGCATTTTTGCTGCTTTTATCGAAGCACTTACCGTATCGGTGATGCTCATTTCCTTGTCAAAAGGATAGGTGGTGCTTGCTTGAGAAGCATCGGACTTCAATTCATACAAGGCCATATCTTTCACAGTCGAATTTATTTTAGCAATGATGTTTGCTTTGATGAGCTTGTCGTAATCTTTTCCACTCATATCGGATAGTCTTTGTTCTGCCATCAAGGCATATTCTTCTTTTGAAAGATCGGTTACCTCAGCTTGAATTTCTTTGCTTACTGATTCTGTAATCTCATATGTGTATTGGGTGACAATCGGTTCGGTGGGAACGCCTAACAGGTCTGCATAGAGTTGAACAAGATCTTTTACAGCCATTTTACTGATATTGATCTTTTTACCGGTCTCTTGATTTGTTTGCCAAACTTTTTGGATTGTTATCTGTATGTCCGAAGCTATTTTCTTTTCCAAATTGTCCAAAGTTCTTTTCTCAGCGGCGGACCATTCAAATGAGCCTTCGGCAAGTTGTCTGTTACCCTCTTCCAACAAATAATCCCACACCTTTGTTGCCTGTCCCTTGAGCACCCAAGCCTCAAGGATTTCATTCTCGGCATCAGTAACGGTCAATCTGTTTTGTCGCCACGCCTGGGTATACAGGTCGGAGAGCTTTTTGTCCCACATCAGTTCGCCCGAGGTTTTTGTAAGCGAAGGTAAAAGATTCTGGTGCTCGTTTACAATTTCATCATAGGAATAAATCGGTAATATCGGGGCAGTGATTGCTAACAGCATGTAAATTGCGACTATCACCACTGAGATCACTGCCATCTTGTTTTTGCGAAGTCTTCTCCATGCGTCCTTGCTCAAGCTGTTGCCCATTACCACTTGGTTGAATTCGTTGGTGGCTTTGGCCTTCTGTTCACGTTTCATAAGTCGATTACTCCCTTAGCTCATTTGTAGGTGATTCGAGGATCCAACATCGAGTAGATGATATCGACGATGAAGTTCATGAACACCAGTATGACCGAATAGACGATGACAACGCCAACGATGAGGGTGTAATCTCGATTAAATGATGATTGGACAAAGAATTTGCCCAAACCAGGGATGCGGAAGACAGTTTCAACAACCACCGACCCGGTGATGATTCCGGCAAAAGCCGGTCCCAGATAACTCACAACGGGAAGCATCGAGCCTTTCATGGCATGCTTGAATATGATGAGGCTGGTCCGCATACCTTTGGCTTTGGCTGTACGAATATAATCACTTCGAAGCGTATCAAGCATACTTGAGCGTGTCAGACGCGCGATTGTCGCAAAATCAGCAAACGCAAGGGTGATTGCAGGAAGAATAATGGTTTTCCAACTATCTCCGGCGGTGAACCACCCCGAAGTGGGAACCCATTGCAACTGCATGGCAAATATATATTGCAGCACCGGACCGATAACAAAAAGCGGAACGGAAATTCCTACCACGGCCAAAGCCATACTAAGATAATCCACCCATGTATTCTGTTTTACCGCAGCTAGCATACCGCTGGTGATTCCAAAAAGTATCGCTATCGAAATGGCAATAACACCCAATATGATTGAATTTGGAAGGCTTTGGAAAATGTAAAAATTGACATCCCAGTCTTTATATCTAAATGAGGGTCCAAGGTCTCCCCTCAACACATCGAACATATAGCGTCCGTATTGCATCACTAGCGGTTCGTCCAGATGGTATTTAGCTTCTATATTTCTCTTTACTACTTCAGGCAATGCCTTCTCAGTGTCAAACGGCCCTCCCGGAGCGACTCTGACTATGAAAAAACTAAGGGTGATGATTACCAACAAAGTAGGTATGATCCCCAGTAATCTCCTTACGATATATTTGGTCATCAATAACCTCGTACAATAGGATGATAAAATGCAAATATCTGTTCGATAGTATAACAACCGACATAATTATGCAAGTTCATGCATGATGATACTATGTAATGGATTTGTAACTTTACTGCCTTCAATCATAAATAATAAATCAGATTCTTTGTTAGCGCGCAGATCTTCGAAAGCCACTTGACACCCCTGCTTCACATGGGCAAGACTTGGTGAGTTGACAGAAAAAACTGTCTTGGAGGAACAATGGCGCTGAAAGGCAAGCATATATATGTCGAGAATCTCGGTTGTGCGAAAAATCAGGTCGATGCGGAAGTAATGCTGCATGAACTTGAACATGCGGGATGTATCGTGGTGGAACAAGCTGCCGATGCAGATTATATTTTGGTCAATACGTGCGGCTTTATCGAAAGTGCCCGAAAGGAATCAATCGATAGTTTTTTTTCTTTGAAAGAAGAATTTCCACAAGCGAGCATCGTAGTTACGGGATGTTTGTCCCAACGTTATGCGAATGAATTGGGAGCCGATCTCGTGGAGGCGGACGGGATTTTCGGTAACCGTAATTTGCGAGATATCGTGAATGTCCTTGAAAAAATCGAGAACGGTGAACGGATGGTCGCAACGCCTGAGTATCCCGCGATCGACAGAGAATACGACGAACGTGCAACGTTGTTGAGTTTTCCTGGTTCAGCCTATCTGAAAATATCCGAAGGATGTGATCATAGGTGCAGGTATTGCGCAATCCCGCTCATCAGGGGTTCGTTGCGAAGCCGTCCGCAGAAAGCGATCATCGAAGAAGCTCAGCGTCTTATCGTTTCGGGAATTAAAGAAATAAATCTGATAGCCCAGGATTTAGCTTCTTACGGGAAAGAATGGGATGGCAAGACAGATCATTTTACCAAATTGCTCGTGGAACTTGCTTCATTGGAAGGAGATTTCCGTATTCGGATGCTCTACATCCATCCTGATACGTTTCCTTCGGATTTACCAGAAATTGTCGCCCGGTATCCGAACATTATCCCTTATTTCGATATTCCATTTCAACATGCATCGAAACAAGTGTTACGAGCAATGGGAAGAACCGGTGATACTCAATCATACTTACATTTGATTGAAACGATTCGTTCGGTACTCCCCGATGCTACGTTCCGTTCGACGTTCATGCTGGGGTTTACCAACGACAGTGGTGAAGCGTTTGAAGAACTCGAGCAATTTATCATCAAGGCTCGTCTCGATTGGGTCGGCACATTCATTTACTCGCGTGAAGAAGGAACACCGGCTTACAAAGATAATAAAATCGCTGATTACAGGAAGATGATAAAACAGGCAAAACTCGATCAGAAGCGTCTGCTGGATGTGCAAGAATCCATCACGCGTGAACGATTGTCAAGGTTTGTCGGACGGACCGTGGAGGTCTTGATCGAAGAACCGATAGAACAAGAAGATCTGGCTATCGGCAGGATGCTCCATCAAGCTCCTGAAGTGGACGGTTCAACCGTGGTGATGGCTCGCGATTTGCTAGCAGGACAACTAGTGAGATGTGGAATCACGAAAGTAAATGGAAATGACTTGGAAGCGGTGATCGTTCGTAACGGAGCCAATTCATGAGTAGGATCGAAGAGTTTTTAGCACAATTGAATCCTCCCCAAAAGGAAGCGGTATTAGAAAACTCGGCTCCGTTATTGGTCCTTGCAGGTGCCGGGTCGGGGAAAACCCGAGTGATCACCACTAAAATCGCTTATGCGATCGATGAACTGAACATTGCTCCATGGCAGATATTAGCGGTCACTTTTACCAACAAGGCTGCCACCGAAATGCGTAACCGTGTCCAGACGATGTTACATGATGTTGATGTCAATGACATGCATATCCGCACGTTCCACTCATTCGGAGCGTGGTTGCTCAGGCGATACGGACAAGTCATCGGTCTTAGGGATGGCTTTACCATATATGATGACGATGATGCGCTTTCATTGCTCGCCTCATGTTTCCCCGAATATAAGAAGGTTGAATTATCCCCTGTTGCCAAGATGATTTCGCTGGCAAAGGACCGCGGTCTGCGTCCCGGGGACGCCGAGACTGCCGAATTATCACGAGATAAGAACTTTGTTACCATGTTCACTTCTTATGAACAACGCATCAGGGAAGTGGGGAATGTTGATTTTGCTGATTTGATAAGTCTTTCGATCGAAGTCTTAGAGCGATCGGAAGAAGTGAGAAATCAGCTTCACTACCGGTTCAAGATGATATTGGTGGACGAATACCAAGATTCAAACATCGCCCAGTTCAAGCTATTGAAACTCCTTGTCGGGGCGAACAATTTCGTATGTGTCGTCGGGGATGATGACCAGAGCATCTATCGCTTCAGGGGAGCCGAGGTTCGCAACATCCTCTCATTTCCAGATATTTACCAAGGAACGAAAATCATTAAGCTGGAACAGAATTATCGTTCTACCAAAAATATCTTGGCCATCGCCCAATCGGTGATTGCCAATAATAACGGGCGTCATCCGAAAGTGCTCTGGACAGACAATGATAAAGGTTCTCCGTGTCGACTTGTACATGTACCTTCTGAGAAAGAAGAAGCTCTTTGGTGCCTGAAGCTTTTGGAGAGAACCGAGGATTATGATAACAGTGCGATCCTCTTCAGGACGAATGCCCAGTCGGTAACATTCGAAACACTGCTTTCACGCCATCAGATTCCTTATAAACTTGTCGGAGCACTCAAGTTCTATGATCGTGAAGAGGTCAAAGACGCTCTTGCCTTGCTCTTCTTGCTGATTAACCCCAACGATTTGGTAAATTTCAAACGAATGATCAATAAACCAGGAAGAGGGCTGGGTGATGTCTCGGTACAAAAAATCCTCGATATCGCCGAACAACAACGTATCGATTATCTCAAAGCATGTAAAATTGCCAATGAAGGTCATCATCTATCAGGAAAAGCCGCGACTTCAGCAGCAGCATTTGCACGGATGTTTGAGCAATCCGAACAAACATTGGAACAGCTTGGGAATTCTGCCTGCCTGGAATATTTGATCGAAGCCAGTTCTTTGGCAGACTATTACCGAAAACAGGATGAGCAGAACAAAACCGGAAAACTGGAAAACCTTGGAGCACTGATATCCGCTGTCCATGATTACCCGGACGGAAGGGAAGGTGTGTTGGAGTTTTTGGAATCGCTGATGCTCGATCCGACAAAGATCGGTCACGAGGATCCTTCGGACAAACCCGGAGTGACTTTGATCACCATGCACAACACGAAAGGTCTTGAGTTCGATCGCGTGTTCATCACCGGACTGGAAGAAGGCTTGTTTCCAGGCAGGGCATGTGAAAGCGATGATGATATCGAGGAAGAACGCCGTATATTCTATGTTGCGATTACCCGGGCACGCAAGGAATTATACTTGTTGACTTGTCGACAGCGAATGATATGGGGAAAGACCAATTATCAAATGCCATCGCGATTTCTCAGTGAGGTTCCTGAAGATTTGCTCGTGGTTGAAGGGTCCTCACATCCCTCTTATGGTACCGGGTACCGAGGATTCAGTTCTCTTGAAGAGAAGCGTTGGCGTTCGGTATCATTGGGTTTCGATAAAAATATTCAAAGATCTCGCAATAAGAATATTATCCCGCCTGTCATCACCACATCACGACCGGATGTAGTGGTCTCTTCTTCGACGGAAGCGGGAACCGACTATACCATCGGGGATAGGGTGTACCATGATGATTATGGAGAAGGGGAAGTTCGTGCGGTACGCTCGTTAAAAGAACGTCAGATTGTCGATGTTGTTTTCTCTACTGGCAAGAAAGCTTCGTTTTTCTCCAATGCTCCGGTACTTGAGAAACTAGGAGCCGATTTTTAAAGTCTAGATCGGGTGTGACGGGTAGACAAAATAGTGTGTTTGGTTATAGGATGCCCATTGGTGTCTTTAGAGACCAATAATTGATTTTTATACATGTAAGATAACAAAAACAGAGCCCCGTAGGTTCTCATGTCGAATTCGATTGCATCGCTTTCGACGGGATAAAAGAAGTAAATTTTCAATACGGTCGATTCTGATAGTGCTCCACTCACTATCGATGGCGGCAGAAAATCTATTCTTTTTAGAAAGTACGGGATACGGCGAATGAGTTTCTCATCATATGGCTGATCATTGGACCTTCCTTTCCCCAAGATCGGTTGGATTGAGACAGATTTCTGCTAAGACCTGTTAATTGTCTGCGTTGATTCAGTGGCTATGACTTCATCGTTATCGCTCAATCGTTGGATTAACTCAGATTTGTTGTCAGAAGGGTACATGTAATGAAGGATACACATTGCCATTGGTACTGTTCAAACAAACCAAATGAGTGATGCAACCCTTTAGGCATGTAAGTAAAAGGTAGTGAGTGTTGTAGTTACGTACTATCGGAATCTCTTGACAAGAGTCGATAAAACATGCAACTATACACCGCTGATTGTAAGAATGACGAAGGTGGGGTGATTGCCACCGTAATATAGGGTGTGTACATGAAGACAATTTTTGTAAAACCGCTGACAGTTGAGAAGAAATGGTATCTCATCGATGCGGAAGGAAAGGAACTTGGTCGCGTAGCTGTTGTCGCTGCAAGGATCCTTAGGGGGAAGAATAAGCCCGAATATGTCCCTCACCAAGATCTTGGGGACTATGTAATCATTATCAATGCTGCGAAAGCAGCTCTTACCGGCAACAAGTATGAGGATAAGAAATACTACCGCCACTCCAATTACCCGGGCGGCCTCACTGTTGAATCCTATGCCGAGATGGTAGTTCGTAAGCCGACGTTTCCAATGGAACATGCCGTAAAGGGAATGCTTCCGAAGGGTGCGCTTGGTAACAAGCTGTTCACAAACATGAAAGTGTATGCTGGAGAGACTCATCCCCATGCCGCACAGCAGCCCATCAAGGTTGAAATCTAAGACAGGAGCAAGAAAGTGGCTACCAAGAAAGTAATTGAAAAACAGAATGTCAACCTCGGGCTTGGCACAGGTCGCAGAAAGACCGCCGTTGCTCGTGTCTATCTTCGCGAAGGCGAAGGCAACATTACCATTAACGGACGCAAAGTCGATGAATATTTCGGAAATCCGCTGTGTGTGTTCATGGTGAAGCAGCCGTTGGATGTAACCGACACGCTTACCAAATTCGATTTGGTAATCAATGTCCATGGTGGTGGTCCCACCGGACAAGCAGGCGCATGCCGTCATGGTATTGCCCGTGCATTAGTTCAGCAGGACGAGAATAATCTTCCTTCTTTGAGAGCCGCAGGGTTCTTGACCCGAGACTCCCGCATGGTCGAACGAAAGAAATACGGTCAACCGGGTGCACGCAGGAAGTTCCAGTTCTCCAAACGTTAAAAGGATTGTTGGATGGCCTACGCCACCATACGAAGAGGAGCTTCAGAAGGAATCTGGTCGATCGATTCCGAAGAGGGCTCCTCTTTTTTTATTCCAAAACAATTGGCTGCCAGACTCGGATATTATGAAAACCAGCAGATAGATAAAACGCAATACTGTCAGCTGAAGGATGTTTATGTAGCGATGCAGGTTCGGGAAAAAGCACTTTCTTTGCTTGCGAGACGTGAACACTCACATAGGGAATTAACACTCAAACTCTTACGACGAGGATTTGAAAAAACAATAATCGAAACAGAATTGAATAGATTGGAAAAGCAAGGTGTATTGGATGATGCCCGTTATGCTGCAACGTTTGTTGCTTCGCGCCAGGCGAGAAATCCGGAGGGCAAACCCATGCTTCAAGCACGCCTAGCCCAAAAAGGAATCGATCGAGAAATAATCAACGATGTTCTCCATGAATGGTTTGATGATAATGAACAGGTCGGAACAGCGCTCTTGACAGCTATAAGAAAACTTTCCAAATCCAGTTCATCAACAGATCAATTGGTGTACAAACTTAGGAAAAAAGGATTTTCTGCAAGTCAGATACGAATGGCTTTGGAAAAAGAAAACGCCGCCCTCGATTGAAGGCGGCATGATAGAAATCATTTCTACAGAAGTTTACTTCAACACTTTGAATGCATCCCGACCGGCATACTTGGCAACATCACCGAGATAGTCTTCGATTCTCATCAACTGGTTGTACTTGGCAAGCCTGTCCGAGCGGCTCATTGAACCGGTCTTAATCTGTCCGGTCTCAAGGGCAACTACCAGATCTGCGATGAAATTGTCTTCTGTCTCGCCAGAGCGATGGGATACAACGGCAGTGTATCCAGCGCGATGGGCCATCTCGATAGCCTCAAAGGTTTCGGTGAGCGTTCCGATTTGGTTCACTTTTATAAGGATGGAGTTCGCGGTTTTTGTTTCGATTCCCTTCTTAAGGCGTTTGGTATTGGTAACGAACAAATCGTCCCCCACCAATTGGATACGGTCACCTATCGCATCGGTAAGCATCTTCCACCCTTCCCAGTCATCTTCCGCCATTCCGTCTTCGATGGAGATTATCGGGTACTTGTTAACCCATGATGTCCATAACTCAACCATTTGCTTGCTGGTAAGCTTTTCATGGGTGGTCCACTTCAACTCGTAGGTCTTGGTCTTTTCATCATACAGTTCGCTTGCCGCAGGATCGAGGGCGATCATGAAGTCCCCATCCTTGCCAGCGGTGTAACCGGCAGCCTTGATAGCTTCCATGATGACTTCCAGAGCCTCTTCGTTGGATTGAAGGTCAGGTGCGAACCCACCTTCATCACCTACGGATGTGTTATAACCACGTTTCTTGAGGACGGTCTTGAGATTATGGAATACTTCAGCAGTCATGCGAACAGCTTCCCGTATCGAAGTCGCGCCGATCGGCATAACCATGAATTCCTGGAAGTCGACCTTGTTATCGCTGTGAGCCCCGCCATTGAGGATATTTGCCATCGGAACTGGCAACACGCATGAGTGATACGCGCCAAGGTATTTGAAGAGCGGGACACCGAGGAAATCTGCCGCAGCACGTGCTACTGCCATGGATACGCCAAGAATAGCATTTGCGCCAAGCTTTCCTTTGTTTTCAGTGCCGTCAAGAGCGATTAACGCTCTGTCAATGGCAACCTGATCAAGAGCATCCAATCCCTCGAGCTCGGGAGCGATCAATGTATTCACATTGTCGACTGCCTTAAGGACTCCTTTGCCGAGGAATCGCTTCTTGTCTCCGTCGCGTAGCTCAACCGCTTCGTGTACACCGGTCGATGCACCTGAAGGAACGGCAGCACGCCCCATGGATCCGTCTTCGAGGATAACGTCGACTTCAATAGTCGGGTTTCCACGTGAATCCAATATCTCTCTTGCTTCTACGAATTCAATAATACTCATTGGGACTCTCCTGATATAGATAGGTATCTACTGCAATAGAATATCGTCATTTTTCTGTCGATTGTCAAGGTAACCGAATATATCTTGGTAAAGTCAAGGCTGTTCATTTGACTGGTTGTAATTTACAATATAGGCATGGATAACGATAGAAACCATGATATTCAGTATAGAATGCCACCGCTCACAGATGAATTTCTCTATCAAATGATTTTCTGTATGGAAGACCAAGCGAACGAATATTGTCTTGACCTGAAAGAAGGAACGCTGGTACAAGAGGAATTCATTGAGCAAAGAAAAGAAGAAGAACCCCAACGATTCCTGGAGATCCCGCAATGGTTTCCATCTGATGGATTCAGGACGATGGAAAAGTTTGTTTCCACACTTCGCAATCCCGTTTACAGAGAACGTTTACGAGATGTACTTCAATCAGGTAAGGGAGTGTTCAGGCAATTCAAGGATGTTTTACATGATTTTCCACCGCTTGAACGACTTTGGTTCTATTATAAGGATAAAGAGATCCGCCATAAAATCCATCTTTGGTATGAACGCAACGATGAAGCGTTTAGGCTGGCACGTTTAGGAGATGCTCCTGAAGATGGTCCCGAAAATTTATTATTAGAAGATTTCCAGTTTGTGAACGATCCTCAACCTTGGATTGAAACCATACATGCATGCGGAGAAAGACTGATCCACACATTACGATCCGGCGGATCAATGAGAGGAGCGCTCATCGCGGATGAATTATCTGCAGCATGGCAACCACAGGAAGGCCAACAATATTTTATCGCACTAGCAAATGGTGAAAAATTTGCTGGGTTTGTCACCTATCGGATCGGCTTGTCAAATGTAATCATTGTTGACTGCTATGCGATAGAAGAAGAATTCCAAGGATTGGGTCTTATGAAACTCATGGTCGAACTGCTCGCGCAGGACCTGTATGAGAAAGGATTCATCGAAATGATATTCACTTTCGTTGGGGATTCGATGAAGATTGAGCCAATGTTCGATGATGTTTCTCCTATTTCAGTCTCCAAAAAGATTTCTGTGCCTCTGGATCATTGGAATTCAAATAAAAAAGTCCATAAAGATCCCGATTGCTTTGTATAATTATTCATAAAAATGTGACATTTCAATGAAAACATCCCGATTTTGGAAATATTTATAGTGTAAAATTACACTTATCTCTTCAGTGTTAAGTATATAATTACTTTCAATTATTAAAATTCCATGGAAATTATATAGAAATGATGCAGATATGCAATAGAATATCAATTTAACTTGACAGCTAAATATGCCATTGATATAATCCAATCCGTATAACGAGAAAAAGGGATGAAGCGGGTCTTTGCACCTGTCCCGAATTAATGGAGGAAGTATGAAGAAGATTTCTGCAGTACTTTTGGTTTTAGTACTCGTGGGCAGCGTAGCCTTCGCCGGCTTCACGGGTTCCGCAACCACCACTTTTGGTGTGAATTTGGATGATGGTTCTTGGGGATTTAAGAACGCAACTGCTGTTGACGTCGATTTAGTATTCTTTGAACAATTAGCTGGCAAGAAAGGTGAAGGCGAAATTTATGCTGAAATCAACGCAAAGTTAGCCCTTAGCTTTGATTCAATCGTCCCCCAAGATGGCGATTTGAATGTGGTTGAGCTGGATGTTTACTTAAAAGATTATTTAGCAAAAATTTATGGAGATAATTGGTATGTAAGTATTCTTGGTGCAAAAGCTGCTCCTAACTTTGCTTCTTCAGCAGTTGATTTTGATGGTAATGACGATCCGGAAGATATCGATCCGTCGAATTTCGTTGGAAAGAATGAAGGCATTGAAGTTGGATTTAATGATTATGTGTTTGGTTTGAGTATTGATAAAGATTTAAACAATTTCAAAGCAAGTCCAATGACCTATAACTTCTTTGGTTCAGTTGTTACTCCTGAATTTGAAGTTGCTGACGGTCTGAAGTTAACTTTCGGAGGTGCTGGTCTTATTGCTGATACTGGCAAGGCTGTGTCTGCTTCTGCAAAGGGAAGTTTCGAAACTGAAGATTACAGTGCATCACTTGCTGCCGATTTCGTATATGATGGTGGCCCGATTGCGGAAGCTGCTGTGAATGTAGCTATCGATCCTGTTACCCTCGATGTGTATTATGCAACAGAAGGTGGCGGTGTTGTGTATCTTCCAACAGTTAAGAACATTCTTTCAGCAAAAGCTGCTTTTGCGATTGATAAGTTCGACATTGCTGTTACTGGTTTAGACCTGATTAATACAACCGAATTGGGTGCGACCGTTGATTTTGCTGCAACTGATGAAATTGCAGTTGGCGTAAACGGTGGATACACATTGACTGGTGGTGCATGGTATGTCGGTGGTGATGTGAAATATACCGCTGAAGATTTCGTAGTAACAGCTGATGCTACCTACGCTTCTGCTGGTACTCTCGAGGTTAATGCAAAGATTGAATCCAAGACCTTGGTTGATGGAGCTACTCTTTCACTTGGATATGCTAATGCTGATATCCTTGCAAATCTCGGTGCTGTTACAGCAACTGCAAAGATTGCTTTCTAATAAAGAAACAATTAAAAGTAAAGGTCGTCCGAAAGGGCGGCCTTTTTTAGTATGACGGGCATGTCATCATTCTTGGGTGAAATTCCCAAGGGGCGTAGTTGCCGACGAACCCGATAGCGACTTGCAAGTCTCACACCGCGAGGTGTGGGAGGGAAGAAGCAATAGCGAAATCGTGGCCCGACGGACAGAAACCTGATAGTAGGCAGGTGAAGCGGACAAGCTGGCTAAAAGCAGTGAATCCTAAAGGCAATGTGACCTTCATCTGTAAATCAGGCGGGTAAACGAGGAAAGAGTGATGACTTATCCCGCGAGGTCTCCACAGCGTACGAGGCTGCAACATCGCTTATGACGACGTAGTAACAACGAATGTGGAGAAGTCAGCAGCGGCCGTAGTAGCGACCGGGGAAACGGACGCAAAGGGCCGAACAATCAAACGCCTTTCGAAAGGGAAAGGTCCATCCGCAAATCCGAACGGCGAGAGCCTACCAGTGATGATGCGGGTGAGAAAGGAACGAATGAGAGAGGAAGACAGGTCAAGACCGAACACGAGACTGTGCGAGCAACTGATTTCCCTTGCGAACATCCAGCAAGCGATGAGGAAGGTGATGCAGAACAAGGGTTCTGCGGGAATCGACGGGATGGAAGTGACTGAACTCCCATCCTACCTTGAAGCCAACTGGGCCTTGATTCGCGAGCAGATTGTCACTCGGACGTACAAACCCAAACCGGTGCTCCGACGGGAAATACCCAAGGACAACGGGGGCGTGCGTCTGCTGGGGATACCGACGGCAGTGGACCGAGTAATCCAGCAGGCCCTTGTGCAGGTTCTGACCCCGGTGTTCGAACCGACATTCAGCGACTTCAGCTTCGGGTTCAGGCCCGGCAGGAGCGCCGAGGATGCGGTCCGACTCGCCCAGACCTACATGTCCGAAGGGTACAAGCACGTGGTTGACTTGGACCTGTCCAAGTTCTTCGACACGGTCGACCATGACATCCTCATGGGACTGATCGACAAGCACATGGACGACAAGGACGTGAGGAGGCTCATCTACGTATATCTGAAAAGCGGAGTGATGACCAACGGGAGCATGATGGCAACAGCACTGGGTACCCCGCAGGG